>ERZ773147.2625-NODE-2625-length-15190-cov-45.111860_pt1 | contig 15190 bp, 13 predicted proteins | sample MGYA00580851_ERZ773147 | MGnify/ENA primary metagenome ERZ773147 (study PRJEB29015, sample SAMEA2737818) | human gut metagenome | biome: human gut; feature: human-associated habitat; material: faeces | place: China | collected 2012 ... | reverse complement strand
ATGACCTGATGGTCATAGGCCTTCAGACGAATGCGGATCATTTCTTTTGCCATTTGGTTTGTTCCTCCATAAAATTCGTACGGTTTTTGTTGCTTTGACCAATGCCGTACGGCGGGAAATTTCTTATACGCCGTTCCGTGCGTATCATTCCGGCTCATAAGAAACACCGGCGACCAGGCCGGTGTCCTTCTGGCGCGGCGATCTACGCCGACGAACAGAAATCTCTCAGCCGCCCGATTATCGGACATACTCCCCGGAAGTTACCTCCTTGCGGAGCAATCTCCCGGTTCATCGCAGTTGCAAACGCCTCCGGGTGTGTAGCACCCTTCACGCGCGTACCCACATATAATAAAGGAAAAATCCCCTTGTGTCAAGGGGATTTTTCTATTTTGTCTACAAAATTTTCACTTATTTTTTGTAGTTTTCGCCCATCACGCCATCGTGTTCACCGTGCCCACGAACAGCGGCACATTGTTGTAGTCGAAAATCACGAACAGGAACGGCCGATCCAACTCCATCTCCACGGTGGGCGGCACTTCCATCATGGCCGAGTCCGCGCAGACCAGCTCCGTGTAGGCCGCGGCCTCCACGCCCTCCTCGTCGATCTTCACCCGGGCGGCCTGCATGGCGCTGCTGAGGAACGCGCCGTTGTCCGTCAGTGGGGTAAAATCCGCCTCCGCCATGTCAAAAGCATCCGTCACGCCCAGTGCCTGCAGCACCCCGTTCAGCTCGGTGGAGGACTTCACATCGAACTTGGGCACCGACCACACCAGTTCCGCGGCGTTGTAGTCCCCCGTCAGCTCCGCCAGGAAGCCCTGCCGCTGCAAAAGGCTCTCCGGCGTCACGTCCTCGTCCGGCAGCACGAACACCATGCGGCCATAGTTCAGCGACCGGGGCGCGGCGGTGTAGCCGTCACCCTTCCGATAGCTGCCGCTCTCCGTCCGGTGCATGAAGTCCGTTTTCTGCTTCGCGCCGTTGGCGGCGGTGAACACGTCCTCCCGCGTCCGGCTGCTCTCGAAGGCGTCACGCCAGCTGGATTTATAATATATGGTGTTATACAGCCGCAGCAGGTCGTTCCCATCGGTGCGGATGTTCCCCGTCTCCTCGGACAGCAATCCGCCGGTGTTTTGGTTCAGCCAGCCGGCGATGGCCTTGTCCGCCTCCTCCGTGCCCATGGGCACGCGGTAGGTAGACGCATAGTACCAGTCCGCCAGCGCGTCCACGGCCTCCTGCTTCACGTCGGCGTTCTCCCGCAGGAACGCGCCGTTGGCCAGACGGCACACCGACCGCCCGTCGTCCAGATACACGCTCATCCACAGGTCGCGCACCGTCTGCCGCAGCGTCTCGCTGTCAGCCGCGCCCAGCAGGTCCATCACCTGCTGCTTCGTGTCCCCATCGGTCATCTCCGTCAGCATGCTGAGCGCCGCATACAGACTGATGGGCGAATACACCCGGTTCTCGCTGTCGGCGAAGATCTTGTCCAGCGTCCTGTTAGCAAAGGCCAACACCGCACCGCCGTCCGGCTCCGCATCCAGCTTGCCCAGCTTTTGCAGCGCCTCCCGGTACTCGGTGTATGCCGCGTCGTAGGCGTCCCAGTCGCCCTCACCGTTTTCATCGAAGTAGTCTTCAAACCGCGGCTCTTTGGGATAGGCCGGGTACGCCGCCTCCCTGACAACATACTTCGTCAGATCCACGGCAGCTGCCGGCCCCTCCGCCCTGCAGGTTATCACCTCTTCCGAGCCGCAACCCGCCAGCATCAGCCCCGCCAGCACCGCGCACATGGCCGCTTTCAGTCGTTTCATGGGAAATACCTCCTTTTCTTCCTTCTATTCCTTTGGACGCACGCCGCCGCCCCTTTGTTCCCAGCTGAAAAAAGACCGCCCACAGGCGGTCTTTTTTATATTCAGACACGCTTCCACTTGGCGCCGCCGGGTACATCGGTGATCTCGATGCCCTGCGCCTTCAGCTCGTCGCGGATGCGGTCGGCCTCAGCGAAATTCTTGGCCTTCTTGGCGTCGGCGCGGGCGCGGATCAGCGCCTCCACCTCTGCGTTGGTCTCGCCGTCCTCGCTGATGACAGCGAACTCGCCGGCAGTGGGGGCGGCGGCCTGCTTGGCGCGGAGGGCGGCGGCCTTCTCCAGCAGCTTCAGGCCCAGCACGGTGTCGAAGCTGTCCAGCAGGGCCAGCTTGGTCTTGTCATTGGTCTTGGCCTTCAGCACGTCATACAGCACCGTCACAGCCATAGAGGTGTTCAAGTCGTTGTCCATGGCAGCCATGAACTTGGCCTTGTACTCGTCAAAGGCAGCCCGGTCCACCTCGCCCTCATCCTTCAGCGCCGCGATCTTGCTCAGCAGCTTGTTGTAGGCCACGGTGGCGTTGTCCAGGTTCTCCCAGGTGAACACCAGGCTCTTGCGGTAGTGGCTCTGCAGGCAGAAGAACCGGTAGGCCAGCGGGTCATAGCCCTTCTCCTCCAGCAGCGATACCGTCAGGAACTCGCCCTTGGATTTGGACATCTTGCCGTGGTCGGTGTTCAGGTGCGCCACATGGCACCAGTGGGGGCACCAGGGATGGCCCAGATAGCTCTCGCTCTGGGCGATCTCATTGGTATGGTGGGGGAAGGCGTTGTCCACGCCGCCGCAGTGCAGGTCCAGATACTCGCCGTTGTACTTCATGGAAATACCGGAGCACTCAATGTGCCAGCCGGGATAGCCCACGCCCCAGGGAGAGTCCCATTTCAGCGCCTGATCCTCGAACTTGGACTTGGTGAACCACAGCACAAAGTCGTTCTTGTTGCGCTTGTTGGTGTCCTCCTCCACGCCCTCGCGGACGCCCACAGCCAGATCCTCCTCGTTGTGATCGTTGAAGATGTAGTACCGCTTCAGCTTACTGGTGTCGAAATACACGTTGCCGCCGGCCAGATACGCGTACCCAGTGTCGATGAGCTTGGTGATGATCTTGATATAGTCGTCAATAAGGCCGGTAGCGGGCTGCACCACATCCGGACGCTTGATGTTCAGCTTCCGGCAGTCCTCGAAAAACGCGTCGGTGTAATACTTGGCGATCTCCATGACGGTCTTGTGCTCACGCTTGGCGCCCTTGAGCATCTTATCCTCGCCCTCGTCGGCATCGGAGGTCAGGTGCCCCACGTCGGTAATATTCATGACGCGGTTCACGTCGTATCCGGCGTAGCGCAGGTATTTCTCCAGCACGTCCTCCATGATATAGGAGCGCAGGTTACCGATGTGGGCGAAGTGGTACACAGTGGGGCCGCAGGTGTACATCTCCACATGGCCGGGGGTGTGGGTCTTGAACTCCTCCTTCTTATGGGTGGCGGAATTATACAGATACATGACTATTCTCCTTCTATCTACATTATATTATTATGCCGAACAAAAACGCCTCCCATGCCGTAGGGCATGAGAGGCGAAAAAGACTTCGCGGTTCCACTCTCGTTTATCACTCAAGTCCGGCCATAACGCAGGCCATGCGGAGGGCATCCACATCCCTCGCGCTCCCGGACGCACTTTCTGCCCGCAACGGGTAAAGGGGCTTGCAGCCGGCGGCCCCCTCTCTCTTTCCCCGTGGGATGGACATACTCTTTCCGATCAACGCGCTATTTGCTTGGCTATTATAGTAGCAGGATTTCGAGGGCGTGTCAAGTACCCGGTTTTCTGGCTGGATACGGCTCGCTCTGATCCGTCAGTCCCAAGAGATAATCCACACTGACATGGTAGTACCGCGCCAGCCGCACCAGCACGTCGGTGGGGATATCCCTCTTGCCCGACTCGTAGTAGGAGTAGCAGACCTGCGTGCATTTCAGATAGTCCGCCACATCCTGCTGCCGCAGATCGGCATCCTCCCGAAGATCCCGTATTCTCTGATACATTTTTGCACCTCTCAACCCGAGATACAAAAAGTATATGTAAAACATTTTGTTTTATTGACTTATATAACGAATTGTTATATACTTTACAAAACAAAGGAGGGATTCTATGGAAACTCAACCGCGCCCCGGCGAAGGCTCTGCCATCGCCAGTCTGGTTCTGGGCATCATCTCCTGCCTTACTATTCTTGTGTATGCTTTTTCGGGCAGGCTATCACTCGGTGCAATCGCCGTCATTCTGGGGTTTGTCGGCATAGGCGCAGGGAACGCGGCAAAAAACAGCGGCTATCGCGGCGGTTTACGCATCGCCGGGACCGTCGTCTCTTGGGTGGGCGCCGTGTTTGGCGCGATCGTCTGCGGAAAGCTTCTGTTTGTCACAATGCTGTAAGAACTCACGCAAAAAAAGAACGGCCTGCGGCCGTTCTTTTTCTCATTTCACCTCTTTGAACACATCCGCGTTCTTGGCAAAATACTCAACTCCGGAGTACACCGTTGTCACCAAAATGATACCCTGGCATACATAGTTCAACACCTGAGGAATACCCAGCAGGATCAGGCAGATACACACCATAGTACTGGCTGTCTTGACCTTACCGGACCAGCCAGCGGCGATGACGCGGCCCTTCTCCACGGCCACCAAACGCATGCCGGACACGGCAAACTCCCGCAGCAGCACGATGGCCAGCACCCACGCGGCGAAGGTGCCCTCCTCCACGAACCAGCACAGCGCCGCCATCACCAGACACTTGTCCGCCAGCGGGTCCATGAACTTCCCGAAATCGGAGACCTGATTATAGTGCCGGGCAATGTAGCCGTCCAGCAGGTCGGTCAAACAGGCCACGATGTAGATGCCCAGCGCCACATAGCGGCTGCCGGGAAAACCCCAGTACAACACCACCAAGAACGCGGGAATCATCAGCACCCGCAGGATCGTCAGTTTATTTGCCGTCGTCATATATGTATCCGCCTTTCGCTTTTATCTCTCGCAGTATTATAGCACAGTGCCGCGCAAAGGGAAAGCCCCCTTTTACTCCGCCAACTCGCCGGTCAACTCGCCGTCCATGGTGCCGGTGATACGCACCGGCACGAACTCACCCGCCTCCACCTCATGGTCGGCGGTGAAATAGATGCGCCCGTCGATATCCGGACTCTCGGCATAGCTGCGTCCCACGAACTGCATAGCCTCCTGGTCGAACCCGTCGCACAGCACCTCTGCCACAGTGCCCATACGGCTGTCGTTGAAGTCATCCATGATCCGGGACTGTACGTCCACCACCAGCTCCGCCCGGCGCTCGGCCTCGGCGGTGTCCACCCGGTTCAGCATACGCGCCGCCGGCGTCCCCTCCTCCGGAGAATAAGGGAACACGCCCGCCCGTTCGATGCGGACCTCCTGTAAAAATTCGCACAGCTCCTCAAACGCCGCCTCATCCTCGAAGGGCAGACCGGTGATAAGGCTGGTCCGCAGCACCAGACTGGGGATACGCTCCCGCAGCTTACGGAACAGCGCCAGCAGCTCCGCCTTGTCGCCCCGGCGGTTCATGGCCTTCAGCACCCTGTCATTGCAGTGCTGGATGGGGATATCCAGATAGGGCAGCACCTTCTCCTCCGCGGCGATGGTGTCGATCAGCTCGTCGGTAAACTCGTCCGGATACAGATAGTGCAGCCGGATCCAGCGGAAGTCCAGCTTACACAGCTCCCGCAGCAGCGCCGCCAGCTTCTTTTCGCCGTACAGGTCGATGCCGTAGCGGGTGATATCCTGAGCGATGACAATGCACTCCTTCACCCCGGCGTCAGCCAGATGCTTCGCCTCGGCCAGCACATCCTCCATGCGGCGGCTGCGGTATTTCCCGCGCAGAGAAGGTATCACGCAATAGGCGCAGCGGTTGTCGCAGCCCTCGGCAATACGCAGATAGGCATAGTGCTCCGGCGTAGTCAGCACCCGGTCGAATTCGTCGATCATCCCGTGGATATCGGCAAAGCGCCGGGGCGTACCGCCGGCCATCATTTCCGAGAGCGCCGGCACGATCTCACCGTAGCTGCCGGTGCCCATGATGCCGTCCACCTCCGGCAGCTCGTCCAGTATCTCCTGCTGGTAGCGCTGGGTCAGGCACCCCGTCACCAGTATCTTGCCCACCTGCCCCTCGGCCTTCAACGCCGCCACGGACAATATGGTGTCGATCGCCTCCTCCTTGGCGCTGTCGATAAACCCGCAGGTGTTGATGACCACAGCGTCTGCACCGGCGGGTGCCTTCAGCAGCGTATGCCCCGCATCGCGGCACAGGGCCATCATCTGCTCTGTGTTCACCAAATTCTTGGCACAGCCAAGGGAAATAAATGCAACCTTCACGTCGTATACCTCACGTCTCGTCTATTTCCTGCCCCCACTCATTGAGCACGGGCCGTATGTCATTCCAGGAAAACCCACGCCGCTGCAATGCCGCGGCCAGCTTCCGGCTGTCCTCCTGTGTCATGGGCCGCCCCCGCAGTCTGGCAGCCACCACCTTCCGCATGGCGTCCGCCGCCGGGGGCAGCTGTGCCAGCGCCTCGTCCCACAGCTCCCGGGGTACGCCCCGGCGGTGCAGTTCCTGTTTCACCCGGCCTGGGCCATAACCCATGGCCCCGTAATGCCGCACGATAACGCCGGCATAGCCCTCGTCATCCACCGCGCCCAGCGTCTCCAGCCAGTCGGCCAGCTCTGCCGCCTCGGCGTCGTCGGCGCCCTTTTTGGTCAAACGCCGCTGCACTTCTTTCTTGGACAGCATCCGCCCGGAGGCCATGCGCGCCGCGGTCTGCTTCAGCTGAGACTGCTGTGCCGCCGCCTGTAATTCTACCACAAGCGCCGGCGACAAGTCCATACCTTTGTATAAACCAAAGCGCAGAAGCTCCGCGCCGGTGATCCGAAGGAGGTCGCCCCCCTCCAGAAACACCAGCACGCGCTCCTGCTTGTGCTTTGATTTTTCAATGCGTTCGATCCGCATCAGTCTTCGTCGTCAAAATCGTCGGCGGACACGTCCACCGCCCGTCCGGCGGCCTTGGCCGCTACCCGGGACTGGCTGCCCATCAGCTTGTGGAAGTTCTCCCGCACCGCCGTCTCCAACTTATCCGCCTCGTCCGGATGGTCACGGAAGTACTGCTTGGCCGCGTCACGACCCTGACCCAGGCGCAGCTCACCCATATTGAACCAGGAACCACTCTTCTGCACCAGGTCCAGCTTCACCGCCAGATCCAGCAGATCGCCCAGCTTGCTGATGCCCTCACCATACATGATATCGAACTCCGCCTCACGGAACGGAGGCGCCACCTTGTTCTTCACCACCTTGGCCCGGGTACGGTTGCCGATGACCTCGCCGCCGGACTTCAGCGTCTCGATACGGCGCACGTCAATGCGGACGGAGGCATAGAACTTCAGTGCACGACCGCCGGTGGTGACCTCCGGGTTGCCATACATGACGCCCACCTTCTCGCGCAGCTGGTTAATGAAGATAACGATGGAATTAGTCTTGTTGATGATGCCCGTCAGCTTGCGCAGCGCCTGGCTCATGAGCCGGGCGTGCAGACCAACGAAGCTGTCGCCCATTTCACCCTCGATCTCCGCCCGGGGCACCAGCGCCGCCACGGAGTCCACCACCACTACGTCGATGGCTCCGCTGCGGACCAGGGCCTCGGTGATCTCCAGCGCCTGCTCGCCGGTGTCCGGCTGGGAGATCAGCATATCCTCCACATTAACACCCAGTGCCTTGGCATAGGTGGGGTCCAGAGCGTGCTCCGCGTCCACGAAGGCCACCTCGCCGCCCATTTTCTGGGCCTCGGCCAGCACGTGCAGTGCCAGCGTGGTCTTGCCGGAGGACTCCGGTCCGTAGATCTCCACAATACGGCCCCGGGGCAGGCCGCCGATACCCAGCGCCAGATCCAGCGACAGTGAGCCGGTAGGAATGGACTCCACATTCAGTGTGCTCTCCGCACCGTAGCGCATGATCGACCCCTTGCCGTACATCTTCTCGATCTGCTGCATGGCCGTCTCCAGCGCCTTCTTTTTGTCGGATACCACCGGTGCCGGGGCGACAGGTTCTTTTTTGACTGCCATAGTTCCGTCCTCCTCAAGTTCTGATGTATCTAATATATCTCCCCAACTGTCCAAAAAGCGGACAGCCAACGTACGGTGTCAAAGCTCCGTGTGCAGCACACCCTCCACCACCCGGGGAATACCGTTCAAGTCCGGGGTGATCTCCAGGTCGCCGAAGCCCACGCTCCGCATGATCCGCAGCACCTCGTCCGCCTGGCCGATTCCCACCTCGAACAACAGCCGTCCGCCCACGCGGAGCGCTGCTGTCCAGTGTCCGGCGATCGCTCGATAGAAGTCCAGCCCGTCCGCGCCGCCCCGCAGCGCCAGATGAGGCTCGTAGTCCCGCACAGACGCGTCCAGCTCCGCGATATCTCCATCCGGGATATAGGGCGGATTGGACACGATGCAGTCAAATTCCCCCAGATGGGCCGGCGGCTTCCCCCGCGCGTCCAGCTGCAGGGACACCACCCGCCCGGTCAGGTCATTGCGGCGGATGTTCTGGCGGCAGATACGCAGTGCACCCTCGTCCAGCTCGCCCAACACCACATGGCTCTCCGGCGCGTTTTTGGCCAGAGCCAAGCCGATACAGCCCGAGCCTGCACACAGGTCCAGCACCCGGGGCTCGGCCACGGGCTTCAGGTACGTCAGCGCCCGATCCACCAATACCTCGGTGTCCGGCCGGGGGATCAGCACGCTCTCAGAGATATCCAGCGGCAGGCCGTAGAACTCCCACTCGCCGATCAGGTACGCCACCGGCTCGCCGGCCAGATGGCGCTCCGCCAGGCGGCGCACCTGCTGTTCCACCGACTCCGGCACGTACAGCCGGCCATCCCGGCTCAACGCCTCCCGGGTCTTCCCGGAGGCGCAGCATACCAACTCCCGGGACTCCAGCGTGGGATCGGGCAATCCTGCCCGCAGGAATTGCTGCCGCACGTCCAAATACAAATTGTTATATGTGATCGCCATAATACGTACCGTTTTCACTTTCTTCGGTATTTTTCGGCGCTCTCCGCTGTTTTGCGCCCCGCCGCGCAACCCCGGCTTACCAGGTGTCGGTGCCCTTCTCCTCCGGGATGACCAGCTTCATGGCCTCGATGGCTACCTCGATCATGCTGTCGTCCGGCTCGTGGGTCGTAAAGTTCTGCAGCCACATACCGGGGGCAGAGAGGACGCGCGTCAGCGCATTGTCGTGCGCCCCCACCATGCGGTTAAACTCGTAGGTGATGCCCACCACGGGCACCAGCAGCAGCAGCTTCACACCCACACGGACCCACACGCTCTGCCAGTTGATGTAGGGGAACACCAGGCTGGAGACAATGATGGACACGATGATGACCACAAACAGGAAGCTGGTACCGCAGCGGGGGTGGTGCCGGGGCTGGATACGAACGTTCTCCACCGTCAGCGGCAATCCCGCCTCATAGCAGAAAATGGTCTTGTGCTCCGCACCGTGGTAGCAGAACACCCGGTATACGTCCTTCTGTCTGGAGCAGAGGATCATATACGCCAGCAGCACCAGGATCTTGACCACACCCTCGATCAAATTGTGGATCGCTGGGCTTGTGGCATGAAACAGCCCCGCCAGAAACGTAGGCAGCAGCATGAACAGCACCAGCATCAAGCCGATGCTCAGCACCACTGAAAAGCCCACCAGCAGCGATTGCAGTTTCTCCGCCGGCACGTGCTTGTTGAGCCATTCCTCCAGCTTGTCCGGCTTGGCATTCTCGTCCTCCGGGAAGTAATCCGCCGAGAACATCAGCGCCTTAACGCCGGTGATCATGGAGCCGATGAACGTCACCGCGCCCCGCAGAATAGGAACGCCCAGAATGGGGTAGTTGGCCTTGACGAATTTGCGCTGGGTCACCTTGGTGACCAGGCCCTCCGGTGAACGGACCACAATTGCGTCCTTCTCCGGGCCACGCATAAGTATTCCCTCGATCAGCGCCTGTCCGCCGATACTGGTACGGAAAGCGCCCTTTTTCTTTTCCATAGGTCTGCTGAATTCCTTTCTGACGCAAGCATAGCACAGCTCGCAATAAAATGCAACACTTGTTCGAGTTTTTTCTGTTTTTTTACAATTCCTGTTCCGCCTGCTTTTTCAGCGGCAGATACACCGTAACTACGGTGCCGCCGCCTTCGGCGTTGGCGATGTCCAGTCGTCCGCCGTGGCGCTGGACGATCTCGTCGCAGACCGCCAGACCGATGCCGCTGCCCCGGGCCTTGGATGAGCCCTTGTAGAACTTCTGCTTCACATAAGGCAGCTCCGCTTCCGGTATGCCGGGGCCGAAGTCCCGGATGGTGATCACATACTCCCCTTCCTGCTGGCTCAGATGCACAGCGATGCGCTTGCCGCTGCCGCCGTGCTTGGCCGCATTGTCCAGCAGATTGCAGAATACCTGCTTCAGGCGTTCCGGGTCGCCGGAGATGACCTCGCCGTACTCCGCCCGATCACTGGAATACTCCAGGGCAATGCCGTCCTGACGAAACAGCTCCCGGTAGCTGTACACCGCGTCCTCCAACTCCGCCTGCAGATCGGTGTCCTCCACCTGCAGGGTGAAGCGCCCATCCTCCAAGCGGGAAAATTGCAGCAGTTCCTCCACCATATTGGTCAGACGGCGGGACTCCTTCACCATGATCTGCACGCCTCGCTTGATCTGCTGCACGTCGTTGGACTCGTCTGCCAGCAGCGTTTCACCCCACCCGTTGATCGCCGTCAGTGGTGTCCGCAGCTCATGGGACACCGAGGAGATGAACTCGGATTTCATTCGTTCGCTCTCGCCGATCTTGCGGGACATATCGTTGATGTTGTCCACCAACTCGCCCATTTCATCGGAGTACTTGTTGGGTATCTGCACGCCATAGCTGCCGCCGGAGATACGCTTGGCCGCCTCTGACACGGCGGACACGGGGGCCACCACATTGTTGATGAAGATCATGCTGGACATGACGATCAGCCCCACCACCGCCAGCATGACGCCGGCCACCAGCAGGACCGTCAGCAGCACCTGCCGGTCGATGTTCCCAATAGCGGTAACGTAGCGCATAACGCCCACCACCTGGCCGTTGAACTTCAGCAGGCCGGACACCGCCAGGATGCGCTCCCCGGTGACGCTGTCACGGCCGATGTAGTCCTGCACCGTGCCGCTTTCCAGCGCCCGCAGTATCTCCGGCGTGCTGGGGTAGGTGCCGGTGGTGACGCCCCGGGTCGTGACCTCCACGCGGCCGGAGCTGTTAAGGAACTGCAGCTCGATCTTGTCGCTGTCGTCAAAGGCGGCGGCGTAGATCGTCGCGCTGCGGTAATACTCCCGATAGCTGGTCATCACATAGGTGTTGAAATAGTCCGCACCCGCCGCGGCCTTGGCCCGCAGGGTAGAGCGCGCACTGTTGTAGTAGTTGCTGGCAAAACCCACAGAGATGAGCACGCCCACCAGCAGCAATATGACCAGCACCGGCCCCATGCTGCCGGTGAGCCACCGGCGGCGCAGGCCCTGCACCTTATGCTTCTTTCCTGCCAAGGCGTTCATCTCCTTTCATCGCAAAATAAGGTATAGCGCACCTACGGGCGCGGCGCAAATCCTGACAGCGAGAGATTTTTTTGTCAGGACGAGCCACAGCGGCGCAGGCGTACTGTGTGTACGTCAAGCCGCTGCAACGAAGTTCTGGCGGAAAAGATCCGCTGTCACAGCCCCCATTTGTAGCCGAAACCCCAGATCGTCGTAATATAGGTCGGGTTCGTGGCATTGTCCTCGATCTTCAGCCGCAGGCGCCGGATATTCACGTCCACGATCTTGAGCTCACCGAAATAGTCGTGGCCCCAGACCAAGTCCAGGATCTCCTCGCGGGAGAGCGCCTTGCCGGGGTTCTCCATAAACATCTTCATGATGGCGTACTCCACCTGGGTGAGCTTGATCCGCTGGCCGTTCTTCTCCAGGGTACGGTTGCGGGTGTTCAGCAGGAAGGGCGGCTGGTCGATCTCACCGGCGTCCACGACACCGCCGCCGGACCGGCGCATCAGCGCATCCACGCGGGCGGTCAGCTCCGCCGGAGAGAAGGGCTTTGTCACATAGTCGTCGGCACCGGTCATCAATCCCGTCACCTTGTCCATTTCCTGGGACCGTGCGGTAAGCATAATGATGCCGATGGCAGCGTTGGTGGCGCGGATACGGCGGCAAACCTCAAACCCATCGATACCGGGCAGCATAATGTCCAGCAACGCCACTCGGACATCGCTGTGGATCTTCAGCTTTTCCAGTGCCTCCTCGCCTGTTTCCGCCTCCACCACCTCGTAGCCGGCGCGGCGGAGATTGATAACGATAAAGCTGCGGATGCTGGACTCGTCCTCCAGTACCAGTACCTTTTTCATGGCAGTCCCTCCTTGTCAGTTGCTCCAGCTGCCTACGATGAGGCTGAAGCTGCGGCGCAGCAGATCCTCATCCATGCCGTAATAGGCCGCCGCGTCATTCAGCTCGCCGGCGTAGATGGTGGCTGTCTGGCGGCGCAGCAGCACCCTCTTCCCCATGCGGCCGCGGTTCTCCCGATTCTCACCGGTGATGGTGTACAGGCTCAGCACCGGATCCCCGTTGATCGCCAGGCTGAACTGATTTTCATTGCTGATGCTGGTGGTGGCGGTCTCCACGCTCCAGTCCCACCAGCTCTCCGGTATGGTGAAATACCACCCGCAGGACAGGCTGTGGTACGTCTTGGCCACGGTGGACAACTGCCCGTCGCCGTTGCAGCAAAGCCAGCTGACCAGACCGTCCGTCTGCTCCGCTGTCCAACTGGTGTCCGGACTGGGCAGCTCGATGATCCCGTCGCCGTTGATATCCTGAGGCAGCAGCTGGCGATAGGGGAACACGGCGTTGGACACACCGGTACTACTGCCGCTGAGTGCCAAATTCACCAGCCCCAGATCCTGGCGGAACACCAGAATATCCGTGGCGGCCATACCCTGCTCGTCCACACCGGTGATGTACAGCGCCGGCGTGTCAGCATCCAACCGACCGCTGACCAGACTACCCCTGTTCACCGAAGCCATGGTGCTGGACAGCACGCAGCGGTAGGCCACGCCCATCTGTTCCTCCTGCCAGCCGTAGAATTCCGCCACCGGCTGGCTGTCCGCGTCGGTGCGAAGCACCAGCAGGCTGGGGATACCGTCACCATTCAGATCCTGTATGGTAAAGCGCGTGTAGCCGCTGGACATCAGCGCCACCGGCTCCCGCGCCACGGTGTACACCGCCACGGTCTGCACCTCGGCGCTGATACGCCAGCCCACGATCAGTTCACGCCGGCCGTCGCCGTTCAGGTCCTGATAGTATACGCTGTCGATGGCGGTGCCGCTGCTCTCGATGGTGCAGTAGCGGGCATAGCTGTCGCCCTCGATCTTAAATACAAATATTTTCAGCGGCTTTTCGTCGCTGCTCATGCGGAAAAAGGCCAGGGCCTCCTGCTGTCCGTCGCCGTCCAAGTCAGCCATCTGCACCGACTGGATATTCCGCCCGCCGGTAGGCGAGGCGTACTCATAACCCTGTGTGATCAGTGCCTCCAGCTCTTGGGTCAGGCCGGTGTACTCCTCCGCCATTCGCGGCAGGGTAAACAGTTCCTCCACCGAATCGTCAGAGAAACCGCAGCCGGTCAATGCCGCTGCCAGCAGCGCCAGCAGCCCGACCAGGCAGATATACCGTTTAAAACGCCGCATACAGCAGCACCTCCCTCCGGGTCATACTCTTACTTAAATATCATACCACATCTTGTACCGCTTTGGTAGAGGGAAAATCGTAAATAAACAGCAAATTAATGCCGGACGCAGAGAGCACCCCTTTCGGGGTGCTCTCTGTATTTCCCTGCCGGTGCAGGGAGGAAGACATCAGCCGTGGGAGGGATATCCTCTTAGGCATCGCGGCGGCCACGCCTCCCGCACAGCTTTACCGCGCCGGCCAGCGACAGGGCGGCGACCTCAGCGTATACGGCAATTCCCGCGTCAAAGGTCGTGGGGCTGACCGTCCTTTTCACAGGTGCAGGAGGCTCGCTGTAGTAATAGGCGGCCGCCGTGTAGGACACGGAGGGCTTGGGGAACTCCAGAGCCTCACCCTGCTCACCGTCTGTGGCTACCGGTGTCAAGATCGCGCTCTCATTGGTATAAAGCGCCTTTGACACGTCTACGTGTGTGGTGGTGTCATCCACATAACCGTCCCCATTCAGATCCATCACACCGTGGGTGCCGGCGGCGGGCGTACCGGCGAGCTTTACAGTGTAGGAAAGCTTGACCGGGGCAAAGTTGGAGACCGGTTCGTTGATTTCCCATGTGAAGCTGTCGGCGGCACCGTCGTACTCTATCTTGAAGCGGTAATTATTCTCATTCTGGTCGCCGCCGAAGTAGGTCACGTTTCTATCCTGCTTATATTGCAGTTCTTGCCCGCCAACGGTGAGACAAAACGTGCCGGGAACGAGATCGAAACTCTTGCCGACAGTATCCGCCACAGCGGAACCCTTATCAACAGCGTAGAGGACTTTATGTTGGATTGAGTTAAAATCGACTGCTCTCCCTCCCGCCAGTCTGTTCATAAAGGCGGTACCCCACTGCCGTGTTTCCCTTGCCAACACGGCATGGCACTGATAGCCCCTCTCCTGCATCGCTTTGTAGGTACTCTCTGTCAGGTGCAGGGCTTTCTCCACATTTGAAACGTTTTCCTTTTTCTGCAGCAGTTTGCTATTTTCGGTCGGAGCCTGCCCAGTATATTGATAGTCCCAATTCTCGTTGTCGTTGTCTGTCCCCATTCTTCTGGCAATATCGCTCATCCAGTTATCGATGCTGCCCTGGGGAATAAACGTTTTTTCCTCTTTGTCACTGTACCCGTACTGCACGTTCAACTCACTTAGCATACCGCGCTGGTTAACACCACTCGAGATTAGGCTGCCATCAAAGCTGCGCGTATACGGGGTAGTATGATCATCCCCCTTGCAAAACTGATAGGTAACGCCGTCACTGACAAATATCAGATGCTTGCGGTGCGGCTCGACCGCCGTATCGCCATCGAGCATTTTCTTGCCCGCAAGTAGTCCCGCATGCGTATTGCTGCCGCTGTATATAGTTTCCTTTATCGCAGCCTCAATGGTAGCATAGTTTCCCTCTGTAAGCTCCTTAAGCGGGAATGCAACATTTGCCTCCTGATTGAAAATAACAACGCCGACCTTGACCATCACACCGCGTTCCTTCACCTCGTTCTTCAGGTCGGCAAGAAGTTTTAA
>ERZ773147.2621-NODE-2621-length-15203-cov-2.926723_pt1 | contig 15203 bp, 16 predicted proteins | sample MGYA00580851_ERZ773147 | MGnify/ENA primary metagenome ERZ773147 (study PRJEB29015, sample SAMEA2737818) | human gut metagenome | biome: human gut; feature: human-associated habitat; material: faeces | place: China | collected 2012 ... | reverse complement strand
GTGAATATTTAAATACATGCATTTTATAAAATTTTATCTTTTCCAAAAATTTTTCTGTTTTTGCAAATTCTTCATCATTCTCTCCTGGAAATCCTACAATAATATCTGTAGTAATCATTACATCACTAAAATATTTTCTTAATAAATCAACCGAATTTTCAAATTCTTCTGTCGTATATCTTCTATTCATCCTTTTTAAAGTGCTATTACATCCACTTTGTAATGATAAGTGAAAATGTGGACATACTTTTTTTAATTTTGATAATCTATAAGTAAACTCTTCATTTATTAATTTAGGCTCTAATGACCCCAATCTTATTCTCTCTATTTCATCTATATTATTCAATTGTTCTAGCAATTCTATTAATCTAAAACCACCTGTATGTAAATCATCTTTTGGATCAAATTGAGTATAATCACCATTATAATTATATTCTTTTCTAAGTTTTGATACTTTTTCTTGATTAAAATCTTTACCATACGAAGCTAGATGTATACCGGTAATTACAACTTCTTTTATACCTTCTTTACTAACTTCTTTTATTTCCTTTATGATATTTTCTGGATTTCTGCTTCTTACTTTTCCTCTTGCATACGGAATTATGCAATAGGTACAAAATCTGTCACATCCATCTTGTATCTTTATTACCGCTCTATTTAATTCTGTATATGTTGTACTTCCAAATTCCTGATATTCATTTTGGTGCATTACATCTGATACTTGTGAATCACTCGTTTTGTCATTCATATATTTTTCTACTAATTCCACAATCTGATTTTTTTCATTTATGCCAAGTATCAAATTCACCTCTGGAATTTGTTTTATTATATCGTCTTTAGCTACTTGTGCATAACAGCCACATGCTACAATTACAGCATTCGGATTATTTTCCTTTGCTCTTCTTAGCATCTGTCTTGATTTTCTTTCCGCAATGTTAGTAACACTACAAGTATTTACAACATATATATCTGCTTTTTCTCCATCTTCAGCAAGATCATATCCTTTTTCAATAAATTTCTGTTCCATTGCATTTGTCTCATACTGATTTGTCTTGCATCCTAAACTTATAAAATGTATTTTCATCGTTTTTTCTTTCCTATTTTATTATGTAAGTAGGTATATTATACTCCTTTAAGATATATTTTTCAAGGTGCTTGTAAAATTATGTAAAGTATGTTATAATAATTTTAATCAGTTACAAACTAATTGCCATTTCTTATAACAGCGGCAGAAAGGACATTATATATGAACAATTCAAGAATCCATGCTATTACGGTAGGCAATAGTCTTATCAAGGCTCAGGTAATCACTGACATTCAATCAGCATTTTGCATCACACATGGTGGCCGGTTTCACGCCGACGATCTATTTGCAGCAGCAATAATGCTTCTTGTTTTCAGTTTCACAGAGCCAGAAAACGAAACCTTTAAAGTTGCACGAGCTCTCACTACTGATGATATCTCTAACGCAAATGGAGTTACATTTGACATCGGTGGAGGCGAATTTGACCATCATCAAAAAGGAGGAAACGGTTATCATTCAAATGGAGTACCATACGCAGCATTTGGTCTAATATTTAGGCAATTTGGCAAAGATGTTATTTCAAAAGTCGTAAATTCTACTGATACCAGCATCATTAATCCGATCTTTGATCGACTTGAAAACAGTATTGTTTCCACAGTTGACGCCTGTGATAATGGCGAATCTGGTGTTGACTCTCGTAAGTACCATATTGTAAGCATGTCTGAATATATTTCCGCAAGGTACATGTCCTGCGAAATTACCAGGCACAACCTAACCAACGATGACTACAATGAACAGTTTCTATTTGCTCTTGAGGAAGTGACAACCTATTTAGTTATTACGATCAAGAAAGAGTTTCACTTAATTCAAGGTGATCAGAAAGTCGTAAAATTGTTAAACAATTCTGATGATAACATCTTGGTATTAGATGATGACTTGCCTTATCGGAACGCTCTCATTAATCATCCCAAAGGCTCTAGCATTCAGCTGGTCATAAAACCCAGCATTAGAGGAGGTTTCCAACTTTGTAGCATACCCAAAATAGGAGTTAAAACTCCTAACGACTCGTTCAAGGTCGCATTCCCACAAGAATGGAGTGGTGAAAGCGGGCATAAACTTCAAGAACTGACCCATTGCGGAAGTGCAATCTTCTGTAGCAACGATCGCAGATTCCTTGTTTGTGAAACGAAAGAAGGTGCTTTAGAGCTGGCACGCAACCTGCTGCAACAGCAAAATTCAAACACAGCATAATGTCCACCCTGGCTAACTCTTGTTAGTCAGGGTACTTTTTATTTGTTATAACATTTTTTCAATATTTAATATCCTATTATATTTTGCAACTCTCTCACTTCTACAAGGTGCACCCATCTTTATTTGTCCAGCATTAACTCCAATAGCAAGATCTGCTATAAATGTATCTTCTGTTTCTCCTGACCTATGTGATATTATTGTTTTGTAACCATTTTTCTTAGCAAGTTTAATTGTTTCAAGAGTTTCTGTAACTGTTCCTATCTGATTAGGTTTGATTAAGATGCTATTAGCAACTTTACCTTTTATTCCTTTTTCAAGTCTCTTTCTATTAGTAACAAACAAGTCATCTCCTACTAAATCTACCTTATTTCCTACCTTTTTAGTTAACTCAGCCCATTCCTTCCAATCGTTTTCACTCAATCCATCTTCAATAGACATTATTGGATATCTCTCTATAAGCTCAATTATAAATTCAATCATTTCTTCTTTTTCTTTATATTTATCTGTTTTCCACATATAATAGCCATTTTTATTTATCTTCTTTGCTTCTTCCCTCATTTCTGTGCTAGCCATATCTAGTGCAATCATAAAGTCCTTGTCAGTAGCATACCCTGCATTTGATATTGCTTCAAGAATAAGTTCTATTGCTTGTTCATCATTGTGTAAATTAGGTGCAAATCCACCTTCATCTCCTACTCCATTTGACATACCTTTCTGCTTAATTAACCTTCTTAGTGAATGATAAACTTCTGTACACATTTTCATACATTCTTGGAAGTCACTAGCTCCTACTGGTACAATCATAAACTCTTGTATATTTACATTATTATCAGAATGTTTGCCTCCATTTAGTATATTCATCATAGGTAATGGAATAGTATTTCCACTTATTCCTCCAATATATTGATATGGTTCTAGCCCAAGGCTTAATGCTGCTACCTTACACACAGCAATAGATACAGCAAGTATCGAATTTGCTCCAAGCTTTGCTTTATTTACAGTTCCATCTAGTTTTATCATTTTCTCATCAATTTCTCTTTGATTATATACATTCATACCGATCAAAGATTTCTTAATTTTAGTATTAATATTCTGAACAGCCTTATCTACGCCCATTCCATTATATGCTTGAAAATCAGCATCTCTTAATTCTACTGCTTCAAAACTTCCAGTAGACGCTCCAGATGGACACATTGCTACCTCCATAACTCCATTCTCAAGTATCACTTTAGCTTGTACAGTTGGATTTCCTCTTGAGTCAAATACACACATTCCTTCAACATCTTTAATTTTTAATTCTTTCATATAATCCCTCCTCGAACTATTTTAGAAAGATTATATCCTCATTAATCATTTTTATACCTTGTACTACCATTTACTTACTTGTACATTTAGTCTTCCGCTTCTTGTTTCTCCAAGTATTTTATCTATCTTAAATCTTCCTTTTCCTCTTATTGTAATTATAGAATCTTCAGATATTGTAAGTGAGTTTCTAAGTTCTAATTTAAAATTTACTAATACTCTTTCTTGTTTTATTATATCATTTGCCTCATTTCTTGAGCATCTAGCTAACTCTCCAACAATACAATCTAATCTTGTTGAAGGTACATTTATTTTTATTATCTCTTTTTCCTTTTCTATATAATGTATTTGTTCTAATTCTATCTCTTCTATTTGAGCCTTTTGGAATCTTGTTAATAATCGTAAATTGTTTAGTATAAATTTACTTATTTCCTTTGATATAACAATATCAGCTCCATCATTATTAACTATTATATCTCCTATCTTTTCTCTTTTTAGTCCAAGTTTCATAAGAGCTCCTAAGTAGTTTCTATGCTCGTACATTCCTCTATTTTCTTTAGGCAAAACAATATGTATACACGACATTTGCTGTTTATATATATCCATATATTCGTCATTAGATTGTTCAATGTAATCTGGAAATATAAATAGTTCCTTTCTTTCCGATTCATTAAATCCTCCCCAAAATTGATAATTTTCTATCCTTCTTTTATTTAAAATTTCCTTTGCTTTTTCTTGTTGCACCATGTCTAAAAAATCTGTATTTTCATATCTATTTTTAGCTTGGGCTGATTTTATTTTATAAACAATTTTGGCTACAAATATCTTTTCATCGTCTTTCTGTTGTTTTGTTAGTTCATTTAATTTGTCCATATTCTTCTCCCTTTTTTCCTGCTATTATTCCAGCATATAAGACTATAGCAATATTTACTCCTATAAACATTCCTGTAAAAAAAGTTATATATAAAATATTAATTACCTCCTTTTCAATTATTATTTCATGTTTTATTTCATTATATGCTTTTTCTTTCTTGTTTCATTATATAAAAAGGTAATCAATTTAATAAAAAACGAGAAAGAATCTGTATACTTGTAACGTATACATCTCTTCCTCCCAACAGTTTTAAATAAGTTTTATTCCTATTCTGAAATAATTATACATCTTTTGGTATTATATGTCAATACTTTTTTCTTTAATATATAAATTACATCTGCAAATCTTTTTTTGCACAAATTCGTCACATGGGCATAATGTTGTTTCATCAATATTTACACGGCATGGGCAATGTCCTTGTCTTTTATATATTCCCTGAATAATCTTTTCCGCATACTCTTTATCAGGGTTTATTATATATCCTTTCATTTCTTCTCCTTTTTATTCAAATTTTGGTCTATCCTTTTTCTTATATAATACATTACTTATCATTTCGCTCATTTCCTCTTTTTTATGGAATCCACCAAATCGTTGAAGATATTCTCCATTTTTAAAAGTTAATACCATTGGAACAAATTCTATATCATATTTCATTGCCAAATCTCTTGTTTTATCTACATCTATTGATACTATTTCTATATCATCTCTCATTTCGTCCAAAGCTTCTAATTCTGGTCTCAACATTTGGCATGGCATGCACCATGTTGCAAAGAAATCAACTAATACAACTTTTGGATTTTTTAGAACTTCTTGTTCAAAATCTTTTTCTTCTATCTCTCTTATCATAAATTTTCCTCCAATCACTTATAGTATGTCCTTTCTGCATTATTATATCATACACATAGAAAATTTAAAATGAAATTTATAAAAATGCTTGTAAATAATTCTCAAATATGCTATATTAGTAAGGTACATATTGGGGTATCGCCAAGCGGTAAGGCATCGGACTCTGACTCCGACATTCCTAAGTTCGAATCTTAGTACCCCAGCCAATAGTTAAATATCTGCGAATGTTAATATATTTGCAGATTTATTTTTTTATCTTTTTCTAACTAAGCATAAATATTAGCAATAGTAGAATATGTAGAATAATCAAGCCAATCTTGAATTTCTTTCATAAGCATTCATTTGTCAAGTAAAAGACATTCGTTAATCCAAGAAAAATGTTTTGTAACATTGAGACAATAATTTTCCTTGTTATATTACAATAGATGTGAAACAACAACAGCAAATATATAAAATGTAAAAACTTATGTTGATAATTAAATTCATTTATGCTATATATTGTATGGAGGATATTATGAAAAAAATTATTTTATGGATTGTTGTAATTACAGTTATTGTTGCTGTTATATTTTTTGGATATGAATTTTATTATAAAAATTATTATGTTCCAAGCCAAATGTCAGATATATCATATTTTAATACTGCTGATTTGAAAGCAGATTCTATTCATTATGGAAGTACTGAGCAATCTGTTATAAAAATTTTGGGAGAACCAGAATACAGAGAAACTTTTGTAGATAATAATGTTTCATATGAATTATTTTCATATAAAGGAAATTTATTATTAAGCTTTGTTGAAAACTCACTTGTTAGTCTCCAATCTTCATCAGATTTATATAGTTTTAAAGGGATAAAAATTGGGGATTCAGTAGATACTGTTATAAATAGTTTTGCAAATGAAAATTTGTCTACATTTGCACTAAATCAAGAGGGATCTGTTATTGGAACGTATTTGTATGGAACTTTCAATAACAAAAACTTGGATTCAATTCAAACAACAGAACCAGTATTTTATGGATATAAGACAACAAAATTTGCAGATTCTTCATATGAGATTAGATATGGATATATGAATCCGCCATACACTAACAGTACCGCGTCAGCAAATGATAAAATTGCAGAATTAACTTTTGTAATAAAAGATAACAAGGTAACAGAGATAGATTGGTCTGTTACAAATTAAAAAAGGATAAGATTAATTTCTTATCTTTTTAACTATAAAATAATTGCATATTTTATCTTATTCTATCTTCAGGATTATCAATCTTCTCATGAGAATCAATTTTATCATAATGGCTTTCAATATATTCTACATATTCTTCAGGAAACATAAATGGGTTTTTATATTCTTTTAAGAGTGCTAAAAATCTCATGTCGTTTATTCTTTCAGGATCAATAAAATCAATTAAGACCTCTAAGTCAGGTGGGATTTGTTCATCAGCTTGTTTAACTGTTCTATCGTGTGCGCCACTATTTAAAGCATTTCTTACAAATTGATTCATTGGTATACTTGGAACATTTTGATGTTGTACTTGTATATTTAATTCACTAGAAATCTACTAAAAAAACTTATTTGGCTATCATCAATTTCAGATGATTTTCTTGAAAAAATTTCTGATATCTGTGATGAGTATTCATTTAATAATGTAGGGAGAAGGCTAAATAAATCTTTTATTTTAAAGTATTGAAATTGCTTTGATAAGAATAGACTCTCTAAATATAACATTGGATCACTTTGAATAATTGTACTATATAATCTCTCTGCTCTTTCTCTTGCAGATATTGATTCAGTACTGTAGCTTGAGCTTTCTAAAGTTTTGGATTGTTCATTTGAGAATTTTTGCAATGATTCATCTTTTATAATTTCAGTGTATATTTTAAAATTTCCATCCTTCCAAATTAACTTTAGAATAGGATATTGTTCTACTAATTGTGGAGAAATTATATTTCTTAAATTTTTGTCCATTATCAAGTGTATAAGTTCCCAATACTAATCCGTATTCTGATAATTCACCAAATGGATTATCTGTTACATTTTACTTAAATACAAAATCAGTATTTTTTAAATCTTCATGATGCTCACTGAAATATTGAGATATCAAGCGTTTACTTATTCCTCTAGCATATAGATTTGCATCTATTTCCATTAATGAATTTATATGATCTCTTGTATAATTAATATTTTGCATAACAAAGATGTCTTTTAAAATAAAAATGCTATTAGGATCAAAGTTAAGAATATCATCAAGACTGTCAATACTAAAAGATTTGAATTGCATTGCATGTCTATTTTCATGTAAACAAAGTTCCATTACATTTGCAAAGTTATTACTTTTTCCTCTCATTATAACATCTAATTTATATAGTATTGAGTTACTTGCAGGAGAATAGTAAGCAGGTACGAAAGCACCAGAAGTTTTGTCTGATGTACTAATTTCAACAGGTGTTTTCATCTTATTAATCATATTAAAAATAAAATCATAAATATTTGTTCATATTGATATTGTTCATTATATACATTTTTTATTTGAGTTCCATTGGGAACTTTTATTCCTATTTGCTGGACATTATGCTTTTGACTTTGTGAATAATGTTTAGAAATTTCCTGTGCAATGGCTACGAAATGTGTGAAATTATCATTATCTATCGATTTATTTGCCAATCTCTAGCATTCTTCTTTTATATTCAATTTTTATTCTCCATTTTTATTTTTTTAAGAAAATTTTTTATAGATGCAATAGATTTCTCAAAAAAAGTATTTTTTTAATTTCAATTGGTAAATTATCATTTTCTATATTAACATTTTTATTTTTTAATATATCATCAGAATTATAGTTATTTTTTCATGTTTTCTTTATATTCATTTTGCTTTAGTATATCATTTAACTTTTTCTTTTGTGTTTCTGTAGCAAAATAATCCCTAAACAAGATAATTGCAATGCTATTTGCTTCAACGGAAATATTTTGTTCGTCTAAAAGTACATTGGGATTTATTATAAATTTGTATGTTGGATCTTTATTAGCTTCAAAAAATTTTATTCTTCCTGTGGCAATTTTATTATATTCATTTTGGGGTAAACATTTTAATATTTCTAATACCTCTGTATATGCTCTCGAATAGGTATCATTTGCCATTTTTATTTAAACCCTCACAATATTCTATATATATAATGTATGATATGTTGCTTGATATTATCGTTCTTATGATTTTGTGTTTATTTGATATTGAAATTTGTATAATTTGTTATGTACTTACTTTTAAAAGGAGCATGAGTGTATACAAATTATATATCTATAGTTTAGCATATATAATTTTTGAAAGCAAGTATTATAATGATAGCTTTATAGATCAATATAAAAACCCCCTGTATGACTGGGGGTTAGTTAGTTCGTCGTAATTATCTACAACTTTTTCTCATTGGATGGTTGATTTTTAAATCAATCTATATATCTTTATTTTTTGAACATGTCTAAAATCTTATTCCAAATTTTCTTGAATATTGATTCATTATATTGTATCATTGTCACTTCATTTGAGATACCTTCATTAAAATTTCTTACTTTTTTATCTTTATTCTTAAATATATCATCTGGGTTATATTTAATTCTTTTATTTTCTTCAGAATCACTATATGCTTGTCTTTCCAATTGCATTAATTGTTTTCTTTCTTCTTCATCAACTAAATAATTTCTATACAATGCATACATAATATATTCAGTTTCTTTTAATAATTCTTTACTTTCAAAATCTTCTTCAGATTGTATATTAAAGACATATTCTTTGTCACTTTTTGCTTGAAATTCATCAATCAACTTCTTTGGTATTTTCTGATATTCACTATCTGGTAAATATTCTATAATTTTCAAAATTTCAGTATATGCTTTTACGTAATTTTCTCTTTTAATCATTAGTGTCCCTCCAGTTTTGTGGCGTTGATCTAATTAATTCTTCTAACATCCTTATTCTATTTTTTAAAGCATCTATGTTTTCTAGATCCGGTGTCATAATTCTTGATTTAAACGACATCTCTCCTATAGCAAAACTTCTCTTTGGTCTTATTCCTGTTGTTCCATATTGAGAATGCTCAAAGGTCTGTGATCTATTATTTATTCTAAATATTTCATCAGCTGGATTTCTAGGAGTTGTTGATTGAGCCTGTGACATACCATGTTCTGCTCTAAAACGTTCAAAAAACATATCTGCAATTTTTATATTTTTAAAATTCTGTGTTCTTAAATACATATCTAAATATCCACTAAATGTATTAAAGTCAAAATCCTCTGCCTTTGTTAACTCTTCAATTGTTGGAGTTCCTGTTGTAATCATCTTTATCAACTGTTTTCTATCATAAACAGAAGCAATCTGCTCTGCATATTCTTGCAACGGAGCATATAATCTTCTTGGGTCAAGTTTGTACTCTGGATTTCCTGTATATATTCTCATAATTTCAGTTGCATTATAATCAGCCAATCCCTCATTCAAAGCCTCATTATCTCGTAAGCCTTGTTCTTGTGATAATAATGCAATTCCGTCTCGATAGAATTTTTTCCCTTCTTTATTTTCAACCTCAAAATTACTTTGTCTACAAAATTGATGATAAAATAATTCATGTGCTAGAGTAGCTGTATAATCAAAAAATGGAGTCTTTTTATATACTACTATTGGCTGGTATTCTCCATTTCCTTTATCCAATTTTATGGTCATTCCAACTACACCAGCTAAATTTCTTTTTTCTTCTTCAGAATGTTTTACTCCTGAAAATCTTTCCTCAACGTCAATACAACTTTCATCTTCTCTACATTCGTAAAATAACGTTCCCTTTATAGTATCTTTTAATCTTTGATCATATTCTGCTCCATACCATTGCTTTGCAGCATCATATAATCCATTAACTAAATACGTTGTTTCCACATCTGTAGACCCAGGATACATCTTGCATGTTATTTTATTAGGATTTACTTTAATATTAGGCATTTCTTTAGTGTCAGTTTTGGATTTAGATTCTAAATACTCGTCAAGCATATCCAGAGTATCTCTATCTTCTAAACAAGCTCTAACATATTTATCTAATGATACCATATTTATACTCTCGTCATGTCTTATATCCACCAATGTTAAAAAATCTAATTTTGATAAATCACTGTATTGTGAAATTATTGATACTAACCAATTTTTTCTTTCTTCATCACATTGTGTCAAAATATCATGAATAATTTTTTCTTCCGTTCCACCTTTTGCCTTATATTGTTCAACAATCTTCTCTACGTCTAACATATAATTTATCCTCATTTCATTTGTTTTGATTATTATATCATATAAGGAAATTAATTTTCAATATATTATACAAATAAATTGCCGTCTGTTTGTTATTGTGTCAATAACATAAAACAAAATATATATAATCTATATATTTAAACTCAATAACTAAGCATTCAAAATACTTCTTATTCCTTTACTCTTTTCTTTTGGCATTAAATATCCTAATACTACCATTGGAATATTATTTAATCTTTTTTAATATATTTGTCCTTGCTCTCTTAAATCTTCTAAGCTATAAAATTTTAAATAGCTAATTAAATCTTTCATTATCATTTCTATGACTTCTTTCTAATACTTTTGCAAAATAAAATTCATTTATATGCAAAATAGAACCTAATATTTAGGTTCCATTTTGTGTATTACATATTGTGTATTACTTGTGTATTACAATTATATTTTTCTTAACTTTCATAAACATTTTTACGCGTTTAATATATAGAAAATTGTCAACCAAAGTGGTTGACAATTATTTTTTTGGTGGGTAAATGGTGGGCAGTGGGCAACTTTTTGGCTATTTCCACCATTTCATTTATATATTAAAAACTCTGTAATAAGCTATTTCATAGCCTCTTCAACAGCAACAGCTATTGAAACAGTAGTGCCAACCATTGGATTGTTTCCCATACCTATTAATCCCATCATTTCTACGTGTGCAGGAACTGATGAACTTCCAGCGAATTGTGCATCTGAGTGCATTCTTCCCATTGTATCTGTCATACCATAAGAAGCTGGTCCAGCTGCCATATTATCTGGATGTAATGTTCTTCCTGTTCCACCGCCAGATGCAACAGAGAAATATTTCTTTCCTTTTTCCCAGCATTCTTTCTTATATGTACCAGCTACTGGATGTTGGAATCTTGTTGGATTTGTTGAATTTCCTGTTATAGAAACATCAACGTCCTCATGATGCATTATAGCAACACCTTCTCTAACATCATCAGCTCCATAGCATCTTACTTTAGATCTAGCTCCATCAGAATAAGGAATTTCTTCAACAATTTTTAATTCACCAGTGTAATAATCAAATTTAGTTTGAACATAAGTAAATCCATTAATTCTAGAAATAATTTTAGCCGCATCCTTACCAAGACCATTTAAAATTACTCTAAGTGGTTTTTTTCTTACTTTGTTAGCATTATTAGCTATACCGATAGCACCTTCAGCAGCAGCAAAAGACTCGTGTCCTGCCAAGAAAGCAAAACAATCAGTATCTTCAGACAAAAGCATAGATGCTAAATTACCATGACCAAGTCCAACTTTTCTGTCACTCGCAACACTACCAGGAATACAAAAGGCTTGTAATCCTTCTCCAATAGATTTTGCTGCATCACGCGCTTCCATATCCTTCTTCTTTAAGGCTATACTAGCTCCCAAAATATATGCCCAGCAAGCATCCTCAAAGCATATTCTCTGTACATCTTTTACCATGTTATAAACATCAATACCTGCATCATCACAAATCTGTTTTGCCTCTTCTAATGAAGAAATATCATACTTTTTTAAAACTTTATTAATTCCATCTATTCTTTGTTCATAATTTTCAAACATAATACTCTCCTATTCCTCACGTGGATCTATCTTTTTAACGGCTTCATCAAATCTACCATAAGTTCCACAAGACTTTTCTATAGCTTCCATTGGATCCATACCCTTTTTAATATTTTCCATCATTTTACCAGTATTACAATATTTATAACCAATAATATTATCATCTTTATCAAGACCCATTTCTAAAATGTATCCTTCAGTTAAATTTAAATATCTTGGTCCTTTTTTCTTAGTAGAATAGATTGTTCCAACTTGACTACACTTTCCTTTTCCTAAATCTTCCATACCAGCTCCAATAGAAAGACCACCATCAGAAAAAGCAGATTGGCTTCTTCCATAGACTATTTGTAAAAACAACTCTCTCATAGCTGTATTAATAGCGTCACATACCAAATCAGTATTAAGTGCTTCAAGAATTGTTTTTCCAATTAATATTTCTCCAGCCATCGCAGCACTATGGGTCATTCCTGAACAACCAACAGTTTCCACTAAAGCTTCTTCAATTATTCCATTTTTTATATTTAATGTTAACTTACACGCTCCCTGTTGAGGTGCACACCATCCAATACCATGAGTAAGACCAGAAATATCTCTTATTTCTTTTGCTTGAATCCATTTTCCCTCTTCAGGTATAGGTGCTGGACCATGATCAGTACCCTTGTTAACATAACACATGTTTTCTACTTCTTTTGTGTATTCCATTTTAATCCCTCACAATCAATTATAACTTTGATTATCCTTTCTTCATTTTCATAAATTAATAAGTACATCAGGAGATAACTACAATTAATTTTTATTTTTAACTTCTAACCTACTTCGACAATACTTACAAGTGCCAACATTTGTAGTTAATATATTATCTGCACCACAATGTGGACAATACACAACTGTCATATTTTTAGCAGCCTCTATCTTTTCTTTCATTATCAAATCATTTTTAGAAGAAATCTCTCTATTAACTTTTTCTTCTTTCTGAATGTATGATTTCAAATAAGTCTGAGCCCTATCAAAAATTCCTCTAAAAATAGAAATTAAAAATAGAAATATAATTCCTACTATAAATAAGTTTTTACTATAATTTATAAGATTAACACTATAAAAACTATCAGTAAATATACTAGTAATTTTTGAAGGTATATTAAAATTAGTCATTTTAGCTAATTCCAATAAACATCCTGGTATAAGTATCAAAGATCCTACTAACATTAAAATAATTGGTACTAAAATTTTTTTCTTTTCACTATATAAAAAGTATCTTAATAAAATAAGACAAACACCAACAAACGGTATAAAATATAAAAATACCAAGATTATAGGAATGCTACATAGCAATCTTATAAAGGAATTATATTTCATAATTACCTCCTATAAATTTTATTATAACACTTCATTATCCGACTGTAACATTTAATTTATATTTTTATACATTTTTAATTATCATAAACAAAGGATAACACCAAACAACAAAAACTTATCAAACAAAAACTATTAGTTACTCACTAATAGTTTTTTGTGGTTTTAAAATTATTTTAATTGCATCATCTGTACCGCTTGTAAGTCTCTCAAATGAGTGTTGAGCTTCACTTAATGGAACTTTATCATCTATATATTTTACTACATTAATTATTTTTTGTGAAATTAAATCTATACACGTATCAAATTCCTTTTCTGTATAAGCAATAGCTCCTTGCATTTTTACTTCACCCATAACTGACATGACGCTAGGAATACTAATAGGTTCCATAGATACACCAACAAGAACTATTGTACCTCCTGGTTTTACAGCCATAATAGCCTCACTAACCGCAGCACTAGAACCACAACATTCAATTACAACATCAAAGCCGCCATTTTTTTGTACTAATGAAGGAATAACTTTAGGGTCTTTTGCATCATAAAATTTATCTACTTTACCAAATTTTAAAGATTTTTTACCTCTCTTTTCATTTGTTTCAAGTAAAGCAACGTTACTCGCACCATTTAATTTTGCAAATTCACTAGCCATAAGTCCAATGATTCCGCCACCTATTATTAAGACACTATTACCTACTTTGATATCCGCTAAATTAATAGCGTGTAAGCTAACAGCTGAGGGCTCAACCATTGCTGCTTCATCATCACTAATACTATCAGGAATTTTACGTACCATATCACCACGACACTTAATATATTCACTATATGCTCCAGGTCTTGTTAAAGAAAGCCCTAAAGCATCAGTCCATGTTGAACGACAGTATTGTGGATTACCACTCTTACAAGCATCACATTTAAGACAAGGAGAAATAGGTAATCCTGTAACCCTTTGTCCTATCTTTAAGTCATTTCTATCTCCTGGATCTAAAACTTCACCAGCAAATTCATGTCCCATTACTAATCCCTTAGGCTCACCACTAACAAAATAATGAATATCAGAACCACAAATACCACACGAATTAACTTTAATGATTACATCACTTCTACTTCTCTCTGGCATTTCCATTTCTTCTACTTTTAACTTCTTTGCACCAGTTATTTTCACACACTGCATATAAATACCTCCTATTATTACTATAATTGTACACAAAAAAAGATAAACTTTCAATGTTTACCAATATATTTATTTTTTACCCTTTCTAAAGTCTTATTACAAGGGGGATTAGAATTACTCTGTTTATTACTTTGCTTTGTATTTTCACTCTTAGTTTTAGTAGAAACATATAAAGTTGTATCTCCTATCACGCTAATTTTATTATTTGAAACAATTAATTGTTCCACATCAACTAAAGAAGCCCTATGTCCAGAGAAAGTTATTTGGAGCTTTAGAAAACTGGGAATGGTATTACCAGCATTTTCGAGAACAATATCACTTAATGAGGGAACATAAATATTTAAATTACCCGTATTTGAAACACTAAATTTATGCAAATGACCATTAAGTGTTAAAAAGGAAGAATCATTTTCTAAATTACTGTTATTAGATTGTTGCGATTTAATTCTATGTTTAATAAGTATACTTTCACCCTTAACATCTATTTTTCCAGAAGCATATCCCAAAGGAA
>ERZ773147.2611-NODE-2611-length-15234-cov-9.096054_pt1 | contig 15234 bp, 23 predicted proteins | sample MGYA00580851_ERZ773147 | MGnify/ENA primary metagenome ERZ773147 (study PRJEB29015, sample SAMEA2737818) | human gut metagenome | biome: human gut; feature: human-associated habitat; material: faeces | place: China | collected 2012 ... | reverse complement strand
CAGGTGGAATTTATATGACATCAGAGATTTTAAAAGAATTTCAAGAGCTAGTTGGAGAAGAAAATGCTCAAATAGTAACAATATAAGTACTTCCACTTTTTACTTCTTGACAAAATATATAACTTAATATTACAATAAAATTAGGTGAAACAAATGAAAAATCAAGTACTAAAAACTACATTAAAACTAATAACTGCTGTTTTATTAATTACAATAATTACAGTGGTTATTTATATTGCATATTTAGTACTTTCACAAAACAAAACAACATATGCTTCTACTCCAAATGAAGAAACTTATGAAGTTGTAGAAAATAATGAAATAGATATAAATAAAATAATAGAAAAAAATACTCAAAATACCAAAAAAGAAGAAATAATAAAAAAAGAAATAGATTTGGAATATACTACGAAATATACTAATAATCCGGATTTGCCAACAGGAATTATACAAGTAGTTCAAGAAGGAATAGATGGAAAACAAGAAATAATAACCAAGAAAACTTATGAAGGTGATAAACTTATTACAGAAGAACAAGTTGGAAGTACTATCACAAAAGCATCAACAAACAAAATTGTTGAAATTGGTACAGGACCTTATAAGTCAAATTATAAAGTGAAAATAGGGGACAAGCTCTATCTTACCACTAGTTTCTTAGCTATTAGAATTGAACCAAAAGAGGAGAGTGAAAAACTTATAACTTTATATAAAAATACAAAAGTGGAATTGATGGCAAAGCAAGGAAATTGGTATAAAGTTAAGTATCAAACATATATTGGTTGGGCGAAAGCAGAATGTTTTACATATTTAAATCCAAATGAATCAAAACAAGAACAAATAACTGCACCAAATAGTAAATATACAAAACAACAATTGTTAAATACACTAAGTTTTAATATGAAATTGAATAAACCTAGTGGATTGTCTTTAGAACAATTTAAAAAAGTTTTTGCTAATGAGAAAAAAGACAAATCAAACATATTTAAAAACAATGCACAATATTTCTATTATGCAGAAAAACAATATAATGTAAACGGCATATTTATTGCAGCTGTAGCAATACACGAAAGTGGTTGGGGAGGTTCGAGCATAGCGACAAACAAAAAGAATTTGTTTGGATATGGTGCTTATGATAGAGACTCCTACAATAGTGCATATGATTTTGAAGACTATTCAGAAGGAATAGATTTACTGGCAAGAGTGTTTGCAAAATATTATTTAAATCCAAAAGGAACTAAAATATATGATGGAAATACAGCAGACGGAAGTTACTACAATGGACCAACACTTACAGGAGTTAATGTAAAATATGCAACAGACAAAAAATGGGCAAATGGAGTATATTATTGGATGAAATATTTATATAATAACTTATAAGAAAAAAACTGGAGATTTTTTCAAAAATCTCTAGTTTTTTCTTGCTATTTTCTTTACTTTATTGTATCATATAGTATATGAAAAAATAAAAATTGAAAAGGGGCAACATTTATGAAAAAAATAGTCGCAATATTATTTATTTTATTATTTATATTTGGAACAGTTACAGTATATGCAAGTAACACAAACCAAAATGTATTAACATCAGAAACAGCAACTACAAATTTAGTTGAAATGAAAGATAAAGCCTTAAAGGCACTAGAAGATTATCAAGTAGCATATGGTAATAACACGTATGGATTAGTTGCATACATCTTAAATATTGTTAGAATATATAGTATTCCTTTTGGATTTGTAGGAATAGTATTCGCAGCAATTTATCGTTATGTTATAGGTATTAGAAAATTAGATGTTCAAGACAAAGGATTTGGTGTATTAGTTGCCATTATAACAGTAATGGTGATTTGCCAAGTATTACCATTGATTTTTGCGATAGTTGTTAGAGGTTGGAGGGGTTAAAACAAATGAAGGTATTATTTGCAGTTAATAATGAAAATATTTCTGAGTCGATCACAAAAAAATATCAACAAGAATACAAAGAAATTATCTCTGCAAAAAACGTATATTATTTTAATGCAATAGTTAAAGAATTACAAAGAGATAAAACTTATGATAGAATAGTTATAAGTGAAGATTTACAACCATTTTCAAATAATAATTATGAACAGATAGACAAATTTATATTTGAAAAATTGGATAGTATTAGTGATGAGGCAACACAACAAAATGGAAATGACATTCCAATAATTTTAATTTGTGCAGATAGAAGAGAAAAATCTGATGCATTATTAGTAAAATTATTTGGAATAGGTGTATATAATGCTCTTATTGGAAAAGATAGGAGTATTACTGAAGTGTGTAAATTAATAAATCATCCTCGCAGTAAAAAAGAAGCGAAAATGTATTATCATGTGGATTCAGAGGATGTAGATTATAAAGCAGAAAATGAAGGAGACGTTAGTGAAGTCGAAATTCAAAATATATTAAATCACTATAAGAAACTAGGAAGAAATGAGGAAAAGTATGTTGAAAGCTTTGAACATATAGCTAGTCAATATACAGATCCTCAATTAAGACTAATTGCAAAATTTTTACCTTTAAATGTCAAAGCAGTATTAGAAGCTAATAGTCCAAAGTACCAAGAGGTAGTATCTTTTGGAACAGCGACAACAAGCAGACCAAAATACAATGATTATGCTAAAAATAATCAACCAAAAAGAGAACCGAAAAAAGAAGAATCAAATCTGGAAATAATCCAACAAAATTTAAGTAAAAATAGAATAACAGAACCAGTTATTATACCATCTTCAATAAGCACTGATAAAATTAAAAAAGTAAAACCAGTTGAACTACCTAAAGCAGAAAAAATTGAAAAAGAGGAAGCACCAAATATTGCAAATTTAGACAGTGCATTTGAAGATATTGTACCAACAGCAAAGTCAGAGGTTGAACCAATTAGAAAAGTTACTGTTGAACCAACAGTTGAACTAGAAGCTGAATCAGTACAACCAAAAAGGAGAGGCAGACCTAGAAAAATACAAACTGAAGAGCCAGTAACTAATGTAGTAAAAAGAGGAAGAGGCAGACCTAAGAAACAAGTAGAAGAACCTGTACAAGAAGTTGCTCAAAGCGAAGAAATTGAACCACCAGAATTACCTATGCCGGAAGAAGAAACATCACCACTAAATCTATTTGAATTAGGAGAAGAAGACGAAACTCCAAAAGCAACAACAAGTTCTGATGATGATATGATTTTACCAGGTTTAGATTCAGATTTTTTATTCGAACAAGAAGCTGAAAGTCCAATTGGAAAAAATACTGCAATGAATGAAACACCACAAAAAGTTGAAAGAATAGAGTCATTTGAAGAACCAACAACTCCAGTAACTCCAATAGCTCCAACAACTAATAACAGTTACAATAGCATGAATACGGCTAGTATGTTAACGAAAGATAAAAAAGTGGTTGCATTTGTTGGAACTTCAAAAAACGGTACATCATTCTTAGTTAACAATACGGCAGAGCTACTTTCACAAAAAGGAATAAATGTAGCAATTTTAGATTTGACAAGAAATAAAAATGCATATTATATATACACAGAGAATGAAGAAAATCTAAGAAATGTAGCATATTCTTGTATAGAAAATTTAAAGATTGGAAATGCACAAGGAATTCAAGTTCATAAAAACTTAACTGTGTATACTACACTTCCAGGTGATACACAAGCTGAAAGCGACTATACAAATATATTAGCAACTTTAACTAAAAATTATTCGCTAGTTATTTTAGATTGTGATTTTGAAACTGATTATAACTATTTTGCACAAGTGCAAGAAATATATTTAGTACAAAGCTTGGATATATTAACGATACAACCACTTACTGCATTTTTAAGAAATTTAAAAGCTAAAAACATGTTAAATCCAGAAAAAATAAGAATTGTATTAAATAAAATGGTAAACTTAAAAAGTGTTAATGAGAAAACCATTATTGGAGGAATTGCATATTACAATGATCCAGCAATGTCATTTATGACAGAATTATTTAATAAAGATACAGTTAATTACTGTACAATTCCATTTGAAGAACAAACTTATGCTAAATATTTAGATGGAATCATTAACTGTAAAATAACTCTAAATGGATATTCTAAGAATTTTATTGCATCACTTAATGTATTAGGCGATATGGTATATCCTTTGATAAACAATAATGCAAGAAATAACTCATACAGTAGTTATAATCCAAACAATTCTTTTTCACCAAGCATGAATAATACATTAAATAGAATGAAAAATAATTATTAAACATTATAAAACATTAAACATTGTAAAAGAGGTGATTTTTTGATACTAGCAATCATAATTGTATTGATAATAATAGTTATATGTTTATTTTTCTATAACTTATCAATAAGTAAAAAAATAGAAAATTTTAATAATATAAACCAAAAAATAACAAATTTAAATATATTACAGGACTTTATGAATACTATTAGTGAAGTTACCTCTGTTAATGAAAAGATTGAAAAGATAAATAACATTTTAATTGAAAGGTATAATATTAAGTATTCAACAATAGTTATATATAACGGTACAGAATATGTGGTGAGAGCATCAAATGTTGAACAAAAACATTGGGATACATTGAGAAATTTACAAAATGAAGAAATATTTAAAGACAGTATACAAACAGCAACACCTAAATATATTACTATCGAACGAGAGGGAGAAAGACTTCCATATCAAAAAATGGAGTTTGGAAGAGCTAAATCGGCAATGTTTTTCCCACTTTATGTAGAAAATGTATATATTGGATATTGGATTATAGAAGGAAGCAAACCACATGAATTTGATAATGTTGATACAACTATATTAGAAGTTATAAAAAATAATATTGTATCTGTATTAAAAACAGTTGAAAATCAGCAAGTGATTGAGAACATAGTAAGAGAAGACAAATTTACTAGTTTAAAATCTGCAGAGTATCTATTTGGTGAAGGTAAAAAAATCATTGATAAATATACAACTTCAACAGTATGTTTATTTAAAATTACTAATCTAGAAGATATAAACGAAAATTTTAGTAGAGAAACAGGAAATCAAATAGTAACAGCTGTAAGTGAAGAAGTAAGTTCAAATTTAGCAGAAGAATATATTCTGGTTAGATATATGGGACCAAAATTTGCTATAGTATTTTCAGGAATTGAATTAAATGCAATAGTTAGCTTTATGGGGCAATTAAAAGAAAAGATAGAAAAAATAGAAATTGAAGGAGCTAATCCAAAAATAAATATTGTTTTATCTACATATTACAAAGGAACAGCATTGGAAGGACTTACTAAGAAATTGGAAGAATATTTAGATGAAGCAGATAAAGAAGAAAATACAATCAATTATTTATAAGGGGGAAGGTTATATGATATCTGATGAAACTGTCAGCTTTAAAGTTGAAAAAGACAAAAATATTAAAGCAAAGGAAATTTTAAAAGAAGTATACCATGCTCTAGAAGAAAAAGGATATAATCCAATAAATCAAATAGTTGGATATATTTTATCAGGAGACCCAACATACATTACGAGTCATAATGATGCAAGGAATCTAATTAGACAAATTGAGAGAGATGAACTACTTGAAAAAATGGTAAAAAACTATATTGGATTGGAAGAATAGCAAAATGCGAAAATTAGGAATTGATTATGGAGATAGTAGAGTTGGACTAGCCATAACTGATGAACTAAATATAACTGTCCAAGGGTTAGAAACAGTACATCACAACGGTAATGATAAACTGGTATTAAAAAGATTAGATGAAATTTTAAATCAATATTCAGTTGATACTTTTGTTATTGGCATGCCAATAAACATGGATGGTAGTAAAACTGAAAGAGTTGAAGTGACGGAAAAGTTTATACATAAATTAAGATGCAAATTTCCAAAAATTCCAGTAGAAACAATAGATGAAAGGCTAACAACTGTAGCAGCACATAAGACTATGAACTATCTTAATATAGATAAAGATAAAAAAAGGCAAATAGTAGATACTATTTCTGCTGTATATATTCTTGAAACATACATGAATAAGCAGAAGAACAATGCATAAATGTTGAAAAAATAGAAATACTAAAAAATAGATATTAACATTGTAGAAATACAATTTATAATATATAAAAAACGAGAGGAGAAAGTTTAAAATGAGTGAAGATTTAAACAAAGAAGTAGAAAACGTAAATGAAGGAGAAGAACTAGACAATATAATCATATTAAATGATGAAGATGGAAACGAAGTTGAATTTGAATTCTTAGATTTAATAGAATATGAAGGAGAAGAATATGTAGTACTTTTACCAGTTGAAGAAGAAGAAACAGAAGAACCTGGTGAGGTTGTAATTCTTAAATTAGAAGACACAGAATCAGAAGATGAAGAATCTTATGTTAGTGTGGAAGATGAAGAAGTACTTAATAAAGTATTCGAGAAATTCAAAGAGAAATTTGAAGATGAATTCAATTTTGTAGATTAAAAATACTTGGAGACATTTCCTTTACCAGAAGGGCATGTCTCCATATCTTTAAAAGGAGAAAGAATATATGAAAAATTTATCTAGTTGGCTAATAGCCATATTTGCATTTTTATTTTGGGGATATAGAGTTGTAGCAACAGTTTTATATGCTATGGGAACAGAGCTTGTTTTAACACCTATGGATATGACTATGGAAATTACACTATTATTTATAACATTTATATGTATATGTTTTATACCAAAAAGAAAGTTATTAGCAGTTACAATATATTTAATTGCACATTTATTTTATTATGGAGTATATATATATCAGAACATAGTTGCTATTATAAACAATACAGCGTCACTAGAGTTATATATGAATATATTTGTTGCGTTAATAGGAGTTATAATTCCAGTTGCAGCATTCTTTGATGTATTGTTGGATAAAAACAGGAAGGCGAACCCGGTGCACAAGCAAACAGACTGGTTTTATAAAAACAAAGATTATGATAGAAAATTAGATGAAAGAGCAGATAAAAATCAATATAGGACATTATAAGGTTGGGAATATAAATTTTTCCAACCAAATTTACATTTACCAAAGGGATGAAGTTAAGAATGGAAATAGAAAGAAAATTTTTAGTAAAAGATATTAATGCAATAAATGAAATAATTAGTAAATATCCTAAAAAAACCATCACACAAGATTACTTGTATGTAGATGATTATACAGCAGTAAGAAAAAGAAAAATTGAAAAAAGTGGCAATACTAAATATGTATATACAGTAAAAACAATGAAAGTTGGAATATCTGTTAATGAATTTGAAAAAGAGATAACAAAGGAAGAATATGATGCATTAAAAATAAATGCGGAATATATTACCTTATCTAAAGACAGATATGTAATTCCATATGTAGATGAATTAAAAATTGAAGTTGATGTATTTAAGGAAGTGTATGAAGGAGTAGTATTTGCAGAAATAGAATTTAAAAGTAAAGAACAAGCAGCTCAAATAGAACTTCCAAAATGGTTTGATAAAGAAATGAGCCAAATAATCACAAACAGCAAAATGGCTACTCAAAATATGAAAAGCTTTATAGAATTTGAAAAATGAGGAGAAAAATGGAAGAAAATAAAATGAATATTAACTGGTACCCACGGACATATGGCAAAAACGAGAAAGCAAATAATAGAAGACCTAAAGCTAATTGATATAGTTGCAGAAATACTAGATGCACGTATACCTATTGCTAGTCAAAATCCAGATATAAAAGAAATTATAAAAGACAAGAAAAGATTAGTAATCTTAAATAAATGTGATCTAGCCTGTGAAAAAGAAAATAAAAAATGGGTAGAATATTTTGAAAAAAATAATATTCCAGCAGTTCTTGTAGATTCAGTATCAGGCAAAGGAATACAAGAGTCAATTAAAAAAATAGAGCAGATTTATGATAATGAAAAATTTGAAAACAAAGGTAGAATAGGCAAATCAATAAGAATAATGATATTAGGAATACCAAATGTAGGCAAGTCTTCATTTATAAATAGAATAGCAAAAAAGAATGTAGCACAAACAGGAAACAAACCGGGAGTAACAAGACAAAAGCAATGGATAAAAGTATCAAGCAGAATAGAACTATTAGATACACCTGGGGTTTTATGGCCAAAATTAGACCAAAGAGAAGTAGCTACAAATTTAGCATATACAGGAACGATTAAAGATGATGTTCTACAAACTGTTGAAATTGGATTTGAGCTATTAAGAACATTGATTACAAATTATACTCCAAATCTAATGGAAAGATATAAACTAACTGAAGAACAAGTAAACGAAATAATGCAGAACCAAGAACTAGAACCAAACGAAAAAGTATTAGAGGTTATGAACTTAATTGGCAGAAAAAGAGGTGCGATTATTTCAGGAGGAGAAATAGACATAGAAAAAGTTGCAAACATAATAATTGATGATTTTAGAAGCGGAAGATTAGGAAAAATTACACTTGAAACAGTAAAAGGAGAGTAAATATTGGAAATATTTAATAGAAATAAAGGAATAGAAGAAGTAAATCAAATGTCTCCATTAACTTGGGCATATGTGGGTGACTGTGTATATGAACTATATATTCGTACAAAATTAGTAGACACCACAAAATTAAAACCACATGAATTACATATAAAATCCATAAAATATGTAAAAGCACAAGCACAAGCAGAGACCTTAAAAAAACTAGAAACAATACTAACAGAGGAAGAAAAAGAAATAGTAAGAAGAGGGAGAAATACACAAACACATCATATTGCTAAAAATGCAAGTATGCAAGATTATATGTATGCTACAGCATTTGAAGCACTAATAGGATACTTATATCTAACAAAACAAGATGACAGATTATTTGAAATGATGAAAATGGAGAGTTAAAATTTTGTAGATACTTGTATTGACTAAAGCTTACAAATATGTTATATTATTTAAGTAAGCTAAAATGGCCCCTTGGTCAAGCGGTTAAGACGCAGCCCTCTCAAGGCTGAATCATGGGTTCGATTCCCGTAGGGGTCACCAAATTGATGAAATATTAGAGTAGCAAGGATTTGAAAATAAATTCTTACCACTCTATTTTTTATTTTCCCACTTTTTTCCCACTTTGGATTATAATAAATCGTTCAATCTGTTAACTGCATCAGATTTAGTTTTAGGCAGTACATGTAAATAAATTTGAGTAATAGTTATGTCTGAATGTCCCATTAAATCTTGTACAGTTTTTAAATCAACACCTTTTGTTAATAGCATAGTAGCATAAGTATGTCTTAATGAATGGAATTTTTTATATGGTATATTGTTATCATTTAATACTTTTTTCCAATTGCCAAAAAGTGTTTTAGCAGAATATGGGTTACCATTTTCATCTTCAAAAACAAATACTGTATTTTTATTCATATTAGATAAAATATCAATTATTTTGTCTGGTAAATCAACTTTTCTAATAGAACTTAAACTTTTTGGTTTTTGATATATTGTTTCGAGTTTTTTATTTCCATCGGAATCAAAAACATATACTTTTTTTACACTTTCTTTTACTTCAATATATTTATCCTTTAAATTCACATTTTCCCATTTTAAAGCTAACAATTCGCCTTGCCTTAATCCTGTTCCTAGAGCAACTAATATTAAATTATAAAATTTATTATTTTCAAAGGCAGTTTTTAATTTTTCAATTTCCTCTTCACTAAAATATTCTATATTATCTGATTTAGTTTTAGACTGTTTATTTGGAATTGTAATGTTGTTACAAGGATTTTTAATAATATATCCCTCGTTTTCAGCGTAAATAAAAAATTGCTTCAATAATTTGTGTAACTTTTTTATTTGTGAGTATGATTTTGTTTTACCTAGTTTATTATAATATTCTTGTATTTGTATAGATTTAGTATTATATACTTTTATATCAGCAATATCTGAATCCTTTATATAATTTCTAAAAGTGCCTTCATAAGATTGGAAAGAAGAAGGTTTTAATTCATTCTTTTTTATTTGAAATAGCCATTTATACATTAAAGAATCAATAGGAATATCTTTAGATTGTAATATTCCTTCTTCGACTTCCTTTTTTCGTATATAAAACTTTTCTTCAGCATCACTTTTATTTGCACCGTAAAAATCTTCGTACTTGCCATTTATTTTTCTGTGTAATCTGTAATATTCAGTTCCATTTTTTTTACAGTTTGTTTTCTTTGCCATTTTAAATCCTTTCTAAAAAAAGAAACACTAATAACTTAATGCTTCTTCTGTAAAATCTCCATATTTTTCTATATAAAATGCAACACATTTGCTTATAAAAGCCTCTGTAACCTCAAAATAATTTGACAAGCTGTAAACTGTTGTCAAACCATTTTTGATTGCTCTGCGTAAATCCTCGTAAGGGACAAGAACATTATATGCCCACTTCTTAGCTTTTCGTTCCTGCTTTGATATAACCTGTAAATCTTGACAGTATAAAGAATAAGTAGCATCATAATAATAATGCCCAAGTTCTTCTGCTAATACACACTTTTCTTCTACATAAGTACCGATGTTATCATAGTTAAGAGCGATAGCATTTATTTTATCTATATTGATATAAGCACCGTCAGCATCTTCTATATGCCAATCATATACTTTTATCTTTTCTTTTTCAGTTAAATCATATAAATTATCTAATTTCATTTATTCTCCATATTCTTTTTATTATCTTTTAATATAACTTCTAACAATCCTTTTATCTGCTCTCTCTGTGAATCTGTGGGTGGGGTATATTTGTCCATACTAAAACCGACTTTAGCAAGCCCAAGAGGATCAGAATCATTTTGTTTTTCATAATACTGTTTTTTCAATTTTTCATGTTTAACTAAGTATTTTGAATAATCTTTGTCATTTTTTATATAATTATAAGAATCTATAATTTGTTTCTTTTCAGAGTCTGTATAATCACTTACTTCGAGAATCTCATAACTATAGATAACATTAAAGATATATTCTTCTGATGTAGAACATTTTGTTCTATCAATATAAGGATTTCCAAAAAGTTTAATGCACTCACCAGAGATATCGTTCAATCCATCATCTAAATAATTACACATTAACATTAATTGCTTATATGTAACAATTCCATTAGATGCATTTGCAATTTTTTCTAAAATCTTTGGAGTAGGTGGATTGTCTAATTTCATATTAATATATTTAGAAATATAAGTTCTATCGCAATCTGCTTTTTGAGCAAATTCAGTCATAGTTTGGTATGATTTATTTATTTTAGATAATATTATTGAAAACTCTTTTTTATTAAACATAAAAACACCTCAATATAAGTATAACACAGTGTGTGAAGAAATTCAACAAAAAAATGTGAAAAAAATCTCAAAAAAGTATTGCAAAAAAAATTTTTTATGATATAATGTGAATAAATTCACAAGAAAGGAGAAAAAAATGGAAGTTAATATTGAGGCGCTAAAAAGACTTTTAGAAGAAAGGTTTAACAATAATCAAAGCTCATTTGCTGAGGCATTAGGAATAGAAAGAACTCATGTTAATAAAGTATTTAAAAAAAATGGCAAAGGTGCGGGAGCAGTCTTTTGCGGGGCAATTATAAAATATTGCAATTTAAACAATTTAGATTACCAAAAATATATTTTTTTAAATTAAAACGTGAATAAATTCACGAGAAAGAGAAGAAGAATGTTAAAAGAGTTGGAAAAGGAAATTGAAAAACATAGTATTGATGACCAGTGGACAATATTAAAAAAGATAAAAGCTAGAGAGCGAGATAAAGCAAGAGCTAAAGTTAACAGATTATTTGAAAGAAAAAATCCAAAAGTAGAAAAAATATGCCAGGTTTGTGGCAGTAGAGAAAAAATTGAATTTCATCATATAGATTACTCGAAGCCATATGTTGTAAATATTCTTTGCAAATACTGTCATTCGGATTTTCATAGAGGAATAATAAAAATTCCCAACGCAATTAATTTAGAAGAATTATGTGTAAATCCTGTTATAAATAAAAAAGGACAGAAAGTCTTTTATCAAAGACAGTGGCTAAAAGATTTATGGATAGAAAAAGGATTTGAAACTTCGAGAGAGATTGCGAATGTCTGTAATATTTCATCCTCATACATAGAAACTTTGGCAAGAACCTTAATTGTACCAAGTGAACGCGTAGCAAAAAGAATTGGAGAAGTTTTGAATTTTGATTATAACAAATTATTGTGCAAACAAGAACAAAAAATAAAGGAGGCGAAGTAATGCCAGAAGTACCATTCTATTATTTATCTGCAAGAGCTTATGCAAAGCAAACAGGAATAGGAGAAGCAGAAGTAAAAAAACAGTTGCTAAAAGGAGAACTCGAAGGACTTAAAACTAATAATCAATATAAAGTAAAAGTCTATAAAAATGGTGGAGTTTCTTACCAACAATATGAGACAGTTTTAAAAAGAGCAATTGAAGCAGAAACAAAATTAGAAAAAGCAAAATCAATATTAGTTTAGAAGGGAGGAAAAACGAATGAAAAAGAAAACAAAGAAACTAATTAAAGAGATAGTAGGAAGCATACTATTTGGATTATTTTGGGCTGTATTCTTTATAATAGGTTTTTAGATTTTAGGAGGATGAAATGAAAGATAGAGAAGCGTTGAAAAAATTGATGAAAGAACAAGAAAAAGAAGATATGTTTTTTAAAGAACAAGTAAAAGATAACAGTTTAGACCCTAATTTTAGAATAAAAAGCATTAACCAACTAATTGATGAAATACTTACAAGATTAACTGGAGTCGATTCAAAAGGAAATAGATATTCGAATGAAATTCTATCTGAAATAGTTTATAGCAATATTGAAGAACTAGAGAAGTTATATCTTATTAGAAACCTAGAAAGTTCTTACAAGAGCAACAATAGAAACGATTAAGGCAATAAAGGCAACAATTAAAGCCAATGTTTCAATGATATGTTCAGAAAGCCATATAGAGATCCTTACATGATGATATGTTTTTCCTTTATTGGTAGCTTGATAAAGGTTACTACTAATTATTCTCAAATGTCCATTAGAACGTAAAATATGAAGTATTTCTAATATATCTTTTGGAGATAATTCAGGAAACATTTTGCTAACAGTACTAGCCGAATACATTTCATTAGGATGAGCATTGAAAAATTTTAAAACTTTATAACTATTTTTATCCATAATAATAACCTCACTTTGAGGATATTATACATTATTTAAATAAAAGATACAAGAAAGGAGGACAAGAATATGGGAGATACAATACTAACAATATTACTTTTTATAGTTGTAATTGAAGCAATAATTAACGCGTATTTGTGGAACAAACAAAAAGAGATAGTTGAAGATTTAGCAGAAGATTGCAACAATTTTATAGACACAGAACTAGAACTAGAAAGCATTATATTAAGTGCTAAAGCAAACAAAGAATTACCATTTGTTACAGTAGAAAAAATAGAAAAAGTACTATTTCCAGACAACAAACAAGTGAAATAGTACCTAAAACTTATTAGTAAAATATTTTTACTGTATATATTTTAGCAGTAAAAAAGAAAAAAGTCAAGGAGGCAGTTATGGTAACAGAATATAATGTAACAGATTTAATAAATGATGAGTGCTATAACGAGTACTACAAGAGATCGAGAAATTGGAATGAATATTATGAAAATTTAGAGGAGGAAGAAGATAATGATTAAAAAACCAGCAGAAATGATGAATGAAACAAATAAATTTAGGGTATTGATAGCAGGTTACCCAGGAATAGGAAAAACAACTTTAGGATTGTCAGCACCAAAGCCATTATTAATAGATGTAGATTTTGGAATAAATAGAACAATGGCGAGCGTAAGAAAAGATTATATACAACCAGAAAGTTATGATGAACTATTAAATGATTTAAAAGGGGATTTAAGTGACTATGAAACAATAGTTATAGATACCGGTGGAAAACTATTAGATTTAATGAAAGCTTATGTAATAAAAAATGACATTAAGAATGCAAAGAAAGATGGAACATTAAGTTTACAAGGCTATGGAGCAGTTGGAAGAGAATTTACGAGATTTATGAATTACATATATTTTGAATTAAGAAAACATTGTGTAATTATATTTCACGCAGTAGAAGAAAAACAAGATGAAGAAACTAAATTGAGAATTTTAGTAGAAGGAAGTACAAAGAACACGGTATGGCAGAACGTTGAATTAGGTGGATTTATTGAAATGAGAGGCGACAAAAAAGTAATAGGATTCAATAACTGTGAAAGATATTTTGCCAAATCAAGCTTTGGAATAAAAGGAAATTATACAATACCAGAATTAGATGGAACACAACAAAATGACTTCTTAACGAAATTATTTGAACAGGCTAATAGAAATATAAAGGAAGAAAGCAAAGTATTTGAAGAAGAGAGAAAACAATATCAAGAAGTTATTAACAAATATATTCCAATTGTGGAAAGTATGACTGCAGAAAATGTAAATGAAGTAATGGATTTAATAAAAAATATAGATGATCATATTTTAACAAGTGAAAAAGAGATAAAAGACCATTTTGCAAAGAAAATTAAAGAATTAAATTTAGTATGGAATAAGGAAAAACAACAATATGAAGTAACACAGGAGGGATAAATATGGCTAAATATTATATTACTCCTACATTGCTTAATAGTTGGCAATATAACATTAACAATGGAACATTAGAAGATTTTATAAAAGTATTAAATAAAGAACAATTTGAGGCAACTGAAAGCATACAAAAAGGCTTTGAATTTGAAGCTTATATGCAAGAAAACTATGAAGAGACATTGAACGGAGCATATCAAGTAAAAGTAAGTAAAGAATATGGAGATTACCTACTATATGGAATTATAGACTGCTTAAAAGGTGGAATTATATACGATTATAAATATACTGCAAATTATGAAGTAGGTAAATTCTTTAATAATCATCAAACACTTATGTATCTAGAAATGGTGCCAGAAGCTAAAAAGATGATTTATTTAATTACAAATAAATTTGATGAAGAACCGGGAGATATTTTTAGGGAAGAATACACAAAAGACTTATTTCCAGAAACAATAGAAACAGTAATACATAAGTTTGAAGAATGGTTGAAAATGTATGGATTATATGAAACATACACGGAAAGATGGAAATGTAAATATTAAAAACATGGAGGTAAAAAAATGAACAAGGCTATTTTAATGGGAAGATTAACAAAAGATCCAGAAACAAGATACACACAAACAAATAATATACAAGTAACAA
>ERZ773147.2605-NODE-2605-length-15283-cov-4.020292_pt1 | contig 15283 bp, 14 predicted proteins | sample MGYA00580851_ERZ773147 | MGnify/ENA primary metagenome ERZ773147 (study PRJEB29015, sample SAMEA2737818) | human gut metagenome | biome: human gut; feature: human-associated habitat; material: faeces | place: China | collected 2012 ... | reverse complement strand
ATCGGGACGGCGCTGCCGCTTATTCTTCTCCTTTTCGGAACCGCTCGATCATCTCGGCGGTCAGGCTGATGTCGTTTTCCCGGCTGGGGATCTCCTCACGGGAGAGCCACACGCCCTCGCACAGCTCGTTATGGTCAAGGGTAATGTCCGGGTCGCCGTCCAGTTCGCAGTAAAAGCCGGTCAGAAGGGTGTCGGTAAAGGCCCAGGGCTGGTTCTTGTAGTACCGCAGATTCTTCACCTTCACGCCCACCTCCTCCATCACCTCCCGGTGGACGGTGTCCTCCAGCGTTTCACCGATCTCCACGAAACCGGCGATAAGGGCATAGCCCCGGAAGGGACGGTTGGCGTAGCGGGTCAGCAGCAGCTTGTCCCCATGGGTGACGGCCACGATCACGGCGGGGCAGATCTTGGGGTACTCGATCTGCCCGCAGGCCGGGCAGACCATGGCCCGTTCGATGTCGCTGGGCTTCATCTTATGGCCGCAATGGCCGCAGAACTGCCGAGCGCCGTACCACCGGTGGAGCTGCACGGCGGTGATGGCGGCAAAGGCCGTCTCCATGGGCCGCACTGACCGGATGCCGCCCACGTCCACATACTCCGCGCCCTCCGGCACGGTGTCCGGCGTGCGGGCCAGATAGCAGTCCACGCCGTCCAGCGAGAACACATGGAGGGCATCCTCCGTGGGGATGGCCGTTCCGAACCGGGGCAGGGCCCAGCCGTCGCCGTCCCTTTGCAGCAGCACCTTCCCCTTGCGCACACACAGGGCAATGTCGTGGGCGTCGGGCTTTCCGATGACGTATGTGCGGTCAAACCGGTGGGGCGCGATATCCTGTATCATAAAAACGTTCCCTCTTTCGTTGCTTTTTCCTGATGATACCATGCCGCCGGAGAAAAAGCAACCTTGCGGCCAGGGCGGCGGCGTGCTATACTGGGAGCACCATTGGAAAGGGGGACTTTGTCATGACGAAACAGGAGCTGCTGCAAAAGGCGGACAGCCTGCCGCTGTCCCCCGGCGTGTATATCATGATGGACAAGACGGGGCTGGTCATCTATGTGGGCAAGGCAAAGAAGCTGAAAAACCGCGTCAGCCAGTACTTCCAGTCCGGCAGCGGCCACAATGAAAAGACCCGGATGATGGTGTCGCAGGTGGATCACTTCGATACCATTATGGTGCGGACGGAGTTTGAGGCGCTGATCCTGGAAAACTCCCTCATCAAGCGGCACCAGCCCCGGTATAATATTCTGCTGAAGGACGACAAGGGCTATCCCTTCGTGCGGCTGAACGAAAAAGCCCCCTATCCCCGGTTCACGCTGGTGAACAAGCCGGAGGAGGACGGCGCCCGGTACTTCGGGCCCTTCGGCGGACGGCACGAGACCCGGGCGGCCCTGCAGGCGGTGTGCGCCGCGCTGAAGCTGCCCACCTGCAACCGCCAGTTTCCGCGGGATATCGGCAAGGAGCGGCCGTGCCTGAACCACCACATCGGCCGGTGCGACGGCTTTTGCTCTCCCGACGGCCCCGGCCAGACGGAGTATCAGGCCCGGATGGCACAGGCGGCGGAGCTGCTGGGCGGCAAGCTGCGGCAGGTGACGGCGAACCTCCGGCAGGAGATGGAGGCTGCGGCGGAGAATCTGGAGTTTGAAAAGGCCGCCGCCCTCCGGGACCGGATGCAGGCATTGCAGGTGCTGGGCAAGCAGCAGCAGGTCATCGCCGGGGTGTGCGCCGACACGGATGTGTGGGGCGTGTATATTGGGCCGGTGCGGTGCGGCGCGGCAGTGCTGCACATCGAAAACGGCGACCTGCTGGGCCGCCAGATCGAGATCTTCCCCACCGCCGCCGACCAGGCGGAGAGCGAAGTGCTGTCCGCCGTGCTGAGCCAGTACTATCTGGACAAGGCGGTGCTGCCCCGTGAGATATTGCTGCCGTGCCTGTTTGACGGCAGCGATACCTTCGCCGCCCTGCTGACGGGTCAGGCGGGCCATAAGGTGACCATCAAGGTCCCTCAACGGGGCGAACGCTCCCAGCTTGTGGACATGGCGGCCCAGAACGCCCGCGAGGAGGCCGAGCGCATCACCACCGAGTCGGAGCGGGTGGCCAGAGCGCTGACGGACTTACAGACGCTGGCGCAGCTGCCCGCCGTACCCCGGCGCATGGAGAGCTACGACATCTCCAATCTGGGCAGCGACGACATGGTGGCCTCCATGGTGGTGTTTGTGGACGGCAAGCCCCTGAAGCGGGACTATCGGAAGTTCGCCATCAAGACGCTGACCGGCCCTGACGACTACGCCGCCATGCAGGAGGTGCTGGAGCGGCGGTTTGCCCATAAGGACGACGAGAAATTCCCGCCCCTGCCTGACCTGCTGCTGATCGACGGCGGTCTGGGCCACGCTCACGCGGCGCTGGCGGCAGAGCAGGCGGCGGGGGTATCCATCCCCATTCTGGGCATGGTGAAGGACGACCGCCACCGCACCCGCGCCCTGATCACCATCGAGGGCAGCGAGCTGGGCATCCAGCAGTCGCCCCATATCTTCACCCTCATCGGGCGGGTGCAGGAGGAGGTACACCGGTTCGCCATCACCTTCCAGCGGCAGAAGCACAAAAAGCGCACCTACCGCAGCAAGCTGGACGGCATCCCCGGCATCGGTGAGACCCGGAAGCAGGCACTCCTCAAGCGCTTCGGCACGGTGAAGGCCATCGAAAGTGCGTCGCTGGAGGATCTGCGGAAGGTGCTGCCCGCCCCGGCGGCGCTGGCGGTATACGAGCGGTTCCACCCGGCGGATACGGAAGATACCAAAAAGGAAGAACTGACCTGAGGTCAGTTCTTCCTTTTTTCTGTCTTTTTCGATCACCCGCCGCCCGTCACAGGCCCTGCGGGTCATAGGAGCCAAAGCCCTCGCCCAATATCTCATGGGTATCACAGACGATCACAAAGGCGTTGGGGTCGATCTGCTGCACCAGCTTTTTCACCGGAATGATATAGCTGCGGCTGAAGGCGCACAGGATCACCTGGGCGGGCCGGTGGGCATAGGCCCCGGTGCCGTCCAGCAGCGTAACGCCCAGATCCAGCTCCAGCAGCTTCCGGGTGATCTCGTCATGACGCTCGCTGATGATATAGGCCATTTTGGCGGCGTTGCCGCCATAGACCACCTTGTCCATCACCGTGGTGCAGATATACAGCATGGCGATGCAGTAAAGCGCCTGGGTCAGCTGGCGGAAGGTCAGCGAATAGGTGACGATCACCACCAGGTCGATCATCAGGCACAGCTTACCGATGGGCAGCTGCTGCACCTTCAGCTTGATCAGCCGTGCCGCCAGCTCCGTTCCGCCGGTGGTGGCACCCTCCCGCAGCATGATGCCGAAGCCCACGCCGCAGATCAATCCGCCGTATACGCAGGCCAGCACCGGCTCCAGCGGCTGAAAGCTGTGGATGGCGTTGATGCCGTCGATCATCAGGGAGCTGACGGTCATGGCGTACAGCGAACTGATCAGCACGCCCTTTCCCAGCAGCTTCAGGCCCAGGATAAACAGCGGGATATTCATCACCAGCGTCATGACGCCCACTGGCAGCGCCGGAAAGTATACATTCAGGATCTGCGCGATACCGGTCAGTCCGCCCACGGTCATATGGCCGGGCACACAGCACCAGCAGAAGCCCAGCGCGTACAATGCGCAGCTGAAGGTGATCAGCCCGTATTGCTTCAAGGTCCCCCATGCTTTCATATTGCACCATCCTCCTTCGTTTCCCTTGCTACAATCGTAGCAGATATTCCCAAAAAAGGCAATAGCGGCCCCGCGGCATACTGCCGCGGGGCCGTCCCTTTCACATTTACTGCTCCGCCTTCGTCTCGCAGTACAGGCAGCGGTAGGTGCGCTTTTCCCGGTCGGTCAGGGTAAAGACCTGGGGCAGTTCCTGCTCCACGGAGGTGATGCAGCGGGGGTTCTTGCAGCGGATCACGTTGGTGATGCGCTCCGGCAGCTTCAGCTGCCGCTTTTCCACCCGGACGCCGTCCTTGATGATGTTGACGGTGATGCCGGGATCCACATAGCCGATCACGTCCCAGTCCAGCTCCAGAATACGGTCGATCTTGATGATGTCCTTGCGGCCCAGCTTGCCACTGGTCACGTTTTTCAGCAGCGCCACCGAGCAGTTCAGCTTGTCCAGCCCCAGAATATGATACAGGTGCATTGCCTTTCCGGCAGAGATATGGTCGATCACAATACCATTGGAGATCGCGTCAATGATCATGGTTCAAGCCCTCCTTTATTCAATACCCAGCAGCTTCAGGATCAGCGCCATACGGATATAGCGCCCGTTGCGCACCTGCTTGAAATAGCAGGCGCGGGGATCGTCGTCCACCGCCACGGAGATCTCGTTGACACGGGGCAGCGGGTGGAGGATGCACAGATCCGGCTTGGCGTTTTTCAGCTTCTCCGGCGTGAGGATATAGCTGTCCTTCAGGCGCAGGTAATCCTCCTCGTTGAAGAAGCGCTCCCGCTGGACGCGGGTCATGTAGAGGATATCCAGCTCCGGCATGACGGACTCCAGATCGGTGGTCTGCTCATAGGGGATGCCCTGCTTTTTCAGCGCCTCCGTCTTGACATAGCTGGGCAGCTTCAGCTCCTCCGGGGAGATCAGCACGATCTTGATGCCCGTATAGCGGCTGAGGGCGCTGATGAGGGAGTGGACGGTGCGGCCGAACTTCAGGTCACCGCAGAAGCCCACCGTCAGGTCGTGGAAGCGGCCCTTTTCCCGCTGGATGGTCAGCAGGTCGGTCAGGGTCTGGGTGGGGTGGTTGTGGCCGCCGTCACCGGCGTTGATGACCGGCACCTCGGAATGGAGGGAGGCCACCAGCGGCGCGCCCTCCTTGGGGTGGCGCATGGCGATGATATCGCTGTAACAACTGACGGTGCGGACGGTGTCCGAAACGCTCTCGCCCTTGGCGGCGGAGGAGCTGCTGGCGGAGGAGAAGCCCAGCGTCTGGCCGCCGAGGCTCAGCATGGCGGACTCGAAACTCAGGCGGGTGCGGGTAGAAGGCTCGAAGAACAAGGTGGCCAGAATTTTGCCGTCACACTTGTGGGCGTAGGCTTCGGGGTGGTCGATGATGTCGTTGGCCTTGGCCATCAGCTCGTCGATCTCCTGGGTGCTCAGTTGCAGAATGTCGATCAGATGCTTCATATCAGTGGTTTCCTCCCATCCAAGATTCATCCGCGGGATCGTCGCGGAAGCGGATCAGCCGGGCCACGTCCTCCGGCTGAATGTACTGCTGTTCCGCCGCCACGGCGGCGATCACATCAAAGTTTGTCAGGCTGACGTTTTTCACGTTGGCGGCGGCCAGACGTTCCAGCCCCTTCTTCATGCCGTAGGTGAAAATGCTGGCCACGCCCAGCACCTCCGCGCCGGCCTCACGCAGCACGCTGACCACGTCCAGCACGCTGCCGCCGGTGGAGATCAGATCCTCGATGACCACCACCTTCTGGCCCGGCTCCAGCCGGCCCTCGATCTGGTTCTTCCGGCCGTGGTCCTTGCCGGAGGCCCGGACGTAGCCCATGGGCGGGCCCATCATGTGGCCCGCGATGGCCGCGTGGGCGATACCCGCCGTGCTGGTGCCCATCAGCACCTCGGCCTCGGGATAGTGGGTGCGGATCACCTCGGTCAGCGCGGTCTCCACCTCCGTGCGCACGTCAGGCGCCGTCAGGATCAGGCGGTTGTCGCAGTAGACCGGGCTTTTAATGCCGCTGGCCCAGATGAACGGTTCCTCCGGGCGGAAGAACACGGCGCGGATGGACAGCAGGCCCTCCGCGATGCGGCACTGAGAATACTCCATGGTTGTTCCCTCTTTCATGATAAGATCAGTTTCGTCAATGCTTCCGGTGATTCCGCCAGCGCGTCCGCACCGGCCTGTGTCAGCTCCTCCCGGCTGCCGTAGCCGTACAGCACGCCGATGGTGGCCAGTCCCGCCTGATGGCCGCCGGTGATGTCGTACTTCCGGTCGCCCACCATGACGGCGCGGCCCGGATCGGTGCAGCCCGCTTTCGCCAGAGCCGCTCTTACGATGCTGGCCTTCTGTGCGGCGGCGGGGTCGCCCTCCGGCGTGCCGCAGACCGCCTCGAAGCGGGACAGCAGGTCAAAGTGCGCCAGCACCTGCACCGCCAGACGATCCAGCTTGGAGGTGGCCACCATAAGGCGCTTCCCACCGGCGCGCAGGGCGTCCAGCATCTCCCGCACGCCGGGATAGGGGGCGTTGTCCAGCCAGCCGTCCTTCTGATAGTACTCCCGGAATTTGGCGATGATGCCGGGGATCTCCAGTTCCGGCACGAAGGCGGCGAAGGTCTCGCTGAGGGGTGGGCCCACAAAGTAGGACAGCTCCTGCCACGGCTTTTCGATGCCGTAGAAGCGCAGGGCGTACTGGGCGGCCTTCATGATGCCGGGGCCGGACTCCGTCAGCGTGCCGTCCAGATCAAACAGTATGATGTCCCGGCTCATCCCACGAATTCCTCCACACAGCGCTGATAGGCCGCCGCGGGGTCTGCCGCCTGGGTGATGGGGCGCCCCACCACGATGTAGTCCGAGCCGATCTCCCGGGCCCGGGCCGGGGTGGTGATCCGCACCTGATCGTCGGCTCCGGCGTCGGCAAAGCGAATGCCGGGGGTAACGGTGACGAAGCCTCTGCCGCAGGCTTCATGAATGGCCCGGGACTCCAGCGGCGAGCAGACCACACCGTCCAGCCCTGCCGCGGCGGCGTTGCGGGCGTAGTCCAGCACCACCTCCTCCAGCGGCTTGTGGATGCCGATCTCCCGCTCCATGCTCTCCTGTCCGGTGGAGGTCAGCTGGGTGACGGCGATCAGCAGGGGCCGCGTGCCGTCGGGACGGGTCAGGCCCTCCAGGGCGGCGGTCATCATGGCGCGGGTGCCTGCCGCGTGGAGGTTCACCATATCCACGTCCAGCGAGGACAGGACGGCCATGGCCTTTTTGACGGTGTTGGGGATGTCGTGCAGCTTGAGATCGAGGAAGATCTGGTGGCCTCTGGCCTTGATCTCGCGGACGATGGACGGGCCCTCGGCGTAGAACAGCTCCATGCCGATCTTCACGAACGGCTTTTTGCCGGTGAAACGGTCGAGAAACGCGAGCGTTTTCTCCTTGCTGTCAAAGTCCAGGGCGATGATGACGTCTTTACCCATGATGTGCGCCTCCTATGATATCGTTCAGATTTTGTATGTGATATTGTTCCATGACCCGTGGCAGATCGTTTACCAGATCGCGGCAGGCAAAGGGATCGACCAGATTGGCCGCGCCGACCTCGACCGCCGTCGCGCCGGCGAGCATAAGCTCGAGCACGTCCTCCGCCGTTCGGACGCCGCCCATGCCGATGATGGGGATGCTGACGGCCTCATAGACCTGCCAGACCATCCGCACCGCCAGCGGGAAGATGGCCGGGCCGGACATGCCGCCGGTGCCGTTGGCCAGCAGCGGCCGCCTGGTGCGCAGATCCAGCCGCATGCCCATCAGGGTGTTGATGAGACTGATGGCATCCGCGCCTGCGTCCTCGCAGGCTCTGGCGATGTCCGCGATGCTGGTGACGTTGGGGGACAGCTTGACGATGACCGGCTTTTTCACGGCGGCCTTTACCGCCGCCGTCACCGCCGCGGCGGCTTTGGGATCGGTGCCGAAGCTCATGCCGCCGCCGTGGACGTTGGGGCAGGAGATGTTCACCTCCAGCCAGCCCACCTGCTCGCAGGCGTCCAGCTTGCGGCAGACCGACACATACTCGTCGATGGAAAAGCCGCTGACGTTGGCCATGACCGGCTTGTGAAAGACCCGGGCCAGACGGGGCAGCTCGTGAGCGATCACCGCGTCCACACCGGGGTTCTGCAATCCCACGGCGTTCAGCATGCCGCCCGGTGCTTCCGCGATGCGGGGCTGGGCGTTGCCCGGCCGGGGCGAGGCCGTGGTACCCTTGAAAGAGAAGGTGCCCAGACAGTTGATGTCGTACAGCTCCGCGAACTCATAGCCGTAGCCGAAGGTGCCGCTGGCGGGGATCACCGGGTTGTCCAGCGGCAGGCCGCACAGCGTTACGCCTGTGTTTACCATATCAGCGCCTCCTTTCGGAATACCGGGCCCTCCCGGCAGACCCGCTGGGGGCCTTCTGTTGTTTCGATGGTGCAGCCCATGCAGGCGCCGAAGCCGCAGCCCATGCGGGCCTCCAGACTGAAGAAGCCCGGCCTGTCCGTGACACCGGACAGGGCCTTCAGCATGGGGGTGGGGCCGCAGGCGCAGAGGGTGTCGTATGTCTCCGGCAGGGCGTCGGTCACGAAGCCGTGTACGCCGCAGCTGCCGTCCGCCGTGGCGACGGTCACATTGATGCCCAGCGCCCGGAATTCCTCATGCCAGAACATCTCCGCCGCCGTGTTGTAGCCCAGCACCGCCACCGGCGTTTTTCCGGCGGCCAGCAGCCGCCGGGCAAGGCCGTACAGCGGGGCGATGCCGATGCCGCCGCCCACCAGCGCCGTGGCGGAGCCGCACGCCGCGGTGTCAAAGCCGTTGCCCAGACCGGACAGCGCGTTGAGCTGCTGTCCGGCGGCGCAGCGGCGCAGCCAGTCGGTGCCGCCGCCCACCACCTTATAGAGCAGAGTGACGCCGCTTTCGTCCCAGTCGCAGATGGACAGGGGCCGCCGCAGGAAAAAGCCCGGCAGCCGCAGCTCCAGAAACTGTCCCGGCGCGGTGATGGCCGAGGTGTCGCCCGTCAGGCGCATGCGGTACACGTCCGCCGTCAGGAGCGTGTTCTCCGCCACCGTATAGATCACTTCCTTCAAAGCGTTTCCTCCTTCCAGACGATCCTGCCGTCCACCATAGTCAGCCTGCACACGCCGGTCAGCTGGCATCCGGCAAAGGGCGTGGCCCGGCCCATGGACAGGAATTTCTCCGGCTCCACCGTGTATGTCTCGTTCAGGTCAAATACCGTCAGGTCGGCAGGCTGGCCAACGGCCAGCGCCGTACCGCAGCCGAAGCGCCGCATGGGCGCGCCGTGCATCAGCTCCACCAGTCTTTCCAGCGGCAGGATGCCGGTTTTCACCAGATGGGTATAGCTGGCGGCAAAGGAGGTCTCCAGTCCCACCACGCCCATGGCGCTCTTTTCCAGTCCGCGGGCCTTTTCCTCCCGGCTGTGGGGCGCGTGGTCGGTGACCAGCATGTCGATGGTGCCGTCCAGCAGCCCCTCGATCAGCGCGTCACGGTCCGCCCGCTCCCGCAGCGGCGGGTTCATCTTGAACCGCCCGTCCTCCCGCAGGTCGTCCTGGGTGAATGCCAGATAGTGAGGGGCGGTCTCGCAGGTCACATTCACGCCCCGGCGCTTGGCCTCCCGGATGATGGCCACGCTCTCCCTGGTGGACACATGGCATACATGGTACGCGCAGCCGGTCTCCTCCGCCAGACGCACGTCCCGGGCGATGGGGCCCCATTCGCTCTCTGAACAGATGCCCCGGTGGCCGTGGGCGCGGGCGTAAGGCCCGTCGTGGATATAGCCGCCCCGCAACAGGCTGTTTTCCTCGCAGTGGGCCGCCAGTATTTTCCCCAGGCGGCGGCATTCCTCCATGGCCTGCCGCATGACGCTCTCCGACTGGATACCCCTTCCGTCGTCGGAGAAGGCGATCACATCCGGGGCCATACCGGCCAGATCCGCCAGACGCTCCCCCTGCTCGCCCACAGTGACCGCGCCGTAGGGGTGGACATGTACCGCCGCCGCCTCCGCGATCAGCCGCTGCTGGAGTTCCAGCGCGGCGCGGCAGTCCGGAACGGGGTTCAGATTGGGCATGGCGGCCACATGGGCAAAGCCCCCGTGGGCAGCGGCCATCGTGCCGGTGCGGATGGTCTCCTTATAAGAAAATCCCGGCTCTCGAAGATGTACATGCACATCCACGAAACCGGGAAATAAAAATGCCTTATGAAGATCAATGGAAACAGTATCACCGGGACAGGAAATACGATCCCCGATGGAAACAATTCTTCCGTCCGCCACAAACACGTCCGCCAAATGAAATACGCCGCCCAAGAGAACCGTTGCGTTTTTGAAACGATAGCGCATGATCAAGCCCTCCTTTTTTGCGTTCGTTGCATTATAAAAGATATTTCCGGAAATGTCAAGCATTATCTTTACTGATAGCGAGCCGTTAAGACATCCCGTCTGTCACAAACTGTGTTGACAGTTTCGACAAGAAACACTATAATAACAAGGCGACGCTTAATACAAATAAACAAGCATAAGGGAGAGAGTGTATGATGGAACGTATTGAGATGCTGCGCGCCAAGCTGGACCGCATCTATAACGCGACGGTCTTTCGCCTGATCGGCGCGCTGGGCATCTGCTATGCCGCAAGGGCTCTGCTGGCCACCAGCATGTTTGACGGCATGTCCGCATGGCTGATCGCGGTGGTCATGGGCGCCCTGTTCTTTTTCAAGCCCGGCGTGGCCATGTTCGCCAACGCGCTGGTGGTGTGCCTGTCTCTGGCCCACATCAACGCGCTGCTGGTGGTGGTCATCGCCGCGCTGACGCTGTTTTTCTGCGGCTGCAATCACATCCTGAGCTTCTGGGTCATGATATTGCCGCTGTGCTTTCTGCCGGACAATATCTTCAGCGGCTGGCAGTTCTGCCTGCTGCTGGTGGGGCTGTGTCTGCTGTCCCGCATCGGGTCGAAGCGGCTTTGCATCCTGTACGGTGTCTATTACAGCCTGCTGGCCCTGATGAGCGCTTCCGCCGGTTTTGGCACGGTGTTCCCCTTTAACTACCGGAAGGTGTTTTTCACCTCCGCGCAGACGTATCTGAAGAGCCTGAACTTCAAGCAGATGTACCGGGCGCTGATCGGCAGCAACATCACCGTTCTGATCATCGCCATCGCCATTTACGGCGTACTGGCGGCGGTGCTGCTGTATGTGTTCGCCAGGGTCCGGCTGGGTAAGAAGCTGGCCTTTGATGCGGCGGACGGGCTGAAATTCCTGATGGCCGCCGTGGCCCTGACCGCCGCCGTATTCGGCACCTCTATGGTGTTCGGCACCCGCGCCCCGCTGCCTGTGGGGTCCATCGTGCTGCAAATGATCGCGGCCTATCTGATCAGCCGTCCCTTCGCCTCCGAGGCGATGGTGCATAAGCTCTCCGCCGGTGATGCCGCCATGGAGGGCAGCAAGAACGCCGTGTCCAACGCGGAGATCACCTTTGACAAGTGGGACTCCATCGCGGGCTATGAGGAGACAAAAAAGGAGATCCAGAACATCATCCGCCCCTATATCGACAAACGGGAATATGACCGGCTGCTGAAGGCGGGCATGGCCCCGGTAAAGGGTCTGCTGCTGTTCGGCCCTCCGGGCACCGGCAAGACCACCATGGCCCGCATTATTGCCAATGAGACGAAGATGAAGCTGATCGTGGTGAACGCCAGCAGCTTTCTGAATATGTATGTGGGCGAATCGGAAAAGAATCTGGTCAACGTGTTCCAGCAGGCGCGGGACAAGGCGCCCTGCATCATCTGCTTTGATGAGATCGAGTCCTTCCTGATGGATCGCTCCAAGGCGGAGCGCAGCTATGAGACCTCCATCGTCAGCACCTTCCTGGCCCAGATGGACGGCTATGTGGATCTGCAGGACGTGCTGGTGGTAGCCACCACCAACAACCCCACCCTGATCGACCCCGCGGCCCTGCGGCCGGGTCGGTTCGACAAGCTGATCTATGTGGGCGTTCCCGACGAGGCGGCCAGAGCCGTCATGTTCGAGAAGTACCTGCGAGGCAAGACAGGCGCCAACGTGGACTATCGGAAGCTGGCGGAGAACAGCGAGCGCTTCACCGGCGCGGATATCCGCGGCCTGTGCGAGACGGCGTTCCGGGAGAACGACTTCAAGCCCGTCACCGAGGAGCAGCTGCTGATGCGCCTGTCCATCACCCGGCCCAGCTACACGCTGGAGATGCAGAAGATGTACGAGCTGTGGGGCAAGAAGTACAACCGCTCCACCGGCGCCCAGGAGGACAACCGCAACAAGACCGCCAAGCATCTGTGCTGGGACGACATCAAAGGCATGGACTCCGTCAAGGCTCTGCTGCGGGAGAAGATCGAGCTGCCCATCCAGAATGCCGAGCAGTACAAGAAATACGGCATATCCGCCCCCAAGGGCATTCTGCTGTTCGGGCCTCCGGGCTGCGGCAAGACCTTCTTTGCCAGGGTGGCGGCGGACGAGAGCAACGCCGCGTTTTACGTGGTGAACGGTCCCGAACTGCTGGGCCGCGGTGTGGGCGAGTCGGAGGAAAATCTCCGCAAGGCGTTCATGGACGCCCGGGAAACAAAGCCGTCCATCCTGTTCTTCGATGAAATCGCCGCTATTGCGGAGGCACGCAGCGCCAACGCCGGTTCCGTGCGGATCATTAACCAGCTGCTGACTGAGATGGACGGCATGGAGTCCCTGTCGGGCGTTACCGTGATCGCCGCCACCAACCGTCCCGAATCGCTGGATCCCGCGCTGCTGCGGGCGGGGCGCTTTGACACCAAGATCTATATTCCGCTGCCGGATCAGGATTCCATCCGCCAGATGGTGCAGGGATATCTGGGCGACGTTCCCTGCGACGCGGATGTGGACGCCGTTACCGCCGCTCTGGCCGGTTACACCTGCGCGGACGTGGCCGCCATCATCAACAAGGCCAAGGTACTCTATGTACACCGGAGCGTCACCGGAAAGAACGAGCCGCTGCACACCGAAGAGATCATGGGCATCATTTCCAAGGCCAAATCCTCGGTATCGCCGGAGGACGCGGCAGCCTATGAAAAGCAGCGCCAGCTGGAAAGCTGGACGTAATATACGCCGCATAACGAGCGAGCCCCCGGTTCTGATGACCGGGGGCTCGCTCGTTATGCGGTCTTGCAGAGGGTCAGCTTACTGCGCGTCCTTGAACCGGTACATTGTCCCATGGTTCCGACTTATTTTTAAGTCGGACGTTTCGCGTCTCCCGTGCGCCTTCGCGGCAAAAAATTTTCCGCATCTACCTATTGACATAGTAGGAATTTAGGTTTACAATCCCTACTTACAAGGTAGGTAATTTGGGACAGGAGGTGTTCCTTATGATGATCTCATCCAGAGGGCGCTACGCGCTGCGTGTCATGCTGGATATGGCGGAGCACGGCGGCGGCGAATGGCTTTGTCTCCGTGACATCGCCCAGCGGCAGCAGCTCTCCAAAAAGTATCTGGAAAGCATCATGGCCGCGCTGAACCGCGCCGGTCTGGTAGAGGGCACAGTGGGCCGCTCCGGCGGCTACCGGCTGACCCGTCCGCCGGAGCAGTATCCGGTGGGCGAAATTCTCCGGGCGGCGGAGGGCAACCTGTCGCCCATATCGTGCCAGTCCGAGGAGGGCGCGGGCTGCGGCAGCTCCTGCGACTGCGACGCCCGGCTTTTCTGGCAGGGGCTGGAGGATCAGATCAATTCCTATATCGACAACCATACATTGGCGCAGTTCATGCGCGTCAACGAAAAAACACCGGCCGCCGCCGCGGCGCGGAACGAGAATAAGGTGGTTCAACTATGAGTAAGGCACTTTTGGAAATTCAGGATCTGCATGTTCAGGTGGAGGAAAAGGAGATCCTTCACGGCGTGAACCTGACCGTAGGGCATGACGAGACCCATGTGCTCATGGGGCCCAACGGCACCGGCAAATCCACGCTGGGCTATGCCGTCACCGGCAATCCGGCCTACAGTGTCACCGCCGGCTCCATCCTGTTCGACGGCGAGGATATCACAGCGCTTCCGGTGAACGAGCGGGCGAAAAAGGGCATCTTTCTGTCCTTCCAGAACCCGCTGGAGGTTCCCGGAGTGACCCTGAGCGCCTTCATCCGTACTTCGCTGGAACAAAAGACCGGCAGCCGTCTGCGCCTGTGGGACTTCAAAAAGAAGCTGGCGGAGACCATGAAGCTGCTGAACATGGACGAAGCCTATGCCGAGCGCGACCTGAATGTGGGCTTCTCCGGCGGCGAAAAGAAAAAGGCGGAAATTCTGCAAATGCTCATGCTGGAACCAAAGCTGGCCATTCTGGACGAAACGGACTCCGGTCTGGACGTGGACGCTGTGCGCACCGTCTCCAACGGCGTGCGCCTGTTTAAGGAACGCTGCCACGGTTCCCTGCTGATCATCACCCACAGCACCCGCATTTTGGAGGCCCTTCAGGTGGATGCGACCCACGTGATGGAAAACGGCGTCATCGTCAAGGAGGGCGGCGCGTCTCTGGTGGAGGAGATCAACGAACACGGTTTCGGAAAGCTGAGCGAGGATCGGTGACCAAGGATGAGAGAAAAGAGCCTGGTAGAGGATATTGACCGCAGCATTTATGATATTCGGGATGAGGAAAAGGACGCTTACCGCATGGAGGCGGGCCTGACCCCCGAGATCATTGATAAGCTGTCCAAGGAAAAGGGCGACCCGGTGTGGATGCAGCAGTTCCGCCTGCAGTCCCTTCAGATTTATAACGAGATGGAGATCCCCAACTGGGGGCCCTCCATTGAAGGGCTGGACATGGATCATATCGCCACCTACGTCCGCCCCAACACCAAAATGCAGAACGACTGGAAAAACGTGCCTCAGGACATCAAGGACACCTTCGACCGGCTGGGCATTCCTCAGGCCGAGCGGAAGTCGCTGGCAGGCGTGGGCGCGCAGTACGATTCCGAGCTGGTGTACCACAACGTCCGGGCGGAAGTGGCCGCCGAGGGCGTGGTATACACCGACATGGAGAGCGCCATGAAGGGTGAATACGCTGATATGGTGCGCAAGTATTTCATGAAGCTGGTCACGCCCCGGGATCATAAGTTCGCCGCGCTGCACGGTGCGGTCTGGTCCGGCGGTTCCTTCGTGTACGTGCCCAAGGGCGTGCATCTGTCCATTCCGCTGCAGTCCTATTTCCGGCTGAACGCCAAGGGCGCGGGCCAGTTCGAGCATACGCTGATCATCGTGGATGAGGGCGCCAGCCTGCATTTCATCGAAGGCTGCTCCGCACCCAAGTATAACGTGGCCAACCTGCACGCGGGCTGCGTAGAGCTGTATGTGAAGAAGAACGCCAAGCTGCGCTATTCCACCATCGAAAACTGGTCCAAGAATATGTACAATCTGAACACCAAGCGCGCTCTGGTGGAGGAAAACGGCGTGATCGAGTGGGTGTCCGGCTCCTTCGGTTCTCATGTGGGCTGTCTGTATCCCATGAGCGTCCTGAAGGGCGACAACTCCCGCACAGAGTTCACCGGCGTGACCTTTGCGGGCAAGGGCCAGA
>ERZ773147.2600-NODE-2600-length-15299-cov-4.458541_pt1 | contig 15299 bp, 9 predicted proteins | sample MGYA00580851_ERZ773147 | MGnify/ENA primary metagenome ERZ773147 (study PRJEB29015, sample SAMEA2737818) | human gut metagenome | biome: human gut; feature: human-associated habitat; material: faeces | place: China | collected 2012 ... | reverse complement strand
CCACCGCGTCCATGTTGATGCCGGCCTTGGTCGAGCCGACGTTGACGGACGAGCAGACGATGTCGGTCTCGCTCAGCGCCTTGGGCAGCGAGCGGATCAGCAGCTCCTCGGCGGGGGTCATGGACTTCGACACCAGTGCGGAATAGCCGCCGATCAGGTCGACGCCGACTTTCTTGGCGGCACGATCGAGCGCGTGCGCGATCTTGACGAAATCGTCCTCGCTCTTGCACGAGCTCGCGCCGACCAGCGAGATCGGGGTGACGGTGATGCGCTTGTTGACGATCGGGATGCCGTAGTCCCGCTCGATCGCCTCGCCGGTGGCGACCAGGTCCTTGGCGTAGGTAGTGATCTTGTCGTAGATGTTGTCGCACACCTTGTCGACGCTGTCCGCCGCGCAGTCAAGCAGCGAGATGCCCATCGTGATGGTGCGCACGTCAAGCTTCTCCTGCTCGATCATCTGGTTGGTCTCACGGACCTCCATGATATTCAGCATGATTCGTTCCTTTCGAGACTCAGACGCGGTGCATCTTCGTGAAGATCTCCTCGCGCTGGCAGCGGATGCGCACGCCGATCTGCTCGCCGAGCTTGTCCAGGTCCTCGACGATCACGCCGAACTCGTTGTCCGCGCCGGAGTAGTCGACGATCATCATCATGTTGAAGAAGCCGTCGATGATGGTCTGTGAGATATCCAGCACGTTGACCTTGTGATCGGACAGGTACGTGCACACGCGCGCGATGATGCCGACCGTGTCCTGGCCGACGACGGTGATGATTGCCTTGTTCATGGGACTCCCCCGCTCGAAACCGATTACTGCAAGTAGTGTCAAGTATATGGAGCGGGCGTGAAATACTGCCGAACCGTCCATTTGGGCGTGTCCGCAGGCCATCGGCCGAATCCGACGTCGGCATTGTTCACGCGGGGATCATCCAGGCGCAAACGGACAATCGTCCACAATGTGAGCAGTATTACCATCGCTTTCATAAGTCGACTACACCTTTACATCAAGCACAGCGGTGTGTGAGCGCATCGCTGGGGCCACAAGCTCGGGCGACGACGCCCACGCACCCCGCTACCCGCGAGCATATCGACCACGCACCGCACAATCGGTCGCGGCGTCGGCTCGTATCAGAGATTGAATGAATTAGAGGGGTTAGACTTTCATGTCTGCTACTGCTACCGCGGCCGTGTCCAAGGCCGGCGCGGTGAAGAAGGACTCGGTTCCCGAGATCATCGCCGCCTCCATGGTCGGCACCGCCATCGAGTTCTACGACAACTACTGCTATTCCATCGCAGCCGCCAGCTATTTCGGCACTATTTTCTTCCCGGCCGCATCGAAGGCCAATCCGGCGCTGGGCACGATGTACGCGTTCCTGACGTTCGCCGTCTCGTTCCTCGCCCGCCCGTTCGGCTCCATGCTGTTCGGCCACTTCGGCGACAAGATCGGCCGCAAGACCACGCTGGTCGTCGCCCTGATGACGATGGGTATCTCCACGTTCGTCGTCGGCCTGCTGCCAGGCTATGAGCAGCTGGGCGCCTTGTCCATCGTCATCCTGTGCATCTGCCGCGCCTGCCAGGGCGTGGGCCTCGCCGGTGAATGGTCCGGTGCCGCGCTGGTCGCTACCGAGAACGCCCCAGCCAACAAGCGCGCCCTGTATGGCTCCTTCCCGAACCTCGGCGCCCCGATCGGCTTCTTCTGCGCCTACGGCCTGAACCTGCTGCTCGACTCCACGCTCGGCTCCACGGCCATGCAGGCCTGGGGCTGGCGTATCCCGTTCCTGTGCTCCGCAGTGCTCGTCATCATCGGCCTGTACGTGCGTCTGCGCATGACCGAGACCCCGATCTTCCGCAAGGCAGTCGAGCAGGACCGCGTGGTGAAGCACCCGCTGCGCTCGCTGCTGCCGTACTGGAAGGAAGTGCTTCTCGGCACCTTCGCCATGGGCATCACATACTCGCTGTTCTACGTGCTGGGCACGTGGTCGCTGAGCTACGCCGTCAAGGTCATGAAGCCGCCCTTCAGCCAGAACGAATACCTGGCCATGCAGATGGTTTCCGTGGTGTTCTTCGCGATCTTCATCTTCGTGACCTGCATCTACTCCGACAAGCTCGGCCGCAAGACCGTGCTGATCTCCACCACGCTCGCGACGCTGGTGTTCAGTCTGTTCGCCATGCAGTCCCTGCAGCACAACGTCCTGACCGTGATGCTGTTCCTGTGCGTCGGCTTCGCGCTGATGGGCGGCCTGTTCGGCCCCTGCGGCGCCTATCTGCCCGAGCTGTTCCCGACTCACGTGCGTTACTCCGGCGCCGGCCTGAGCTACAACCTCGCCGCCATCCTCGGCGGCGCGTTCGCCCCGGCCATCTCCACCGCACTGGTCAAGTCGACCGGCGCCGTCGAGTCCGTCGGCTGGTACCTCGCCGTGATGTCCGCGCTCGCCCTGATCGCCCTGTTCCTGATCAAGGAAAGCAAGGACGAGGATTACGAGAAGTGATCTGAGATAGATAAAAAAGGGAGCGGCAAAATCCGCTCCCTTTTTTGGTTGTCGCAGCGAACGGTTCTCAATAAGAAAGGTGCGAGCCTCATCGCGCGCGAAACGAACAAAACAATCGGCGGAAGTCCGGAATTCCGGGCTTCCGCCGATTGTTCATATGTGCGCTTTTGTGAGGAATCCTCGCACGTTTCTTATTGAGAACCGTTCGCTGCGATAATCAGGCCTCGCGACTGGCGCTGGGCGCGGCAACCGCCGGCAGGGCGCGCGGCACATGGAAGCCACGAACCTCGAACTCGTCGGCGATCTTCTGCGCGACTTCCTGGCTGCGACCCTTGTCGACGAGCGCGATGATGGAGCCGCCGAAGCCGCCGCCGGTCATGCGCGCACCGTAGGCGCCGTTCTTGCGGGCCACATCCACCGCGACATCCAGCTCGGGCACGGTGACCTCGTAATCCGCGGCGAGCGAATCATGAGAGGCGTTGAACAGACGGCCGGCGGCCTCGATGTCACCCTGGGCGAACGCACGCACGAAGGAGCGCACGCGCTCGATCTCGGTGACGACGTGGCGCACGCGCTTCTTCATCGTCACGTCGGGCAGGGCATCCAGCGTCTCCTTGAGCGCCTGGAACTGGTCGTCGGCCTTGGAGATGCCATCGGCGGCGACGCGCAGATTGGCGACGCCGAGAATGCGGGCGGCCTCCTCGCAGGTGGCGCGACGCTGGGCGTACTGGCCGTCGTTGAGCTGGTGCGGCGCCTGGGTGTCGACCACCAGCAGCTCCAGACCGTACTTGTCGAGGTCGAAGGCCTGCTGGGAGACGTTCTCCAGCGGGGTGAGCTCCGGACGGCAGTCGAGCAGCAGCGCGTGGCCTTCGGTGCAGCGCATCGAGGCGTTCTGGTCGAGACCGCCGGTGGAGGCGCCGGCCATGTCGTTCTCGGACTTGATCGCGGCGTTGATCAGCGTCACGCGGCCCGCGTCGGAGGAGCCGTAGCCGAGACCATACACGTCGTCCAGGGCCAGCGCGGTCGAGCAGGTCATGGCGGCGGACGAGCTCAGGCCCGATCCCAGCGGCACGCAGGACACGAACGCGGCGTCGAAGCCCTTGACCTGCGAGAAACCGGCCTCGCGAAGGGCCCAGGCCACGCCGGTCGGGTAGGCGGACCAGCCGTCCACGCCACGGGCTTTGAGGCCGTCGAGGTCGGCCTCGGCGACCTTGTCGGGCGCCACGTCGGAGACGACGCGGACCTTGGTGTCCTCGCGCGGCTTGAGCGCGATGAACGTGCGGTGCGGCAGCGCGATCGGCAGGCACAGGCCCGCGTTGTAGTCGGTGTGCTCGCCGATCAGGTTCACGCGGCCGGGAGCGGCCCACACGCCCTCGGGCGCGGTGGCATACATATCGACGAACAGCTTCGTCGCCCGTGAGACACCATCCTCGCGGGACAACGGCTCAATGAATTCAACAGCAGTCATTGGTGTTCTTTCTTCTTCTGTGATGGCTATATATGCAGTGGATATTGCTAGGGGGAGCCCGGTTCGGCCAGACTCCCCCATAGAACGTTGTCAGTCGGAGATGTCGATCTGTCCAAGCTCATGGAAGCGCTTGGCGATGAGCTCCGGGGTGGTGTCGGAGATCCAGGCGGCCATGCCGGACTCGGAGCCGGCGAGGTACTTGATCTTGTTGGCGGCGCGGCGGAACGAGAAGAACTGCAGGTTCAGGCGGTAGTTCTCGCGACGCGCGTCGTGGATCGGGGCCTGATGCCAGGCGGCGATGTACGGCAGGTCCATGCCCTTGCCGTCGCCCTTGTCGAAGAACGCGTTGCCGCGCTTCAGAAGGTGCGAGTACATCGAGGCGAGGTCCCAGCGCTCCTGGTCGTTGAGCTGGTCGAGGGTGAGCACGTCGCGCACCGGAGCCACATGAACCTCAAGGGGCCAGCGGGCGGCGGCCGGCACGTAGGCGACCCAGCTGTGGTTGCGCATCACGACGCGCTCCTCGGCTTCGAGCTCGGCGTTCATGATGTCCTTGAGCAGGTTGCCGCCGGTCTTCTCGTGGTAGGCCTCGGTGTGCTGGAGTTCCTTCTCCATCTTCGGGGCGATGAACGGGTAGCAGTAGACCTGGCCGTGCGGGTGGGCGAGGGAGACGCCGATCTCGGCACCGTGGTTCTCGAACGGGAAGATCTGCTCGATGCCTTCCATCTTGGAGATCTCGGCGGTACGGAAGGCCCATGCCTCAACAACCGTGCGCAGGCGGGACACCGGCAGGTCGGCCGGCAGGCCGTCCTCGTTCGGGTCGAAGCAGATGACCTCGCAGCGGCCGGCGGCGAGCTTCTTCTCCCACAGCGGGTTGCCGTCGACGTAGGTGACGTCTTCGGAGACACCGGGCACACGCACCATCGACGGGAAACGGTTCTCGAACACGACGACGTTGTAGTCGGTGTCCGGCACCTCGCCGTCCTGGTACGGGTCGCCGGGCTTGCGCGCGGCCAGCGGGTTGCCCTTGGCGGTGGCGCCGGGGCCGGCGGTGATCGGGCGGTTCATGCGGGCGGTGGCCATCGGGATCCAGTCGCCGGTCAGCGGGTCGCGGCGCATCTGCGGGGCGGCGTACGGCACTTCGTTGCCGTCGGCGTCCAGGTGCGGAGCGAAGCGGTAGTCCAGCGGGCGCGGATCCTTGAGCTCGCGGGTCTTGGCGCCGGAGACGTATTCCGGATCGTCGTCGAGATAGAAGAAGTCACGTCCGTCGGCCAGCGTGGTCGGCGTGATGCGGATATGCTCCTTCGCATACTCTCCCGGGGTGTAGTTGGTGATTTCTGCCATGGTGTCACTCACTTTCTTCGGTGTGTTCGCTCTGGTGCGCCAGAACGAGTTCCTTTACCAAATCCCTTGTCTTGGCGATGGACTCGTGGTCGAGGCCATCGTCGGTGATGACCGTGTCCACCTGGTCGAACCGGGCGAACAACGATAGTGATGTACAGCTCCACTTGGTGTGGTCGGTCAGGATGACCGTACGGTCGGCGATGCCCATCATCGCCATGTCGGTGGCCGCCTCCAGCGAGTTCGGCATGAGGAAGCCACGGGGAATCGACACGGAATGGGTGCCGAGAAACACAGTGTTGACGCGCAGCGACGCGATGACCTTGTCGGCGATCGGCCCGACCAGCGAGTTCGACCGCGTGGTGACACCGCCCGTTACGATCACCTCCACATCCTTGGATTCCAACGCCTGCACGAGCTCGGCGACCGGAATCGAGTTGGTGAGGATGGTGATGCCCGACGCCTGCTGGCTTTCCAGCAGATGCTGCGCGAACACGTAGGCCGTGGTGCCGCCTCCTATGGCGATCACATCGCCGGGGGCCACATATTGCACCGCTTCACGTGCGATGGCGTCCTTGAGACCAATGTCCATCTGCGACTTTACAGAGAACAACGGCTCGCTGAGCAATGCGCTGGTGCTGACGGCGCCGCCATGCACGCGTTTCAGCAGACCTTTGTCAGAGAGATCGGCGATGTCACGTCGAATGGTCATCGCGGAAACGCCGAGCTCCTTAGACAACGCCGTGATGCGCACTGCGCCGCGCGTACGCAGACGGCTCAGTATCAGATGTTGACGTTGTGAGGATATCATGTGAACATTATCGCACATGTTCGCGCATAAACCAAACCAATATGTGCGTTTCGTAATGTTTGACATGCGTGTTGCGCACATTACTTCCATAAAAACGAACAAAACATCACTTTTACCGCACTCTCCCCCACCAGCCGGATCCGACCGCACCCGCGCAACCGCATCGTTGCCGTTTTTTCGCGTGCGTGACACAATGGAGGGCATGGCTTATGTTTCGGAAAACTTCTGGCACGACGCGGTGAACAAAGCAACCACCGACCTGTTCACTTTCGGTTACAAGAACATCATCAAACCCAATTTCGTCTTCAACCACACCCCCGATGTGGCGCACGACCAAATGATCGAGTTCTGCAACGTCACCAAGCGCATCCCGCCGCTCATGTGGCTGCTTCGCGAGATGCTCGACTACACCGACCCCGTGCTGGAGACCACAGTGATGGGCGTCGACTTCGCCAACCCGTTCGGCCTGTCCGCCGGCCTCGACAAGAACTGCGACATGCCGGTGCTCATGGACAATGTCGGCTTCGGCTTCGAGACGGTCGGCTCCACGACCTCCCGCGCCAGCGCCGGCAACCCGAAGCCGTGGTTCCACCGCCTTCCGGAATACGATTCGATGATGGTGCACGTGGGCCTTGCCAACGACGGGTCCGACAAGGTGATCGACCGCGCGGAGCAGGCGTGGACGAACGCGAAGACGATGCAGGTGTCCGTCTCCATCGCACGCACCAACGACGACAAGTGCGGCGACCTGGACGAAGGCATCGAGGACTACTGCATCTCCATGCGCCGCGCGGCCGGACGCAGCGCCATGGTCGAGGTCAACGTGTCATGCCCGAACACCCATGCCGGCGAGCCGTTCACCGCCGACCCGGACGCGCTCGACCGCCTGTTCACCGAGCTCGACAAGATCGAACGCCCGCAGCCGACGCTGGTCAAGATGCCGCTCAACAAGACGTGGCCCGAGTTCAAGGACCTGCTCGACGTGCTTGCCGAGCACAACGTGCAGGGGCTGAGCATCGCCAACCTCCAGAAGGACCGCACCGGCCTGGAGATTCCGCAGCAGTGGGAGGGCGGCCTGTCCGGCGGCCCGTGCACGGTGGCCAGCGAGGAGCGCATCGCGCAGGTCTACCGTGAATACGGCGAGCGTTTCGCCATCGCCGGCATCGGCGGCGTGTTCACCCCGCAGCAGGCATATCGCAAGATTCGCAACGGCGCCAGCCTGGTCATGTTCATCAGCGCACTGATGTACCGCGGACCGCAGCAGATCACCGTACTCAAGCGCGGCCTCGCGGCGCTCCTCAAGCGCGACGGCTTCGAACACATCAGCGACGCCGTCGGCATCGACGCCTGATCGACGCAGCCGTAGACCACCTCCAGTCCGTAGCATGACTGGAGGCGGTCTACGTTTATCTGCCGCTCAGTCCTCAGGGAAGGCGCCGCGGATGTACTGCGGCTGGTAGGGTGCCTTGGAGACGGGCACGCCGAGCTTGGCGGCGGCGCGCAGCGGCCAGTACGGGTCACGCAGCGCGGCACGGCCGATCTCGACCGCATCGGCCTGCCCCGCACGCAGAATCTTCTCCGCCTGCTTCGGCTTGGTGATCAGACCGACGGCGGTGGTCGGTATTGCGGCGCGTTCGCGCACCTGATCGGAGAACGGCACCTGGTAGTTGGCCTTGACCGGAATGCTCACGTCGGCGATGATGCCGCCGGTGGACACATCCATCAGGTCCACGCCGTGCTGCTTCAGCACGCACGCGGTATCGACCGTCTGATCGAGATCCCAGCCACCCGCGGCCCAGTCCGTGGCCGAAATGCGCACCAGCAGCGGCACCGTGTCGGGAATCACCTCGCGAATCGCATCGGCGACCTCCAGCAGGAACCGCATGCGGCCGTGGATATCGCCGCCGTACTCGTCCGCGCGCTCGTTGCACAGCGGGTCAAGGAACTGCGAGATCAGATACCCATGCGCCGCATGAATCTCAATCGCCTCGAAACCGGCCCGCACCGCACGCTGCGCGGCATCCCGGAACGCCGAAACCAGACCGTGAATCTCCTCGACGCTCAATGCGCGCGGATCGGTGAGCCCACGGTACGCGATCGGGCTCGGCGCGACCGTACGCCATCCGCCGGCATCCTCGGGCACACTCTTCCCCTCGAAACCGACGCCGAAGCAGCCGGTCGACCCCTTGCGTCCGGCATGGTTGAGCTGCACGGCCGCCACCGCGCCGGCCTGCTTGATGCCGTCGACGATCCAATGCCAGGCGGCGACCTGATCGTCGTTCCACAGTCCCACATCGCGCGGCGAGATACGCCCGTCGGCCGTCACCGCGGTGGCCTCGGCGATGATCATGCCGAATCCGCCCATCGCGCGGGACACATAATGCTGGTAATGGAACGGCGTGGGCTTGCCGTCCCGCGCCACCGCCGAATACGTGTCCATCGGCGGCAGCCAGATGCGGTTGCGCATGGTAACGCCGCGCAACGTCATCGGCTGGAACAGCTGCACTGCCCCTTTGCCGCCCTTGGCCTTCTTCTTCCCCTCAGCGTTCATGGTCGTCCTTTCCTCGACAATTCGCATGGCTCCCAATCCGCGAGCCGGGAAGTCGGGATGCTTCCAAACCACGGCGAGGCAACCACCGGTCTAATCATCTCACCGCGCACAGACTCAAGCACGACTCGTGCACCGATGTTCTCCGCCTGCGCAATGCGTCGGAAATCAGGCAGGGGCCGTATGAGCGTTCATGCTCATACGGCCCCTGCCTCACGCGGCGAACCGCCGCTTTCGGTGCATCGGCCCGCCGGCTCAGCTCACCGGCTCAGCTGCCGAACCACCGCCCGTCACTGCCCGCCGGTGGTCTGGCCGCCCTCGGTCTGATTGCCGCCGGTGGTCGTGTCGTTCTGCGTCTGCGTGTACTGGCCGCTGGTATCGCCCGTTCCGCCGGTTCCGCTGGTCGTCCCGTCTGTCGTGTTGGTACTCGACCTTGACGATTTCGAGGTCGAATTCGAGGTCGCCGCGTACTTGCTTGACGGCGTGCCGTAATCGACGTTGGGCGCATTGATCGCGGTGAGATACGTGTCCATGAAGTTCTTCCACGTCGGGGTCGCGATATAGGAACCGAACCATGTGCGGTGGTATACGCCGTTAATGGTCTTGTTGTCGAAGTCGCTGTTGCCGTCGGCGTTGCCCACGGCGACGAACGCGGCGATCTGCGGCACGAATCCGCCTGTCAGCATGTACGTGTTCTCGTTGGTACCGGTCTTGGCGAACGTCTTGCGGTTGTTGGCGAGCTGGGCGGTCCTCGCCTGGCCGTTGGGGCGCACGACGCCCTGGTTCATCGCGTAGGCGACGGTTTCGGCGATATCCGGGTCGACGGCCTGATGGCAGTTCGCCTTGGGCACGTCAAGCTCGGCACCGGTGGCGTCGGTGACCTTCTTGATGGCGATGGGCGTGCATTCGACTCCCTTCGCGGCGATGGTCGCGTACACGTTCGCCATGGTCAGCGGCGCGGCGGACACCGTACCACCGATGATCAGCGGGGCCTGATAGGCGCCGCCGTTCGCGGTGTCGTCCTTCAGATGCATGTTCATCTTCTGCTTGGACGCCTGATGGAAGCCTATGTCCTCGGCGGCCTGCGCGATGGGTTCGAGGCCGATGACCTTCGCCATGGCGGCCTGCGTGGTGTTGTGCGAGTTGACCAGACCGTCGAGCGGGGATTCCGCGTATCCGGGCGTGCCGCCGGAGTTCTTCACGTCCCAGGTATTGACGCCGCGGAAGCCGGGAATGTCACGGTATAGGTTCACGACGCCCGGAGCCGGTAGCACCTCGTTGATCGAGTGCCCCTTGCGCATCCAGGCCACCAGGTTGATCGGCTTCCATGTGGAGCCGACCGGGAAGCCGCTACCGCCGCCGTCTATCTGGTCCACGGCGAAGTTCATGGCGGTTCTGGCCGGATCGTTGTTCGCTTCCGGCGACGTGTCGTATATCTTGTTGATGCCGAAGCCAAGCACCTCGCCGGTGCCGGGCTTGATGGCCGCCATCATCACTTCCATCTTGCTCGCGTCGTCCGCCGGGATGGCCGCACGCGCGGCCTTCATCGCCGCAGAGTTCGCATTGACGTCCATCGTCGTGTAGATGTCGAGGCCGCCCTCATACAGCAGCTTCTTGCGCTCTTCGATGGTCTTGCCGAACTCCTTCGAGTTGAGGATCTTCTTGGTGACGTAGTCGCAGAAGAACGCCGCGTCGCCGGACGCGCTGCACCCCGCCTGCGCATCCTGCAGTTTCAGCGTGTCCTTCAGCGGCTTCGCCTTGGCCTCGTCACGCTGCTTTTGGCTGATGTACTCTTCCTGATACATCAGGTCAAGCACGATGTTGCGCTCCCTCTGGGAGGCCTTCTGGTTGCTCTCCACCGAGGGATCGAAGGCCGCCGGGTTCTTCGTGATTGCGGCGATGGTGGCCGCCTGCACGATGTCAAGCTTGTCGGCCGTGGTGCTGAAGTATCGTCGCGCGGCCATTTCCACGCCGTAAATGCCACGGCCGAACTGCGCGATGTTGAGGTAGCCCTGCAGAATCTCCAGTTTTGAATACGTCTTCTCCATCTGCACGGCGATGAGCATTTCGCGCAGCTTACGCGCCACGGTCTCCTCGGATGCATGGTATTCGGCGATCGGATCGTTGTCCTCCTGCGCCTGCAGCAGCAGCACGTTCTTGACGTACTGCTGGGTCAGCGAGGAACCGCCCTGAGTGGCGCCCTTCTTCACGTAGGTCGCCACGAACGCACGCATCACGCCCTGGATATCCACGCCGGCATGCCGGAAGAAACGACGGTCCTCACGCGAGACCACCGCCTGGCGCATCGGCTTGGAAATCTTCTTCAATGGCACGACGATACGGTTCTGCGCATAGAACGTACCGATCTGCGTCGTACCATCCGACGCATACAGACGCGACTGCTGCGGCAGGTCGGTCACGTTGAAATCGATGCCCTCCACCTGCAGCGACGGCACGATGGCACGTACCACGTTGTTCGATGCGAACACGGCGGGAAGGAAGAACGCGCTGGTGACGACGCCTCCGGCGAGACAGAGCAGCACATACGCGAGGAACAGCGACAACACACGTTTTGCGGTCAGGGATTTCTTCTTGGGCATGGTTGCCATTCTAGAGGGGTGTCTCTACCGGGCACGTCATCCGAACGACTGATTCCCAATCCCTCACAGGGTACTCACAAACCGGTCAGAAGACTGTAAAACGACCGGAAACAAGCCGAATCATTCTCCAACGGCCGCTGGGACGCCGGGCGTTCACCGCGCTCGGCGCAGCCGTCACCGTTGCGAGCGCCGAATCAGCATGCCCGGCTGGTAGATGATGATCGACCGGCCCTCGCGCGCGATCCACCGACGGTTCGCGAAATCCATCAGCGCCTTGTTCACTGTCTCGCGCGAAGAACCGACCAACTGGGCGAGCTCCTCCTGCGTCAGGTCATGCGGCACCTTCAGCCCGGCTTCCACCGGCTCGCCGAACCGCGCGCCGAGGTTGAGCAGTGTCTTCGCCAGGCGGGCGGGCACATCCATGAACACAAGGTCGGATATGCGCTCGTTGTTGCCGCGCATGCGATTCGCCAGCACCTGCAGCATGTCGATGGCGACGCGCGGGTGCTCGTTGAGCCACGCGAACAACGCGTCATGCTCCAGCCATGCCACGTGCGTGCCGTGGGTCATCGCCACGGCCGTGGCGGTACGGGGGCCGCCGGACGGGTCGAATACGGGAATCTCGCCGAGCAGTTCGCCGTGCGCGTGGATCGACAGCAGCTGCACGCGCCTGTCCTTGGATTCGCGGATCAGCTTGACGCGGCCGCGCTCCAGCAGATACATGCGGTGGTCCCTGTCGCCCTCGCGGAAGATATAGTCGCCCTTGTCGAATACGGCCTCGTGCAGGTAGGGAATCAGCTCATTGGCCTGCTCCGGCGACACCTGTTTGAACAACGGCGTATGCAACAGCTCGTTGTCCTCTTCGGGGAACGAATTCGGCCCGATTGCCCTCATGACGCCTCCTGGTCACGTTTCCGACATGCCGGCACCTCGACACGGAGCCCCTGCGATATCGCGACGACGGCGCACCATCCGCCACCGCATCCGCATCGGCGTCCTCGCGACGGAATCCAACCCGTCGCGTCTCTGTCTTCGGTCGGTTCTGTCATATTGTAGCCTAGTTTGCACCGGGACCGTCCGGTTGCGTCAGACAGTCCGCCAGACGCGCAATCAGCCCGTCGCGGCTCAGACCGGTCTGGGCCCGCATCGGGTCCACTCGCTTCACGGCCGATTTCACGGCCTTGTCGGACATCTTCTCTCCGGAGATGTTCAGCACGCGGGTCATCTTCACGGCATCGATATCGTAGGCGAGCGTCACGTGGTGGAGTATCGAACCGGGGCCGGAGCCGATGGGCGGGAACCTGCGCTGGGCCGCGCCGCCGATCTTGCCATGGCTGGAGGCGATGTCGTTGAGACCGGAGAAGCCGACGTCGAGGCCGAGGCCACGCAGCGCGGCGATCAGCCACATGTCGCACAGACGGTACGATTCCTCGATGTCCAGGTCCGCGGCGAACCAGCGCGGCGCGTACAGCGAGTACGTGATCGTGTTGCCGGGCTCGATGAACATCGCGCCGCCGCCCGTGCAGCGCCGTACGACCGTGAAACCCTCCTTCGCGGCGACGTCTTCGTGCACTTCGTCCGGAATCGACTGGAACCGGCCGACCACCACGGCCGGGGACGCCCACTGCCAGAACCGGATAGTGGCAGGGCGCTCCCCCGCGGCCACCTCACGGGACCATTGCACGTCGACATCCATCTGTTCCTGCGGCCTGCGGGGCTTGTCCACGACGATTTTCGGCGCGAGCCGATGCCAGCGTTCGTGCCACTCGCCGGGGAATGCCGGCGGTGTGAGACCGCGGGACGCTTGAGGCGCCGAGGCCGCCGGCGTAATTGTGACAGACGAGGTCGGAACAGCCGATGCGGCGGACGGCGTTGCACGCCTGCGCGCGTCATGCGCCGTCGCGGAGGCGGGCGAAGCGAGGCGCGAGGATGCCGGTCGCGCGGCGTCCCGGCCGCAAGCCGACAGCGCGCGGCGCAACGCGGTCAGTATCGTTTCCGCATTCGCGCCGGTAACGGATACATGCTCATCGCGTGCGATGCGTTCAAGATAGGAGACGGTATCCGGATCATCGGGCGGCGTATCGCACTGTGTTATATCACGCTGCGCTATATCGAGAAGCGCCGCATTCAGACGGCGCAGATACCTGTCGACCGCGGCATCGTCACCTTCAACGAAAAAATCACCGTCCACGCGACAGCCGACGACGTGGCCGTTATCCGGCGCGCACGCCACTGTCACCCCGACCAGCTTGCCGCCCGGGCGCTTGCATTCCCCACGACTTTCGATATTCACCCGATACACGTTACACGCCGAATCTGTCCGCGTGGTCGTCTCAAACCCCGATACACGAAGTCTCGCTTTGCTCGACAGCCCGCCAGCGGGGGCCTATATCTCGGTCCCGCTGGCGGGCTGTCGAGCAAAACGAGACTGGGGTGGTTCACACCACCGCCGCGTTACAGGCGAGCGAGAATATCCTCGCCGACCTGATCGGTGGAGCGAACGGTGGAGCCCAGCTCCTCGATATCAGCCTCGACCGCCGTGTCTATGCGGGCCGCGGCATCGTCGAAGCCAAGATGGCGCAGCAGCATCGCGGCCGACAGGATGGCCGCGGTCGGATTCGCCTTGCCCTGACCGGCGATGTCGGGCGCGGAACCGTGAATCGGCTCGAACATCGACGGATACTCGTTGCTCGCGTTGATGCAGCCGGACGCGGAATAGCCGACGCCGCCAACAACGGCACCTGCCTCGTCGGTGAGGATGTCACCGAAGAGGTTGTCGGTCAGGATCACGTCGAAGCGCGACGGATCGGACACGAGGAAAATCGTGGCCGCATCGATGTGCTGGTAGTCGTGCGTGACCTCCGGGTACTCTTCGCCGACACGGTCGACGATGCGCTGCCACATGTCGCCGGCGTTGACGAGCACGTTCTTCTTGTGCACCAGCGTGATGTGCTTGCGACGCTTCATCGCCAGCTCATAGGCGTACCGCACCACGCGCTCCACGCCGTACGCGGTGTTGATGGAGACCTCGGTGGCGACCTCGGCAGGAGTGTCGCGACGAACCGCTCCGCCGGCACCGCAGTATAGGCCCTCGGTACCCTCACGCACCACGACGAAATCGATGTCGCCGGGGTTCGCGAGCGGCGAGGTGACGCCCTTGTACAGCTTGGACGGACGCAGGTTCACGTACTGGTCGAGCGCGAAACGCAGCTTCAGCAGCAGACCACGCTCCAGGATGCCGGCCTTGATGCGCGGGTCACCGACAGCACCGAGCAGGATCGCATCGGTCTTCTTGATGCGCTCCAGCTCCTCGTCCGGCAGGATCGCGCCATCACACAGATAACGCTCCGCACCCAGGTCGAAATTCTCGTATTCGAAATCAGCCACTCCCTCAGCGGCCTTTTCCAGCGCCTTCTGAGCCCAGGGGGTGACTTCCTTGCCAATGCCATCGCCGGGGATAACGGCGATTGTATACTTCTTTGCCATAGCCAACAGGGTATGTGGCCGTGCTCGAAAACAATGCGCCCAGTCCGTCTAGTGGACAGACGGTGGAGGCGACGTGATCTTCGCGTATGGTCTGAGCGGCATGGTCTGTGCCACAGAATGCCGAAAAACGCTATTTTGACCGTGGTGTGGTACACGCCCGATATGGCCGATTCCGGGCTTCACAGCGAAATCGGCCATTTTGCAAGGATCTTTGATATTCCTCTTGTACCACAAGAGCGCATGCAACCGATTAAAACCGATTCTGTGGCAAGGTCCTGTACCACACCACGCGAAAAAACGGTGTTTTTGACGTGGTATGGCACAGGAACCATCATTCATTCCACTATCCGGCACAGCAAAGTCCGAATGCCGGAACAACCATATGATCCCCACCCGCGGGCCCCAAAATCATATCCCCCCCCCCGCCAGCGGGGGGGCGCGATATGGAAGCCCCGCAATCAGGGACGGACGTCGGCCGCGGCTAGCGGGTCAGGCCCATGATGGAGAGGCACCAGGCGTTTTCGTAGCTGACTTCGCGCCACTGCTTGTAGCGGCCCGAGG
>ERZ773147.2595-NODE-2595-length-15323-cov-6.172976_pt1 | contig 15323 bp, 13 predicted proteins | sample MGYA00580851_ERZ773147 | MGnify/ENA primary metagenome ERZ773147 (study PRJEB29015, sample SAMEA2737818) | human gut metagenome | biome: human gut; feature: human-associated habitat; material: faeces | place: China | collected 2012 ... | reverse complement strand
AACTGGATCGCCGCCTCCCTGGCGCTATTCCTGCTGGGAACAGCGCTTGTGTTTGTTAACGTCGTGATTGCGGTTCTAGGTAGGCCAAAGCGTAACGGCGATTGACCGAAGTGCCATACACTTTCTAGGTAGGGGCAATTGCAACGTGTATGACGCATAGCAGGGGCGCGCCGGCTATTCAAAGAAGCTCGGAAGCCTCTATGCGTCTGTGCAAAAGCGCGTGAACGAGCTCATCTCTTGAGCCCCCAAGAAATTCGCGAGCGCATCAACTCGGGCGTGGTCACTCTGCTGGCCGCGCCCCTCTGCATCGCGCTGCTGCTGGTTTTACCATTTCTGATTTGGGATAGGCACCTTCGCTAGCTCCATGCAAGTGAATTGTGGTCCCACGTGGATTCTTTGGGCCCGATCGCGAGCGCGGGCCCGAAGGCTGTAGTAGCTGGCCCATGCCTGGCGCGACGGATCGCAGACGCTTTCCTGGCTGCCGCCGTCCCATAGGTGGACACGTCCATGCGCGCCTTGGCCTGGGACGAGGCGCTGGTCTGGGTTACGTGGAAGGTCGTCGCGGTGCCCGCGGGGGCGTCGTTCCACGAGACGGTGAAGGTGACGCCGTTTTGGCTTGCGGTTGCGGAGTGGGCGTAGCCGGTTTGTGACGTGGTGGAGATTGCGGCGGGTGTGGGGTTGGTCTGGGTGCTGAGGGATGGGGCGGGGGTGCCGGTTGCGGCGGTGGTGCCGGTATTGGTGGCGTAAGCGCTTTCCGTGTTGGCTGCGCTGGTGCCGGTGGATGTTGCGGTGCTGTCCTCTACGGTATCTGCTGTCGTGCTTGTGTTGGTGCCGTCTTCGGCCTTGCCTGCGTCGCTGCTCGTTGCGTCGGCTTGCGCCTGCTGCCCGGCGGTTTCTTGAGGCTGCATAGCTTCTGCGATGGCTGCCATAGGCAACGTCGCGCCGACCATGGACGTGCACGCGATCGCGCAGAGCAGGTAGTAAAGGGGTCGTTTCATAGCGGAGCCTCTCGGTGAGCAGCCAATAGGGTCCGAAGGCAGCTCCAGGCCAGCACTCCGCACATATTTTGTTGGGGATTATTTTACGGGAACCCCAGTCAACATCAGCGAACTTTCTGGGGAATGTTGGGGAGGGGAGAGGGCTGTGGATCCGCTTTAGTCCTCGGCGGGGCTGTTGCTCGTGTTGGGTTGGCTATACGCGATGCGGTAGCTTCAACATGATGTCGTCTTGCGATTCTTCGAGACTCGACACCGAGACCTTCCAGGAAAAGTCCGTGAGGTTGCTGCCTAGGTTGATTGCGGCTGACGACCGGGCAATAAGCGAGTGTCTCAACATGTTGGTCAAGCAAAATCTTTTGTTAATTTAGAACTGACATTCGATATGAATTCGTTTTGTCAGGCGATAAAGTGCGGAGCCCCATTTGTATTTATGCAGGTCAAAAGGTCTGGCTCTAGGGGGATTTGGTGGCCCGCAAGTTGCCGATTATTTTTACTGAAAAAATTGCTGCATCTACCTGTTAAAACACAACATCTTGTGATCTCGATCAAAAAACAATACAGGATATGGAATGAGTGAAGGGCTAAAATTGAAACAACGTGAAACGTCGTTTCCCCATTACAACTTAATTGTACGGAAGGAGCCGGATGGTATAGCTGTCAAAAATGAGGCCATGTAGATGGTCGGTTTAGTTTCTTTAGGGGCGTGTGCGCCTGTCGGTCAATGGCAGTATGCGCCCCCTTTTGCCCAAATCATTTACAAATAGCTTTTCTTCAGCAACCTGACACTTGCGTGGCAGGACGGTTAAGTTTGCCAAAAATTGCGAAGGATGGCTTTGATTCTTGGAGGTGCGTAATTATTGGTCAGTAACTGTTTTGATGATTTGCTCGGGAAGATCTCTGCTTACGATTTCTTTAACGTGCTCATACCGGGTGCGCTCGTAACATACTCCATAAGCGAGATGCCGTTGGGTTGTTATGTTGACAGCTCCGATTGGCTGGCGTTGTTTGTGATGAGTTATGTTCTCGGCCTCATTGCTTCGCGAATTGGTTCTCTCTGTATTGAGCCGTTGGTTCGCAACCTGAAACCTATCAGAAAACGGGACTATTCTGCCTTTGCGTATGCTCAGAAAAACGACCCAAAGGTCGAGCAACTCTTAATGATTTCAAACATGTATCGCAGCCTGGCGGGGGCCGGTGTCCTGCTCGTCATTATTCTGCTTGCATCATTGTTGCCGGAATCTCATCGGCTTCCAGCGGCGCTGTGCTCTTTTATCGCCTTATTTATTGCCTCCTGGATCAAACAGGAGCGGTATGTAGAAAAGCGAATCAACTTCAATCTTGAGGAACGTGATAAGCATGAGCGAGATTAAGTCCCTGTCCGTTGGCAACGGCGACATGTTTTATGTCAACCACAATTCTGATAACTTCAGCATGATCGATTGCAATATTACCGATGAGCGTAAGTCGGAAATCCTTGATGAGGTCAAAAAGCTCGCAGGGAAAAAGGGCGTCGTTCGTTTTATCAGTACGCACCCGGACCAAGATCATATTCAGGGTATTGAGTATCTTGATGAGCTTAAGCTCATTCCGAATTTTTATTGCGTCGACAATAATGTCTCCAAGTCCACGGAGACCGAGAGTTTTAAAAAGTACAAAGAGCTGAAGGGCTCGCCGTGCGCTTACAAAATATACAAGGGGTGTAAGCGCAAATGGATGAACGTTTCTGATGGTGAGCGCGGTTCTGCTGGGATTAGCGTCCTCTGGCCCGATGTGAATAATGAGACCTTCCGGGATGCTTTGCGGGATGCCGAAAGCTCTGATAAACCCAATAATATTAGTCCTGCGATTGTCTACTCTCTTGAGGAAGGAGTCCGTGCGCTTTGGCTTGGTGACATGGAGAATGACTACATGGTGGCGATTGAAGACGACATCGCACTTTCGCCTGTGGACATTCTTTTTGCACCGCATCATGGACGGAAGTCTGGTCGCGTCCCTAAGACATGGCTGGATAAGTTGGAGCCTCGGTTGATTGTTGTAGGAGAAGCCCCGTCAGACGAGCTTGATTATTACTCGAATTACAACACTCTGACACAGAACAGCGCTGGCGACATTTTGTTCTGTTGCGAGGCCGGTAAGACTCACGTTTACGTTGGATCTCCTTCTTATAGCGTCAATTTCTTGGGTGAAGACCCTAATGCTCCGCGAGTGAAGGGTGCGCTGCGTTATTTGGGCTCTTTTGATTGTGGTGACCGTTAGTCCTGCTGTCGTTTCGTTCATTCGTGGCCTGCCCACGCTTTTACCGGACAGGCCTAGATGTGTCCTTTCATCTCATTGAGATGGTGCAGGATATTGTCCTGTGATACAAAAGCTCTACGGGAGCTTTAAGGGTGACGCTTTCGACAAGAGAGTGTTGCCCTTTTTTCATGAGTGTAATGATGTGTATTTAGGCGTTTTGTTAACAAGGTTACGCGGGATGCCCTGGAATGCCTCGGCGGTCGAGCTTAGATTTGAGGCACCGTAAAAGACGTTGCCGTGCGGGGAATGTCAGGTGCTGTCAACGATGTCGCTCTCTCGCGCCGTGAGCATGCGGAAAAACAGCAAGAGCCAGCTGGCGTAGATGCCCGTCCCGTACGCTAAAGACTCTTCCAATGAATTGCCCTGCTCGCCGGGTAGATCATGGTAGTAGCTGGCTGCGTTTATATAGAGGCGTCCGTTTACCAGGTTTCCGATGTACGCCTCTTTGGGTGCGAACTTCAGTGCCCCAAAGCTCTTTCGCCAGGGTGTGAAGGGCGACCAGAAAGCCAGGTGGATCAACGGTCCTGCTGTGTGCGCTTCGTTTTATGTCCGCACCAGTGCTTACACTTTTGAAAACGGCACGAGGGCGTCTGTCACATATCTCATGCTGTAGACGCATCGGCAAGTTCAGAGTTAAAGGCGAGGTAAGTATGAAAGGCAGAAATCAGCACGTTACGATGCGCTCGGATGGCAATTGGCAGATTAAGGGCGAGGGGGCATGTCGCGCTTCCTTCGTTACGACGACCCAGAGCGAGGCAATAAAGCTCGGTCGGCGCATTTGCTCCAATCAAGAGTCGGAGTTGATCGTCCATCGTCGCGATGGCAGAATCCGCGCAAGGGATTCCCATGGCCACGACCCCTTCCCACCGAGGGGATAAGGGGTCGGCTCCATGCCGACAACGGCCCGTAATATCGCGTCCGTTGTCGCTAAATGACTTCTTCATTGTGGCGAAATAGGAGCTTGGGGCTATTTTACCTGAATTGGTTGTTTGGTCTCTTCAAAGGGTTGATTTGGGGGATTCGTGGTATTGGATTGACGGACCCCGAGTTCTCCCTTAAAGTAATCGTTGTGATGAGGCCTTGCGACGGTACGTCCGGCTTGGTCCGTGGGAACCGCCGAAAGGCGGTTTTCGCGTTTAAGGGGTCCAAATGGATAAACCATTTAAATCTATTGATGAGCAGATTGCTATTCTTGAAGGCCGTGGACTCGAATGCGATAACAATACTCGTTTAGTTTTGGAGCGCGAGGGATACTATCCGGTTATTAACGGCTACAAGGATTTATTTCTCGACCAGCGCGGAGATTCTTGCCACGAGCTATTCGTAAAAGGTACGAAGTTTTCTGATATCTATCGTTTATTCGAATTCGATCGAACGTTGCGCCTGCTGATGTTTGAGTATTTTAACAAGGCGGAAGCAGTTCTTAAAACCGTCTGCTCTTATCGATTTGCCATGGCTCATAAAGATAGCCCAGAAGCATACCTTGATAGAGATTCCTATCGTGCTGATGCCGGCTATCGAAAAAAGATCGACACGCTTATCGGTGATTTCGAGAAGGTGCTATGTAGGTCTAAAAAATGGAACAGTGATTATAAAAGGGACTACATTCGTCATTATGAAAATAATCACGACAATACGCCGGTATGGATTCTTATGAATTACCTAATGCTTGGCCAAGCATTCAAGTTTTTCGAGTTTCAACCAGAAAGCATGAGAAATTCCATTGCCAAGTCGTTTTCTGACCTTTATTTCGAGACACATGAAGTCCATAAGCGCATCAGCCCACGAAGGCTAAGACTTGCGTACGATCATATTAAAGATTTTCGAAATATCTGTGCGCATGACGAGCGTCTATTCTGCGCCAGGGTATCTCCGTCTCACGATGTCAATCTAGTAGGGGTTTTAAGCGATCTTGAGCTAGTGCTGACTGAGGATGACTATAAGATTTTACGCCGAAATATACTGCTTGATGCACTTAAGTTGAGCGACGAGCTCAGCAACGATGCCAGCGCAAAAGTGCTTTTCGCTATGGGCGTTAACGATTTGCCGAGCGTGTTTCCTAAGGAAATATTGGGGTCGTAATCGACGCGAGCGATGAATTTACCCTACAAGTTGGATGCGCACGCGATCGCGCAGAGCAGGTAGTAAAGGGGTCGTTTCATAGCGGAGCCTCTCGGTGAGCAGCCAATAGGGTCCGAAGGCAGCTCCAGGCCAGCACTCCGCACATATTTAGTTGGGGATTATTTTACGGGAACACCAGTCAACATCAGCGAGCTTTCTGGGGAATGTTGGGGAGGGGACGGATGGTGGGCCCGCTTTGGTCCCCGGCGGCGCTCTGACCCGTGCTGGGTTGACTATACGCGATGCGGCAGCTTCAACATGAGGCCGTCTTGCGCCTCTTCGAGACTTGTTACCGAGACCTTCCAGGAAAAGCCAGTGAGGCTGCTGCTCAGGTCAAGCTCTGCATGGGCGTATTCTTCGATTTTGTAGTCTTGGTTTTTCGCCGGGTTTCTTAATTGAAGGCATTTGATCCGGGGAGCGTAAAACAACAGTTTCAAATATTGTCGCTTCCTGTTCAATTTTGTCTATCTACAATTAATCGCAAGCGTATGACTTGAGGAGATTGTTTACAGGTGGAATCGGTCACTATTCTTTGGATTGTCTTTTATGTCTTTACCGGTTTGGTGAGCGTTCAGCTTGTCCGCTTTGCTGGGCCCTTGGCGATTGGAGGGCAATACACCGTCGAAGAACTGTACCCCTCCGATGAGTCGGGCAGGTTGAACGTTGCCTACCGAATTCTCGCTCCAACAATTTGTTGCCAGCTCCCCGTGTTTATTGTGGCTGCGATTTGCGATGCGTTTTCAGTTCCAGGTCCTTCGCTGCGATACATGCCCACCCTTTTCTATTGGTTGTTTCTTGGGGTAATCAAGCATGCAAGGGGTAAATTGCGGTACCGGACCCTTCCTTTCTCATTCGAGGCGTTCATGTCTCTTTTGCTGTCCGTCGCATTCGATCACTTTGTTATCGATGGCTATCTCGGAGGACAGGGGCTAGATGTGCTTGATACTTCGAGTATTGCCTTTGAGTTTGAGCTGGCATTATTTGGTGTTGTGACCTTTTGGATTTCCACCTTTTTTAAGCGTTATCAAATTAAGCGTAGCCGTGTGCGCTCATATGTCATTCCGTCATATGTTGTTCCGTCGTACTCCGTATTTAATTACTCTTCAATTGATACGGGCGAAGCCAGGCTATTCGCATACGAGCGTGAATATGGTGATCTTTTACCTCAGCGTTTTTCGAATGATCTCCTGTTGAGAAGTGTTTTCTTCGCAATTATGGCTATAGAGGATGGGAATCGTCCTGAGTTCATCCGAACGATCGAGCGTATGGCCGCTCATTTCCATTTGGCAAATACTACGGGGATAATGCAGCAGAAGAGCGAGACTCCTCTGTCTGATAGGGATAGCGTTAAACTCGCAATTCCCTATATTGAGAGCATGTGGGACCAGTTCCTTGTTGAATTCGGTCGTTCTGCTGAGGGATCCGGGGGAGACGGTCTGCGAATTTTCATGGGCTATTACACCTACGACTACTTGATGTTGTCGCGGACTATCCGCAATCACTTTGCGCCATTTTATGGGGACTATTGTGGAACGAGATTACTTAATGCTAATCACGTATTTTGCGATGTTCTGGAATTTGAGGAAAGGCAACGTTACGGATTGCTTCCAAAGACGGTTTCTGCGACTGGATCGATATGCGCCACTGAGCTTGGATGGCTTTCTGGGGAGTACTGTTATTGGGCCGATTACAATACGGTTGTATCCTGCCTGAATGAAAATGATGGCAATGGCGTTAAACTGGTCAGCAAAAATGATGTGAATAAAACCCAGATAACCGAGACGACCTTAAGGCTTAAGGAGCAAGGTGTTTCCGTTCTTGAGGCCAAGTATGTGCCCGGCGCTTCGGCGACCATCGTGTGCATCGGCGATTCCTCGAAGATTTCGAGTACTGTCGGTAGTGACTGGATGGTTGTTAGCTAGGTGAATCATCTTTGCCTTTCCGCATATTGATTGCGCATTCTCGTGCACGGACGCGAAAATGCTTCGCATTAGTTTCAACGCGAAGAGTATTTGCTACATGATTAACTTTTTTGGATGCGCAATTACTGCGCATCTAGGTTAACATCCAGTTAGTGATGCAGTTGTCGTGGGCTCTACGTGAGGCGATGACAAAGGAGGGTCGTTGTTTGGTTGTTATCGGCAACGGCCCTTTGATTTTAGGAGTTACTTTGGCGATGGAATTATAGACTTTCGCTCAACTTATCGAACTCCTAGAGAGTCATGGCGTTCTAACTGATGCCGCTGCGCTAGATTGCCTGAGGCGCGAAATGAATATTTGCTCGTCGGAACACTGCTGAATATTGGGTCACCTGTGCGGTTCGAATTTTCAATTGTCGAGCAGCTTTGTCTCCGATGAAGTCTTGCAATTCTAGTAAAATCCAAACATATGTTCTATACTTATGGAAGTAGCTTGTTTGGAGGCGCTAGATGGAAGTCGGAAGAGATGACATTGTAGAAAGCGTTGTACGTTTGATAAATGGGGTGGGGCGTAGCCCATATTTATTCGTCGGCTCGGGCTTTTCCCGTAGATACATGGGTATCGACGATTGGGTTGGTTTGTTAAGGCACCTCTGTTCCCGTCTTTCCGATGATCCCTTTCGGCTTGACTCGTACCTGGCACGTTGTCCAGATGAGTCTGACAATAGCGCATTGCCCTCTGCCGCGACGATGCTTGATAAGGATATGCGCATAGCTGTTCTTGAGGACCCTCGCTTCGCTTCTTTTAGAAACGATCATGTGGAGGACATTCGTCAGCGTAAATCTATTTTAAAGATCATGGCGGCCGAGAGGTTATCCTCGTTCAAACCTGAATATATGACGCATGAGCTTGATATCTTGAGAGAGGTTGGCAGGCGGCGTATCTCTGGAGTTATAACAACCAACTATGACTGTCTCCTGGAGTCGCTATTTCCCGAGTTTAAAGTTTTTGTTGGCCAAGACGATCTCGTCTTTCACAGAACTTTTGAAATGGGTGAAATCTATAAGATCCACGGTTCTATGGATAATCCTGAATCTATGGTTCTTGAGGAGGCAGATTACGTAAAACTCGCCGAAACACAGGATTACTTGGCTGCCAAGTTGTTAACTATTTTTATGGAATACCCAATTATTTTTATCGGTTATTCCCTTAACGACCCCGATATCCAAGCTATCCTCATGTCGATTTCGCGCTGCCTCGGTTCTAACAATCTTGCGTTGCTTAGAAAGCGCTTTATCTTCCTTACTAGGGGAGAAAACGCAACCTCAACTCATTCGTTTACCTTTCCAGGTATTGGCGAGATAAGCATGACCGAGATTAGGACGAACGATTTTGGTGCAGTGTATGAAGCAATTGGACAATCCAAATGCTCCTTCTCGCCCAGGATCATTCGTGAGCTTCGCAGGAGCATCTACGCCTTGGCTGATGAGGGCGATCCGAATGACTCTCTGGTAGTTGAAGCGAGTTTTAGCGACCTCGAGAGACTTCCGGAGGGACAGCATCTTGTGCTGGGTATCGGTGTTGCGAATGCTTCTTTAGGGCACGGGCATATGGTCAAAGCCGAACTTCTATATCGTGATGTTGTGTTTGATGACGAACATGTTGCTCCTAAGCTTGCCGTCGAGGAATACCTTCCTTCGCTGCTTGCTTCTAACTCGGGTGGTTTGCCCATGTATAAGTATTTAAGCGCGTATTCAGGGGAAGTTCTTAATCCAAGGATGCTAAAGGAAATAGATGAGAAGAAGGATTTAGATGCTTTTCTAAACAACAGCCTACGAAAGGCAAAAGGTAGCTATCATCATTCGGGAATTAGACACTCGGTTCAGTCTGTTATAGCTAACGAAGGCTTTGAGGAAGCATTTAAAAAGCTTGTGCTACTTGAAGAAGATGAGATCGATCTAAATAAGTTGCTTGAATATCTGAGGGCGCTCATCACGGACGATCGCAAGATAATCCACGGTAATAGCGAGCTGAAACGGCTTATTAGAATGTATGATTTCCTTAAGTACAAGAAGGCCTTCGACATATCGGCTACTAGTGAGTAATCCCACCTAGCGTCTATGAAGAAGGCCATCTTTGTAAACTATGGCATCTGAGCGTATAGTGCGAACACCACGTGCAAATGCATACTTAATATAACGCTTTCTGCTTGAAATCACAATGGTGTCTGTTTCGACCCGCCAATCAAGGGAAGATAGTGTAGAGTATCTTCCTGCAATACAAAAGCTCTTTGGGAGCTTTAAGGGTGACGCTTTCAAATTGAGAGTGTTGCCCTTTTTTCATGTATGCAATGTGTGACGTACTAGCCAAGCACCATCCCGGCAATGGAATGATCGAGCATGGGCGGCTTCTACTGGTTGACGTGATCGTGGTCAAACAAGTGATATCGATTAGAATTAAATCAATTGCGCTGGAAGCCTTCGGGCGACACCTGAAGAGGGTTGATGCGTCGGTCCTCTTTTTTTGTTTGGATGTAAGATTCGGCCAGGCAAAACAAGGATCTCATTTGGGGAGAACAAATATCCGGCGGTTTTCCGCTTCGGGACGCGCGGTTTAAGGGTGCTTTTCGGAAGTGCGGGGAAAAATCGGAAACCTCCGAGCATAAACCGAATTTCGGCAACAAAACCGCAGGTCGCGGAAGGCTAAAACAGGGGTCTGGTCTGTCGATCTCGGTTTTTCACCGCACTTCCGGAAACGCCCGACGGAAGCATGCGGCAAATTTTGGAACCCTCGAGCACATCGTCCTTTTCATGAAAAGAACCCGCAGGTAGAAGCGTTGCCACTATCCAGTGTGGTTGACGTGTCTAGAATATGCCGCACACTTCCGGATTTTGCATAAGCTCGACTGGTTTGTTTATCGATTGGGGCAGAGGAATCTTGTCTGGACCTCGTTATATGTATTTAAATGGATGAACTTAACCTATAAGTTAAGTTCATCTAGAAATGGGAGGTGCCCTTTGGCAGAAGGATATGATCTTGTCGAATATAGAGACCTCAAGGGTCGACCGTTTTGGGAATTGACGGCTTCTCCCGACAACTCTCAATTCCAGAAAATGTTGTCAGACCCTAAGCGGAAATTAACCGCTCGAACAATGATCGGCCAGAATAGCACGTCAACTTCTGGAATCTGAGCCTTGACTTTTATACTTGGCTTTCGAAACGGAGAACACAATGAATAAAGTAGATTTATCTGATTTTTACGCCGATACAGAAACCAGCGAAACACGCGCTTATGAACACGCGCTAGATATCGAGTTTATTGTTCATCGCGAGATGAAGCGTCTGGGTTTAAGCAAAAGCGATTTGGCAAAGCGTATGGGCGTGAGCCTTCAGTCGCTTTCGAAGCTGTTGAATTCTCAGCCCAATATGACGCTGAAGACGATCGCTAGGTTCGAGCTTGCTTTGGGTATCAAAATCGTTCCGCAGGTTATCGCCAGCCATTCCAAAGAGTTGCCGTTTCTTTCATCTGATGATTCTGTGCGAGAGCAATGTGCATTGCCTGCCATTCTCCCTGCAGAGCTGTCAGCAGATTGCGATGTGCCTTTTCAGAGCGAATAGCATTTCCTCGATGAATCTAAGTCGAATGAGTTGCCGCTCTCACATCCTCTAAAAAGTTCTTAAAACAGCCTTAAAGGCGCCTTGGCTCGCTTTTACAGCGTACAATACGCATGTTTGACTATGGCAAAAGTAGATTTTTGGGGAGGGGGAACGCCGTGGAAGTGCTGGTTGTTGGCAACACCGCATATGTTGACGATGACTTTTGCTCCAAGGCGTTCCCCGGCGACCATGTGTAGGTCGTAGCCGCGCAGGACGCGCGCCGCGATGAGTCGTCGCCCCATGCTTCGTGGAAAGAGCTCCTCCAGCACCTGGACCAGGCCTACGAGTTTGAGCGCGTGGTCTACCTTTCTACCTACCTCACCCCGCATACCGTGACTTTTGGCGACATTGGGCTGCTGCGCTCGGTGTTTCGTGCCTGTATGGGACGCAATGTGCAGCTGCTGTTTATTGCGGGGCCCGCGGGTGCAGAGGGCACCACTGGCGGATGTGACGACGACGCCACGGCCGCCAGTGGGGCCCAGACGGGCAAGGGCATTATCGCCCGCGCTGCCAACGACCTGTGCCGTTACTATGCATCGCGCGACGGCATCCAAGCCAAAGTCCTGCGCGTGCCGTATCTGTATACCGCATCGCCGGCATTAACCGACCCATTTTTGGTGCCGTTGTTCGAGGCATGCTCGGGCGGGTCGGTCGCGCTTCAGGGTGCGGCAGATGCGCCGTTTCCCCTGCTGTGTGCCGAGGAACTCGCGGTGTTGGTGCATCGTATCTTTGACAGCTGGGATGCCAACTTTGAGATGCTCGACGTTGCAGACGCTTTTGGCCACCCGAGGCCTATGGCGTGACCGTTGACGCTCCGGGTGCGAGCGTGACCTATCACACGCTCAGCATCTAGGCGTTTCGTCGCCTATCGGCGCTATACTGCAGCCGTTGCCCACGATGCGGGGAACACCCGCATCGTGGGTTTTTTGCTTATGAAGGGACGGTGCCGCGTGGACGTACAGCAGCTAGAAGAGGCCTGGGCTGCAAGGGCCGGCGCGCGTGAGGCGCGTCTTGCTGCAGCGCCGCATGTGCCGGCGGCGCTGTCTCTGTTGGGGATTGTACGTCCCGGCGATCGCCTGGTTGCGTTTGCCGATGACTTTGCCGATGCGTTTGCGAGCGGCTTTGAGTGCTGCGACGTGGCTATGGTGGAGGAGCCGTCGGTTGCGGCGTTTACTGCTGCGTCCGAGGGCTTTGATGCTTCGTTTGAGGTCGAGGGGCCGCACCTGTGGTGGTTCGTCAACTCTATTGGCGGGTTTGGATTGCGCGTGCCCGATCTGCGCGCGTTAGGACGTGCCGCGCGTGAGGCTCATGCGCTGCTCGTGGTGGATAACACCGTGGCTGGTGTCTTTGGGTGCGATCCGTTGCGCTTGGGTGCCGTGCTGTCGCTCGAGGCACTTGACCGCGTGTGCGCCGGTGAGGCTCCGCACAAGTTGGTTGCCATATCGGTCGCGCGCTCGCAGCTCAAGCGCCATCGTGTGGATGCTGCTGCCGAGTGCGCGCATGCTCTGCTTGAGGGCTGTGGCTTGGTCAAACTTGATTTGCCTGCTGATGAGGCCGACGTGCTGGAGTGTGGGCTGGACTCGCTCGATGCCCGCATGCAGGCACATTTCGACCGCGCACGTGCGCTGGCCGAGTACTTGGCTGTCAATGAGATGGTGCACGCCGTGCGCTATCCCGGACTGAGCTCGCATCCCGACCATGCGGTTGCAACTGGAATCCTCGAGCACGGCTTTGGTCCGGCAGTTGAGTTTGACCTTATCGAGCGCAGTGCGGGCGATTTGTTCGATGCTTTGCCGGGGGAGTTTCGTACATCGCCGGCCGGCGGCGCAACGACGCGCCTTTCGGCTCCACGCGGCAAGCAGGGGTGCACCATCCGCCTCTTCGTCGGCACCGACAACCCCCTGATCGTGGCCGCCACCCTAGACAACGCCCTCCGCAAGTAGCTAATCGGGGTCTGTGCCACGAAAACGGCCTATTTACTACGTTTAAGCCGTAGGGGTCGACCATACCCGCTTATTTTGAAAATCGCCAAGCTGTCTACCAGCGGTTTTATTTTCATAATGCCCGGTATGGTCTAGGGTATTCAACTAAACGTAGTAGATGGGCCCATTTTGTGGCGCGAGCCTCAATCCGAGGGCGCGCTGGACAACAATTCAGTCCCAAAAGGACTATCCTGCGTTGATGCTGGCGATGAGGTCGTTGGCCTTTGCGGCAATTACTTGGTTGATGTCGGCCTGCAGCTCCTCGTACACCGCTATGGCTCGCTCGCCGGAGGGCGTGAGCGTGGATCCGCGGGCGCCGTCGCGCTCGATGAGTTTGCATCCCAGCTGCCCTTCGGCCTCGTTCACGATGCGCCAGGCCTTAGAATACGCCATGCCCATGCTTTTGGCGGCGCGGTTGAGTGAGTGCTCCCGGGCAATACCCTGCAGCAGCAAGACGCAGCCATGGCCGAACACGCCCGGCAAATCCTTGTCGCACGCTTGAATGACCAACTTTGCCGTCGTCTTGTACTTCATACGCTCCACGTCTCCCCGCTAAAGTGTTTGCTGGGCAAACGCAAAGCCTGCGTCAAACCCTCGTGTGCTCTTTCTAAACCATGCATTGTAGCAGTCAAAGTGCGTTAAGATACTTCCCCAGTATTGGGCGCCCAAGGTTGGGCTGGGTCCTACGAGGCCTGCAGCCGACCGGTCGCATGGAAAAAGGAGAAACATGGCTACGTTCTTTCCCGGTGAGTCCCACACGTTTTCGGAGTATCTGCTGGTCCCTGGTTACTCGTCCTCGCAGTGCATCCCCAACAACGTCTCTCTTAAGACGCCGCTAACCCGCTTCAAGCGCGGTGAGAAGCCGGCAATCACCCTGAACATCCCCATGGTTTCCGCCATCATGCAGTCCGTCTCGGGCGTCGACATGGGTGTCGCGCTCGCTACCGAGGGTGGCCTGTCCTTCATTTACGGTTCTCAGACCCCCGAGTCCGAGGCTGCTATGGTCAAGGCCGTTAAGGATCACAAGGCCGGCTTTGTTCAGTCCGATTCCACGCTGACCCCCGACATGACCATGGAGCAGGTCATCGAGCTCAAGGAGAAGACCGGCCACTCCACCATGCCGGTCACCGACGACGGCACTCCCAAGGGCAAGCTCCTGGGTATCGTCACCAGCCGTGACTATCGCCCCAGCCGCGATGACCACCAGAAGAAGGTTTCCGAGTTCATGACCCCGCGTGAGCAGCTCATCGTGGGCGACAAGAACATCAGCCTCAAGGTTGCCAACGACGTCATCTGGGATAACAAGCTCAACGCCCTGCCCATCGTCGACGACTACGATCACCTGATGGGCATCGTTTTCCGCAAGGACTACGACAGCCACAAGACTAACCCCAACGAGCTGCTCGACGGCGATAAGCGCTACATGGTCGGCGCCGGCATCAACACCCGCGACTATGCCGAGCGCGTGCCGCTGCTTATCGAGGCCGGTGCCGACGTCCTGTGCATTGACTCTTCCGAGGGCTTCAGCGAGTGGCAGAAGCGCACTATCGAGTGGATCCGCGCCAACTACGGCGAAGATGTCAAGGTCGGTGCCGGTAACGTCGTCGACGCCGAGGGCTTCCGCTTCTTGGCCGACTGCGGTGCCGACTTCATCAAGGTCGGCATCGGCGGCGGTTCCATCTGCATCACCCGCGAGACCAAGGGCATCGGCCGCGGTCAGGCCACCGCAGTCATCGACGTGGCCGCCGAGCGGGATAAGTATTTTGAGGAGACCGGCATCTATGTGCCCATCTGCGCCGACGGCGGCATCGTGCAGGACTATCACATCACGCTGGCGCTGGCCATGGGCGCTGACTTCTGCATGCTGGGCCGGTATTTCTCCCGGTTTGACGAGTCTCCCACCAGCAAGATCCTTGTGGGCGGCAGCTATATGAAGGAATATTGGGGTGAGGGCAGCGCCCGCGCCCGGAACTGGCAGCGCTACGATCTGGGCGGCTCCGCCAAGCTCAGCTTTGAGGAAGGCGTTGACTCCTACGTCACCTACGCCGGACCCCTGCGTGATAACGTGGAAGCGTCCCTGTACAAGGTCAAGTCCACCATGTGCAACGTAGGCGTGACGAACATCCCCGACCTCCAGCAGAACGCCAAACTGACGCTGGTGTCCTCCGTGTCTATCGTAGAGGGCGGATACCACGACGTGACGCTGAGAAGCTCTTCTCCGGTGAAATAAGCAATAATATATAAAAAAGTGCTGTCCGGCCATAGCTGGGCAGCACTTTTGCTGTTGTCAAAGCACCCTTGGCTCTCCCTCTGGGAGAGCTGTCACCGAAGGTGACTGAGAGGGCATTGC
>ERZ773147.2594-NODE-2594-length-15323-cov-9.656013_pt1 | contig 15323 bp, 10 predicted proteins | sample MGYA00580851_ERZ773147 | MGnify/ENA primary metagenome ERZ773147 (study PRJEB29015, sample SAMEA2737818) | human gut metagenome | biome: human gut; feature: human-associated habitat; material: faeces | place: China | collected 2012 ... | reverse complement strand
CGGAAAACCCCGACTGCGGCGCCGAGGCTGCGCTCTACAACGCGCGCCAGGGCTGTGCCCACGCGTTCCGCACGGAAACGCCCTGCGCGTTCAGCACGCGCGGCATGATCGACGAGAGCGAGCAGCTCGAGCGTCTGCGCGGCAGCATGAGCAAGGCGGTGGAAAAGGGCGAATTTGAGCCGTACCTCCAGTTCGTCGTCGATCGCGCCGGCACGGTCGTCGGCGCGGAGGCCGTCTCGCGCTGGCAAAACCCGGAGGAGGGACTGCTCAAGCCCTCAAAATACATCGACCTGATGATCCGCGCCGGCACGATCACCGAGCTGGATCTCTATATGCTCCGCTGCGCGTGCGTGCAGCTCCAGACGTGGAAGCGGGAGGGGCGCGGGACGCTGTGGCTCTCGTGCAACTTCACGCGCCAGTCCATCGCAGACGAAAAGATCCTTGCGCGCGTGCACGAGATCGTCGAGCAGTACGACTTTACGCGCGACCGCCTTGTGGTGGAGCTGACGGAGGACTCCTACGCGCACGACCGCGAGACGGCGCTGCGGACGATCGAGGGGCTGCACGCGATGGGGCTTCGCATCGTGCTGGACGATATCGGCGCGGGCTATTCCTCGCTCTCCGACCTGAGCACCTACCCAATCGACGGCGTGAAGATCGACCGCAGCATCGTGATCGAGTCCGCCTTGCCGCGTGCCCACGCGCTGCTGGAGGGCATGATCCGTCTTTCGCACGACATGGGCATCCGCGTGCTGTGCGAGGGCGTGGAGGACAAGGCAACGTGCGACGCCGTGCTTGCGGCGGGCTGCGACTTCATTCAGGGCTTTTATTTCTCGCGCGTCCTGCCCGGGCGCGAAGCGGAATCCTTCCTGCGCAGCCTGGCGGCGCGCGACAGGGAGGAAGGATAAAGGAGAAATGAACATGGTCAACAAAAAACGAGTAGGCATGATGGTGGCGGTCACGCTCCTGATCGGCGTGCTGCTCTTCTGTTCGGTCTTTTTCCTCGTCCGGCGGGCGAATCGTGAGATCACACAGCGCTCCTTTGACGAATTGGCTACCGCGACGCGCCAGATCGCAAAGGATCTTGCCGACGCGGCGAACGCGGACCAGACCATCCTCTCCGCCATGGCGGAGCTGATCGCGGGGCAGGACGAGCGTGACAATGACGCGGTGCTGCGCATCATGAAATCCTTCAGCCTCAGTGAGACCTTTGTCTCCACCGTCGCGCTGCTGCGGCCCGACGGCACGCTGCTGCTGACCGACGGCACCCGCTACGACGTTTCCGACACATTCGATTTTGAAACAGAGGCGGCGCGGGGCGCGTACATCTCAGACCGCGTGACAAGCTACTTTGCGCCGGAAAAGCTGGTGGTGCGCAACGTCGTGCCGGTGAAGCGCGACGGCGAGACCGTCGCCATCCTCTACGGCGTCGTCCTCCTGCAGGAGCTTTCCCGAAACTATCAGATCGACCTCTACAACGGCAATGCCTTCCTCCTCGTCGTGGACGGCAACAACGGCGACATCCTGCTGGATACCTGGCATGACTCGCTCGGCAACATCTCGGAGCTGCGTGGCCGCAAAATGCTCAAGGGCTACACCTACGAGGAGGCGATGAAAAAAATCCCCAACGGCATCGGCGGCGATATGTGCACCGTATCCCGCTCCACGGGGCTGACGGTCTACCTGCACTACGAGCCGGTCGGCATCAACAACTGGAGCGTTGTGCTCGGCGTGAGCGAGGCTGAGGCGCTGGCGGGCACGCGCAGCGTGGTGCAGACGCTTTCGATGATGGCGATCATTGTCACCGCGCTGCTGCTGAGCTATCTTGGCTTTATGGTCTGGTATCTCGCCTCGGCGCGACGCGGCGTTTACCGTATGAGCATTACGGACCAGGGCACGGGCCTGATGAACCGTGTCGCCTATGAGAAGTGTCTGCGCAAGAGCGACCAGCGCGTCATCGCTCCGGCCGCCTGCATTTATATCGACGCGAACGGCCTGCACGAGATCAACAACGAGTGCGGTCACGAGGCGGGCGATCAGCTGCTGCGCGCGGTCGCAGAGCGTCTGCGGGAGCAGTTTCCGAGGGACGATCTCTACCGCGTCGGCGGCGACGAGTTCGTCGTCTTTTCAAAGGCAGATGCAGCCGTATGTGAAGCGCGTATGCAGGCGGTATCATCGGCGCTTGCCGCACAGGACTACAGCATTTCCTACGGCATTGCCGCGCAAAGGGCGTCAGCCGGATTGAGAGATCTTGTCCGCGAAGCGGACGAAAATATGCTGAAAAACAAGCGGAGCTACTATGCCGAGCACGATCGCAGAAGGCCAAGATAATGCCAAGACGATAAAATGACCGCCGGACGATACCGGCGGTCATTTTGTCGTCCAACCAACAAAACCGCTTTAGAATATCGTTCATGATAAGTCCCCCTCTCCGCATAATCTCAACCCTTATTTTCTTAGAGATGAGCAAAACAAACCCTAAAACAAAAGGGCGAATGGTCATCTTATTTTTTATACACATTGAGGCTTAAAGTAACTGTGATATTGGTGATTGGAAAAGAGTGTTCATTTGCAATTCTAAGGGGTGCCCACGGTATTTGCCGCGAAAACCTGTGGAAAGAGTGATAGGGGTGAAATTTTCAACGACTGGCAAAGGCATTTTAAGGGGAAATAGTCAATAACCAAGGCACTGCTTCTGCAAGAATTTTGAGCAAAAAAAGGCTTGCAATTCAAGAAAATCTCGTGTACGATGCCATCCCAATTTTGAAAGCGGAGGTATGGTTTATGTGCAAAGAGAAGGAAATCACTGTGCTCAAGGTCAGCCCTCATAAGAAACCGGAAGCAGTCACCCTGAAAAATGAGTTGTCGGCTCTGCAAGAAGCCGTGAGCAGTGGAGTGAAGGACTACCATCACCTGATCCAGTTGGTCGGCGTGGAAGAAGGCGTAGACCTGCTCCTGAACGATGAGGGTAAGCTCATTGGCTTTGAGCCTGATCGCCGGTTCGGACAGGACGTGCTGGTTGGCGATTTCTATGTCGTAGGGACTTACGGCGAGAACTTGGCGTCACTACCGCAAGACAAGATGGAGAAGTACGCGGCTCTATCTCGCGCTGGTCAAATGCGCGGTGCGAGACAGCGGGCGCAACTGCCTCTATTTTTACCCGGACGCGTATCTCGACGAGGCGCAGAAGCGCGGCATCGCCGACAAGACTGAGAAGCTGCGCAAGGGCAAGCGCTTTATGACGTTCTTCTGCCTTGTGATCTTCGTCGTGCTGATCGCGGTCATCGCCGGATGGAACGGCGTGAAGGACTTTAAGACCGCGAGTTTTGAAACCTACCTCTTCCTTGTGGTCGTGAACTGGTTCGACGGCTTTGTCATCGACCTGCTGTGGGTCGGCCACAGCAAGATCTGGCGTATCGAGGGCATGGAGGGCGTCCCCTATGTGAAGCCGTGGCGGACGGTCTACACCAAGCGCAGTGCGGCCACAGCGCTGTACCTTCTTGTCGCAGCCGCGGTCGGCGGGATCGTTGTGCTGATCGGCAAAATTTGACAGCGGAAGAAAAAAGGTTCCCAAGCCATTGGCTTGGGAACCTTTTTCGCATCGCCACGCGATACAGAGGATCAAAGGAGAGGTTCATAAAGAAGTTTGGAAGAGATCGTTTCAGATACGGCTGCGGATCTCCGCACCCATGGCCTTGCAGCCGACGAGTTGGCAGTTTTCCTGCATGATGTCGCCGCAGCGGAAGCCCGAGTGCAGCGTTTCATCCACCGCGCGCTCGATGGCGTCGGCCTCGGCGGCCATGTCGAAGCTGTAGCGCAGCATCATTGCGGCGGCCAGGATCGTGCCGATGGGGTTCGCCTTGTCCTGTCCCGCAATGTCCGGCGCGGAGCCGTGGATGGGCTCGTAGAGTCCGTTCGTGCCGTCGCCCATGCTGGAGGACGGGATCATGCCGATCGAGCCCGTGATCTGGCTCGCCTCGTCGGAGAGAATGTCGCCAAAGAGATTTTCGGTCACGATGACGTCGAACTGGCTCGGGTCGCGCACGAGCTGCATCGCCGCGTTGTCGACATACATGTGGCGAAGCTCGACGTCGGGATAGTCTTTTGCGACCTCCGTGACCGTTTTGCGCCAGAGGCGCGAGGTGTCGAGCACGTTGGCCTTGTCGATGGAGGTGACGCGCTTGCGGCGCTTGCGCGCGGTCTCGAACGCGACGCGCGCGACACGCTTGATCTCGTGCTCGGAGTAGGCCATGATGTCGGTGGCCTTCTGCTCGCCGTTCGCCTCTTCCGTGCGGTGCTCGCCGAAGTACACGCCGCCGATGAGCTCGCGCACGACGACGAAGTCGATGCCGCCTGCCGCGATGTCAGCGCGCAGCGGGCAGGCAGCGGAGAGCTCGGAGAACATCTTGGCGGGGCGCACGTTCGTGTAGAGGCCCATGCCCTCGCGCAGCTTGAGCAGACCGCGCTCGGGACGGTTGGCGGCGGGCTGGTCGTCCCACTTCGGGCCGCCGACCGCGCCGAGCAGCACGCTGTCCGCGTTGCGGCAGGTCGCTAAACTCGAATCCGGCAGCGGCACGCCGAATTTATCGATGGCGTTGCCGCCCATCGGCGCGTCGACGTAGGTGAAGGTGTGGCCAAACTTCGCAGCCACGGCGTCTAAAATGCCCATGGCCTCGGTGACGATCTCGGGGCCGATGCCGTCGCCCTTGATGATGGCAATGGTCTTGTTCATTTCGCCGCCTCCTTTGCCTTGAGCGAGGCCATCAGGCCGCCGCGCGCAATCATGTCCTTGATAAACGGCGGGAAGGGCTCGGCCTGATACGTCGTGCCCTTTGTCACGTCTGTGATGACGCCGGTGTCGAAGTCGACCGTCACCTCGTCGCCGTTTTCGATCTCCGCGCTCGCGGCGGGGCACTCCAAAATGGCGAGGCCGATGTTGATAGCGTTGCGGTAGAAGATGCGGGCGAAATTCGCCGCGATGACGCAGGAGATGCCGCTCGCCTTGATGGCGACGGGCGCGTGCTCGCGCGACGAGCCGCAGCCGAAGTTTACGCCCGCGACCATGATGTCGCCGTCTTTGACGCGGTGGATGAAGTCCTTGTCGATGTCCTCCATGCAGTGGGAGGCGAGCTCCTTGTGGCTCTGGGTGTTCAGATAGCGCGCGGGGATGATGACGTCCGTATCGACGTGATCCCCATACTTATGGACAATGCCGTGTGCATTCATTTGTTCATGACCTCCTCCGGATGAGAAATGTGGCCGGTAATACCAGACGCCGCGGCGACAGCCGGAGAGGCGAGGTAGACCTCGCTGTCGACGTGGCCCATGCGGCCGACAAAGTTGCGGTTGGTGGTAGAAACGCAGCGCTCGCCGGCGGCGAGGATGCCCATATAGCCGCCGAGGCACGGCCCGCATGTGGGCGTGGAGACGATGCAGCCCGCGTCGAGAAAAATATCGGTGTAGCCCTCGTGCATGCAGGCGCGGTAAACTTCCTGCGTGGCGGGGATGATGATGCCGCGGACGTTCGGGGCCAGATGATGCCCCTTTAAGATCGCGGCGGCGGCGGCCATGTCAGGGAGCTGGCCGTTCGTGCACGAGCCGATGACGATCTGGTCGATGGCGATGTCGCTGCCCTCGCGCGCGCTGTGCGCGTTTTCGGGCAGGTGCGGCCAGGCGACCGTGCAGTCGACCTTGCCAAGGTCGATGTCGATGACGCGCTCGTATTCTGCATCGGGGTCGGCCTCGAACGCTGTCCAGGGGCGGTCCACGCGGCCCTCAACATAGGCGCGCGTCACGTCGTCGACGGGGAAGATGCCGTTTTTGCCGCCCGCCTCGATGGCCATGTTGCAGATCGTCAGGCGGTCGTAAATCGTGAGGTTCTTGACGCCCTCGCCGGAAAATTCGATGGACTGGTAGCGTGCGCCGTCCACGCCGATCATGCCGATGAGCGTCAGGATGACGTCCTTGCCGGAGACAAACGGGCGGAGCTTGCCGGTGAGATTCACCTTGATGGCGGACGGGACCTTGAACCACGTCTCGCCCGCGGCCATGGCCGCGCCCATGTCGGTCGAGCCGACGCCAGTGGAGAACGCGCCGAGCGCGCCGTAGGTGCAGGTGTGAGAGTCCGCACCGATGACGGCCTCGCCCGGGGCGACAAGCCCCTGCTCGGGCAGCAGCGCGTGCTCGATGCCCATCGTGCCGACATCGTAGAAGTGGTCGATGTCGAAGCGGCGGGCAAAGGTGCGGCACTGCTTGCACTGCGTGGCGGACTTGATGTCCTTGTTCGGTGCGAAGTGGTCCATCACCATCGCGATGCGGCTCTTGTCGAAGACCTTTTCAAAGCCCGCGGACTCAAACTCGTTGATGGCCACGGGGGTCGTGATGTCGTTGCCGAGGACGAGGTCGAGCTTTGCCTGGATGAGCTGGCCCGCGCGCACGCTCTCAAGTCCTGCGTGCTTGGCGAGAATTTTCTGCGTCATTGTCATGCCCATGTCGCGTTTCTCCTTTCAGTTGCCGGATTCCATGATCTTGTTGATGCCGTTGACGTAGGCGCGGATCGACGATTCGATGATATCGGTCGAGAGGCCCGAGCCGGTGTACGAGCGCCCGTCGGGGCCGGAGACCTTGACCACGGCCTCGCCGATGGCGTCCTCGCCGTCCGTGACGGCGTTGAGGCTGAAGCTCTCGAGCTTCACGTCCATTTGGAGCATGCGGTTGATGGCCTTGAACGAGGCGTCCAGCGGGCCCGTGCCGATGGCGACGTCTTCAATCTGCTCGTCGCCGCGCTGGAGCTTGATGCACGAGATGTTCGGCACGCCGTGGCCCGTGTTGACCACATGACTCACGAGCTGGCAGCTGCCCTGCACCGCGGCCTGACGGTGGAGCACGAGCGCCTCAATGTCGCTGCTCGTGATGTTCTTTTTCTTGTCGGCGAGATCCTTGAAGCGGGTGAACACGCTTTCAAGCTCCTCGTCGCTCAATTCGTAGCCCATGGATTCGAGCTTTTCACGCAGCGCGTGCTTGCCGGAGTGCTTGCCGAGCACCATCGTGTTCTGCGGGATGCCGACGTCGGTGGAGTTCATGATCTCGTACGTTCTTGCATTGGCAATGACGCCGTGCTGATGGATGCCCGACTCGTGCGCGAAGGCGTTCGCGCCGACGATGGCCTTGCTCGGCGGGATGGGCACGCCCGTGATGTTGCTCAGCAGCTTGCTCGAGCGGTAGATCTGCTTGGTGTTCACGCCGGTCTCGGCGTCGTAGAAGTCCTTTCTCGTGCGCAGCGCCATGACGATCTCCTCGAGGCTCGCGTTGCCCGCGCGCTCGCCGATGCCGTTGACCGTGCATTCGACCTGCGTCGCGCCCGCGCGGACGCATTCGAGCGAATTCGCGACCGCCATGCCGAGGTCGTTGTGGCAGTGGACGGAGATGTCGACATGCTCGACGCCCTCGATGTTTTCACGCAGGTAGGTGATGAGGTCATACATCTCCTGCGGCGTGGAGTAGCCGACGGTGTCGGGCACATTCAGCGTCGTCGCACCCGCGGCGACGGCAGTGGAGTAGCAATGGGCCAGAAATGCCCAGTCGGAGCGGGAGGCGTCCTCGGCGGAAAACTCGATGTCATCGCAATAGCTCTTGGCGTAGGCGACCATCTCGCGGATGCGGTCGATGACCTGCTCGCGCGTCATCTTGAGCTTGTACTCCATGTGGATGTCGCTCGTCGCAAGAAAGACATGGATGCGGGGGTGGTTCGCTTCCTTCACGGCGTCCCACGCCGCGTCGATATCGCCCTTGGCGCAGCGCGCGAGCGAGGCGACCGTGCAGTTCGTCACCGCGGCGGAGATGGCCTGCACGCTCTTGTGGTCCATGGGAGACGCGATGGCGAAGCCCGCCTCGATCACGTCGACGCCCAGCTTTTCAAGCTGGCGGGCCATTTCGATTTTTTCCGTCAGATTCATGCTGCAGCCGGGGGACTGCTCGCCGTCTCTCAGGGTCGTGTCAAAAATTTTAATGCGCTTCATGGGGTGTTCCTCCTGCTCTTTTTTCTCTCGCATAGCAACAAAAAAAGCCTCCGTCTCTTCCCTTGAAGAGACGAAAGCTCAAAACTTCCGCGGTACCACTCTTGTTGGCATAAAATATGCCCGCTTTCTGCATCAGCTTAAAATCAAGCGAATGCGCCTCGTTGGTAACGGTGAGGAGATCCGGCTGCGCCTAAACGAAAATCGTCTCAGCGGAGCTACTCAGGGGCCAGTGACATCATCCCGCTCTGCATTGCCTCGCAGCGACCGGCAACTCTCTGAAGCGTCTGTAGGACGAATTTTTCCCCGTCATGGTATTTGTGAACTATGAGATTTAATGATGCTACTATAATCGCCCGCCCCCGCTTTGTCAAGCAGGGAAAAAGAAATTTGCGCTTTTGACAAAAAAACACGCGGCGGAAAAACATATTTTGCGTACTTTGAACGGAGAAAAAGGCGGGAGAGCAAAAGAAAAGGGAACGCGCAAGCGTTCCCTTTTTTGCCAAAATTTCTTACCTGCCGCCGAAGATCAGGCTGCCGAGCCCCGTGGAGGTCAAAAACAGAATGAGCATGACAACGGGCACGACATACTTCATCATCACGCTGTAGAGCTTGGCGCGGCCAAAGTGCTCGCCGTTTTTCTCTACCTCGGCAATGATCCATTTCGGACCCACGACCCAGCCGACCAAAATGCTCGTGAGCAGGCTGATGAACGGCATCAGGAAGCTGTTGCTGATGTAGTCCATCACGTCGAGCAGCTGCGCGGTCGAGCCGTTGGGCAGCGGGAGCTCGAAGTAGAGCGCGTTGTAGCCAAGGCAGATGAGCACAGCCGTCACGAGCGAATAGACGCCCACGGCGGCGCACATCTCCTTGCGCGACTTGTGGAAAATCTCCATGCAGTTGGCGACGAGCGTCTCCATGACGGACACGCAGCTTGTCAGCGCGGCAAAGCCGAGCGCGAGGAAGAACACCGCGCCGATGACGCGGCCCACGCCGCCCATCGCGGCGAAGACCTTCGGCAGGCTGATGAACGTCAGGCTCGGGCCGCTGGCCATGCCGTCGGTGCCGAGAAAGACATAGACGGCGGGGATGATCATGAGGCCCGCGAGGAACGCGACGCCCGTGTCGAAAATTTCGATCTGGTTGTTGGCCTTGTTGAGGTCGACGTCGTCCTTGACGTAGCTGCCGTAGGTGATCATGATGCCCATGCTGACACTGAGCGAGAAGAAGAGCTGACTCATCGCGTCGAGCGCGATGTTCAAAAAGCGCTGGACGGTCAGGCCCGTGAAGTCGGGCTTAATGTAGACGAGCAATCCTTCGATACCCGTGCGCGTCATGCCGCTCTCGTCGGTGTAAGAGAGCGTGAGCGAGAAGATGGCGATGCCGATGATGAGAAGGAGCAGACCCGGCATGATGTAGCGGGAGTATTTTTCAATGCCCTTTTCCACGCCGCAGTACACGACCCACGCCGTCAGCGCCAAAAAGATCAGCATGAAGACGATGGGCGAGACGGGGGAGGTGATGAACGAGGTGAAGAACCCGTCCTGCGCGGCGGCATTGCCGCTTGAGACGAGGTAGAGGGTAAAATACTTCGTGATCCAGCCGCCGATGACGGAGTAATACGTCATGATGAGCGTGGGGACGAGGAAGGTGAGGTAGCCCAAAAACTTCCACTTCTTGTTAAGCGTTGCAAAGGCGTTGAGGGCGTTCTGCTTCGTGCGGCGGCCAATGGCTACGTCAGTCGTCAGCAGGGTGAAGCCGAATGTCAGCACCAGCACCAGATAGACGAGCAGGAACAGTCCGCCGCCGTCCTTGGCACAGAGATAGGGGAAGCGCCAGATATTGCCGACGCCCACTGCGCTGCCCGCCGCAGCCAGCACAAAGCCGAGCGAGCCGCTGAAACTACTGCTTTTTTTCATGTTCGATTCTCTCTTTTTTTTCATGTAAATGGAATGACTAATGCCCCATTATAGCAGAAGAAACCGAATTGGCAAGGGGAAAAGCACTGAAAATGCAGGAATTCTTGCGAAAATGTGAAAAAATATCTCACCAGCGGCTTGCTGATGAGATATTTTATTCATAGCAGGATTAGATTTTGTCATGGCCGGCGGCTTCGTCGGTGAAGACGGCTTCGAATTCCTCAGCACTCATCGTCTCGTGCGCAAGCAGGAATTCCGCCACGGCGATGAGGTGCTTCTGATCGCGCGAGAGGATGTCCTCGCAGCGCTCGTAGGCCGCGTCGACGATGGACTTGACCTCCTCGTCGATCTGTGCGGCGACCTGCTCGGAATACGGCTTGGCCTGCGCCATCGAGCGGCCGATGAAAATTTCATCGTGGCCGGATTCGAACGAGATCGAGCCAAGCCTGTCGCTCATGCCGTACACCGAGACCATCTTGCGCGCGATCTGCGAGGCGCGCTGGATGTCGTTCGACGCGCCGGTCGAAATGTCGCCGAGCATCAGCTTTTCCGCCACGCGCCCGCCAAGCAGCGAGACGATCTGCTCTTCCATATAGCGCTTGGACTGGTACGAGCGGTCCTCCGTGGGCAGCGAGATCGTCATGCCGCCCGCGCCGCCGCGCGGAACGATCGTGATCTGGTGCACGGGATCGTGCGTCGGCAGTGCGTGCATCACGATGGCGTGACCGGCCTCGTGATAGGCGGTCAGCTTGCGCTCGTGCTCGCTGACGACGCGGCTCTTCTTCTCGGGACCTGCGATGACCTTGATCTCCGCCTCGGAGAAGTCGGACATCGTGATGAGCTTGCTGCCGCGGCGCGCGGCGAGCAGCGCCGCCTCGTTCGAGAGGTTCTCGAGGTCCGCGCCCGTGAAGCCGGGCGTTCCCTTGGCGACGATGGAGAGGTCCACATCCTCGGCAAGGGGCTTATTCTTGACATGGATCTTCAGGATCTCCTCGCGGCCGCGGATGTCGGGAAGCCCCACGTAGACCTGACGGTCGAAGCGGCCCGGGCGCAGCAGCGCAGGGTCGAGGATGTCGGCGCGGTTCGTCGCCGCCATGACGACGACGCCCTGATTCGTACCGAAGCCGTCCATTTCGACGAGCAGCTGGTTGAGCGTCTGCTCGCGCTCGTCGTGGCCGCCGCCGAGGCCCGTGCCGCGCTGACGGCCCACGGCGTCGATCTCGTCGATGAAGATGATCGCGGGGGCGACCTTTTTCGCCTGTTCGAAGAGGTCGCGCACGCGGCTCGCGCCGACGCCGACATACATCTCGACAAAGTCAGAGCCGGAGATCGACAAAAACTGCACGCCCGCCTCGCCCGCGACCGCGCGGGCCAGCAGCGTCTTGCCCGTGCCCGGAGGGCCGACAAGCAGCACGCCCTTGGGGATGCGCGCGCCGAGGTCGATGAACTTGCCCGGCGCTTTCAAAAAGTCGACGATCTCCTGCAATTCCTCTTTTTCCTCATCCGCACCGGCGACGTCAGAGAACGTCGTGGGGCGCTTGTTGTCTCCGCCGGTCTTGAACGACGCCGTGCCGAATTTTGCCATGCGGTCGCCGCCGCCTCCGCCCGCGGAGCGGACGGAGAGGAAGTACCAGATGGCGAAAATGCCGAGCACCGCTAAAATATAAGGCGCGAACATCGCGACATAGTTGATCGAGTGGTCGGCGGTGAAGTCGTAGTCCTCGATGATGCCGTCGGCCTTCTGCTGCTCGATGAGCTCGCCTAAGTCGTCATAGAAGAGTGTCACGCTGAAAAGGTCCTTTTTGAGCTCCGTTTTGCCGTCGATGGGCTCGCGCAGCTTCATGCGCAGCGTGGTGTCCGTCACCGTGAAGGCCGAGACCTGCTCGGATTCGAACAGCTCGCGTACCTCGGCATACGACGGTTCGGCCTCCACCGGCTTGTTCATAAAGCCGTAGACGCCGACGAGCACCAGCAGCACCAGCAGATACGGCAAAAGATTGGGACGCTTGGTCTGTTGAGTCAATGGGTGTTCCTCCTTGCTGATTCAAAAAAAGAGGCAAGGCCTCTTTTTTTGAGAAAGATTCGCTGCGTTTTGTGCCTCGGTTGTCCGCTGAAAGCGAACAATTCGACACAACACTCCGCGCAAGGTGTTTTCTGCCACGCACATGTCGCGGCAGAAAACAGATTTGAATTGATTTCGTGCCGTGCGCGGCACGAAACTCTGCGAGGCTTTTTGAGGAGCCAGAAAGATCAATTTTCAGAATAAACCTCGGGCTTGAGCACGCCGATGTACGGCATATTGCGGTACTTCTGGGCGTAGTCGAGGCCGTAGCCGACGACGAATTCGTCGGGCACTTCAAAGCCTGCGAGGTCGGCGGCGATGGGCTTGGTGCGGCGGGCGGGCTTGTCGAGCAGCGTCACGACGGTCACGCTGGAAGCGCCCTTGGTCATAAAGTAATTCTTGAGGAAGTAGAGCGTGTTGCCGGAGTCGAGAATGTCCTCGATGACGACGACATCGCGGCCCGTGATGTCCTGCTGGAGATCGCGCGTGATCTGCACGACGCCGGACGAGGTCGTCGCGTTCTGATAGGACGAGACGGCGATGAATTCAATGTCGCTCTTGAGCTGGCAGGCGCGCACGATGTCGGCCATGAAGATGAAGGAGCCCTTCAGCACGCCGAGAAACAGGGGATTTTTGCCCTTGAGGCGCTCGTAGAGCTCGTCGCCCATCTCCTGCACGCGCGTTTTGAGCTGCTCCTCGGAATACAGTACCTTCAGGATGTCCTGATCCATATTGCTCTTAGCCATAGCTTTTTTCTCCACTTTCTTTTTATTCGTATTTGTTGTATCTGATGCGGCATTCCGCCGCAGGTCGCACAAATTGGCGTTATCGGGGGACGACGCGCACGAAGCACGCCATGTTCCCGCCTTTCGGCAGGAAAGTAACGTCCGTCCCCAGCCGCCACACGGCGGCAAGCCGGCCGCCCACATAAAGGGCGGGGAGCGCGTCGCGCTCGGTGAGGGAGAGTTTTCGGTCGACGCACAGCCGCTTGACGCTGCGCGCGCCGTTCGCGCCTTGAAGCATTAAGCGCGCGTTCAGGTCGCACGGGGCGACGGTGATGATCTCACCGTCTTCCGGCACGCGGAGCGAAATGCCCTCGCCGTCGGGCTTATGCAGCAGCGTCAGCTCGAAATTGCCCCATGGGAGGGGAACGTTTTCCACAAGCGCCGCCTTTGGCAGCGCGGCGGGGGAGAACGCCATCGTCAGCGCGCCGTCCGCGATGCGGACAGTCGCGCTCTGCGGCAGCGTATAGCGCCGCTCGGCGCTGCCGCCTCTCTGTGCAAGGGCGCAGATCGCGTCGAGCTGCTTGCGCCCGATGTCCTTGCGCCCGAGGCCGAGCGCGTCGGCCAAGTGCAGCAGGATACGTGGCTGCACGACTTCATCGGCGGCAAGAAAGCAGTCCAGCGACAGCGAAATACCGCCGTCCTGCGCTTTTGCATGGGAAAGTGCGGCTTCCGCCGCCTGCTCAAGCGCATCGTCGAGCGCAGTCAATGAACGCGCCGTTGTGGCGATATGCTGAGGCGCGCGGGGATTGAGCTCCCTGAACCGCGGCAGAATTTCAAGCCGCAGGTAGTTCCGTGCGGCGGCGTTCGGGTCCGCGTTCGTGTGATCCTCGACATGCGGGATGTTGTGAGCGCGCGCATAGGTGACGAGCTCTTCTCGCGTCTGCTCCAAAAACGGGCGGACAATGTCGCCCTGCTTGGGCCGCATACCACACAGGCCGCGCAGATCCGTCCCGCGGACGAAGTTTAAGAGCACCGTTTCCGCGTTGTCGTCCGCATGGTGTGCCAGCGCGATCTGGGCGCCGAGCATTTGCGCTGTTTCACGGAGAAAGGCGTAGCGCAGGTCGCGCGCAGCTTCCTCTTCCGATTTGCCGGTTGCGCGCGCGTGGGCACGCACGTCACCGGTGCCCAAATAGAAGGGAATGTCCTCTTTTTCGCACCACGCGCGGACGAAGCCTTCGTCACGCGCAGCCTCTTCGCCGCGAAGCTGGTGGTTGAAGTGCGCACAGGAGACGTCATACCCCTCCCCGCGCAGAAAATGCAGTAAACACATCGAGTCCAAACCACCGGACACGGCGGCGAGCACGGGCCGGTTCTTGTCGAGATAGCGCGCGCAGAGTGCTTCCGCGCGCGGCAGCTCAGTCCTCTTCATGCCGGTAGTCGAGCGACGAGAACGTCGTATACTGCGGCGACCAGGCGAGCTCGACCTTGCCGGTTTCGCCGTGGCGGTTCTTGGCGATGATGCACTCGGCGATGTTGCGCTTTTCCGAGTCCTCGTTGTAATAATCGTCGCGGTACAGGAACATGACGATATCCGCGTCCTGCTCGATGGCACCCGATTCACGAAGGTCGGAGAGCATGGGGCGCTTATCCTCGCGCTTTTCGTTCGCACGCGAGAGCTGGGAAAGACACAGCACGGGAACCTGAAGCTCCTTTGCCATGATCTTGAGCATACGGGAAATATCGCTGACCACCTGCTGGCGGCTCTCGCCGCTGTAGCCCTTCGTGCCGGAGGACGCCATCAATTGCAAGTAGTCGATGACCACCAAACCTAAATTGTCGATACGGCGGCACTTGGCGTTCATGTCCGCAACGGTGAGCAGCGGATTGTCGTCAATGAGAATGTCAAGCCCCGAGAGGACAGATGCGGCGTTTGCGATGTTGACCCAGTCCTGCTCACGCAGGTTGCCCGTCACGAGACGCTGGTTCTCGACCGTCGCCTGATTCGATAAGATACGCGTCACGAGCTGCTCGCGCGACATTTCGAGCGAGAACACGGCCACGGCCTGCCCGCTTGAGCGCGCGACATTCAGCGCAAGGTTCAGCGCCATACTCGTTTTACCCATACCGGGACGTGCGGCCAGCAGCACAAGGTCCGATCTGTTGAGACCATTCATCTTGTCGTCCAGTACGCCAAAGCCCGTGGGGAGGCCGGGCAGCGTTTTGCCGCCGTTGGCGCTCAGCTCGCTCAAATGGTCGAGAACGCCCTGCAAAACAACGCCGATGCTCGCCATGCTCTGCGCGCTGCGCCCGCGGCGCACGGCGTAAATTTTCTGCTCCGCCGCGTCGAGCACGCTGGACGCGCCGCCTGTGCCGTCCTGCACCATGGTGGAAATTTCCCCCGCCACGGTATAGAGCGCGCGCAGCAGCGCCTTGTCGCGTACGATGCCGACGTATTCCATCACGTTTGCGCTCGTGGGCGTCACGTCCATCAGTTGGGCGAGGTACGGGCGCGTCGTGCTTTCCTCATAGGTGCCGTTTTTCTCCATCTCGCCCGCGACGGTCACGCCGTCGATGGGCTTGGAGTAGACGAACATGGAGTAGA
>ERZ773147.2586-NODE-2586-length-15366-cov-3.016589_pt1 | contig 15366 bp, 15 predicted proteins | sample MGYA00580851_ERZ773147 | MGnify/ENA primary metagenome ERZ773147 (study PRJEB29015, sample SAMEA2737818) | human gut metagenome | biome: human gut; feature: human-associated habitat; material: faeces | place: China | collected 2012 ... | reverse complement strand
GATTACTTCGACCGCAATGCCTACCTGGCACAGAGCCCCCAGTTCTATAAGCAGATGGCCATGGCTGCAGGCTTTGAGCGCATCTTCGAGACCGGCCCTGTGTTCCGCGCCGAGAAGAGCTACACCAACAAGCACTCCACCGAGTTCTCCGGTTTCGATCTGGAGTTCAGCTACATCACTTCCTATAAAGACGTGATGAAGATGGAAGAAGAGCTGCTGACTGCCGGTCTGCAGGCCGTCAAGGACAACTACGGCGACCAGATCAAGGAGATGTTCGGGCAGGAAGTGATCGTTCCCACCACTCCGTTCCCGGTGGTCAAGCTGGCTGACCTGTACAAGGGTCTGGAAGAGGACTTCGGCTATGTGGTGGACGATTCCGAGAAGGGCGACCTGACTACCGAGGCTGAGCGTCTGAGCTACGACTGGGTGAAGAAGCACTATAACCACGAGTTCCTCTTCGTCACGGATTACGATGCTGAGAAGCGTGCTTTCTACCACATGCGCGACGAGAACGGTGTGCCCCAGGGCTACGACCTGATCTGGCGCGGCGTGGAGATCACCACCGGCGCGCAGCGTGAGCATCGCTACGAGCAGCTGAAGGCCCAGGCCGACGAAAAGGGCCTGACCGATGACGTGAAGTTCTATCTGGAGTTCTTCAAGTACGGCTGCCCGCCGCACGGCGGCTTCGGTCTGGGTGTAGACCGTCTGACCATGCTGCTGCTGGGTCTGAACATCAAGGAAGCCATGTTCATCTTCCGCGGCCCCAACCGTCTGAATCCGTAAAAATGGATTGATTGCAAGAAGCCCTTCCGGCGAAACGCTGGAAGGGCTTCTTTGCATAGAGGCGGGAAAAGGTTCCGTCTTTTATAACTGCGACGCAAGCAGCGGGGCATCGTACTCCCCCATCTTTGAAAGGCCGCCTGCTGCCATTCACACGTGGCTCAGATCGTCCAACGACATGGTAAAGCTGTTCACAAACAGTTTGAGGAAGGCCTCGACTTCCGGTAGATCGCTCTTTTGCAGGCTCTTCCAGATGGTTTCCTTGGCCTGCAGAAATTCCCGGTTGCCCAGCTTTTCCTCTGTGACGCATTTCAAATAGGCGCTGATACGGTCGGCGGCCTTCACCAGCTTCCACTCCACGCTGGTCTCGTCCGGCTGCAGATAAGGCGCGAAGCCGCGCTTCATATCCTCCGGCAGCATATCCAACAGCTGTTGACGGGCGGTGAACTCGATCTCCTGATAAGCGTCCTGAATGGCGGGATTCTTATATTTGATGGGCGTGGGCAGGTCGCCGGTGATGGCCTCGCTGGCGTCATGATACAGGGCAATGACTGTTACCCGTTCCGGGTCCACCTGACGGCCAAAACGCTCCCGGCCCAGCATGGCCAGCCCGTGGGCGATCATTGCCGTCTGCATACTGTGCTCCATATCGTTTTCCGACTCAGTATTCCGCATCAGGCCCCAGCGACGGATCAGCTTCAGCCGATCCAGATAGGCGAAAAAAGGATAGTCCATTTCATGCTCCTTCGTCAGCCGAAAACGGCTTTGGTAGTAGCCCGGTTCGATCGGGCGCTGCCTTATTATATCATTTTCTTTCGAAGGGGCACAACCGCAGGATGTTGCGGCACGTTTTCCACAGCGATACAAGACAGCGCCGCCCGTGTACCAGACGGGCGGCGCTGCGGAGTTGGAGGCTCCCTAAACACAAATGTGTGGAGGGACATTTTTTGTCCAGTCAGTTGGACGTCAGGCTGCTTTGGTGGACTTCAGGTCTTCGCCCAGCCAGTAGCGCTTCAGGGGCTTGTAGCTCAGAGCGGCCACGATGCTGGTGATGACCATTTCAGGCACCATGTAGGAGCCGTTGTAAGCGATGGACCACACGGCGGGAGCCCAGCCGAGGCTGTTGGGCCACAGCACTTCCCAGATCAGCAGGCCGCTGAGGAAGTGGCACAGAAGCCGCAGGGCAAAGGTGAACACAATGCCCACCACAATGGACACGCAGCGGTTCTTGATAACGCCGTTGAAGCAGGCAGAGAAGCCAATGACGGTGTAGGCCACCACATAGTCCAGCAGGATAATGCCGACGGCGGTCAGCGCGTCAGGCGCATACTGAACGTTGCTCATGCCCAGCAGCAGCTGGATCAGGCTGTACAGCAGCGCGGAGCCCACGCCCCACTTGGTGCCGTGACGATGAGCGATCATGACCAGAGGCAGCATACTGCAGAAGGTGATGCCACCGCCCAACGCCCATGCGCCCTTGAACTCGAACAGGCTCAGTACCGTACCCACGGCCACCAGAATGGCGCACTCCACCAACCGGCGAATGTTTTTGGAATCCATGGTTTCTTCCTCCGTTTCCCGCGCAGAACGCAGTGAAAATGAAAATGCCCACCCTGCCAGCATGCAGCGTGAGCCATCAAGAAACGCGGATTTCATTGATTCCTACGCCGGCATTACCCGGATCAGGTTCGAGGGTCCCGGGCTTCGCCCGATCTCAGCCAGCCCTGTTCGGCCAGCACCCCTGCGCTCTTGGGATGAGCACGGCGTTATTATACAAAGGATGCTATCATTTGTCAATCCTCTTTTTTCGTGCTACAATGGGGCGACCCAAGAACGAAGGGAGCCGAAGCCATGAAGACCTGTTATATCGTCGGTGCGGGAGATTTTACGTCCCGCTGCCTTGCACCTGCCGAAGGCGACCTGCTGATCGCTGCGGACGGCGGTTACGACTGGCTTCGGCAAAGCGGGCTTACGCCTGATTTTTTGTTGGGCGATCTGGATTCGCTGGGCGTTCTCCCCTCTCTGCCGGCGAAAACAAAGCTGCTGCGCTACCCGGTGGAAAAAGACGACACCGACACGGCGCTGGCGCTGGAGGAAGGCTGGAACCGGGGCTATCGTTCCTTTGCCCTGTACGGCTGCGGCGGCGGACGGCCCGATCATTTTCTGGCCAATTTGCAGACCATGGCCCGCTATGCCAAGCAGGGGGCGCGCATTTGCCTGACCGATCCGAGCTACGATGTGTTTGCCCTGCACAACGAAACGATGGAGCTGCCCCTTCGCCCGTGCAATACGCTGGTCAGCGTTTTCTGCCATGGGAACGAAGCCCGGGGCATTACCCTCGAAGGGCTTCAATACCCCCTGCACGACGCGTCGCTTACCTGCGATATTCCGCTGGGCGTCAGCAACCATTACGCCGCCGACCATCCCCGGATCAGCGTCCGGGAAGGAACGCTGCTGGTGATCGTTTATCAAAATCAGCAATAGAAAAGCGACGCGGAAAAAATCTCCGCGTCGCTTTTCTTTTCCTTTGTTCAGGCAACCCTTACGTCCGCCACCATCATGTCGTTGCTGACGATGGTCACGCGGGTGCCCAACGGCAGCTCGTTGGGCCATTCCTTCTTTAAATCAAAATAATACAGGCGATCATCCTTGCCGTCGTCTTTTTCACCGATGTTGATCATCACCGGGCGGCACTCGATGCCGTTCTTTTCGCAGACCTGTTCACCCAGTTCCTTCAGCAACCCCGTATTTTCATGCTTGCGGCCATGGATCATATTCCGCACGTGGCGCTCGTACAAGCTTACCGGACGGACGCACAGACCGTAGTAGAACAGGAAATACACGCCGCCCAACACCGTCAGCGCCGCCGTCCACCCCCACAGGGTATCGCTGCGGTTGACCTGACCGTAAACGAAGATCACGATGGCCGCCGCCAGCGCTGCGACCATCGGGATCAGAGCGATCCACCACCGTTTCTTCTTCATCTGAGAAACGGCCTGAAGTTCTTTTTCCGTATACACGCTTTCACCTTCTGTTTTACTTTTCGTCCTTGGTTTTGATATGCTGCATCAGCTTGATCGTCAGGAAAAACAGCCCCAGCACCAGAAACACGCCCAAAAGGCCGATGACGGTCGTCAAAAGTCCCTTGGTCATCAGCGGCAGAGAAGCCAGATTTCCGGCGGCGCTTTCCGCCGCGCTCAACATAAACAGAGATTTCATCGTTTCATTCCTCCCGCTTTCAGCGCTTACCACACATTGCCCAGCATCATGCCCACCAGCGTGATGACCATGCCGCCCGCCACGATGGAGCCCAGCTGGCCGGACACGTTGGCGCTGATGGACTGCATCAGGATGAAGTTATAAGGGTCTTCTTCCTTCGCCATCTTCTGGATGACGCGCGCGCTCATGGGGAACGCGGAGATGCCCGCCGCACCGATCATGGGGTTGACCTTATTCTTGCGGAACAGGTTCAGGAACTTGGCGAACAGCACGCCGCCCGCCGTGTCGAACACGAAGGCGAACAGGCCCAGCGCCAGAATCAGCAGGGTATCCATCCGCAGGAAGTTCTGGGCCACCATGGTGGAACCGATGGCCAGACCCAGCAAAATGGTCACCAGATTGGCCAGCTCGTTCTGAGCGGTCTTGCTCAGCCGTTCCAGCACGCCGCACTCGCGGATCAGGTTGCCGAACATCAGGCTGCCCACCAGCGGCGCGCTCATGGGCACCACCACGCCCGCCACCACCGTCACGATCACGGGGAACAGGATCAGCGCCAGCACCCGCAGGTAACTTGCCAGCCCGACCATAGCGAAATAGCGCTCGATGGCGGGCGCGGCGAAGAACAGCGCCGTATAGAGCAGCGCCGCAATGGCGAGCCCCAGAAAAAACACGGAGCTGCGGTCGGTCTCGTCGATCTCGGCCCGCTGGATGAGGGCGGTGTTCAGGCCGCTTTGCACAAACACCTGCGCAATGGCCGTGAAGACCAACAGCAGGGACAAAACGCCGTAGTCGTCCGGGGTCAGCAGTCGGCCCAGCACCAGACTGACCACAAAGGCGATGCCCTGATTACCGAAGCTCTCCAGCAGCTTGAACACGAAGGAGGAAGCCGCGGACTGGCTGCGTTTCTCGCTCATAGGGTCACGCCTTTCCGAGGATCAGGCCGCAGATGCGCTCCACGTCGCCGTCCGCCAGTTCCGGGTACAGGGGCAGCGTCACCACCTGCCGGGAGGCCTGCAGGGCGATGGGGGTCCGCGAGGAGTCAAAGCCCGGACGGTTCCGATAGCAGTCGAAGTCCGTGATCAGCGGATAGAAATACTTCCGGGCGTGAACGTCCGCCGCCGCCAGCCGGGCGCAGATCTCGTCCCGGCTTCCGGCCTGACCGGTGAACCGCACGGGATAATAGGCGTAGTTGGACACAACGCCCGTTTGCTTCTTCGGGCAGACGATCCCTTCGTGGCCGGACAAAAGGCGGTCGTACAGTTCCACCACATGGCGGCGCTTTTCGATGTTTTCATCCAGATGGCGCAGGTTGCACAGGCCCATGGCGGCGTGGAACTCGCTCATTTTGGCGTTGCCGCCGGGGTAGAGCACCGTCTCCTCGTCCTCGATGCCGTAGTTCCGCTCCCATTCCAGCCGCCGGTTCAGCTCCGGGTCGGCAGTGGTCACGCAGCCTCCCTCCACGGTGTGGAACACCTTGGTGGCGTGGAAGGAGAACATGGCCGCGTCCCCCATCCGGGCGGCGGATACCCCGTCCCGGCTGACGTGAAAGGCGTGAGCCGCGTCGTAGATCAGCTTCAGCCCGTGCTTTTTCGCAATGGCGGACAGGGCTCCGTCGTCGCAGAGGTTGCCGTACACATGCACCGGCAGGATGGCGCAGGTGCGCGGGGTAATGAGCGCCTCCACCTTCGCGGGATCCATGGTGTAGTCGTCCTCCCGGATGTCGCAGAACACCGGGGTCAGCCCGGCCCGGACGATGGCGTGAGTGGTGGACGCAAAGGTGAAGGGCGTAGTGATGACCTCGCCCTTCAGCCCCAGCGCCTTCAAAAGCGCCTCCAGCGCCAGATGGCCGTTGGTGAACAGCGCCGCGTAGGGCACGTCCAGCCGCTCCTTCAGCGCTGCTTCCAGCTTTTTCAGTTTTTCGCCGTTATTGGTCAGCCAGTGGCTGTCCCACAGACTGCGGATTTCTTCTACATATTCTTCCATCGGAGGCATGGAAGAACGGGTCACATTGATACGCATAGCCATAGCGCCTTTCTTTCTGCGGCCCGTCAAAAGGGGCGCGGCCGCCGGAAATTCCGCTGATAGTATATCATGGCGGCGAAGGATTGGCAAATTAGGAAGCAAAAAGAGACGCTCAGCTTAGAAGGTGCTCCATAGGGATTTTTAATCCCGGAAAAAAGTGCGGCATAGTCGGTAGAAATATCGGCTATGCCGCTTCTTTTTCATTGGGAATTTCTACTGCGCCAATAGCGTTGTAGATAATCTGAAGACGTTCATGGACTTCTGCTTCGCACCGTCCATCAGGATTTGCAGCTCAGCCACCCGCTTTTCCAAGGTCTGTTGCTCGGCTTCACAGGTCGCTGACATTCTGGCAAAGCGTTCGTCGCTGAGCCTGCCGGTCACATTATCTTAGCTCCGGCCAAATTTCACAAGATCTTTCGGATGGATTATATATTTGCAAATTTTCTGTCCTTGTGATACACTGGTTATACAAGAATACCATGAATGAGGTGTACTATGATAATTCGCATTTGGTTGTCAGTTTAACGGCACGAACATTTTAATCCTTGTTCATGCTGCTTTATGCAATGAGCTCATGCTTCCACAGCTTTCTATTGTTCTGTGCCGTTCCAACTTCAAAGTCATACTGCTGCCGCTTTGCCATTCAGGTGCGCTAAGCGGCTAATTTGGGACACCAAAAATGGAAAGGTGCGATTTGTTGGCGCTGTTGCTTGCGTTAGCAAAAGCAGTATAATATCATGAAAAACATAATAAAAAGTCACTGGAAATATTTGGCGATTTGTTTGCTTTTTGTATTCATCGCCGGCTTTGCTGGAACCTATGTGCAATTTTTGAAAGGGGAATTGCTGGACACTGCGCTTGATGGCATATCAGCCGGAGTATTACGACTTGCAATCGCCTTTTTTGCAGCCATAGCAGTAGAGATGGCATCGTTTTACGGCTATGACTATTTTCGAGGGCGCTTTTCTGTTGCAAACAAGAAGTCTTTGCGCAGCTTGTATTTTGACTGGTTGCTAATGCGCAGCCCTGTAGAGGCGATGGCCGTACAGCAGGGCGAATTTGTCGCGCAATACACCGACCAAATCGATCAAGTCAATGAAAGCTATCTTGATAACATCCCGTTATTAATAGAAATTTCGTCAAAGACACTCATTGTAAGTGCCGCGCTGTTTTGGTTAGACTACCGCGTTGCTCTTCTCACATTGTTTTTACTGACTATGCCGCTCTATATACCAAAGCTGATCGAGAAAAGGCTTCAAAATGCAAAAAACGAAAGCATCGGCAGCTTTCAAAAACATCTCGGAAATATAGTTGAGTGGCTTTCCGGGTTTGAACTGATAAAAAACTATTCTATTGAGAAAGTGATCGCCCGGAAATTTCGAGAGAGCAACGAAGAAGTCTCGGAGAAACTATTCCGTTTCAAAAAGGTCACTTACTTATCAAAAACAATCACTGCGCTCCTATCCTATATGAGCCATTTCATCGTAATTGTGGCAACTGCGGCGCTCGTTCTGAACGGAGACTTTTCTGCGGGTGATTTCTTTATTGCGGTTGGTCTTATTGACCAGCTTTCATATCCTATAATCGCAATTTCCGCATACTTGCAAGAATACTTAAGCACGCAACCGGTAGCAAAAAAGCTTGAATCGTTGTTTGAGCAAGCGCCTGCCGGTAGCGAGCGGACAATAGAAATCTCACAGATTAAAAGCGTTGCTTTTCGGCACGTATGCTTTGGGTACGAGGGTGCATCTCCGATTTTAAATGACTTTTCACTCAAAGTGAATACGGGCGAAAAATGTATGATTACCGGACAGAGTGGCTCCGGCAAGTCAACAAGCATGAATCTGTTGCTTGGATATTACGAACCCCAGAGCGGAGAGATACTCATAAACGATTCCAACGCCTTTTGCGTGAAGCAACTGAACGAAAAGATCGCAATTATGCGGCAGGATCCCGTTCTGTTCAACGATACGCTGCGTAACAACCTCACAATGTATCGTGACATGTGCGATGATGAGCTGATCGCACTGCTGCAAAAACTTAATTTGCATAAGTTTGCAACACCGGAAGGGCTCGACAGTATGATTCGAGAAGGCGGCAGCAATCTATCCGGCGGCGAGCGTAAACGGATCGCGCTTGCCAGAACACTGTTGCGCAAAGCTCCTATCACTATTCTAGACGAGCCACTTGCCAATGTGGATTCGGAGACAGCCGAAAAGATTGAAGACATTCTTGCCGAATTATCCGGTGGCATTGTTTTTGTTATCACGCATCATTTTTCGGATGATAAGAAAAAGGCTTTTGCAAAAGAGTTCCGCTTTAGTCATAACCACGTGGAACACGGAGGAATATGATGCGGGAAATCGTAAGGGCAAGACATGTTCTGCTTGAATTCAACGGACGTGATGTTTTGAATATAAGCGAACTTTCTGTCGCCGAAAACGAAAGAATTGGGCTCATCGGCGCCAACGGCAGCGGCAAGACCTCCTTGCTCAGAATTCTTTCAGGAGATATGGAGACTGCTACTTGCACGGTTGTCCACTATGGAAATGGTTTATAGGTGCATTTCATAACCTGCAACGCTATTTGCCAATGGGGCAATATTCATTTTAGGTCGTCAGCCAAGAATGGCAGCACTGGTATGCGATGAGCATAATACAAAAAAAGCAAGCAGTATTGACAAATAACTGCCTATTACTGCCTGCTTTTTCGTTTATGATTGCTATGCACAGCGCGTTACACAATACCGTAAAACGCATACTCCTAGCACATTTTTATCCTGAGCCTCAAAAGAAAACCTCTACAAGAGTGCGCTGTAACTCAAATAGCGCAACGTATCCCTGTTTTTTCACAATGACAAAGCCACCGATGAATCAGCATTTCTGCTTTCCAATCGGTGGTTTTGTTTTGCCGTTCGGGAAACGTCTTAAAAGCTCAATTTCTTGAAATCCCTAAGTTGACGTTTCTTTGGAGCGTCTCTTTTTCAAAAACAGTCTCGCTTACAGCACGTTGGAAGAAGTGCACTCCACCAGCACGCTGCCGTCCTTACGGCGGCTCAGCTTGGCCTTGTTGCCGCTGCCGTCGTCCAGGGTCATCTTTTCCATTTCGTTCAGGGTCATGAAGTTCACCGCGTCGCTTTCCACAAAGGCCACCCAGTTTTTGCGGTCGCGGACGGGCTTCTCGGTATCAGCGGTCATTTCTTCGATGGATTTGCGTTCGTTGCTCATCGGAAAGTTCCTCCTTGAAAAATCGTTCCTGAAAATGATACCGCAGTCTTTTCAAAAATGCAAGCGGACGGCCCTCAGGTGTAATCCACGTCGAACTGAACGACGAGCCGGTAGCGGCTGTCCAGCGAGCGGGCGTAGGCGTTCAGGCTGCGGATCAGCTCCTGACGGGCGGTATAGTCCGCCGGCACCACCACGTCGAAGATCAGATTGATGCGATCCTGCCCCATCACCATGCGGAAGTCGTGCATACTCAGTGCCGGGTCGATCTCCCGGAGAAAATCGTTCATCTGCTGGCGCACCCGGTTGGTGGTCTCGTCCTCGGTGGCGATGGGATCCATGTGGATGCAGATGGGCATGTGCAGCTCCCGGCCGATCTCCCGTTCCGCATTGTCGATGATCTCGTGAATGGCTACGATATTGCACTGGTCGCTGACCTCCGCATGGACGGAGGCGAAGCAGCGGCCCGGGCCGTAGTCGTGGATGACCAGATCGTGAATGCCCAGAATGCCCTCGTAATGCAGAAGCAGTTCCCGCAGACGGCGGCTTTTTTCCGGGTCGGGCTTGCCGCCCAGCAGCCGGTCCACCGTGTCACGGCAGACCTCATAGCCCGCCTTGAGCACGATCAGCGCCACCACCAGACCGATATAGCCATCGATGCGCCAGCCGAACAGGGCGCACAGCCCGGTGGAGATCAGCACCGCGCCGGTAGCCAGCACGTCGCTCAGGCTGTCCTTGGAGGCGGCCAGCAGGGTGCCGTTGTCGGTAGCCCGGCCCAGACGGCGATAGAAGAAATACAGCCATGCCTTCACCGCAATGGAAACACCCAGCACCGTCAGTACCGGCCACGATACGCTCAGCGCCGCGGGCGTGAGGATGGCCTCCATGCCCTCCTTCAAGAGGGTAAAGGCCATCACGAGGATCAGCAGTCCCACGCCCAGCGAGCCCAGATACTCCATCCGGCCGTGGCCGAAGGGATGCTCCGCATCCACGGGCTTACGGGCCACGCGGGTGGAGACCAGCGCCACAATGCTGCCCGCCGCGTCGGACAGGTTGTTGGCCGCGTCCGCCAGAATGGCCACCGAGCCGCTGAGAAGCCCGATCAGAAATTTGCCGGCAGACAGAAGCAGGTTGACCAGAATGCCCACGCAGGAGCCCAGCGTGCCATAGGCGGCGCGGACTTCTCCGTTTTCCGTATTTTCATAATCCTTCACAAAACGGCGGATCAGCCATGCCGTCATTTTTCATTCCTCCACTGCGCGCCGAAAGACGCGGATTTCTTTTCATTATAACATTCTTTTCCCGAACAGTATATGCTTTGGCCGAAAAAAGTTCGAATGCCGAAACTTGTTTTTTCTTCTTACGATGACTTTTTCGTATATCCGTTATGCAGATTTTCATTCTGAAAAATGCAAATTTCAGTTCAAAAATAAAAAGAACCGTTTCCGCACTTTACTTATTTTGCGTCATATGCTATACTATGTACTGCTGCGGCAACGGCTGCCGCTCCTCCTGCCCCAATGGTGCATTTTGCAGGATGGAATCAAAAAACTTTCATTTGTTCAGGCCGAGCCTGATAAGGGAGGTTCCGTTATGCCCCGCACGATTTCCGAAAAAGCCCGGCGGATCGCTCCATCCGCTACCCTTGCCATGGATGCGAAGGCCAAGGCCCTGAAAGCACAGGGCGTCAGCGTCGTCAGCTTTGCCGCCGGCGAGCCGGATTTTGACACGCCCCTGCCCATCCGCAACGCCATGAAGGACGCAATGGATCAGAACATGACCCGCTATACGCCCGTAGGCGGCACGGCCGAACTGAAGGAGGCCATCATCCATCGTTTTGAAGAGGATCACGGTCTTCACTATGACCCGCAGGAGATCATTGTCTCCAACGGCGCGAAGCATTCGCTCTATACCCTGTTCCAGACCATTCTCGACCCCGGCGACGAAGTCATCATCCCCACGCCCTGCTGGGTCAGCTACCCGGAAATGGTGCGCATGGCAGGAGGCACGCCCGTTTTTGTCGAAATGAAAAAGGAGCACGGCTTCGTGCCCACCAACGGCGAAATTCTGGCCGCCATCACGCCCCGCACCAAGGCCTTCCTGCTGACCTCCCCCAACAACCCCACCGGCTGCGTCTGGAATCGGAAGCAGATGGAAAACGTGATGCAGTTGGCCGTGGAGCACGATTTCTTCATCGTCTCCGACGAAATTTACGAAAAGCTGCTCTACACCGGCGAAAAGCCCTGCTCTATCGCCTCCCTCAGCGAGGAGGCCAAGGCTCATACACTGGTGGTGAACGGCGTCAGCAAGTCCTACGCCATGACCGGGTTCCGCATCGGCTATACCGCCGGCCCCCGGGATGTTATCAAGGCCATGACCAACTACCAGAGTCAGGCCACCTCCGCGCCTAACAGCGCCGCCCAGCACGCCGCCGCCGTGGCGCTCAGCGGCGATCAGGCCTGTGTGGAGACCATGCGTCAGGCCTTCCAGCAGCGCCGGGACCGCATCGTGGAGCGGATCAACGCCATTCCCGGCCTGAGCTGCAATAAGCCCGATGGCGCGTTTTATGTGATGATGGACGTGCGGCCCCTGCTGGGCAAAAAGATCGACGGTCAGGCGATCGCCCGCAGCAGCGATTTTGCCAACGCCCTGCTGGAAAAGCAGCACGCTGTGGTGGTGCCCGGCGAGTCCTTCATGGCGGACGGTTTCTGCCGTCTGAGCTACGCCACCAGCATGGAGGCCATCGAGGAGGGTATGAAGCGGCTGGCCAATTTTGTAAAGGAGCTGAACTAAATGCTCGAATTCAGCAAAAAAACCAACCAGTTGATGCAGTCCAAGTATAAGTATCAGCTGCAGGAAGTGGAGGAACCCAACCTCTACCGGGAAATTTTCGATTACGAAGCCATCCCGAAGATCGCCTTCAACAACCGTCTGGTGCCTATCTGCGTGCCGGATGAGATCTGGATGACGGATACCACCTTCCGGGACGGCCAGCAGAGCGTCAGCCCCTTTACGCCCCAGCAGATCGTGAAGCTGTTCCAGCTGGAATCCCGGCTGGGCGGCCCCAAGGGTCTGATCCGGCAGAGTGAATTTTTCCTGTACACCCCCAAGGATCGGGAAGCGCTGGAAATGTGTCAGGATCTGGGGCTGAAATTTCCCGAGATCACCACATGGATCCGGGCCAACGAAAAGGACTTCGAGCTGGTGAAGGCGGCGGGCGTGAAGGAGACCGGCGTGCTGGTTTCCTGCAGCGACTACCACATCTTCAAAAAGATGCACCTGAACCGCTCGCAGGCGTTGGAAAAGTATCTGGCCATCGTCAAGGCGGCGCTGGATCGCGGCATCGTGCCCCGCTGCCATTTTGAGGATATTACCCGGGCGGATTTCTATGGCTTCGTGCTGCCCTTTGCGGAGCAGCTGATGGATCTGAGCGCCGAAAGCGGCATTCCCATCAAGATTCGCGCCTGCGATACCATGGGCTACGGCGTCAGCTATCCCGGCGCGGCCCTGCCCCGCAGCGTGCCCGGCATCGTCTACGGCCTGCACCACTACGCTCAGGTTCCGTCCTCTCAGCTGGAATGGCACGGGCACAACGACTTCTACAAGGCCGTTGCCAACGCCGCCACCGCCTGGCTGTACGGCGCCAGCGGCGTGAACTGCTCCATGCTGGGCATCGGTGAGCGCACCGGCAATGTGCCGTTGGAGGCCATGGTGTTTGAATACGCCTCTCTCCGTGGCTCTCTGGACGGTATGGACCCCACTGCCATCACCGAGATCGCCGACTACTTCGAGCACGAGATCGGCTATCACATCCCCCCCATGACGCCCTTCGTGGGCCGGAACTTCAACGTCACCCGTGCAGGCATCCACGCTGACGGGCTTTTGAAGGACGAGGAGATCTACAACATTTTCAATACGGAAAAGCTGCTGGACCGGCCTGCCGCCGTAGCCATCAGCAAAACATCCGGGCTGGCGGGCATCGCCTACTGGATCAACCAGAACTACCGGCTCCGCAGCGACCACCAGCTCAGTAAGCATGACGCACTGGTGGAAAAGCTGAAGGTCTGGGTGGACGAACAGTACGCCGGAGGCCGCACCACCGCCCTTTCCAACGAGGAACTGGAAGAAAAAATCGCAGAACTGTCCGGCGGCGTGCTGAAGCCCCGCCATTGAGGAGGAACCCACCATGATGAGAGATCACAAGCCCATTTCCATCGCCGATCAGGTTTTCGAAAAGCTGGAACGGGATATTCTGTCCGGTAAATACCCTCAGGGCGAGATTCTGAGCGAGCTGCGGCTGTCCGGCGAGCTGGGCGTCAGCCGCACCCCCATCCGGGAGGCCATCCGCCGCTTGGAGCAGGAGCGCATTTTAGACGATACCGGCCACGGACTCGTTGTGGTAGGCATCTCCCGGCAGGATATGCTGGATATCTACGAGATCCGCCTTCAGCTGGAGGGTCTGGCCGCAAAGCGGGCCGCCGCCAGCATCACAGACGATGTACTGAGTGAAATGAAAGAGGTTCTGGACCTGCAGCGCTTCTACATTGAAAGTGAAAAGGAGCCGGGTGAAAATTCCGATCAGATCAAAAACCTGGACTCCCGGTTCCATGAATTGCTTTACAACAGCTGCGGCAGCCGTCCCTATGCGGATACGCTGATCTCCCTCCATAAGAAGATCATCAAGTACCGCAAGGCCTCCGTCACCCACCACAGCCGGGCGGTCCACGCCTTAGAGGAGCACACCGCCATCTACGAGGCCCTTGCCGCCCACGATGGGGACCGGGCTGCGGAGGCGTCCCTGCGCCATGTGGAAAACGCCCGGGCCAATCTGGCAGACATCATCCAAAAGGAGGGCTGAACCATGGGAAAGACATTGACAGAAAAGCTGATCGCCGCTCATTTGGTCAGCGGCAGCATGGAGCCGGGGGCTGAGGTGGCCCTGCGCATCGACCAGACCCTGACCCAGGACGCCACCGGCACCATGGCCTATCTGGAATTTGAGTCCATGGGCATTGACCGGGTCAGAACAAAGCGCTCCGTGGCCTATATCGACCACAACACCCTCCAATCCGGCTTTGAAAACGCCGACGATCACCGGTACATCCAATCCGTTGCCGCCAAGCACGGCATCTGGTTCTCCCGCCCCGGCAACGGCATCTGCCATCAGGTGCATTTGGAACGCTTCGGCGTACCGGGGCAAACCCTTATCGGCTCCGACAGTCACACCCCTACCGGCGGCGGCATCGGGATGCTGGCCTTCGGCGCGGGGGGCATGGACGTAGCCGTGGCTATGGGCGGCGGAGCCTACTACATTACCATGCCCAAGGTCATCAAGGTCGAGCTGACCGGTGCGCTGCGTCCCTTCGTCACCGCCAAGGACATCAGCTTGGAGGTCTTGCGGCTTCTCTCCGTCAAGGGCGGCGTGGGTCATGTGATGGAATGGGGTGGTCCCGGCATCGCTGGACTGTCCGTTCCGGAGCGGGCCACCATCACCAATATGGGTACGGAACTGGGGGCTACCACCTCCATCTTCCCCTCCGATGAAGTAACCCGTGCCTTTTTGAAGGCACAGGGGCGGGAAGCCGACTTCACCCCCCTCTCCGCTGATCCCGACGCAACCTATGACCGGGTCATTCACATTGATCTGGACACCCTGGAACCGCTGATCGCCTGCCCCCACATGCCGGATAAGGTGGTGCCCGTCCGCAGTCTGAAGGGCGTTAAGGTGGATCAGGTCTGCGTCGGCTCCTGCACCAATTCCTCTCTGTACGATCTGCTAAAAACCGCCGCTATGCTGAAGGGCAGGACCGTGTCCCCCTCTGTCAGTATGTCCGTGTCCCCCGGCTCCCGGCAGGTCCTGACCATGCTGGCCAACTGCGGCGCGCTGTCGGATATTCTGGTCTCCGGTGCGCGGCTGCTGGAATGTGCCTGCGGCCCCTGTATCGGTATGGGCTTCTCCCCCAACTCCGGCGGTGTGAGCCTGCGGACCTTCAACCGCAACTTCGAGGGCCGCAGCGGTACGGCGGATGCCAAGGTGTATCTGGTGTCCCCGGAGACCGCCGTGGCCGCCGCCCTCACCGGGGAGATCACCGATCCCCGCGATTTGGGGCTGGACGCTCTC
>ERZ773147.2574-NODE-2574-length-15430-cov-7.047415_pt1 | contig 15430 bp, 12 predicted proteins | sample MGYA00580851_ERZ773147 | MGnify/ENA primary metagenome ERZ773147 (study PRJEB29015, sample SAMEA2737818) | human gut metagenome | biome: human gut; feature: human-associated habitat; material: faeces | place: China | collected 2012 ... | reverse complement strand
GGCACCGCGCACATCGGCGAGGTACAGGTCTCCCTGTGGGACGAAGCCACGCGCAAGACCTGCGAGGATGCGGGCGTCATGCTGCTGTAAAGCATATTTTAATTTGTCACCATTCTTTTTTCTCTTTTTCTCAATGTAGCACAAAAGCCGGCAGGTCCTCCTCCCCGTCGGCTTTTGTGCGCTCTTCTGCCGCTTTCCATCCACTATCCATCGGCGCAAAGCAAAACAGCAGCACAAAAGGGCGCTTCCCAGCTTGGGAAGCGCCCTCTTTCTTATTTTTCACAGTGCAGGCGGTAAACGTCACAGCTGTCCGCGCGGCCCTCATACGAAAAGCCGTGCCTGCGCGCGATGTGCGCGCTCGCCGTCTGTTCGGGGACACATTCGATCACGGCATTCTTCCCCTCCCGCCGCGCAAGCGCGGTCAGAAGGTCCGTCATTTCGTCCGCATAGCCCTTGTGCCAAAAGGCAGGCTTGAGCACCCAGCCGAGCTCCCGGCTGTACTCGTCATAGTCGTGGTAGATGGCGTAGCCGAGAAATTCCCCCTCCGTATTTTCCGCAGCATAGATGAGCGGCGGATCGGAAAGTCCCGCTTGCTGCAAAAACCGCTCCGCCTGTTCGCGCGTAAAGGGCGGCTCCAGCCAGCGCATCACCTCAGCGTCCGAAAGCAGGGCATACAATTCCTCCAGATCGTCGCGGCACATCGTCCGCAGGCGGAGGCGCGCGTTTTCCGTCAGGATCATTCTCTTTTATGCCGCTTGCCGCGGAAGGTCATCTCTGGATTTTTCACACTGACGACCGTATCCGGCTCGACCGACGAGGTCAAAAATGCGTTACCGCCGATGACGACATTGTCGCCGATCTCCGTTGCGCCGCCGAGCAGCGTGGAGTTTGCGTAGATGACAACATTATCGCCGACCTTCGGGTGGCGGCGGACATCGGGATTGGTCGCCATACCCGCAGGAGAAAGCGCGCCGAGCGTTGCGCCCTGATAGAGCTTGACATTGTTGCCGATGATCGTCGTCTCGCCGACGACGATGCCCGTGCCGTGGTCGATGAAGAAGTATTCTCCGATCTTCGCACCGGGGTTGATGTCGATACCGGTCTTTGAATGGGCATATTCCGACATCATGCGCGGGATCATCGCAACTTTATTTTCATACAGCTCGTGCGCGATGCGGTAAACGAAGATAGCAAACATGCCGGGGTAGGAGAGCAGCACCTCTTCCTTGCTGTAGGCCGCGGGGTCGCCTTCAAAGTTCGCGGACAGATCCTTGAGCAGCAGCTCCTGAATGGCAGGCATGCGCGCAATGAGCGCCGTGCTGATCTCATAGGCAAGGTCATCGTTTTCCTCGCATTCCGGCATCGTCAGCGCGATCTGGTGGAAGAGTTTTTCGTGAATGTGTTCCATCAAAAGCGCACTGTACTGCTCAGGCGGCAGCTTGAGCAGGTCTCCGTCGCCGTAGTAGACGGGAAAAATGAGCTTTTGACAGTCGCGGAGGATCTCGATGACCGCGCTGCGGCTGGGCATGCGCAGCGCGTCGCCGTACATGGGGATCTGAGAGCTTTTGTAGTTTGCCGCCATGCGGTCAGCCGCCGCGTGAATGGCGTCGTTTTTTCTTGCTTTGTCCATAAGAAATCCTCCTGATCCATCAGAATTGCAAATAAAGGAATTAGAAAATAATTATAGTAGTATTCTCCGTCAAAATCAAGCATTTCCTCTGCAAGGCGCAGGAAACAACGAAAGGCGATGACCCACAGTCATCGCCTTTCGTGCTTTTTTACTTGATGAACCAGATATCCATGTCGACGTTGCCCTTGATGCCGTCCACGCTTCCCTTGGAGGAATACTGCCACATGGCAAAATCATAGTAGAATGTCGGTGCGCTCACATCGTAGCGCGCATACCACAGCGGATAATCCATCACCTTGCTGAGATCATACTTGACATATCCCGCGTAATCGGTGATATAGATCATTGCATCGTAGCCCGCGTCCTCGATGATCTCGCAGAAGGCGTTCGCCGCGGCACAGAGCACGCCGGTCTCAATGCCGTAGGTGCGCGCCTCGCTCTTACCGATGACCTCCCAGTCGAACACGACAGGGCCGGTAATATTGTGTCCACGGAGCTTATCGAGCACAAAGTATGCCTCCTCTTCCGCCTCCTCTACGCTGATGGCCTGAGAGAAGAAGTAAGCGCCCACCTGAAGTCCCGCGCGGCTTGCGCCGTCGGCGTACTCATCAAATTTCGTATCTTCGTAGATCGCACCCGCGGTGTAGCCGCGGCCGCCCACGCGGGCGATGACAAAGTCAACCTCCGTGCGCGCTACGGCTTCCCAGTCCACATCGCCTTGATACTGCGACACATCGATACCCACACGTGTGCGCACGCTGGGATCATTGTAGGTCATGATGCTGCCGTTCTTAACGAATGCGGACTGATTGTAGGCATTCGTCGGCACACCCTCGAGCACATCAAGCGTATAGTCCTTATAATGGATCTTCTGCTTCTGGTCGAGCGAGCTGAGCTGATAGATGCGGTAAACGATCGTTGCCACCTCCGCGCGCGTGATGCTGCTGTTCGGATAGAAGTACGACAGGTCGCCGACCTTGGAGCCGATGAACACACCCGCTTCGTAAAGCGCCGTCACGTAACCGTCGTTCACATCGGCAAAGGGCGTTGCCGCATTGGACGCGCCATAGCCCAGTGCCTTGGCCGCAAAGCGCGCTACATCCAAGCGGCTGATGCCGCGATCGAGCTGGGCATCACTGTAAGCCTGCGCGGCAAAGCCCATAGAGTAGGCGTACAGCGCATAACCGCTCGCCCAGTGCTCCGTGACGGGAGACTGCACCTTGTGTCCCGTTGCCAGCAGCAGAAGCTTGAGCATCTCGCCCGTGCTCGTGGCACGGTTGGGGGCAAAGGTGCCGTCGTCGTTGCCGCCGACGATCCCCTGCTGGCTCAGTTCCATCACGTAGTTATAAAACCAGTCGGATCGGTTGACATCGCTATAAGTTCTGCCGGTATAGCTGGTGGCCGTCCACTGCGCCGTCGCCACTACGCTGCCGCGCACGGTGCTGCTTTCCGTAATGGTTCTGCCGTCCTTGGTCATAAGGCCAGCAAAGCTGTAACCGAGCTTTTCCATCTTGGGGAACGACTCATAGGATTCACCGATCTCATAAACAGCAAAATCCGTCTCGTAGGATACACCGCTTTCCTTGTTGATGATAAGGTAGGCAAACTCATCCTCTGCCGCACGGGGATCGTCATCAAGGAAAATGGCAGCCTCCTGCAGCCGGCGATCGGCAAGGCCTGCCTGCGCCTGCCCGCCGGAGTGGCACCATTCGCCGAACGCCTGCGCCACCTCAAGGCGCGTGGCGTCAATCTCGCCGCGGGCGATCTTAACGAGAGCGCTCGTTCCGCTCATCCAGCCGGTACCGAAGTTGTAGCTGAAGCAGATGAGCGCATCGAACTGCCCCTGCGTAGGGCTGACGTCGTAGCGGTCAAAAAAGTCGTTGAGCTTTTCCTCGTAGCGCTCGACCTTGCTCATCAGCAGGAGTTCTGCCTCTTCGCGCGTAACGCCATCCGGGAAATCTTCCTCGCCGCACTCCGTACCGTAGCCGATGTACCACTTGCCGCCGGCGGAATACTTCTCCGCGCGGAAACCCTCTTCCTCTTCGATCTGCTCAATGGCCATATCCCCTGCGCGCATCAGGCGGCCGCTCGCCATTGCTGCGGGCACGCACAGCTGCATGGCAAGGCACAGCGCCAAAAGCACGGCCAGAGGCTTTCTGTTTCGTGTGATCTGCTTCATCGTGTTTTCTCCTTTGCCGGAATCGGGCGAAACTGCCCACTGTCTGTCGAATCTGCTGCTATCATAGCATAGGTTTACATAAGAATCAACCAAAACGGTGTAAAAAATGCTGCCCAGGCAAGTGCCGGGCAGCATTTTTTACATCAGCGCGTCAAACAGCGCCTCCATATTGTCATCAGAATACTCGACCTCCGCGCTGTACAGCCTGCACAGCGCGATCTGATCTTCCACGGTAAAGTCGCCATGCAGCAAAAAGTGCAGCGCACCGAGCGCAAAAAGCAGCCTCACCGATGCCACGGCAAACGCAGCCTTGCTGCTCACATCCCCGTCGTCCAAGGCCTCCGGCACGTGGCGGTAGAGGAAGTAGACAAGGAGCTGCTCATATTCCGTCTCACGCGCTTTCATGTGCGCGGCAAACTCATCAAGCGGCAGTGCGTCCGCATGCGCGCGCAGCGACGCGAGCAGCTCCGTCCAGCTCTCGTCCATTCGCTCGAGGGAAAGGTAGCAGTCCGCCCACTGCACAAACGAAATATCTGGCATGTGCGCACCGCAGAGCAACAAGATCCGCTCCATTCGCGGCTTTAATGGCTCTCTCCGATCCTGCGCAGCATCAAAAAGCTTCTCTCGCAGCTCGAGCAGCGCCGTCTCCTCTTCATCGAGCGTCCCCTCGCCGGTCACGACGAGCGCTGTTTTCTCCTTCTTTGTCAGGATCAGACGCGCAGCCGCTTCGCAGCAAAGCCCCACGCCGATCTCCGTGCGCTCTGAAAAAAAGCTGCGGTAGCGCGGGTGGTCGGTGCAGATTTGGCAGAGCATCTTCTCCCCGCCGTAAAGGATCAGGTCACAGAGGTTTTTTTCGTTCAAAAACGGGCAGCGCTCGCCCTCGCCGAGGATAAAGTGCGGTGCATCGCCGTCCTCTGCAATATTCCTGCGCAGGCGCTCGCCCATCTCGCCGCCGACGGTGCGGTAAGCAGCGAGGGCGTCCTCGTCCACGTCGATCTCCCACCCGATGCAGCAGTTGTGGCGGCAGCGGTCGGCGATGCAGTGAAAGCGCTCATAATAATCAGGACAAACATTCTGCACGACGGAGTCCTCCCGGTTCTGGTGTCGCGCGACGCATGGATCGCGTGCCGCTTTATTATAAGTCGGATAGGCACACATTGCAACGAATTTTCTCCTTGCCGCGGGCAGAAAGATATGTTATAGTGATTTTATTATGCGGGCATGATGGAATTGGCAGACATGCGAGATTTAGGTTCTCGTGCCGCAAGGCGTTGGGGTTCAAGTCCCCATGCCCGCACCATATCGAGTGGTCATAAGAAGCGTCACTTATGGCCACTCGATTTTTTATCTTGGCACAGTTTCACACGAGGAGTAGGCAGGTATCTGTTTCTTTTTCTATTCGCTTATCCTCTGCCTGCAAAATAATTTCACAGGTAAGGGCATGGACAGTTTACACTTGTAAAGAAAACCGATATACTTGTATCTAAGCCAAAATAGTTTTTGATAAAAAACTCTGTGAAAGCGCATTGGAGGACGATGCCATGCCAAAACCGAAGTGGAATCTGAACACCATTTACATCTCCGAGCGACTTCAGGAAAGTCTGCGGCCCATCTCCCGATGCGCCATGACCACCGTGGTCGCGCCCATGGGCTACGGAAAGACCACGGCGGTGAACTGGTATCTCGCTGAGCGCGCCAAGGCGGAGACATTGCGCATCATCCGCGTCAGCGTATATTCCGATAATCTTGCGATCTTCTGGAAAAGCGTACAGGAGGCGTTCGCCCGCGCAGGCTTCCCCTTCCTGCGGGACTATCCCTGCCCCACGGACGCCGCGGGCGGTGGGCTGCTGGTGGACGATCTCTGCCACGCGCTGGCAGATGATACGCCCTGCTATCTCTTCATCGACGATTTCCACCTGCTCACGGACAAGCGCGCCTCGCTGTTTCTCTGTATGCTCGCAAACAGGCTTCCTTCAAACGTGCATCTGATCGTTGCAAGCCGCGACCGCTTTCTGCCCGCGGCGGAGGTGGTGCGGCTGGGGGCAAGAGTCTATCAGATCGGCACGGAGCAGCTGCGCCTCAACCACACGGAGCTTGCCGTCTATGCCCACCGCTGCGGCACGGAGCTTTCCGACGCGCAGGTGGAGAGCCTTCTCTATTCGAGCGAGGGCTGGTTTTCCGCCGTGTATCTGAGTCTGCGTACGCTCTCCGAGCGCGGCGTGCTGCCCAGCCGTCATTCGGACATCTACTCCACCTTTACCGCCGCCATGATCGACCCACTGCCGCAAAAACAGCGGGAGTTTCTGGCGGTCATGGGGCTTGCCGATGAATTTAGCGTCGAAATGGCGCAGCATATCACGGGTGATGCGGACGCGGGGCAGATTCTCTCCCTGCTGACCGAGCAGAACGCCTTTGTTGCGCGTCTGCCGGACGGCGTGACCTATCGCTTCCACCACATGATGAAGGAATGTGCCGAACGAAGCTTTCACGAGATGAAGGCGGAAACACAAAAACTCTATTGGGAGCGCTTCGGCCTGTGGTATGAGCAGCACCGGCAGTATCTCCATGCCATCGCCGCTTACAGGAAGAGCGAGAATTACGATGCGCTGCTGCGGGCCATTCGCAGCGATGCAGGCATTTTGCTCGCGTCGCTGAAGCCCGAGGATGTGCTGGCGGCACTGGACAAATGCCCCGCCGAAACGCTCAAGGCCTATCCCTTCGCCATTCTGGTGCTGATGCGCCGCATATTCACGTGGCGGCAGATTCCGAAAATGATGGAGCTGAAAGCCCTGCTGCTAACGGCCATCGAGGAGCATCCGGAGCTGTCCGAAGAAGAGCGCGGCAACCTGCTGGGAGAGTGCGACCTCATTCTGAGCTTTCTCTGCTATAACGACATCAGTGCCATGAGCCGTCTGCACCGCAGCGCCAGCGCGCAGATGTCCCGCCCCGCCATCAGCATTCAGTCGAGCGGCGGCTGGACCTTCGGCTCGCCATCTGTCCTGATGATGTTCCACCGCGCACCGGGATCGCTCAAAAGCGAACTTTTTGAGATGGACGAGTGCATGCCCCACTACTACAAGGTCACCAACCATCACGGGCAGGGCGCGGAGACCATCATGCGCGCCGAGGCGTTGTTCTGTCAGGGGCGCTTCACCGATGCACATATTGAGTTGGAACGTGCCTACACGCAGGTGAAGGACAATGGGCAGATCAACATGGCGCTCTGCTGCGATTTTCTGTCGCGGCGGCTCTCGCTTTATACCGATGTAGAGCAGCGCTATACCTTTGCGGAGCGACACGCGGAGCTTCTGCGCTATCACGACGCCTCGTGGATCAACCTCTGGAGTGCTACCAGCGCCTACTACCATGCCCTGCGCGGCGAAACGGACAAAATCCCGGAGATTTTCTCGCAGCACCGCCTCTCCGATATCAACATGCTCGCGCCGGGAAAACCCATGATGGAAATGATCGAAAATCAGGTCTATCTTGCTGAGGGCGCCTATGCCAAAGTGGCGGGTCGCAGCTCCGAACTGCTGTCTGTGTGCGAGGCAATGCACTACGCATTAGTAGCAATACATAGCCGCATCCAGACAGCGGCTGCCTATGCGCAATTGGGAAAAATTGAGGAAGCCCATGCATGGTTGGGAAAGGCGCTTTCCGACGCCGCACCGGACGGTTTCGTGATGCCGTTCGTGGAAAACTATGCGCATTTGAAGCCCCTGCTGGCGCGAGAGATCAAAACAGAGCTGGTTGAAAAAATCACCAAACTTGGTGAGGCGGCAGGGGCGCGAAACGCGGCAAGCGTCCGCCCGGCTGCCTTCGATGTACTGACACCGCGGGAGTTTGAGATCGTAGAGCTGATAGCGCAGCGGCTGAGCAACCGCGAGATCGCGGAAAAGCTCTATCTCTCCGAGGGCAGCGTCAAGCAGTATGTCAATCAGATCTATTCAAAACTTCATATTGAGGGCGACACCCGCACCAAGCGAAAGGCGCTTGCCGGGCTGTTCGGGCAAAAGACCTAACCTTTGGTTAATGGTTCTCCCACAAGATCCACCGTACAATGTCTGTACGGTGGATCTTTATTTTCACGGAAAGGAGGGCGCGCACTTGAATCGAAGGTATCTCACAGCCGTCACACCGCTGCCCGATCATGTGCTTCAAGTCGATTTTGTATCCGGAAGCCGGCTCCTGCTGGATATGAAGCCCTATCTCGATAAGATCCGGTTTCGCCCGCTTGCAGATGCACGGGTGTGGAACAGCGCCGTGACCAACGGCATCTTTGTCCGCTTCGGTGATGTGGAGCTGAGCCACGATGAAATCTTGTCCATGGCGGAACAGGAGCATTGAAGCAGTTCATTTGAAAAAGGAGAAGGAGAAGATGAAACATTTGAAAACCTATCTGTTTTTTGCATTGACGCTGGCGCTCTGCCTGAGCCTTGCCGCCTGCGGCGAGAGCAACGAGGACTATGGCGACGACGGCAGCGACTACAATTTTTATGGCCTGCCGGATTCCTTCGAGGGTCTGGTCAAGGACGCTGAACAGATGTCGAACCTCTACGTCTTCGGCGGCGCATGGCGTGGCGAGGACGGCGGCACGCTGATCTCCGCCACCAACGACAGCGGCGACGAGGTTCGCTTTGCGCTGTACGATTCGGACGAAGAAGTGACCGCCAGCGGCTTCATTCAGTTCGTGCCGGAGTATGACTGCGACTATTTCTACAACGAGCACGACGGCATGGCCTACCGCAGCTGGTTCGACGAGGTCGGCTCGCTGCATGTGGCCGAGCTTGGCACCTTTACGCAGATAACCGGCGACGCGCCGGGCGAGAACATCGGCGACATCGATTTTGAGACGATGGCGGGCACATGGTATCTGGACGCCGAGTGGGACGCACGCAGCATCCTTGTGTTTGACGAAATCGGCGGCTGGGAGCTGCTGGAGCGGCCCGGTGGCGACGGCGACCCCACCACGGTGGACAGCGGCACCGTCGAGCTGGCCCCCGAGGACTCCGAGGAGATGTATCTCGCGGTTTCCGAGCTGTATGACGAGGCGGCCTATGAATTCACCCTTCTCGACCACGACACGCTGCGCTGGGGCGACTTTGAATTCTATCAGAAAATGGCGTAACGCACGGAAAATAAGGAGGACGATCACATGAAAAAGAAATTACCCTACGCTCTCGCGGGGCTGATGCTGCTCTGCCTGCTGTGCACGGCCTGCGGCGAAGATCCCTCCTTGCAGGACGACCCCAACGACGGACTGGGCGGCGGGGTCAGCGAGGATACCGTGAACGACTTCAGCGATTTTGAGGGCATTTGGCTGGGAGAAGCGAACAACGACTACGACTACATGGAGTTTGACGCTGACGGCAATTGGACTCTTTACCTCAGTGGCGAAGCGGTGGACGGAGGCTATCTCCGCTATGAGCCGGAGTGGGAGGCCATCTACGCTTACAGCGATCTCGACGACTCCGGCAGCCGCATCGCCATGGAGGACGGTCAGCTCTACTGCGCCGCCTACGGCTACTTTAATCCCGGCGAAGGAATGGAGTACCTCTGGTATGAGGACGGCGGCCGTCTCACAGAGGACGATGCACCCGATTTTCCGGAGGACGAGGTGTCTGACTGGAACGGCCGTCTGAACGGCGATGCAAATTCCTATTGGAGCTGGGATTCCGACCTCTGCCAGCGGAACGTTTCAGAATTCAAGGGCATCTGGTACTATGACGGCGACCTATCGGCTGAGACCTATATTGTCATTGACGGCAGAGGCAACTGGAGCTTTTACCAGCGCGCGCCCGGCGCTGAAAGCGCGGAAATGGACTGCGGCACCTTCTCCTATTCGACGGACGAGGCGAGCACCTATTACGCCGATTCCACGATGTACGACGGCGTGTCATACAAGGTCTTTGAACTGGACGAGGACGTTCTCGTATGGGGCGACGAAGGCTCTTACTACCTGATGGAGTGACAGAAAGGACGGAAGAATGATGAAAATTCGATGGAAGCATATCGTTTCCTCTGCGCTGGCGCTGGCGTTCTGCCTGAGCCTAGCCGCCTGCGGCTCCGGCGATGTCGCGGGAGAGGACTGGCGCACCAGCGGCATGGTGGCCGCAAGCGGCACCATCACCCACGACGGCGAGAGCGTGGATGTTCTGGTCACAGTGAGTGAGAGCAGCGCGGCGTTCTACCGCGACCTTCCCGAGCAGGTGCTCTTTGACAGCGTGTCCTTTCCCATGAACATTCCCGATGCAGAGCAGGCCTTCAACGCCATTTTCCTTGAGGATCTCGACGGCGACGGCGAAAGCGACGTGCTGGTAAGCTTTATCCACGAAAACGGCGATGAAACCGAGCTGGTCTGGATCTGGGACCCGGTCGAGCGCTATGTGTTCCGGGAGGATCTCTCCACGGTTGCCATCAGCGGCGGTGCGGACGACGGCGCGCTCCTTCCGGCAGATGAAATCCAATCCGGCGAACCCTACTTCACGCAAAACGGTCTTGCGATCAACGCCGCCGTGGAGATGGGAACCTTCCTGCTGGAAGACGGCGTTTGCAGCTATTCAGGTCTTGGCGACGGCTATAACACCGGCGACTGCTATTGGGAGATCACAAAAAACGGCGACTACACCCACGACGGCATTCGCGAGCTGCACTTTGATGCCATCTGCTATATTCCGGACAGCTCCATTCCGTATTTCGCCGAGCAGTACATCACCAATACCGACAGCGAGCTGTACGACTTCTACACCGGCATGTGGCTCACCACCGCAACGGCCTACGGCAACAGCCAACGCGGTGACAACTATTATCTCCACACCGTCAGCTGGCAGGGAAACAGCTATCTCATTGAATTCGCCTACTCGACCGATTGGCAGTACAACGTGGGAGACTGGGCGCAGGTCCTGACCAAGAGCTACGCCGTCTATCTTCCCGAGGAGTACGACGGTCTGGTCTTTGCCGCCGAGGCGCAGCCGGGCAGCTACAAGGACAGTGCCAAGCGCATGCAGCTTGACAGCATTTCGCCCGAGGCCGCCCTCATGGATATTGATACCGTGGATCCTTACAGCAGCCTGTATTTCAGTCTCTGCTACTAAAAGGAGAAGCGGCAATGAAAAAGAAGCAAAACGATTTTGAAACGTCCGGCATCGAGCGCATGACGGACGCGGAGCTGTCAAAGAAGCTGGGACACTATCAGAGAACGGAGAGCATCGGCATATTGCTGGGCGTTTTGCTGGTGATCGCCGGGTGTATTTCGATGTTTATACAGCGTGACCCCATTTTGGTCTGCGCTTTGGCGTTCCCCGGCGTGGCACTGTTCCTGTTGGTGGCAAAGCCCGCCCAGAAGAAGAAAAAAGCGCTGATGCAGCAGCAGCTGGGCGGCTTCTTCCGCACGGAACTGACAAAAGCCTTCGGCCCGGAGCCGAAGCCGGCCACGCTGCCCATCGACTGGGCGTACCTGGAGGCGGCAAAGCTGTCGGCGGTCCCCTTTACGGAGTGTACCGTGACGGATTTCCACGAGGGCGAGCACAAGGGACTGCGGTTCTCCGCGGCCAACGTGGAGCTGCGCCGCACGGTGGAGGAAAAATCCGGCCCCGACAACGACAACTGGATGACCCGAACCGAGACGCTGTTCCGCGGCATCGTGGTCCGCTGCAAGGCCATCTGTGATCCGGCGCTGGACATCGCCCTGAACGACATGTTCCAGGAGCGGAAGAAGGACGACATCACCGCCCCTGCCGCCTTCCGGAAGCACTTTGCCGCTCATACGGCGGATGGCCGGGAGGCGGACGATCAGGTCACACCGCAGCTTCGCGACCTGGTACAGAAGCTGGAGGCATCTTCCCGCAGTGCCAAGCTGTGCGGCCTTATCCTCCGTGACGGCGATCTGGCGCTGGCCCTGAACACCCGGTATGTGTTTGCAGGCGTTCCGGAGGAGCTGGATCTGCGGGACATCGACGGGATACGAAAATGGTTTACAGCCTCGCTGACCGGTATGGGTAATCTGCTGGATCTGATAACGGAAAGCCCCGCCTTGACCGGCGCAGCAGAATAAGGAGAAGCATATGGAAGAAAAGAACATAACCATGACAGATGAACAGCTGGCGCAGGAGCTGTGCAAAAGCAAGGGCGGCAAGCTCGGCGGCAAACTTCTCTCGCTGCTGGGCGGCGCGGTTGCCATCGCGGGTATCCTTCTGGGCGGCAACATCGTGCTCACCCTGCTGGGCGGCGTGGTGCTCGCGCTGGGGCAGGCAGTGCAGGGGAAATCCAAGGCACACGCGGACGGGCGGGCCTTCAATGCCATTGCGCCAGAGATCATAGGCGCTTGCTTTGAAAACGTACAGATGAACCCCGCCTCTCCCCTTTTGAACGCAGACGATACCAACATTCCCCTGCCAAGCCACAGCTATTGCAGCGGCAGCGGGTATGTCCGGGGGACCTATCAAAGTCTGACCACGGAGCTTTGCACCGTCAGGCTGACGGAGGTGGACGAATTCCAGCGCGAGGAAAGCGGTCAGTGGGAGAAAAGCGAGCACGAGGTCTACGCCGGGCAGTGGGTGCTCTGCGAGCTTGACCGGGAGTTCCCAACATGGCTGACCATCTGGCCGAGGGATACACTGGGCAAGCTGCTTCGCGTCAAAACCATCAAAACAGGAAATGACGACTTTGACAAGCGCTTCAACCTGACAAGCGGCAATGAAGCGGCTGCCCTTCGTATTCTGACCCCCAAACGGATCGAACGCGTCCTGACGCTGGCGGACGCCTCCTTTGGAAAATTCGCCGTAAATCTCAATCCGGACGGGAAGCTCTATCTTGCCGTTCACAGCGGGCATGGCTTTTTTGATGGCGGCAAGGGGCGCGAAGATCCCGCGCGGCTGCGGGCGCGCTTCACCCGTGAGCTGAAGTGGTTTACGGATATGATCGACGCATTCCGCGGCGTGTAAGGGAGAGTGAGCAATATGCCTCTTTGGCTCGCTGTGGTGCTGCTGATTCTGACCGGTGCCGGCCTTGCGCTGTGCCGCAGCTATCTGCGCAGCAACAAAACCGCATACATTCTCTGTACGCTCTTCTGCGTGCTGCTGGCGCTGGCCTGCATCGTTTATATCGGGCTGACTCTTCTCTTTGTCGATGCAGTGCAGAATCAGCCGCCGGCATTGTGATCTTCCGCCTCTCACGCCACGCATCAAAGCAGCACCGTTTTCGGCTGTTAACAGCCGAAAACGGTGCTGCTTTTTGTATCCTTGCAATGATCTTTTCTAACGTTTCCCCGTTTTGACTTGTTCGTACACAAAAAAAGGGAAAAACATCGTTGAACCCTCGGGACAAATCTGCCATAATAGATGCAATACGAACATATAAAAAGGCAGCTTTTACTATGAAACATATTTGCATCGGCATCCTTGCCCACGTCGACTCCGGAAAAACGACCCTCTCCGAGGGGCTTTTATATGCTTCCGGCGCGCTGCGGAAGCTCGGGCGCGTAGATCACGGCGATGCCTTCCTCGATACCGATGCGCTCGAGCGCGAGCGCGGCATCACGATCTTCGCAAAGCAGGCCATGCTCACCGTGGGCGAGCGCGAGTTCACGCTGCTGGATACGCCGGGACACGTTGACTTTTCCGCCGAGATGGAGCGCACGCTGTCGGTGCTTGACTACGCGGTGCTCGTCATCAGCGGCAGCGACGGTGTGCAGAGCCATACGCGCACCCTCTGGCGCCTGCTGACGCGCTATGAGGTGCCGACGTTTCTCTTCATCAACAAGATGGATCTTGCAGGAACAGACAAAAGCGCCCTGATGGAACGGCTCACGCAAACGCTGAGCGCGGAATGCGTCGATTTTTCCGCGCCGCCGCAGGAGCGTGATGAAGCGCTTGCCCTGTGTGATGAAGCGGCGCTTGAATCGCTTTTGGAGCGCGGCTCGATCGACGATTCCCTGATCTCCGAAATGATCAAAAGCCGCAAGGTTTTCCCCTGCTTTTTCGGCTCGGCGCTCAAGATGGACGGTGTGGAGGATTTTCTCTCCGCGCTTGCGCGTTTCACGGTCGCGCCGGAATATCCCAGCGAATTTGGCGCGAAGGTCTTTAAGATCTCGCGCGACGCGCAGGGTGGGAGGCTCACGTGGCTCAAGGTCACAGGCGGAGCGCTGCGCGTGAAAGCACCGCTTTCGTATCGCGCGCAGAATCAGGACTACAATGAAAAGGCCGATCAGCTGCGGCTTTACTCCGGCGTCAAATTCCGCGCGCTCGAAGAGGCAGGCGCGGGCAGCGTCGTCGCCGTCACGGGCCTCAGCCACAGCTATGTCGGACTCGGTCTCGGCACAGAGGCTGAGGCGTCCGCGCCGCTTTTGCAGCCGGTTTTGACCTATCAGCTTGTCCTGCCGGACGGCGCAGACGCGCACAGCGCGCTCACGAAGCTGCGAGAACTGGAGGAAGAGGACCCAATGCTGCGCATCGTCTGGGACGAACGCTACGGCCAGATCCACGTACAGCTCATGGGCAGGATCCAGCTTGAGATCCTGCGGCGGCGCATTCTCGACCGCTTCGGCCTTGCCGTGACCTTTGGCGAGGGCAGCATCGTTTACCGCGAGACCATCGCATCTCCGGTGCTCGGCATGGGACACTTCGAGCCTCTGCGCCACTATGCAGAGGTGCAGCTTCTTATCGAGCCGCTTCCGCGCGGGACGGGTATCCAGCTTGCGTCAAACCTTGCAACAGATGCGCTCGATCTCAACTGGCAGAGGCTCATCTTTACCCATCTTTTGGAGCGAGAGCACGCTGGCGTGCTGACCGGCTCGGCGCTGACAGATGTGCGCTTCACGCTCGTCGCAGGCCGGGCGCACCTAAAGCACACCGAGGGCGGCGATTTTCGTCAGGCAACCTATCGCGCCGTGCGGCAGGGGCTCATGCAGGCGGAAAGCCTGCTTCTTGAACCTTACTATGACTTCCGCCTTGAAGTTCCCGCCGAGTGTGTCGGCCGCGCGATGACCGACCTCCAGAACATGGGCGGAACGATCGATCCCCCGCAAAGCGTGGGGGAAAACACCGTACTCACGGGTTATGCGCCGGTGCGCACGCTGCGCGACTATTTCACCGACGTTGCAGCCTATACCCGCGGCCGCGGACAGCTCTCCTGCGCCGTGCGCGGGTACGAGACCTGCCAAAATCAGGACGAGATCGTCGCCTTACTCGGCTATGACGCCGAGCGCGACACAGATAATCCCGCCTCCTCCGTTTTCTGCGACCACGGCGGCAGCATCACCATTCCTTGGAATGAAGTCGCGCAGCATGTCCACTGCGACAGCGGCATTCACTTTGACAAAGAGGAAACCGAGGAGAAATCCGCTCCCCCGCCGCGCCGCGGCGTTGGCGCAGGCAGCGCGTATGCAGCGGACAAGGAGTTGCAGGAGATCTTCGAGCGCACCTACGGCAAGGTAGAGCGCCGCGCGTTCGAGCCTGCGAAAAAGCCCGCGCGCACCTCGCTTGCCGACCACTATGACGTGACGATCCACTCCGAGGACATGGAATATCTGCTCGTTGACGGCTACAACATCATCTTCGCCTGGGACGAGCTGCAGCGCCTTGCCGCGCAGGATATTACCGCGGCGCGCGGCGCGCTCATCGACA
>ERZ773147.2569-NODE-2569-length-15465-cov-6.324270_pt1 | contig 15465 bp, 9 predicted proteins | sample MGYA00580851_ERZ773147 | MGnify/ENA primary metagenome ERZ773147 (study PRJEB29015, sample SAMEA2737818) | human gut metagenome | biome: human gut; feature: human-associated habitat; material: faeces | place: China | collected 2012 ... | reverse complement strand
CGCCGCCTCCAGCTCCACGGCCTTTTCCGATACCGGGCGCACCCGGCGGGTGAATTCCAGCCCCTTGTATTGGCCCAGCGTGACCTTGGGCAGGGCGTTTGCATTCTGTTCCATGGGAAATACTCCTTTTATATCCAAAGCGTTTGCAATTTAAAGTCCATGCCCGGCAAGCCAGGCTTCCGCCACCTGCGAGAACATTTCGGGGTAGAGGGCATCCTCCTGCGCGAAGGCATCCAGATAATATTCCACCTCAGCCCGGTCGGCAGGCTCGGTGCGCTCCCACACGGTGAACACAGTGCCGTTGCCCATGTCAAAGCTGGCGGCCTGCGTAAAGTGCTCATCCCGCGCGGCGCAGAAGAGGGCATTCCACCGGCCGGAAAGCTCACCGCCGCTGACAAAGGTCTGGGGGAGCGGCTCTGCGGTGAGCACATACTTTGCCTCGAAGAACCGCACCGGGAACTCGTGGGTGCCCGGGATGGAGATGCCGGCGGCCAGCTTGCCCTGCAGCTGGATGTCCGGCAGGGCGGCGTACTGGAACATGTCCGAGTTGTACAGCATATCGTGGGGGATCATGTAGGCGAACTCGCCCTTTTCCGCATCGCAGTGGGCATCGATCCAGTCGTCCACGCGCTGGATCTGGGCGGCGTCGGTGCGGTCGTAGGTGAGCTTGTCCAGCCGGACGAATTCCGACACGGCCTTGAGGGGAAAATGATCCACCACAAAGCCCGGCAGAGCAACGGTGGTCAGCGGCGAGCAGCGCACGGACACCGCAAACACCATGGTAAAGCCCCAGTAGCAGAGCTTGACGGCGGTGTGCTTTTTCAGGCCGTCGGCCAGTGCGGCGGAACCAACGAGGAACAGCAGCAGCCACCCAGGCACGAACAGCAGCATCTGGTGGGAGCCGGTGTTCTGGATGCGGGTGAACAGCAGCATGCTCAGCAGGATCTCCAGCCCGGCAAGGCAGGGCAGGGCTGGCATCTTGCGGCGCTTCAGGCAGAACCACAGCCCCATGCCCACGAGCACAAGGTTCATCAGGCCCATGCGCCAGAACTGCAGGCTGATCTCGGCCACAAATCCGCCGCCGTTATAGTAGGAATAGCGCTCGGCGTAGCTGTAAGCGAGGATGCGGCTGACCATCGGCCACAGCAGAATGAGCATGGCCACCATGCTCATCAGGCCGAACAGCACGAGGTTGCGCACCTGCAAAAGCGCCTGCTTTTTCTGCCCGGCGCGGGCAATGCGCGCGCTGCTTACCAGCACCAGCACCGCGTAGGCAAAATAGTAGCCCACCACAAAATATAAGTACCACCGGCGGGAAAGGATGATGGCTGCCGTGGCGGCAAACAGCAGGCAAAAGCGCACCGGCTCCAGCTTTTCAAACCGGAAGTCCAGCGTGAGCAGCAGGATGCTGAAGCCGAAGATGAGGCCGAACCAGTCCGGCTGGCTGAGCATGGCGCTCATGCGCAGCCACGGGTAGGTGACCATCCAGGTCATGCCGATGAGGAAGTACCAGAAGCGGTTTTTCACCCGCAGCATCTGCCCCACCTTGATGGTAAGCCCTGCCAGCAGCACCAGCAGCATGGGCAGGATGCTGAACACCTGACAAAAGGCAAAGCTGTCGCCGGTGCGGTCGCTCAGGCAGAAGGGAAACTCCAGAAACAGGGTGATGAAGTTGGTGTAGTCCTCGGCAAAGGAGCCGAAGATGAACTGGAAGCCCGCCGCCGGGCTTTGCAGAAAGGCAGCTTCGGCCCAGTACTGTTTGTTGATATAGTTGACGTAATCCCAGATATACACAAAGCTGCGGCGGCCAAGCGCCCAGAAAAAGTAGACCAGCGCCGCCGCCCACAGGCCGACGAGCACCGCCTTGTGGAAGAGGTCAAATTTGATTCCCGCCACCCGCAGCACCAGCAGCACACAGGCAAACAGGGCAAGGTTGCACCACAGGCTCACCAGCGGGAAAAAGAATTTGCTGCCGGGCGCAGCCTGCGCAAAAACGGCCAGCAGCACCGCTGCTGCCGCCAGCACCAGCACGATTTTCGCCGCAGCGGAAACGCGGGGCTTTGTAATGGGTTCGGACATGGAATAGGACCCTCCTTGCAAAATTTCACACCTTACAGTATAACAACTCCCCCGGGCACTGTCCAGCACCCCGGCGGCGAAAAATGCAGAATGTCCCGCCGCTTTCAAAGCAGACGGGACATTTTTGCATAAATATTACTTATCGGAAACTTCTGCAGCGGTCTTAGCAGCCTTTGCCGCCTTGCGCTTTTGTGCCAGCGCCCTGTTGGCGCTCAGGCGGGCGGCGTCCGGGTTGGGGGCTTCCGGGGCAAGCCGCAGCAGATAGCTGCCCATGGCGGGCAGGTCCAGCGTCAGGGTGTAGTCCCGGCCGAACACACCGCCGTCGGTGGTGTGGAAGCTCTGCTTGCGGTGCGCCTTGTGCACGCCGCCCCAAGTGCCGGCCTCGGTGTCCAGCACCAGCTCTGCGCTGCAGGGGAACTTGAGGTACAGGGGGAACTTTTTGTGGGCGTGGTCCTGGGTGTTCATCACGCAGAGCAGGTTCTGCCCGCGCCCCTTGCGCAGCCATGCGTACACGCCCTCGGCGCAGCTTTCGTTTGCCACCCACTCAAAGCAGTCCGGGTTGTACTCGCCGTCATACAGGGCAGGCTCGGAGGCGTAGGTGCGGCTCAGAGCGGCAAAGTACTTCTGGAAGGCATCGTGGAAGGGGTATTCCAGCAGATTCCAGTCCAGCTCCCGCTTTTCGTCCCACTCCCGGAAGTGTGCCAGCTCGTTGCCCATAAAGTTCAGCTTTTTGCCGGGATGGGTGTACATATAAAAATACAGGGTGCGCAGCTGGGCGCATTTTTCTGCGTAGCTGCCCCACAGCTTGTCAATGATGGTCTTTTTGCCGTGCACCACCTCATCGTGGCTCAGCGCCAGCAGATACAGCTCGTTGTAGAAGTAGTGCATACTGAACAGCAGCTTGCCGTAGCAGCCCGGGCGCTCGCCGAAGGGGGTGGCAAAGTAGTCCAGCGTGTCGTGCATCCAGCCCATATCCCACTTGTAGTCAAAGCCCACGCCCTCGTAGCGGGTGGGAGCAGTCACCTTGAGGAAGTTGGTGGAGTCCTCCGCCATGTAGATGCCGGTGGGCCAGCGCTCGTTCAGGCCGTGGTTCAAACTGCGCAAAAAGTTCACCGCGCCCTGATTCACGCCGCGGTTGGGGTCGCCCTGCCAGTACAGGGCGCGGGAGATGGCGTCCATGCGGATGCCGTCGCAGTGGTACACGTCCATCCACAGCCCGGCGGCGCTGCTCAAAAAGCTGCACACCTCCCGGCGGTAGTAGTTGAAGTTGCAGGTGCCCCACTCGCTCTGTCCCACGTCGCTGTCGTACTCGTACAGGTAGGTGCCGTCAAACTTTGCCAGCGCGTCGGCGTTGGCGGCAAAGTGCACCGGCACAAAGTCCATGATGACGCCGATGCCCATGCGGTGGCAGGCGTTGACAAAGCCCGCAAACTGGGCGGGGGTGCCGTAGCGGCTGGTCACCGAGAAGTAGCCGGTGGTCTGGTAGCCCCAGCTGCCGTCAAAGGGGTGCTCGGCCAGCGGCAGCAGCTCCACATGGGTAAAGTGGTGCTCCAGCAGCCACGGGATCAGCTCCCGCGCCAGCTCCTCGTAGTTGTACCACCCGTCCGAGCCGTCCGGCCGGGTGGTGCCGGGCTTATGCTTCCAGCTGCCGGCGTGCAGCTCGTAGATGTTCAGCGGGCGGTTGCGGCATTTGTCCCGCCGCTCCATCCACGCAGTGTCGTCAAAGGTGAAATCCAGCTTTGTCAGCTTGCTGGCAGTGCCGGGGCGCAGCTCGGTGGCAAAGGCGTAGGGGTCGCTGCGCATCACGGTGCTGCCGTCCGCGCCATGCACGCGGTATTTGTACAGATCTCCTTCCGCAAGGCCGGGGATAAAAGCGCTCCACACGCCGGTATCGGCTTTTTCCATGGGCACGCCGCGCTCCCAGCCGTCAAAGCCGCCGCACACCTCCACGGCGGTGGCACCGGGTGCCCACACGGCAAAACGCCAGCCCTCGGCGCCGTTTGGGTCGGTGCAGGGGTGCGCACCCAGAATGCGGTAGGCATCGAAGCAGTCGCCATTAAAAAACGCGCGGGGGATCACAGGGTAATTCATGCAAAGATCTCCTTACTTCTCTATGTTGACCGACGGTGTGCGCCGGTTGATACAAGGCTGTTTGGGCAAACTATCCAAGAAAAATGCTTTTTACCGGCACAGTAGCCGATAATCTTAGCGAATCTTGACAAAAATCGGCAAAAATACACATATTTGCCAGAGGGTGTGGTATACTGTTGCTACCGCCTTGCAGGCGGTGCAACTTTTTATAGCAATAGAATGGGAGCGAATGATCATGGCTTGGTATGACGAAGCAGTATTTTATCACATTTATCCGCTGGGGCTGTGCGGCTGTGCGCACGAAAACGACGGCCAGCCCACCCCGGGCGCTTTTGCAAAGCTGGAAGCATGGGCAGCCCACGCGGCAAAGCTGGGCTGTACAGCCATCTACATCGGCCCGCTGTTCGAGAGCGGCTCCCACGGTTATGATACCATCAACTACCGTCTGGTGGACCGCCGCCTTGGCACCAACGAGGAGTTCAAGGCTTTTGTGGCGGCCTGCCACGCCCGCGGGCAGCGGGTCATCGTGGACGGCGTGTTCAACCATGTGGGCCGCGATTTCTTCGCGTTCCAGGACCTGAAGGCAAACCGTGAGAACGCCCGGTATAAGGACTGGTTCTGCGATGTGAACTTCTGGGGCAACAACGAGTATAACGACGGCTTTTCCTACGGCAACTGGGGCGGCTACAACCTGCTGGTCAAGCTGAACCAGCGCAACCCGGAGGTGCAGCAGTACCATTATGATACCGTCCGCTTCTGGGTGGAGCAGTTCGACATCGATGGCATCCGTCTGGACGCAGCCGATGTGTTGGATTTTGACTTCATGCGCGGGCTGCGCCGTCTGGCAAACGAGGTAAAGCCGGAGTTCTGGCTGATGGGCGAGGTCATCCACGGCGATTACAGCCGCTGGGCAAACCCGGAAATGCTGCACTCCGTGACCAACTACGAGCTGCACAAGGGCCTGTGGAGCGGCCACAACGACCACAACTATTTTGAAATTGCCCACACCATGCGCCGGTTGCAGGGACTGTGCCACGACACCCGGCTGTATCTCTTCTCGGATAACCACGACGTGGAGCGCCTGCCCAACAAGCTGCGCAACCGGGAGCACATCCGGCATATTGCCATTCTGGTGTACAGCCTGTGGGGCATCCCGTCCATCTACTACGGCTCAGAGTTCGGTATCGAGGGCAAAAAGGAGTGGGGCAGCGACTGGCCGCTGCGTCCCTGTCTGGCGCTCAGTGACTACGCTGATGCAGAACGTACAAATCCTGTTACCAGTGTATACAAAGCGCTGGGGAAATGCAAGGCTGAATTGCCGGAAATGACCTACGGCGAGGTAAAGGAATTGCAGCTCACCACCCAGTGCTACGCCTTTGCCCGGGTGCTGGACGGCAAGGCGGTTGTGGCGGTGCTGAACAACGGCGATACCCCCGCACAGCTGGAGTTCCAGCTGCCGGTGGAAACCGCCAAGGTCACCGACCTGCTGGCGGACACTGTGGGCGCGCAGGAGGTGCTGGTCTCCACCGAGTGGGACCGCATGAAGGTGCAGCTGCCCTCCAATTACGCCACCCTGCTGCGGGTAGAATAAAGCAACGCCTGCGGCGTGACCGGCGCAAAAGCCTTTACCCTTTGGAGATAGGTTTCCCCCTTCCGGGGAAAGCCTTTGTTCAGAAAGCTGAGATTGGAATAACCTTGCACATTTTGCCGCGTTTTGCTACAATAAGGAGAGAAAAGTCGTTTTACGGAAAGGAAGCCTGACCCCCTATGAATGCAGCACAGCGCAGAGAATGCATCCTGACCCGGCTGAACAGCGCCGGTGCCCCCTTAAGCGCCAGCACACTGGCGGCAGAATTGGGGGTGTCGCGGCAGATCGTGGTAGGGGATGTGGCGCTGTTGCGCGCCGGTGGGGCGCAGATCGATGCCACCCCCCGGGGCTACCAGCTGCACCCGGCGGAGAAGGGCTATACCGGTATTCTGGCCTGTGTGCACCGCACACAGGAGGAGATGCGCCGGGAGCTGTACACCGTGGTAGATCAGGGCGGCACGGTGGTGGATGTGGCGGTGGAAAACAGCCTGTACGGCGAGATCCGCGCCACGCTGAACCTGTGCAACCGGTACGACGTGGATAACTTTATCCGTCAGGCAGCCGATGCACCCGAGAGCCTTTTGAGCCGCATGACCGGCGGTGTGCACCTGCACACCCTGCGCTGCCCGGACAAGGACACCTTTGCCCGCATCCGCACGGCTTTGGAGCAGCAGGGGCTTTTGTACCGCAAGGAGTAACGCCGCTCCGCTTATACCCAGTATAAAAAGGGCTGCGGGGCTTGTCTATCCGCAAAAACGGAAAAATGTTGGAAAATCAACAAAAATGCAAAAGAGGTGGGTTTTCTGGATATCCGCATTGAAAAGACCGAGCGCGCCATCAAGCGGGCCTTTATGGAGCTGCGCCGCGAAAAGTCGGTGGAAAAGATCCGTGTCAAGGAGCTGTGCGACCGCGCCTGCATCAATAAATCCACATTCTACGCCCATTATCAGGATATCTATGCGCTGGCCAACGCCATGGAGGACGAGATGGTGCACGCGGTGGTGGAAAGCCTGCCCCGCCTGACCGCCAGCGATGTGAGCGAGCGCACCGAGTGGCTTGCGCGGGAGATGTTCCGCGCCTTCACCGCGCATCAGGCCGAGATCAGCGTGCTGTTCTCCGGCTCCCGGCAGGGGCTGTTCATCAACCGGGTGGAACAGGCCATGTGCCAGTGCATCGCCCAGACCGACCCCACCTTTGAGACGGACGTAGTGCGCAAGGTGGTGCTTTCCTTCTGCGTGCAGGGGTGCTACTACACCTTTACCACCTACTGCGGCCAGATGGACGAAAAGCGCCTTGTGACGCTGCTTGCCTCCATCGCCCGCGCCGCGCAGCGGATACGGATGTAACGCGGGACGATCAAAAATGGTCGCCGCTTGTGCTTTGGCCATCTTTAGAGGAATAATTATTTTTACTTCGGGATAGCGGAGCGTCTGCGGACACTCCGCTATCCCATTTTCACAGGGCAGGGACGTAACCGAAAACGGCAGTTGCGCCCCGCCCATAAAAAATACAAAGTCGGGCAGTCTGCGGGCTGTCCGGTTTTTTGTTTTACGGGGGACACACACCTTGACAAAACCACCAAAAAATAAGACGAAAATTCGTCATCTGCACTTTTTTACCAGATTTTTCAAGAAAGAGTTTACACTATGCCGGAAACGGTGGTATTATATAAAATAGTATGGTATGGGGTAAAATGTGCCTGTGTACTCCGGGAGGGTATGGGATGAAGAACAAGATCTCGCGCCGCAGCTTTCTGGCGGCGGCTGCGGTCTCGGCAGCGGCACTGGCAGTGACCGGCTGCGATGCAAAAACGAGCAAAAAAGCAGTGACCGACATCACGGTGTGGAACTACTATAACGGCGACCAGCTGGAAAGCTTCAACCGCCTTGTGAGCACCTTCAACGAGACCATCGGCAAGGCAAAGGGCATCCGGGTGTCCGGTTCCAGTCAGGGCACGGTGAACGATCTGGAGGCCAACGTGATGGACGCTGCCGAGGGCAAGGTGGGCTCTGCGGAGATGCCCACCATTTTTGCCGCCTACGCGGATACCGCTTATAAGCTGGACCAGATGGGCATGGTGGTGGACCTGAAGGACTATCTGACCGAGGATGAAAAGGCCGCCTTTGTGCCCGGCTATATCACCGAGGGCGATTTTGACGGCAGCGGCAGCATAAAAATTTTTCCGGTGGCAAAATCCACCGAGCTGATGTTCTTTAACGATACCGACTGGCAGCGGTTCGCAAAGGAAACCTTTGTGCGTTACGGTGCTCTTTCCACCATGGAGGGTGTGACCGCAGTGGCCGAGCAGTACTATAACTGGTCCGGCGGCAAGGCGCTGTTTGGCCGGGACGCGCTGGCAAACTATATGCTTGTGGGCGCAAAGCAGCTGGGCTGCGAAATTTTTGAAGTGCACAACGGCAAAATGACCCTGCACTTCGACCATGATGTGGTGCGCAAGCTGTGGGATAACTACTATGTGCCCCTCGTCAAGGGGTATTTTGCTGCGAATGGCCGCTTCCGCAGCGACGACGTGAAAACCGGTGCACTGCTGGGCTGTGTAGGCTCCTGTGCCAGCGCCACCTTCTTCCCGAAGCAGGTGATGCCGGGGGATGATCAGGTCCACGATATCGAGATGAAGGTACTGCCTGCGCCCCGGTTTGCCGGGAGCGAAAAGGTGGCGGTGCAGCAGGGTGCCGGCATGGTGGTCACCACCGGCACCGAGGACGAGATCAACGGCGCAGTCACCTTTTTAAAGTGGTTCACCGAGCCGCAGAATAACATCGCTTTCGCGGTGGAGTCGGGCTATCTGCCGGTGACCACCGCCGCCAACGACATGGACGCCATCCGCGCAAGCGGGCTGGAGCTGACCGACAATATGGAGCAGACCCTTTCCGGCGCGGTAAAAACGGTGCGCGAAAACGAGCTGTACACCCCTACGGCCTTTGCAGACGGCAATGCAGCCCGCAAGATACTGGAATACAGCATGGGCGATCAGGCCAGTGCCGACCGGGACACGGTGCTGGAACGCATCGCCGCAGGCCAGAGCGCGGAGGCAGCCACGGCAGAGTTTTTGACCGACGACTATTTTGAGGCGTGGTATCAGGCCACCCTTGCGCAGTTACAGCAGTACGAGGGCTGACCGCCCGCAAAAAAGACGGAAAGGAGGCAGGCGATGTTTGACGCATGGAAACAGCGCCAGCGGCAGCGCTTGGAAAACAGACCGGAAAGAACCGTGTTCTACAATATTTTTGCCACCATGATGCTGGTGCTGGCGGTGGAGCTGCTGATGGCGGTCGCCAGCATCCTTGCCATCAACGTGACCGAGCAGCTGGACGAAAACGCCAAGGATCTGCTTACCATGCGGGTGCGCAACCGCGCCAGCTATGTGCAGGAGATCCTGCGGAACGCGGAGGATCTGGAGCAGCTGAGCGAGCAGATCACCGCCACCACCCAGCAGCTGCTGAAAAGCGGCGATATCTCGCTGGACACGCTGGATAACGGCAGCGAACAGAGCGATGCCCTGCTGGTAGCGCTTGCCCCGCAGCTTCTGGACACCCTGCGCACAAAGCAGGTGACCGGCATCTTTCTCATCCTGAACACCCATGATCTGGACACCTGCGAGGTGGGCAAAAAAATGCCCGGCATCTACCTGCGGGATATGGACCCGGACGCCCGCCCTTCGGAGCGCAACAGCGACCTTTTGCTGGAACGCGCCAGCGCCACAGTGGTAAAAGAGCTGGCCATCGGCACGGATAAGGGCTGGCAGCCCGCTTTCCCCTATCAGGGAGATACCAAGGGTGGCATCCTGCGCACGGTATTTCAGACCGCGTATAAGAGCGATGCCGGCCTTTCGGCGGAAAGCTATGGCCGCTGGACCACCAACTCCTACTGTCTGGCAGGGGACGACCGGCACGCCATTGCCTACTCGATGCCGCTGATCCTGCCGGACGGCACGGTATACGGCGTGGTGGGCGTGGAACTGCTCACGGACTATCTGCAGACAAAGCTGCCCTTCACCGAGCTGGACGAGGACAAGGCAGGCACCTATTTTATCGTGACCACTACCGATGATGCGCTGACGGACGGCGTGCTCTCCCTGCGCAAGACCGTGACCTCCGGCGAGGATCTGGTAACGGCAGATGCACCGCTGGGCGTTTTGAACTGCCGCAGCGACGGCAACGGCGGAAACTGGGTGGAGCTGAACGATAAGCGCTATTATATGGTGCTGGAGCCGCTGCAGGTGTATAACCGCAACGCGCCCTTTGCCGCCGAAAAGTGGTTTCTGACGGGTACCATGGAACAGTCGGTGCTGCTGGCTTTTTCCAGCCGGGTGCGCGAGGTGCTGCTGACCACCATAGCGATCACGCTGGTGCTGAGCGTTTTGGGCAGCCTGCTGGTCTCGGCACGGCTGGCCAGACCCATCAACCGTTTGTACCGCGAGGTGATAGACGCGCAGGAGAAAAAGACCTTCCCCCGCCTGTCCCGCACCGCCATCCGGGAGGTGGACCGCTTTGCCGAGACCATTACCGAGCTGAACAAGGAGCTGGTGACCAACTCCACCAAGTTTTTGCGCATCATGGATATGGCCAGTGTGGAGATCGGCGGCTACGAGCTGCGCACCGACACCGGCAGCGTGTTTGTGACCGATAATTTCTTCTCCCTGCTGGGCAAGCCCGAGATGCAGGGCGAGCCGCTGAGCGTGCGCCGGTTCGAGGAGGTGCTCAAGGGCATCCGGGAAAAGAATCCCTGTGACCACACCGCCGAGGGCGACGAGCTGCTGACCATTCAGCAGCCGGACGGCGTGCGGTACATCATGCTGCGCAGCACCATCGAGGGGCACGCCAAGATCGGCCTTGCCGAGGACGTGACCGCCGCTGTGCTGGAACGGAAGCGCATCGAGCACGAGCGCGATCACGATATCCTGACCGGGCTGTACAACCGGCAGGCCTTCAACCGGGTGTGCACCGAGCTGTTTGCCGCGCCGGAGCGCATGGGCGTGGCGGCGCTGATGATGATGGACTTGGATAACCTCAAGCACATCAACGATACCTACGGCCACGACTGGGGCGACCAGTACATCCGCCGCACCGGTCAGTGCCTGCGGGACAATACCCCCGCCGGGACGGTGTGCGCCCGCCTTTCCGGCGATGAGTTCCTTGTGCTGTTCCACGGCTACCGCAGCCGGGACGCAGTGCGGGAAAAGATCGACTGCCTGACCAATGCCATGCGGCAGAGCGTGGCGCTGCTGCCCAGCGGCAACGCTTTGCACATCAGCCTTTCCGGCGGCATTGCGTGGTACCCGGACGACGGGCAGGACTGGGAGACTTTGAAAAAATACGCCGACTTTGCCATGTATCAGGTCAAGCATTCGGAGAAGGGCCGGGTGGAGGAGTTCGACATCGGGGTATACAACCGCGAAGCCTACGCCGAGCGCACCCGCAGGGAGTTCCGGCAGCTGCTCAGCAATGCGCAGGTGTTCTACTGCTTCCAGCCCATCTTCTCGGCGCGCAGCGGCAGGGTAGTCGCCTACGAGGCGCTGATGCGCTCCGACCTGCCCACCCTGCGCTCCCCGGCCACCATCATGAAGCTGGCGCGGGAGCAGGGGGCACTGTACGAGATCGAGCGCATCACCTTTACCAAGGCACTGGAGACCTTCGACAGCCTGTGCCGGGCGGGCAGTGTGTCCGGGGATGCCATGCTCTTTGTCAACTCCATTGCCAACACCTGCCTGTCGCATGAGGACGGCAAATATATAAACAGCCATTGGCACGAGCTGTGCCACCGCATGGTCGTCGAGATCACCGAAGAGGAAGAAATCGACTACGAAGCACTGGAGAGAAAGCGCAATGCACCGGGCTTTTCCGGGATGTTTGCACTGGACGATTACGGCAGCGGCTATTCCAACGAGAATACGCTATTGCAGCTTGCACCCCGGTTCGTCAAGGTGGATATTACCATCATCCGTGGCATCGACACCTCGCCGGACAAGCAGCAGATCCTGCGCAATGTGGTGGCTTACGCCCACCCCCGCAGCATGAAGATCGTTGCCGAGGGCGTGGAGACCGCCGCCGAGCTGCGCACGGTCGTCGAGCTGGGCGCAGACCTTTTGCAGGGCTATTTTCTGGCACGCCCGGCCATTGTGCCGGGAGCGATCGCGCCGGAGGCAGTGGCGATCATCCAGGAGTTACAGCGCCGGGCAAAAGATTAAAAAAACAAGCCCTCCCGGGCGCTGCGGCGCAGGGAGGGCTTTTGCAACGGAGGTAGAAAAATATGGTACAGGTGGATCTCATCACCGGCTTTTTGGGCGCAGGCAAGACCACCTTTCTGCGCCGCTATGTGCGGTATCTGGTACAGCAGGGGCATAAGGTGTGCATTCTGGAAAACGATTTCGGCGCGGTGAACGTGGACGCCATGCTGGTGCAGGAGGTGCTGGGCCCCGGCTGCGATGTGGAGACCATCAGCGGCGGCTGCGACTGCGACACCCACCAGCGCCGGATGCGCACCAAGCTCATCGCCATGGCCATGCGCGGTTTTGACCGGGTGGTGGTGGAGCCCAGCGGCATCTTTGATGTGGACGAGTTTTTCGATATCCTGCGGGACGACCCGCTGGACCGGTGGTATCAGCTGGGCAGCGTCATTGCCGTTGTGGACGCCCTTCTGCCGGAAACGCTTTCGCCGCAGGCAGAGTATCTGCTGGCCTCCGAGACCATGAACGCGGGCTGCGTGCTGCTGAGCCGCGCCCAGCTGGCAGCGCCCGCCCAGTGCGCCGCCGCCGCTGCCCACTTGGAGCGTGCACTGGAAGCCGCAAAATCTTCCCGCCGCTTTGCGCCAGGGGAGATCCTTGCCAAGGACTGGGCTGCCCTGACCGATGCCGACCTTGCCGCCCTTGCCGCCTGCGGCTACCGGCAGGCCAGCTGCGAAAAGCTGCATTTTGACCAGCACGCGGCCTTTACCTCCCTTTGCTTTCTGGAACTGCACCTCACCCCACAGCAGCTGCAGGCCGCCGCACAGCGGCTGTTCAACGCACCGGAATGCGGGCAGGTGCTGCGGGTCAAGGGCTTTGCGCCCGCCCCGGCAGGCGGCTGGCTGGAGCTGAACGCCACCGCCGCCGGCTGCACCCTTGCGCCCATCCCGCAGGGGCAGGAGGTAGTTATTGTCATCGGTGAAGCACTGGATAAAGCCGCCATTGAAGCAAAATTGAAGGGGTGAAAGGCAGTTTTCCCCCATAACAAAACACATTGTGGAAAAACAGGAGGGAGCATCATGCAGGAAGTACGCGCAGCCGTTATTGGCACCGGGGTCATGGGGCGCAAGTATGCCCAGATGATCGCAGAGGGAAAGGCGGGGGCATTGCGTCTGACCGCCGTGGTCTGCCGCAGCGCCGGGGCGCAGCAGTGGGCAAAGGATACCCTGCCGGATACGGTGCGGGTGTGCCCCAGCGCCGAGGCGCTGTACGCCCACGCGGAGGAGTTTGACGCCGTGCTGGTGGTCACCCCGCACAAGACCCACCCGGTGCTGGTGATGCAGGCTTTTGCCCACGGCAAGCACGTCTTGTGCGACAAGCCCAGCGCAAACGCGCTGGCACCGGCACTGGAAATGAACCGCGCCGCCGAAAAAAGCGGCCTTGTTTTCGCCATGATGTTCCATCAGCGCCGCTACAAAAAGTATATGCGGCTTAAAAAATTACTGGATGATGGGGCATTGGGCGAGATCAAGCGGGTGCAGCTGGAAAACAGCCGCTACTTCCGCACATGGATGTACCACCGCTCCGGCAGCTGGCGTTCCAGCTGGGCAGGGGAGGGCGGCGGTGCGCTGCTCAATCAGGGCCAGCACATTCTGGACATCTGGCAGTGGCTGTTCGGGATGCCAACCAGTATTTATGCCGTGATCCCCTACGGGAAGTATAACGACTTTATGGTGGACGACGAAGCCACCCTGCTGATGGAGTACCCGCAGCAGCGCACGGCAACCTTTATTCTTTCCACCGGCGAGGGCAGCTACACCGAGCGGTTGGAGATCGTGGGCACCAAGGGCACCGCCCTGCTGGAAAAGGACACCCTCACCCTACACACCTACACGCCAGACACCGAGACCTACCGCCGTACCGCAGACTGCACCGAGCGCCAGCAGCTTACCGTGACCACCGTTACCGAGCAGTTCGCGCCGCAGGCAGAGCCTTACCCGGAGATGCTGGCAAACTTTGCGGATGCCATTTTGCACGGCACGCCCCTGACCGCCCCCGGCGTGGAGGGCGTGCGGGCGCTGGAGCTGACCGACGCGGCTTACCTGTCCGCATGGCTGGGGGAGAAGATCACCCTGCCGCTGGACGCAGACCGGTTTGAACAGGAGCTGCAAAAGCATATTCAGGAGGAACAGGCAAATGGCTAAACTGCGGTTTATTGTAGTAGGCTCCGGCTGGCGGTCGCTGTTTTACTGGCGCATCGCGCAGGCGCTGCCGGAACGGTTCGAGCTGTGCGCCATGCTTTGCCGCACCGAGGAAAAGGCCGAAAAAATGCACCGGGAGTACGGCGTGCCGGTAAGCACCTCGGCGGAGCAGTGCATTGCCCTGCACCCGGATTTCGTGGTGGTGGCAGTGAATAAAGCGTCCATCGCCGCCGTCAGCACCGAATGGCTTGCCCGGGGCTTTGCCGTGCTGTGCGAGACCCCGGCGGCGCTGGAGGAGGACGCATTGCGCGCCCTCTGGCAGCTGCACCGGCAGGGCGCAAAGCTGCAGGTTGCAGAACAGTACTGGCTGTACCCCACGCTGGCAAAACGGCTGGCAGCAGTGCGCAGCGGCGCACTGGGCACGCCGCAGTTTGCCCGGCTGTCGGTGGCGCACGGCTACCACGCGGTCAGTCTGGCGCGGCAGTTCCTGAACGCCGGGCAGCAGCCGGTGCGGGTGACCGGACGCAGCTGGACGGAAAAGATCATCGAAACGGATTCCCGCTGGGGTGCGGTGCATAACGGCGCATTGGTGGAAAAGACCTTGCAGCAGCACACGCTGGAATTTGCGGGCGGCGGCACAGCGTTTCTGGATTTTAACGGTGTGCAGTACCACTCCTATCTGCGCAGCACCCACACCAGTGTGCAGGGAGAGCGGGGCGAAGTGTTCGACGACACCCTGCGCTGTCTGGATGCCGCCGGGGAGCCGGTGTGCCGTCAACTGACCCCGCTGCCCGACCCGCTGGCAGCAACCGCCGCGCAGGCAGGGCTGAACGAGGACGAGACCGCCATCGCCTGTTTTCTGGACAGGATGCAGGGCTATCTTGCCGGCGGGGCAGAGGTGTACCCGCTGGCAGACGCCTTGCAGGACGCCTACCTTGCCCTGCTGATGGAGCGCGCCCTTGCCGCCGGACAGCCGCTGGAAAGCACCCCGCAGCCGTGGAATACAGAAGAACGATAAAAAAGGCTCAGGAGCACCTGTCGGCGCTTCTGAGCCTCTTTTCACGATTGGAGCCGTGACGGCAACCAGCCAGTTCTCCGTAGCAGTCCTTTCCGTGAAAACGGGACAGCGGAGCGTCCGCAGACGCTCCGCTGTCCCAAAATTATAAATGTTTTTCCGCTAAAAATGCCCAAAGCAACGCGGAGGGCATTCAAATCGTTATACCCCCCCCGAAAGGGGCGCAGGATCACATCAGGTCGATCAGCGCTTCCACCTCGTCCATGTGGGTGGCCCAGCTGGTGGCGATGCGCACCACGGTATGGGT
>ERZ773147.2566-NODE-2566-length-15477-cov-4.325509_pt1 | contig 15477 bp, 13 predicted proteins | sample MGYA00580851_ERZ773147 | MGnify/ENA primary metagenome ERZ773147 (study PRJEB29015, sample SAMEA2737818) | human gut metagenome | biome: human gut; feature: human-associated habitat; material: faeces | place: China | collected 2012 ... | reverse complement strand
CTGCAGCGCCTTGCCGCGCAGGATATTACCGCGGCGCGCGGCGCGCTCATCGACATTCTTGCAAACTATCAGGGCTTTCGCAAATGCCGCGTCATCGTGGTGTTCGATGCCTACAAGGTCAAGGGCAATCCCGGCAGCGTGCAGACGGTACACGGCATCAAAGTCGTTTACACCAAGGAAGCAGAGACCGCCGACACCTACATCGAACGTGCGACCTACGAGCTGCGCCGCGAACGCCGCGTGCGCGTGGCAACATCGGACGGCCCCGAGCAGGTCATTATCCTCGGCCACGGGGCGCTGCGCGTCTCCGCCCGCGCGTTTCATGCTGAGGTCGAGGCCGCCGAGGGACAGATCAGCGCCGTACTGCAAAGCCTGACGAACCGCCCCCGAAGTGAGCGCACCGTCAGAAACAATGTAAAACTCAAGCAATAACAGAAGGCCCGCGCCGTCTTTTCCGGCGCGGGCCTTGCTCGTGATTCTGGCTCATTTTTGACCTTCATTTTTGTCAAAGTGCCGGATTTTTTATGGAATTCAAATTTTTCTTGCCATTTTCCTGTCTTTATGCCATGCTGTTGATGTAAGCATTCCCGTCAGCGATCAAAAATCAGCATAGGAGGACGATACCATGAAACGGCTCCCTTCCCTGTTGTTGTCACTGGTCCTTTCGCTTGCGCTGCTCGTCCCCGTTTTTGCGGCGGACGCCTGCAAGGAGATCCGCTACACCGACTTTACCTGCGGCAAGGAAATGCACTTCACGGAGCATTATTGCCGCAACGGCGACAAAACCATCCGCGTCGAAAGCGCGGACGCATGCGCCGTCAGCCATCTGGACGCGTCTGCGCAGATCCTTACGGTCGAAAGCACCGTAGATGGCAAGACGAGCACTGTCTCGTTTCCCTTTTCACCTCCTGAGGGATCCAAACCACCCTCTTATTACAAACTTATCGCTGAGGGCGCCAAACCGACCTCTTACAGACTTATCGCGCGGCATTCCTCATTCATATTTTCCTAAAACGGCAGTGAAAAGCTGCCGTTTTTTTGCGCCCTTTTTGCACATTTTTCTCTTGCAATTCATTTTTAATTGTTGTACTCTTATCACTGTTAACAGTCAACGATAGTCAATAACTGTTTACTATCAAAAGTATTTCCACGAAAGGAGAAAGCAACCATGCAGACCAATGAGATCCAGGAGCTGCTGCTCGACACGATCCCCGCATGGCACTACTGGTTCGCCCGCCCGTTCAAGCGCATGCTCAACGACGGCGTGAGCCTCGATATGTACTACTGCATTCAATCGATGCGCCGCAGCGGCCACACGATGACGATGACAGAGCTTGCAAACTTCGCCCGCATGCCCAAGCAGCAGATGAGCAAGCTCGTTGACCGGCTTGTGGACGGCGGCTTTGCCGAGCGGCTGAGCGACCCGGACGACCGCCGGGTTATCCGTCTGCGCGCCACGGCGAAGGCGGACGAATACATCGCCGCCTTCTTTGAAAAGGACGCGGCGGAGTACCGCGAATTCTTCGAGCAGCTCGATAAGGAGGAACTTGATCCGTTCTGTGAGGCGCTGCGCACCATTCACGATACGTTTGACGAGCAGCGCAAGCGCATGATCGCGCAGGGGAAAATGCCCGAATGTCCCCCGCCGCGCAAGAGAGGAGGCAAATGCCAATGAAAATGATCCGCCGCTTCATGGGCTGTATCCGCGAATACAAAAAGCCTACCGTCCTGACGCTTCTGTGCATGGTCGGCGAGGTCGCGATTGAGGTGCTGATCCCGTTTTTCACAGCCAATCTCGTCAATGAGATCAAAAACGGCGCAGCGCTCGGCGGCGTTGTCCGCGTGGGTCTTGTGCTCATTCTGATGTCCCTTGTGTCGCTTGGCTGCGGTGCGCTCGGCGGCCTGTTCGGCTCGCGCGCGAGCGCCGGGTTTGCCAAAAACGTCCGTCACGACGTCTTCACCCGCGTGCAGGGCTTCGCCTTTGAAAATATCGACAAGTTTTCCTCCGCTTCGCTCGTCACGCGCATGACCACCGACGTGAGCAACGTGCAGATGGCGTTCATGATGTGCATCCGCATCGCCGTGCGCGCCCCGCTGATGTTCCTCTTTGCCGTCATCATGGCCTATATCATGGGCGGTGCGCTCGCAACGACCTTTCTTATCATCATTCCCGTGCTGGTGATCGGCCTTCTTCTCATCGCGCGCAAGGCTATGCCCGCCTTCCGCGCGGTGTTCCGCAAGTACGACCGTCTCAACGAATCCGTGGAGGAAAACGTCCGCGCGATGCGCGTGGTCAAAGGCTTTGCCCGTGAACAGTATGAAAAGGAGAAGTTCGCCGCTGCCTCGCATGACATTGCCAAGGACTTCACCTTCGCCGAGCGTGTGGTCGCGCTCAACGGTCCGCTGATGCAGTTCTGCGTCTACTTCAACATGGTCTTTGTGCTCTTTATCGGTTCGAATCTCATTATCACGGGCGGCGGCACGACCATCGACGTCGGTCAGCTCTCCGCCATGCTGACCTACGGCATGCAGATTCTGATGTCGCTGATGATGATCTCGATGATCTATGTGATGCTCACGATGTCCTACGAATCCTTCCTCCGCATCTGCGAGGTGCTTGAGGAAGAGCCTGCCTTCGCCGCCCCTTCCTCCCCCGCCACAGACGTGAAGGACGGTTCAATCGACTTTGAAAACGTCAGCTTCAAGTATTCCGCACAGGCAAAGAAATTTGCCTTGCAGGGCATCAATCTGCACATCGCCTCGGGCACGACCGTCGGCATTCTCGGCGGCACGGGCTCGAGCAAATCAACGCTCGTGCAGCTCATTCCCCGCCTTTATGACGCAACCGAAGGCAGCGTGAAGGTCGGCGGCGTGGATGTTCGCAATTACGACCTTGACGCGCTGCGCGGCGCGGTCAGCGTGGTGCTGCAAAAGAACGTTCTCTTCTCCGGCACGATCAAGGATAACCTTCGCTGGGGCAACGAGCACGCAAGCGACGAAGAAATGATCGAGGCCTGCCGTCTTGCACAGGCAGATGAGTTCGTCCGCTCCTTCCCCGACGGGTACGACACCTACATCGAGCAGGGCGGCACGAACGTCTCCGGCGGTCAGAAGCAGCGCCTGTGCATCGCCCGCGCACTGCTCAAAAAGCCCAAAATTCTGATTCTCGACGACTCGACCAGTGCGGTCGACACGCGCACCGACGCGCTGATCCGCGAGGGCTTCCGCACCTACATTCCCGAGACGACGAAGATCATCATTGCCCAGCGCGTCGCGTCCGTGCAGGACGCCGATCTCATTCTCGTGATGAATAACGGCCGCATCGCGGACATGGGCACGCACGAGCAGCTTCTTATCTCGAGCGCGATTTACCGCGAGGTCTACGAATCCCAGACGAACGGAGGTGACAGCAATGAGGCATAATTCCAGAGCGTCCGGCCGCCCCAACGACGGCGCCGCTAATCTTGCCATGCTGAAGCGCACGGTGAAAAAGCTTTTCTCCTACTATCCCGTGCTCGCCCCCGTCACATTCGCCTGCATTCTGTTCTCAGCGATCGTTTCATCGATTCCGTCCCTTTTCGTGCAGAACGTTATTCAGATCATTCAGAAGTGGTACGTTTCGCGCGACTGGGCATCTGCCAAGGCAGAGCTCGTCCCCATTCTGTCGCTGCTCATTTCGCTCTATGTGCTCTCGATCATTGCGATCCTCGTCTACAAGCAGCTCATGGCCTATATGACACAGGGCTTTCTTGATAAGCTCCGTCAGGAGATGTTCGGCGGCATGCAGGATCTTCCCATCCGCTACTTCGACACCCACCAGCACGGCGATATCATGAGCTTCTACACCAACGATATCGACACGCTGCGCCAGCTCGTGTCCGAAGCCATCCCCGCCTTCATCCAGTCTGGCGCGATCGTGCTGGCCGTGTTCGGCATTATGCTCTATTTCAGCATCTGGCTGACGCTCATTTCGGTGCTCGGCGTGATTCTGATGATCGTCGTCACCAAGCGCGTCGGCGGCGGCAGCGCCAAATTCTTCCTGCGCCAGCAGCAGGCCGTCGCCAAAACCGAGGGCTATATTCAGGAGACGATGACCGGCCAGAAGGTCGTCAAGGTCTTCTGCCACGAGCAGCGCTCCATTGAGGAGTTCGACAAGATCAACGACGCCCTCTTTGAAGACAGCTACCGCGCCCACGCCTATGCCAGCGTGCTCGGCCCCATCATCGGCAACATCGGCAACTTCCTCTATGTAGCTCTGGCGCTCGTGGGCGGCGTGCTGCTGCTTATCGGCGTTCCGAACCTGAGCCTTTCCGGCAAGGCGCTGGATATCTCGATTCTCGTCCCGTTCCTCAACATGACCAAGCAGTTCACGGGCAATATCAACCAACTCTCCCAGCAGATCAACTCCATCGTCATGGCGGGCGCAGGCGCGCAGCGCGTCTTCTCCCTCATCGATGAAAAGGCCGAGACGGACGACGGCTTCGTTACGCTCGTCGACGCGGACATCGCCCCCGACGGCACGATCACCGAGAGCGACCATCACACCGGCCACTGGGCGTGGAAGAACCCGAACGACAACGGCAAAGCCTCTTACCGCGAGCTGCGCGGTGACGTGCGCCTCATCGACGTGGACTTCGGCTACGAGCCGAACAAAGAGGTCCTGCACGACGTCTCCGTCTACGCGGAGCCCGGTCAGAAGGTCGCCTTTGTCGGCGCGACCGGCGCGGGCAAGACGACCATCACGAACCTCATCAACCGCTTTTACGACATTCAGGGTGGGCAGATCACCTATGACGGCATCGACGTGCGCCACATCCGCAAGGACGACCTCCGCCGTTCGCTCGGTACGGTTTTGCAGGACACGCACCTGTTTACCGGCACGGTCATGGAGAACATCCGGTATGGCCGTCTGGAGGCCACGGACGAGGACTGCATCCGCGCCGCGAAGATCGCCAACGCGCACTACTTCATTTCGCATCTGCCGCAGGGCTACGACACCATGCTGACCTCCGACGGCGCGAATCTCTCGCAGGGCCAGCGCCAGCTGCTGGCGATCGCCCGCGCGGCGGTCTCGGAGGCACCGGTATTGATTCTGGACGAGGCGACCTCGTCCGTCGATACGCGCACGGAAAAGCTCATCGAGCGCGGCCTTGACGGGCTGATGAAGGGGAGGACGGTCTTTGTGATCGCGCACCGGCTGTCCACGGTGCGCAACGCGGACGCGATCCTGGTGCTGGAAAACGGCCGCGTCGTGGAGCGCGGAAATCACAACGACCTGCTTGAGCTGCGCGGACGGTATTATCAGCTGTATACGAACATGATCGAGCTGGCATAAACAGTATAAAGAGAACCGCCGGACGGATGCTTTGTGCATCCGCTCCGGCGGTTTTGCCGATATAAGCTTTTTTGAGACCGGCGGCAGGCACATCAGGGTACTGGCTCCGGGAGACGTTCAGCCCTCGCCGGTGACCTGACGGTAGAGCGACCACATGGCCTCGACGCCGCAGCCGGGGATATGATGCCGCGCGGCCAGCTCGTCCGTATAATCGGTGAGCAGCATGGGGCGGTAGTCATAGAAGCCGGTCGTATTGCTGACAAGCATGACGTTGATGGTCGGCTCGAGCGTACAGTCGGTGACGCGCGTTCCATCAGCGTCCTTTTCGAACGTGACGCTGGCAAGGCCGCCAAGCATGTTCTGCGGCTCCACCTGATGCGAAAGGAAATTGCCAAGCGAATAGAAGACCGGCATTTCATGCCCGTCGGAGCCGGTCAGCGTGACGAGCGGCTGAAGAACGTGCGGATGCGCGCCGATGACCAGATCGACGCCCTGATTGGCAAAGAACTGCGCCCAATCCTTCTGCTGATCGGTCGGCTCAAAGATGCCCTCTTCGCCCCAATGGGCAAAGACGACGACAAAGTCGGCCTGCTCCTTTGCGCGGGAGATGGTATTGGCGATGGCGTCCCGCCCGTGCAGCAGATCAACCATGTAGGCATAAGGCGGCGCATTGTAGTTCAGACCGTAGGTGTAGTTCAGCATGGCGATGCGGATGCCGTTCTTTTCGACCACACGGATCGTGTCAGCGTCCTCCTGCGAGTCGTGAATGCCGAGCATGGTGATCTCCGGGTGCTTCTCCCGCCAGAATTGGATGGTGTCGAGAATGCCCGTCTCGCCCTTGTCGAGGCAGTGATTGGTGGCCTGCGTGACGACGTCGAAGCCCGCGCTTGCGAGCGCGTCGCCGACGGCGGTCGGAGAGCCGAAATAGGGGTAGTTGCCGTACATCGCGGGATCGTTCACATAGATCGTCTCCTGATTGATGCAGGCAATGTCATAGGACTCGACCGTGGGCTGGATATCAGCGTAAAACGGCGTGAAATCATAGGTGCCGTCATTCTTCTGCGCCGACCAGTAGACGCAGTTGTGGATCAGATTGTCGCCCAGCGCCATGAGCGTGACACGGGCGGTCTCCGGCTCCGGCTCCGTACCGGGCTGGACGGCCTCCGTCGGAGAGACCGGCTCCTCGGCGGCAGGGGCCTTCAGCTCCTCCGGCGCGGCGGGCGTATTTGCAGCTTCCAGCTCGGAGGGAGAAGGGGCGGGCACGGAAAGCGAGGCCTGCCGCTCGGCGGCGTTGGTCCGAACCTTGCTTTCCCAAGAGGCTGCGGCCTCCAGAACGGCGAACGCTCCCAGCATGATCGCTGTCAGCAGAAGCAGGAGCAGGATCCACCCCGCGACCGTACCGCGCGAATTTGAAGCCTGCCGGAGTCTTTGAGCCATACTGCGCACCCCCTGTTTTTGATACATCCATCATAGTAGAAATTTCCGGCTTTTGGAAGAAAAAGAAGGAAAGCTGCAAGAAAAAGCGCGTCAGACAGGAAGGTCAGACATAGAACGACCGCGCAAACTCCATGAACTGGAGAGCCTGCGGCCGGAGATAGTCGCCCCGGCGGCAGGCAAGGCAGAGACTGCGCGAGGCGGCGTCATTCGGAAGCGGAAACACCAGCAGCCGTCCGCTGTGCCGTTCACTGCGGACGGCGATCTCCGAGACGATGGAGATGCCCAGCCCGCCCGCGACCAGATTCTTGACGCTTTCCTGATCGTTCAGCCGCGCGCTCACGCTGAGCGAGGACGGCTCCAGGCCGATGCTGCGGAAAAAGACGTCCACACTGCGCTGACTGCCGCTTCCCGGCTCCCGCAGGAGCAGCGGCTGGCTTCGCAGAAGCTCCGCGACGGTCGCGCCGTCGGGAGAGAGCGCGGAAAAATAGGCGGTGTTCGGCGTAATGAGCACCATGGAATCGCAGTAGAAGGGCGTGAAAGCAAGATCCTCCTCCGGCTCCTCCATGCCGACGAGCGCCAGCTCGAACTGCCCCTTCCGCAGCCCGTCGAGCACGTCGGCGCTGTCGCTCTGGTGGATGGCGAAGGTGGCCTCCGGGTGCAGGCGGCGGTACTGCGGAAGCAGCTCGGGCAGAATATAGGCCGAGGGAATGGTGGAGCTGCCGAGGCGGATCAGGTGCTGATCCTCCGACCAGCTGGACAGAAGCCGGTCCTGAAGAGAGAGAACGTGGGCGGCGTATTCGTAAAGCTCCCGCCCGCGCGGGGTGATGGCAAGCGATTTCGTGGTGCGCAGAAACAGCCGCTCATGCAGCTCGTCCTCGAGCTGGCGGATATGGGCGCTGACGGTCGGCTGCGAGGTGTAGAGCCGCGCGGCGGCCTTTGTGAAGCTGCCGCAGTCCACAACGGCGACGAAGGATCGAAGCTGCTTAAAGTCCATGTGCGTCCTCCCGGGTCAGAAGGTCCAGCGCCGCCGCTGCGGCGTCGATGTCGGCCTCCGTGTTGAACCATCCGAAGGAAAAGCGGAGCGTCCCCGTCGGGAAGGTGCCGAGCGTCCGATGGGCGGACGGCGCGCAGTGCAGTCCGACGCGGGTCTGGACGCCGAAGCGTGTGTCGAGCGCCTCGGCAGTCCATGCCGGGTCGCGGCCGGGCGTCTGGATGGAGACGACGCCGGTCCGGCCGTCCGCGCCAGGAAGCCCGAGCAGGCGGACGCGGCCCTCCGCCGCCATCGGCCGCAGCGCGGCAAGGAAGCGCTCCGTCAGCGCGGCTTCGTGCGCGCGGATGGCGTCCATGCCCGTTTCGGACAGAAAACCGAGCGCGGCGTGCAGGCCCGCGAGGCCGGGCAGATTCATGGTGCCCGCCTCGAAGCGATCGGGCAGGAAGTCCGGCATGAATTCCGTGTGGCTCATGCTGCCGGTGCCGCCTGCGATGCCGATGAAAATGGTGTTCATGTCACGGGCCCTCCCAAGTGATCTCTGCCGCCATTATAGGAAATGTGACGGAGAAAAGCAAGCGGCGCAGGGCGCATCATGTAAAAAAAGAATGAATTTCGGCGATAGACGGTTGACGTGAGGGGGTGAAATGGGTATTATGTAAAATAGATTTTTTCTCGGAGGTATCCACATGAGTCTCATCAAGTGCAAGAAATGCGGAGAGATGTTCTCCGATAGCTATAAGACCTGCCCGTTCTGCGAAGAAGACGATGCTTATTACGGCGGCCGCGCCACCAAGCGCCGCCGCAGAGCGGAGACCCCCCGCCGCAAGGCACCCAGCATTCTGGGCCCCGTGGTGGTGCTGGTGCTGATCCTGCTGGTGCTGCTGGTGGTATGGCTGCTGTTCGGCGACCAGATCAAAACCGCCATCGGCGGCCAGAAGCCGCCTGCGGAGGACGTGATCCCCGAGCCTACCCCCACACCGGATCCCGACCCTGTGGAGCCCGCCGATACCATCACCCTGAACCGCGCGGTGCTGGCGCTGGATGTGGGCGGCAAGGAGACGCTGAAGGTCAATGAGGAGATCACGGAGACCTGCGCCTGGAGCAGCAGCGATCCCGCCGTCGTCACCGTCAGCGATACCGGCGAGGTCACGGCTGTGGCCGCGGGCAGCGCTGTTATCACCGCCAAGGTGGGCAGCGCCGAGGCCACGTGCAGCGTCACCGTCAAGGCCGCCGAGGGCAGCGACACCACCGGCAGCACCACCGGCAGCACTACCGGAAGCACCACCGGAAGCACCACCGGCAATACTACCGCCACGGTGGATATCAGCAAGCTGACCATCACCGCCACGTCTGAGGGCGGCTACGAGGGCGATCTGGCCTCCACCAGCGAGACCGGCGTATTCGAGATGAGCGCCAAGGCCGGCGAGGTCTGGACCCTGGGACTCAAGGGCACTGACGCGTCCGTGACCTGGGCCATGGACGGCGACAGCAACGGCGTCTGCAAGCTGGAGGGCGCCAAGGTCACCGTCACCGGTACCAGCAGCGGCCGCTACGCCACCATCGTGGGCACCGTGGGCGGCGGCACGGTGAAGGCCATCATCCGCATCCGCTGACGCGGCACATTCCCCACCATCTCTGTACGGACCGCTGAAAGGCGGTCCGTACTTTGCGTTTTCCACAGGAAAACGCAAAAAAGCACTACCAAAACGCCGCGCCCTGTGGTATGATATAAGGTGCAATTATAGGCGAACGGAGGGACCGCTGTGAAGCATACCGCGAAAAAGTGTATCCTGCTGCTGGCAGGACTGGCGCTGGCCGCCGTGCTGTCCGGCTGCACCTTCTTCGACTCCTCCGTGGAGCAGCTGTTCACCCTGCCCCGTATGGCAGAGGAGTATACCGGCCTGTCCCAGCAGATCGACAGTCTCATCGACCAGGGCTACGAGTACGCCTCGCCCTCCGGCGGCCGGAACATCCAGTCCGTCCAGATGGTGGATCTGGAGGATGACGGCATCCAGGAGGCGCTGGTGTTCCTGCGCCGCAGCAGCGATGAAAAGCCCCTGAAGATCATGGTGTTCCGGCTGGAGGGCGACACCTACCGCTGTTTCTGCACCATTGAGAGCAGCGGCTCCGCCGTGGACAGCGTCTATTATCAGGACCTCAACGGCGACGGATGCCGCGAGATCATCGTGGGCTGGCGCATCAGCGCCGATGTTCAGACTCTGGCCGCCTACACCGTGGAGTCGGAGCCGGTAGCCCTGATGTCCAGCGGCTACACCCAGTTCAGTGTCCAGGACCTCAACGGCGACGGCGTGCCCAGCCTGCTGGTGCTCCGCAGCGACGGCGAGCTGGGTCCCGTGGCGGAGTTTTACGGCTGGCAGGAGGAACAGATGGGCGTGTCCTACCGCTGCCGTCTGTCCACCTCCATGGCCGCCCTGAACCGCGGCAGCGTCGTCACCGGCATGGTGGATAAGGATACCCCCGCCGTGTTCATCACCGGCGTGGATATCACAAGCATGGCCGTCACCGACATCCTTATCTACCGTCAGGAGGCGGGCCTTGTCAACGTGGCGCTGGATAAAAACAGCGGCGTGTCCGCCGCCGTCTACCCCTACCGCCAGCTCTCCCCCCAGGACATCGACGGCGACGGCATCATCGAGCTGCCCTGCCCCGAGGCCGACAGCGCTGCCGAGCAGACCGACGGCTTCGTGGCCTGGATGAGCTGGAAGTCCGACGGCCGTTTTGAGCAGTCCGCCAAGACCTACCACTGTCTCTCCGCCGGATGGTACTTCACCATCCCCCTGAGCTGGTGGAACTGGGATGTGGACGCTCTTGTCACCGCCATCTCCAACGAAAACCAGATGACCCTCTGCATCAACGGTGACTCCGTGCTGTCCGTCTACACCATCACCGGTGAGAACCGCGATTCCCGCAGCCGCATGGGCCACCGACTGGTCCTCCGCCGACAGACTACCACCGTCTACGCCGGCGAGGTCTTTGAGATCGCCCCCTATTACGGCATGGATGAGGACCTGCTGCGCCGTAGCTTCAATCTCATCCTGGGTACTTGGAACAATTCCTGACGTCAGAAAGGAGCGCACTATGAAAAAAGTACTGGTCCTGGAGGACGAATCCAGCATCCGCAGCTTTATCGTCATCAATCTCCGCCGCGCCGGCTACGAGGTGATTGAGGCGGAGACCGGCGAGGAGGCGCTGGAGAAGCTGAAGGAGCACGCCGATGTCCGCGTGGCCCTTCTGGACATCATGCTCCCCGGCATCGATGGCTTCGAGGTCTGCCGCCGCATCCGCGCCACCAATGCGACCATCGGCATCATCATGCTCACCGCCCGCTCCCAGGAGATGGATAAGGTCACCGGCCTGATGACCGGCGCCGACGACTATGTCACCAAACCCTTCTCACCCGCCGAGCTTACCGCCCGCGTGGATGCCCTGATGCGCCGCTCCGGCGGCGCCGCCGTGGACGCCGGTGAGATCGACCAGCCGCCCTTCCTGCTGAACACCCGCAACCGCACTCTGGAGAAGAACGGCCAGCGCATCAAGCTCACCCAGGTGGAGTACTCCATCATGAAGATGTTTATGGAGAACCCCGGCAAGGCCCTCTCCCGCGAGGAGATCCTGGATATGGTCTGGGGCCACGACTACTTTGGCGAGCTGAAGATCGTGGATGTCAACATCCGCCGCCTCCGTCTCAAGATCGAGGACAACGCCACGAATCCAACGTACATTACCACGATCTGGGGCTACGGCTATAAGTGGGGCTTCTGATGGCGGATCTTTTCCGCCGATACTGCGTTGCAAAGTCTGGCTGTACACAAAGTACAGCGGCGGCTTTGCGCCTTGTCTCGGCGAAAAATCTCTTGCCATCAGTGTTCTATTGACAACGCCGCGCCGCTTATTTTGACTTTACCACGAAAGGAGCTGAGGAACATGTCCCCCAAGCTGCCGCGGGTGCAGGGCCTGCGCCGCCGCTGGCTGGCCGGAAGCATCGGCCCCGTGGCCGCCATATTGCTGCTGGTGGGCGCCCTCATCTCTGTGGGCTTCGCCAGCAACTACTACAACAGCGCCCGCTCCACCCTGCGGGCCAAGGCGGCCGCCGGCGCCGACTACTTCAATACCTATGTCATGATCGGCTACAAGGAGTATTACCGCAGCGCCACACTGTACGCCGCCACCTTTGACGACAGAGACCACATCGAGCTGCAATTTCTCAACAGCTCAGGCCGCGTGGAGGTCACCACCCGCGGCCTGACGGCGGGCACCTATCCCAGCACACCGGAGGTGGCCCGCGCCGTGGAGAGCGGCACGGTGCAGGATTACGTGGGCCGCGATGAGGCCACCGGCGAGCGGATCATCGCCGCCTCCAGCCTGCTGAAGTTCAACGGGCAGGTGGTGGGCGTCATGCGCTATGTCACCGCCATCGGGAACCTGGACCGTCAGGTGTTTCTGACGGTGCTGGTAGTCTGCGGCGTCATGACCGCGGTGATCTGCCTGATTTTCCTGTCCAGCTCCATCTTCATCAACAACGTAGTGGCCCCTGTCTCCGCCGTGTCGGAGACGGCCAAGCGCATCTCCGCCGGCAGCTACGGCATCCAGATCCCCAACAAATACACCGATGAGATGGGTGTGCTGGTGGACAACATCAACGACATGTCCCTGAAGATCAGTCAGAGCGAGAAGATGGAGTCGGAGTTCATCTCCTCCGTGTCCCACGAGCTGCGAACGCCCCTGACGGCCATCAACGGCTGGGGTGAGACGCTGCTGGAGGACGAGTCCGGCGACGTGCAGCAGCTGCGCCGCGGCGTGCAGATCATCCTCAAGGAGTCCCGCCGCCTGACCAACATGGTGGAGGAGCTGCTGGACTTCTCCAAGATGACCGATGGCCGCTTCACCCTGCAGGTAGAGGACACCGACATACAGGCGGAGCTGGAGGACGCGGTCTACACCTACCGCGAGCTGTTCCGCCAGGACGGCATCTCCCTGGAGTACGGCAGCGACAAGGCTCTGTATGACGAGCCTATCACCGGCGACCCTGAGCGGCTGAAGCAGGTGTTCTGCAACGTGCTGGACAACGCCGCCAAGCACGGCGGTTCCGGCAAGCGCATCGTGGTCCACCTCACCCAGCAGGAGGGGGAGTATATCATCTCCATCCGCGACTTCGGCCCCGGCATCCCCGAGGCGGAGCTGCCCTACGTGAAGCAGAAATTCTACAAGGGCTCCTCCCGCGCCCGCGGCAGCGGCATCGGACTGGCGGTCTGCGATGAGATCGTCCACCTCCACGGCGGCCAGTTTGACATCGCCAATGCCGCCGGAGGCGGCGCTGTGGTGACTATCCGCCTGCCGCTGAAGCGGGAGACAGAAAAAGAACTGTAAATAATCGAACAACTGTTGCATTTTTAGGCGAGCTGTGGTATGCTTGTCACAGAAAGGATCATTCAGGCATATGGAAAAGAAACAGGGCGCGTTCCGCACCACTATCGGCGGGCAGGCGCTGATCGAAGGTATCCTCATGCGCGGACCGGAGAAGGACGCCATCGTGGTCCGCTCTCCGGAGGGACTGGTCACCAAGGTCACAGAGCGGAAGTTCATCAGGAGCAAGTACCCCATTCTGGGTGTGCCTATCCTCCGCGGTGCCGTGACGTTCATCAGCTCCATGATCACCGGCGTCAAGGCGCTGATGTTTTCGGCAGACTATTTCCCTGATGAGGAGGATGCCCATCCCGGCAAATTCGACCAGTGGCTGGAAAAGCACATCCCCGCAGAGAAGCTGCAATCCCTGGTGGTGGCGTTCTCCGTGATTTTGAGCCTAGCCCTGACACTGGTGCTGTTCATGCTGCTGCCCACGTTCGTCGCCGGACTGTTTCACGCTAAGAGCGCCGCGGTCCACAACATCATCGAGGGCGTGGTGAAGGTGGTCATCTTCCTGGGCTATCTGATCCTCTGCTCCAAGCAGAAGGACGTTCACCGCGTGTTCTGCTACCACGGCGCGGAGCATAAGACCATCTTCTGCTATGAGGCGGGCCTGCCCCTGACGGTGGAGAACGTCCGTCCCCAGCCCAAGCACCATCCCCGCTGCGGCACCAGCTTTCTGTTCGTGGTGATCATAGTGTCCATTCTGGTGTCCAGCCTGGTGTTCCCCTACATTAACTGGCAGAACATCTGGGTCCGCATCGGCGTCAAGCTGTTGCTGCTGATTCCCGTAGTGGGCGTGACCTACGAGTTCAACCGCTTCGTGGGGGCCCATGACAACGCCGTGACCCGCATCCTGTCCGCCCCGGGCATGTGGATGCAGAACTTCACCACCAACGAGCCCGACGACTCCATGATCGAGGTAGCCATCGAGGCCATGAAGCTGGTGATCCCTGCCGAAAAAGGCAAGGATCAGTGGTAAAAGGGGATAACACATCGTATTATGGCAATTACATATAACAATCTGTATTTGGATATTCGCCAGCAGCTCCACCAGGCTGGCCTGCCCGCCGCCACGCTGGAGGCCCGTGAACTGGTGTGCTGCGCCGCCGGTAAGAGCAGGGAGGAACTGAGCCGCGCCAGCCGTCTCTACGTCCCCGACGCCGTGGAGCAGCAGGCCAGAGCGCTGGTGCAGCGCCATCTGGAGGGCGAGCCGGTGGCCTATCTCATCGGCGAGTGGGAGTTTTACGGCCTGCCGCTGGACATCTCGGAGAGAGTGCTGATCCCCCGCCCGGACACGGAGGTGCTGGCCGCCGCCGCCATCGAGGGCCTGCAGGGCGTTGAGTCGCCCCGTGTACTGGATCTGTGCGCCGGTTCCGGCTGCGTCGGTCTTGCCGTGGCCAAGCACGTCTCCGGCAGCCATATGGTGCTGGGGGAGATCGACGAGGGTGCGCTGCGCGTCTGCCGCCAGAACATCCGCCGTACCGGTCTGTCCGGTCAGGTGGTGTCCATGCAGCTCAACGCGCTGGAAAAAGCGCCTCCGCGTCTGGGGGAGTTCGACTGCATCGTGTCCAACCCACCCTATATCCCTGACGGCGACATCGCGGGGCTGGACCCCTCGGTACGGGACTATGAGCCCCATCTGGCGCTGAAGGGCGGCGCCGACGGCCTGGACTTCTACCGCGCCATCTGCGAGAACTGGCGCGGCGCCCTGCGTACTGGCGGACGGCTGTACTTCGAGGTGGGCATCGGCCAGGCCGATGACGTGCTGCGCATTATGCGCGCCGTGGGCTTCGGCGACATTGAAGTGATCCCCGATCTCAACGGCATCCCCCGTGTGGTCTGGGGCATTCTGCATACGGAGATCTGAACTGTCCGTTTTTCGGGACAGCAGTTCCAATAAAATAGGTATAAACCAACAGAGGAGGACGGAACAATGGCAGCGAAGAAAGAACCTGCGGTCCAGCCCGCGGCGGCGTCCGACAAGAAAAAGGCGCTGGAAACCGCCATGCAGCAGATCGAGAAGATGTACGGCAAGGGCTCCATCATGCGCTACGGCGCGGAGAGCACCCTGAACGTGGAGGCCATCCCCACCGGATCTCTGTCGCTGGATCTGGCGCTGGGCATCGGCGGCCTGCCCCGGGGCCGTATCGTGGAGATCTACGGACCGGAGTCCTCCGGTAAGACCACGCTGGCCCTCCATGTGCTGGCGGAAGCCCAGAAGATGGGCGGCGAGGTGGCCTTTGTAGACGCCGAGCACGCGCTGGACCCCACCTATGCCAAAGCGCTG
>ERZ773147.2563-NODE-2563-length-15486-cov-13.149439_pt1 | contig 15486 bp, 16 predicted proteins | sample MGYA00580851_ERZ773147 | MGnify/ENA primary metagenome ERZ773147 (study PRJEB29015, sample SAMEA2737818) | human gut metagenome | biome: human gut; feature: human-associated habitat; material: faeces | place: China | collected 2012 ... | reverse complement strand
GGTTGCATTGTGGTTCTCCTTTCGTATTTCGGCGGTGAACCCGCCATGATATGCAAAAGGCAGGCCTCCTGTTGGAGTCCTGCTTATGCTCAATGATAGGGTGAGCTGGAACAAAAAAAGCGCCCAGAGGCAATATGCCCATGGACGCTGATGATACTTGGAAACTGTGCCTTTCCAGCGGAATGGCTTGGATACTTTACACAAGCATTATACCATCGCCGTTTTCATCCGTCAATGCAAGCCTTGCTCGGCTTCTACTCAATAATCTCCCGCACCCGGCCAATCTGGCCGTCCGTCAGCATGACCTTGATACCATGCGGGTGGAAGCTGCTCTTTGTGAGCAACCGCTCTACAACGCCCTCGGTCAGCTTACCCGTGCGTTGGTCTGCCTTCAGCACGATTTTGACCCGCGCGCCGACCTTCACATCGGCTCTGTTCTGTCCGTTCATCCGTTTCTCCTATTCGATCACCTGTATTGGCTGACGTTGCCGAGTACGTCCGCAACGGCAGCTTCGACCTGATCGGCGATCTGCTTCGCTTTCGTCTTTGCAATGCCAATGTGCTCCGCTATGGCGAGAATATCCTTTCTGGACGGATCGCGGCCATTGCCATTTACGCTGGTGGCGTGCTCACCGCCCAGCGAATTGCTGTAAGTTAGGTCGTATGCCGGAGAAAGCTTCCACGCCTGCCGGTCCTCGTCATATAAGAAGGTGAAGTTTTTGGAGTGGTCGTCCCGATTATGCGCATACACGTTGAAGCACATGAGCCGATACATCTTTTCCACTTCGGAGTAATACTTTGTCAGCTCCAGCGTCAGCGTAATGAGCGTTCTATAATCGAGGTTCGGTATGCGATGCGAGGTTTCCAGCAGCGCGGATACGGACAGCATGTGGACGCGCCTTATTGTGCCATCCGGCCGCTTTATACGGTCGAAGCGCTTTGTGCCAAAGTATCCCTCACATCTTGCGGATGGAAACAACCTGGTTTCAGCCACTTCCAGACCGCATTTTCTTGCGCACTCACAATAGCGGTATTCTATGAGCCCCGCATCACGCCTGTCAATAGACGCGGGGAATTTGACGATCCAATCCTCGCCGTCTATCTTGGTCAGTATTTTGGGCCGCGCGCCGCCGGATGAACCGCCGAGCCGGAACAGCATATCCAAGTCGTTTGAGTATTCGGACTCCAATACCTTTCGGCATTCCTCCGCCATGCGGTCATAATCTATTTGCGCTTGCTCCGTTTTCCACTGATGCACAGGCCGGTATGTCAGCGCACCCATACCGGAATCGCCCACGATGGCCAGCCGGTTCAGCATATCCACCTCATGCGGGTCAACATGCTCACGGTTGAGCATCCTGTCTACGAGAAGCCGGCCCCAGCCATCGGGAAGGCTGTCGGTAAAGGCGCCGAACAGCCCGTCGAAAGGGTCGGGTTTCGGAATGAACACCTTCTTTTGCAAGGGCAGGCTGAAAGGGCTAATGGAAAAGCCTTCACGCAGCCAGCCTTCATTGTATTCAAATGCCACAAGACGCCCCTTGTACAGCGCCAATGTTCCGACCTTTCGCTCGCCAATGAACGCTTCCAATACCTTATACTTTTCCATCTATGATCTCCTGTATCGAGCGTATTTCCGTTTCCGCGAACAGCTGCTCGAAGCCGTCCGCACAATCCAGCACAACAGCGATTTTCAGCAGCGAGGTCAGAGAGATCTCACCGATGCTTTCAAACCGCTTGATAGACCCGTAGCTGACGCCGGATTTGTCTGAAAGATCCTGCATGGATAGCTTCTGCCCCTTCCTGCGTTTTCGCACATTCGCTGCAATCAGTAGGCTCAGTTCCTTCGGCGTTTTCATGGTGTCATCTCCTTGCAGCTAATATTTTAACCCATATCAGCGACATAATCAAGTATTGGTTAATATGTTATCCGCTGCTTGTTTGAACTATACGGAGACTCCACAAAAAAAGTGACCTGCGATCAGGCCGCTTCTTAACTATATTGTTCTTGCGTTGTTCACTCTGATTGTCCGAGATGACCTCGGACGCAGAGCATATCCGCCGAATCATCCGGCATAGGAGCATTACATCCGCCAACGCTCTCCCAATCAACACGAATGCTCTCGTCCACATATTCCTTTTGATCGGGCAGAGGCATCTCGGAATCCAACGCAAGGGCTGCCGCTTGTTCAAGAGAACCGGCGTCTATGCTCAGAACACCCCATGATTCCCAGACAACCGGAATCCGATAGGTTTGGTAAGGCCTGACCATATCCGGCGCCATGATGACGCAATCGAGGATTATGTCCTCCAATGTCTTGGGCTCGTCATAGAGGTCCGAAAAGACCGCCTCCAGTTCTGCGATCTCAGCCGGGTCATCCGGCGGGTCAAAGTTGCAATATAAGTCCGGTGTCTCATTCTCCGTTTCCTTGTCAGCGCCATCTCGAACTTCGTATATATATCCCGTCAGCCCCTCATACTCACTTTGTTCGGTGCCGACGACCGATGCGCCGATCGTATAGGTGATGCCTGCGTGTTCAAAAGTAGCGCCATTACAATTGATTATCATGATATACCTCCAAAAAAATCGGGGAGAGAGTCAGCGCCCTCTCCCTGTCGGTTATGTGCGGATAAACCGCTTTACAACATTCGTCAGCGTGATCGGCAGCGTGTGCAAATCGGAGATGTCCATGTAGGCGTCTCCATAGATCCGCTCGATGCTGTCTTTATCATCGCCTATCGCCGCCGCAACGAAGCAGATGCCCTTGCGGCGGTACTCCGTCTTGATACCGCGCAGATCTTCCTCGGCGGCGGTGCCGTAATAACCGGAATCAGCCGGCTGTCCGTCGGATACGAGGATCAGCAGCCGGATGTCCTCTGGACGTTTGGCGAGCTGTTCGGCAACAAACCGAAGCGCGGCGCCGTCCCTGTTGTTGCCTCGGGCGGAGATATCCATCATGCGATAGCGGTCGAGTTTGTCGATGGAATCAAATTCTGCATACGAATAGAGCGCAACGCCGGTATCCGTGGAATGGCCATAGACCATAACAGGGATGCCGAGCGACTGGCAGAAATCGTACAAAATAATGGCCGACGCCCTTGCGTAGATTGCTCGGCTGCCACAGCCCATCGAACCCGATTCGTCAAGCAGCAGCGCGATAGCCAGCTCTGGAGTTTCATTGGGCAGGCTCATCTTGGAAAACGCCCTGCCGTCATTGCGGGGCAATGAGTGGATATCCAAGCGCCGCCCCATGTATAAACCCGTCTGCTTGCCGCCCCTTCGCTGGTCCTGAAGCTGCCTCGTTATGCTGCGCTGCAGCTGCTTGGATATGGCGAGCAGCGGCGGTGAAGCCTCGTCGTACCTGTCGCGCAGCTCATCGTCTATCGTATTCATCCGGTGAACGGTCATCTTGACGCCTTCATGGATGTTGCCGTAGGCAATGTTCTGCGCAAGCTCGTTGAGCTGCGAAGTGCGCTTTGTTTCCAGCCGTTCTTCCGCCATGCGGTTAAGCAGGTCTTCGATATCCTTGGCGGAGGCGTCGTAGCCAATGCCGTGATAATCGTTGTCGTATTCCAGCTCGCCGCGGTTGGGTGTGGAAACGCTGTCTGTCTGCATGAGTGGGATGCGACCGCCTTCCTTATCCGTGACTTCATGCGGCTTATCGGGCGCTTCGCCCGCGCTTCCGATACAAGCGCCGTTCATATCGCTGTCGGCCGTACCAGAAGAAGCGCCGCCGACCTCGGATGGTCCTTCATCATCGGCTTCGGGTTCTTCGGCCTCTTTCTTATCGCTCGCATCATCCTCTGTGTCGTCTTCTGCGGCCGGAGGCTTGGCAAGCGCTGCGGTCATCCCGCGTTTTGCACTGCGCATTTCTCCGCGCCCTAAAGCGGGCGTGCCATTTTCGGCCACAGCAACCGTCAAACCGGCGCCTTCTGAGGTAGAACCATTCAGCGCATCGAACAGGGCGTCTAACATAGCAGCCAGATCGCCGCCGGCCGCTTTACTGTTCTCCTCGCAATACTCCAGATATGGCTTGATGTAGCGCCAGTTGCGCACGATGATCAGATTGACCATCTGCCAGCGTACCCTTGGGTCAGCGCAGGTCAGCCCCTCATCCAAATCGTCGAGTGAATGGAATACGGCCTGTATGCGCTCATCCGTCAGGGCTGTTTCACCATACTTTATTTCCCCATACAGGCAGTAGCTCAGCATCATCTGGAGGATAGAGCGCCATTTCAAGCGTTCGTCTGCTTCTTGCTCGACAAGCTGTGCGACGGTTTGTGTCTCCTCCCATACGCTTTCCCGTAAGCTCTTCAGGTTTGCGCCCAGCACGCCCGGAAAGTGGTTCATCATCTTTTCTTCAATGAAGCCGTCCTCTAGGACGTTGTGCAGATGATGCGAGAGCCGTGTAAATGCCGTTTGGTAGACGGAGCCTTGATTTCGGTATTCCTCGATCTCATCCACATTGAGCCTGTGCGAAAGCTCAGCACAGACGGGACGCTCCGGATACCAGCCTCCGTCCATCGTTTTTGCAGCGTGGGTCTGGCTGGACAGAAAATCCGTATACAGCACATGACCCAGCTCATGCGCAAACAGTCCGCAGACCATTTCGTATCGCTCCTGTCGGTTCTTTTTGGCTTTCACCAATGGAGTTGCCGCATTGATCCAGATGAGCGAATTGTCCGTATGCGCGCCCTCCGGGTTCTTCGGTTCCCAAACGATGCGGACATTCACCCTGCGGTTATAGGCGTACCGCTTGCTTTGCGCCGCAGCTATGTCAGCAAAGTGTCCCGCAAGAATGCGGGACACGAAAAACTGCCTGTCGGTTATGCTGTTGCGCTCCTGATTGAGCAGCTGCCGGACTTTCTTATGATTTACTCGTGTCATGAGTGTTCTAAAGCCTCCTTTCTATACCGCCTTGCGGCGTTTGGGTGCAAATTGCCCCTCCAATACCGAGGATATCAGCGCATAGCGGTCGTCCTCGTTGGCGGTAGCCTTGGATATGACGGTGTATAACGCCGAAGTATACGGGTCGCCGGTGATCTCCGTGGAAAGTATCCAGTCGATCAGGCTGCGCATACCGCAGGAGCCGTCAACAATGCCGTTCTTGCGCATGAAATCGCTCATGTCGTTTACGACTCTGACCATCTGACCCACCAGCACATCGTCCTCACAGCCCGTCACGCTCATGGCGCGCTGAGCCATGACCTCCGGGCTTGGCAGTTCGATGTCCTGCGCTAGGCTCATTCGGTCGGTGACGCTTTGGTTGAGCCCGCGGCAGCCTTCGTAGGCGATGTTGGTGGTTACGACGACGACAGCGTCCGGGTGCCTGCGGATGACCTCGCCGGTGGGGAGCGTAATACTGCCCGTCTGCTCAAGCAGACTGTTCAAGCCAACTAAAACGCCCGGCTGCATGATGACCGTAGGCTCCTGCACTTCACACACATACCCGTATTTCAAGGCACGGATGAAGTCGGTTTCCACATAAGTGTAGGATGGGCCCTTATCCTTAGGCTTTACATTGCTCAAAAGCCGCACCTTGTCGGTCACGGTATCCAATACCACGCCCATGCAGTCTTGTGATGTGGCGTCCGGCTTTTTTGCGCCTGTCAGCTTCTCATATACGCCTTCGGGGTCGTAGTCCATGTCGTCGAGGCCGGGCAGCTTCATTAGCGCTGCTACGTTGGCATAGGTAATCCCACCCATGCTCAACAACTGCTCACGCTCCTTGTCCAGCTCAGCGTCGCCCGTTGTCGCTCTTGCGGTATCGGGAAACACCTGCCCGACAAAGTCAAATATCTCGGTATTAGCGGAACAAGTATACTTGACATACGGCAGGCCCAATCCCGCTGCAATCGCCTGTGCGCCCATGGTCTTGCCGGTACCAGCAGGCCCGCGCAGCAGAAAGTTGCGCATGGGCATAGCTTTTTCGCTGGTCTTGACCGCATGCTGGCAGATGCTTACAACCTCCTTAGGGATGATGTACCATGCGGGGAGCTTTGGCACCAGGAGCTTTTCTCTGGCGTTAAGGCTGCGGCCGGGGTTGATGGGATACTGCCCGACAAAATCGCTGTGCTCGATCAGGACGGCGGGCTTGTACACAGGCGCCGGCCCTGTCTGGGCAATGATGAAAAACTCGCCGCACACAACTGTCTGCGGGATATACTTGCCAGCGTCAAGCTGTGTTTTGGGGATACGGGTCAGATTGCCCGTTTTGTCGATGTTCAGCTTGATGTGCGCGGAGCAGGTATCGTCCTTGATACGGCGATAGGCGTTATCGCAGAGTACGGCCATAATGTTTCCCGCCTTCACCACATCGTGCAAGCCCAAGGATAGCTCTGTACGGTACTCTTCAAGGTTTTCCGCAAACTCCTCATCCTCCGCAAACGTAGGCATCAGGGAAAAGAGCAGCGCGCTGCCGTCACGGCCGCTTGCGGTCAAGGTATAGATCTGGCTGACCTCGGTGTTTTTGTCGTACTCGATGGCCATAATGCTGCCGGTGGCGGGGTCGTACACGACCAGGTTGTAGGCGTCCGGCGACGCGGAGGACTTATACTCGGCAACACTGCGTCCGTCCGATATTCCCAGTGCACCTTCACCGCTGCCATCCCGGCAACGGCAAAAGGCGTTCACGGCCTTTATCATGGACGGGGAGAGCGTGGCTTCCGTGCCGTCGCCATAGGTTGAGCTGACCTTCACCTTTTTGCTTTTCAACGTATCAAAGGGGGGCGGCAGCGGACGGTTGAACGCGAACAGCGTTTGTGTGTTGACGCTCATATTCGATTTCCTTTCTATTCTTGATATCAAGCAATCAATGCTCATGTCCCATACGCGCTGACGGATGTATTTCCGCCATCACGCATGTTCCCTAAGCATCGCTTACTTGAGGTGTTGCGATGGCGACGCCATCATCCATAGGTTCTGTGTCTGTGAAGTCGTGTTTTTCAAGCTCGGCGCAAACGGCCGGCCAGCTTTCCTTTACCGGCAGAACCGACGCCGGTATCACAAACCGGTCGTCCCCACGGGCGATCGCTTCGTTGCACTGGTCGCTGAGATAACTGATATGATCTTCCACCCATTCAAAGGCAACAAGCTCATAATTGACGGGCATGGGCGATTCCACATCCTCTTGTGTGTCCGTTTCGCCCTGCGATTTCGCTTCCGGCGATTCGTTTGCATCGTCCTTCGCTTCCTTGGACGGAGCCGCTGTATAGCTGAGATTCACAAATTGAAGATCCGCCACAGTGACCTGCGCCCGGCGAAACCCGCCCGCGTGGTTGAGGATAATACAGAGTTCTCCACCCGCATGAAGCGTTTTCTCGGGGTGAGGCGTTTCCCATACCCAGCGCGCGCCGGGATGCTCGCACAGTACGGCTTCAGTTATGCGCCGCTCAAGGATTGTAAACGCCATCCTGATCAGGTCGCGTTCATTGTCCGGCACAGACGGGGCAGCGGGCGGCGGAAGTATAACCGCTTCAGGTTTTCGCAGCGACGCGAACAGCAACACGACGGCCGCGATGACAGCGCCTACGAGCGCCAGCAGCAGGATCGGCCACAGCCGGGTGATGAAGCAGAGCAATATGACGACGCCGAGCAGGGTCAGCGCCTCATACGCTATATGTCGCTTTTTGCTCTTGTCCATACTTTGGATATTTTCCTTTCTCGTAAATTGAGGACGGGATGTAGATGTGGATCTCGTTGCTGAAGCTAATGTGGCTTCCGTCCGCCCGTTTACGGCTGACGACCGCGCAGGCCTGCCTGGATGGCAGAAACAGCCGGCCTTCCCGATACCCGGACTCGGTGGCGGCGCCAAAAAGCGCCTGACCGAATACGACCGTGCCGACGTCGTTGTCGGTATCCGATTTCACAAGCACAAGCGACTCGCAAAAGCCGCTTGGTGTCGTGTGGATCCTTACCGTATACTGTCGGCCGGTCTTTACCGCGAGAGCAAGCTGATTGAGCTGTTCTCCTGAAAGCGTGTCTCGGCTGCGCTGCCGGAGCAGTGTGATGAGTTTGACGGTCTTTTCCTCCTCGGTCTTGAACATGAACGATGTGTTTTTCAAGAAATGCCCTCCTTTCCCCAAAAATAAAGCGCACGCAATCGGTGGAACCATTGCATGCGCCATTTTGGCAAGTATGTGTTTTAAGGTCGGTCAGGTCTCGTCAGGGTAATACGAGTTGCCGCCGCCAAACGGCTCATACCCCGTAAAACCGGGAAGCTGTTCCGGCGGCAATGCGGACTGCTCCTGTTTATCTTGAACGGGAACTGCCTTTTGTGCCGTCTGCGCGTCCTGCTTGGGAAGCGCGCTTGCGGCGTACTCGATGTTGACGGCTCTGATGGTCGGCCATGTGGTGATCTCGCCGGTCTCCCGGTTGACCCACGGCTTCATATCGAAGTTGCCCATCACGTTGATGTGGGAGCCCTCCTTGAGGTTCATCCTCCGCACGCGCTCGGCAAGGTCGTCGAAGGCGTTGACGTTGAAGTTCACCCAGCGGGTTTCCTTATCGGCGCGCTTGTCATACACTTTGCAGCCGATCTTGAAGCTGAGCATGCGCCCATCCTCGGAAGAGTGGAATGCCGGAGCGCCGCCATACCCCTTGGATATGACCGCGTCCGTTACCAGTTGCAGCATCATTGTGGTCGTCTCCTTTCATTTTTAGGTAATAAAAAAGCGCCAAACGGCGGATAGGCCGATTGACGCTAAAGTAACTTGGAAACTGTGCGAATCCATACGGATTGCTTGGAAACTTACAGCGTAAGTATATCACGGGGATTTGGGTTCGTCAATGACGGAAGACGTCCGCCGCTCGATAAGGATGTAGTCGTAGATAAGCAGCGCCCCGTCCCGTTCGTATACCTTAGCGCTCTCCTGGATATAGAGGCGCAGCTTTGCGCCGGCTCTATATCCTCTCCTGTGCTGTTTGAGCTGTATGCGCAGGATATTCCCGTCGGCTTCCAGCGTCACCGTCTTTACGCGCTTGAACAAAATGGACTTCGTGACCTCTGCGCAGACGCCCTCCACGACCACATACCGCTTTTTGTCGGCTATATGAAACATCCAGACTGCGCTTGCGAAGCTGAACAGCATAAAGCCAACGCCTGGCAGCACAAGCAAAGCGTCGTATCCCATCAGCAGGAATACCACGCTGAACAGGAGAAAGGCGCAGCCCATCAGGCCGCGCCGCAGGATCTGCCGCTGAAGAGCGGCGGGGATCGCTTTGAAACCGTCTCGTATGCGCATGGAACACCTCAAAGCAGAATGATACGCCTCTTCTTCAGAAGGCTGAGCAGAATGCTTACCGCGCCGGGCAGCGCTGGAGAAAGCTCCATCGCCGCTTCCAGTGCGCCGTCGAAGATATTTTCCTTCGTATAGATCAGCTCTACCACGCGCTGCCGATTCTCCGCGCCCAGGTATTGCGCTTTCGGCTCAATGCCCGCTTCGGCCAGCTTAACAAGCTCCGCCGCGGTCAGGCGCAGACCCGCCTCCCTGATCCAACGCAATAGCCGCCTTTCATCGGGTTCAAGCCCCCAGTATGGCAGCTTGCGCTGGCGCGGCGCGATCACGCAGTTGACGAGTATGCGAAACACCTCGCTCGTGAACTCCTTGCCCGGCTGCGATTCGACGAGTCCAACTTTCTCAAGCGCGGCCAAACGCGCTTTTCCGAGATACTGAACGCCGGTATGCCCGGCCAGCCAATCCCGCGCCTGTTCGTTTTGCAGCTCATGTATGCGGCCGCAGCGGTTGATCGTGATCGCGCCCCGGCATTGATTTATCAAAAGACCTTTGGATAGATACAGCATATTGAAGCACCGCCTTATCTTGTTCTTGAACTATTACACAAGCGACGTTTCGGTTTTACAACAGTTCCATCAGTTTATCTGCACGGCCACCACCAGTAGCCGGCCGTTTTTGCCAAACCCGCCGGACCTGTCGCAGGTCACGAGCGTCAACAGTCTGCCATCGGCAGGGGCGTATACGTTGGTTTCATACAGCGCCCGTGCCTTAATCGACTGCACAAAACCAACAAATGCATCATCCGATATGAAGTCCTGTTGCAGGAAGTTAAACTGCTCCAACGTGCCAACGTCCAAATGACAAACGGCAAGTATCTGCCAAGTCCCGGTTCGATGTGGCGTATCGAACTGGAGCGTCTGGTGCTTTTCCCAATAGCTCTGCTTCTTGAATTTTGTTAGCTGCGAGAACATGAGGCTTGACGAACCACCCATGTTATGCCCGAATACGATGGTATTCCGATCCAGCGGGTTTAGGTTGTTCTGATAGTCCATGAAGATCGTACCGCAGCTCGCTTCCTTCCGTTTGAAGCTCCTGTTCAGGTAATACTCGTTGTCCTCCGCCTGCACAACAGGGTAATTGACCTTGGTGCCGGGGATATACAGCCAACCCGCCGTATCGTTGTTTTGAGCAGTCAGGGCGTCAAAATCAACAGATACCCGCTGCTTTGTCTCATTGCTGCCCGCATCGGGAGCGGGTGCGCTCGTAGAGGGCGCAGACGTGGTGGGCGTAGATGTCGAGGGCGTGGTTGATATGTCCGGCTCGGCTACTTCCTCCGGCGTGGCGCTCTGCTCCGGCGTTGGGCTCGGCGGCGCAAGCTCTATGATGACAATATCGTCGTCCAGCCGCAGCACATCCTCCGCGATGTCCACATAATCCGCTTCATATCCCGCACACTCATTGGCTTCGATGACCCATGCGACGCCAAGCGCAATGGCAGCCGCAAGCAAAAGGCCCATCGCGCACAGCAAAATGATTCTCTTTTTATCCATACCGCACCTCACAGCAGCTTCATAAGCACGATCGCCAGCACCACGATGACGATGGCCGAAGCACCCACAACGATGATCTGCTTGATAAGCCCTTTATCCAGCTTTTCTTTGAATGCGCCGTCGTCCAGTGTGGGCATATCGTCGTAGTACCCATCGTAGCTCTCATCCTGCGGATCGGGCGGCGGAGCGTCTGGTCGGCGCTTTATGGGCTTGGGCTTATGCTCCTTTTTCTTGGTTTGCGGCGCTCTTTGCTTAGGTTCTTCCTTGGGAACACCGCTTACGGGTATCGTTGCGCCGCATTCCATGCAAAAAGCGGCATCATCCAATATGGACGCGCCGCAATAGGGGCAATACCTCATTTCAAAACTCCTCCTTTTCCGGTCGTAATGACCGGCCGCTCAACAGAAGTTTCGACGCTAGGAGTATAACACAGGCGGATTTGCGTGTCATCGGCGAGAACCCGCCATCCGCCTGCCAGTAATATGACAAGCCCTTGCGGCTGCCTTTTGATTGAGATATACTAAGCCCGTAAAGTATCCAAGCCCTTCCGCTGGAAAGGCACAGTTTCCAAGTATTCAAAGCGTCCTTAGGCTTTATGCCTCGGGGCGCTTTTTTCATATAGATTCGGCCGTGTATTCGGCCCATAACCCATATCTTCGGAACGCGCACGCGCTCCGTTTTTATATGCCAAATTCAGCACAAAAGAAAGGAAATCGAACCATGAACGCACAGAAAAAGCGGCTCACGGAAGAACAAAGCGCATTTGCGGAAAAGCATCATCATGTGGTTATGGACTTCCTGCGGCGCAAACGGCTCCCGGAAAGTGAGTTTTACGATGTGGTGATCTTTCGGTATCTGAGGGCGGTGCAGCTCTACTGCATCAATCCCCAACTGCGCAGGTACAAATTCGAGGCTATCGCCTTCAAGGCGATGGACTGGCAGATTAAGAGCTACTGGCGAAAAGCCTATAAAATGCCTCATAAGACGCGGAGTCTTGATGAACAGCTTGCCGGCAGCGGGTTGACGCTTCACGATGTCGTCCCCGCCGATGACTCTGACGCGGGAGAAGCCGCTTGCGACACACTGACAGCGGGGGCATTGCTTACAGCGTTGTCGGAAGAGCAGCATACGCTTCTATGTCTGCGACTCGACGGATATTCCATTAAGGAAATAGCAGGCCGCATGGGCATGTCATGTGCGCAAGTAGAGGATACGTTTTCCTGTATCCGAAGTATTGCAACAGCGATTGCGTGATGGCGCCACATTATACAAGAAACAGGAGGTGAAACAGTTTTTTTGAAGGACAAATCTATCATCCCTATCATATCTCAAAAAAGGAGTGAACCGAATGACACAAACAGATACACCGGATATTCAGCGAATGAAGGAACTTATCGGCATTCTCAAACGTGCCGACACAGCCTACTACAAACATGACGACCCAATCATGACCGATCGGGAATACGATGCGCTCTTTGACGAGCTGAAGATGCTGGAGGATAACTCCGGCATTGTGCTTTCTGGCTCCCCGACGCAAAAGGTCTCCGGCGAAATACTGGAAGGGCTTACGGAGGTGGAGCACACCCGCCCCATGCTGTCGGCGGCAAAGACAAAGTCCGTCGACGAGATCGTCCGCTTTATCGGCAGCCACGCGGCGCTGGTTTCGTGGAAGCTCGACGGGCTCACGCTCGTGTTGCGCTACGAGAACGGCAAGCTGAAGCAAGCCATCACCCGAGGCGCTGAGGATCGTATCGGCGAGGATGTGACGCACACGGTCAGAGTCATGCTCAATGTACCCTTGACCATCCCGTACACGCAGCCTCTTGAGGTTCGCGGCGAAGGCGTGGTCAGCTGGGCCAACTTCGAGCAGCTTAACGGCGAGCTAGAGGAACCCTATACCCATCCCCGCAGTCTGGCTGCCGGTAGCATCCGAAAGCTGGACGCGACAAAAGTGCGAAACCGAATGCTGGAATTTGTGGCTTTTGACTTGATTTCAGGTGACAGCTTCACCATGAAGCATGAGCAGTTGGCGTTCCTGTCAAAACTGGGCTTCGATGTGGTGCATCATCTTCCCTTGGGCGATCTGCCCACAGAGCCGCAGATCCGAGCGGTCATAGACTGGTTTAAGCCTGAGAAATGTCCGTATCCCGTGGACGGGCTTATCGTCGAATATAACGATATCGCCTATGGTGAGAGCTTGGGCGCGACGGGCCATCATGAAAATCGCATAATGGCGCTCAAATGGGCTGATGAACTGTATGAAACCGAGTTCCTCGGCTTTGAACTGGCCACCACCCGCACCGGCATGGTATCCATCACCGGAAAGTTCAAGGATGTGGTCATTGACGGCGCAACCGTCAATCATGCTTATCTGCATAACCTGGATATCGTTGAAAGTTTCCGACTGGGGATCGGCGACAGAGTTCGGATTTACAAGGCAAATCAAATCATACCCCAGCTCGCTGATAACCTCACAAAGAGTGGCACAGCAAAGTTACCGGATGTTTGCCCTTGCTGTGGCGAGCCCGTAACAGTCAGGCATACCACCAATGGCGTCCGCTTTCTTTACTGCACAAATCAAGACTGCCCGGCAAAGCTGGTGGATAAGTTCGTGCATTTTTGTGAGCGGACCCGCATGAACATCGAGGGCTTGTCGGCAAAGACGCTGGAAAAGTTCATCGATAGGGGATGAATCAAAAGCTTCGGCGACCTATATGAGCTGGAACGATACCACGACGAAATCGTTAAAACGGAAGGGTTCGGAGAAAAATCGTATCAGCGACTGCAATCAAACATCGAAAAAAGCCGTGATTGCACTCTGAACCAATTTATTGCGGGGTGTGGCATCCATACCGTAGGCCGAACCGCCGGACGTGTCATAAGCCGTCACTTCGGCGGGGATTGGGAAGCGTTCGAGCAAGCCATCAAGGACGGGTTCGACTTCACACAGCTTCCGGACTTCGGCCCCACCATGCATGAAAACATCTATTCCTGGTATTCCGACGCGAGAGCTGAAAAGTTATGGCGTCCGGCGATACAACATCTTAATTTCAGAAAGGAAATGACTACTATGGCAAACACGAGCAACCCCTTCTACGGTAAAACAGTCGTAGCGACCGGAAAGCTTGAAAACTACACCCGAGACGGCATTCAGACCCGGCTACTACAGCTTGGCGCAAAACCCGCAAGCGCCGTAAGCAAGGCTACTGATTTTTTGATTGTCGGCGAGAACGCCGGTTCTAAGCTGGCCAAAGCGCAGCAGCTCGGCGTGGCTACGCTTACCGAGCAGCAGTTTGAATCCATGCTGGCGTGACCAGCGCTAATAAAAAAGGGAGGAAACATCATGTCAGAAAGCAACGCAATCGCAACCATCAACAGTATGGAGGGTTTTCAGCGTCTTGCACAATTCAGCACTTCTGCCGCCGCCAAGGAGCTTGCCGGGTTCAATATGCGCTTTGACCGTGTCAAAGTGCCTTCCGGCGGAGGTTTGACATTCATGCTTCAGGAGCCGGATGCCAATGGTAACACCGATTTCCGTGAGATCAACGCCGTTATCCTGACGCATCACCCCATGCAAAGCTACTTTCAAGGCAAGTATACTGGCGGCAATGCCCGTCCGGAATGCAGCAGCATGGACGGCAGTTTCGGTGTTGGCTCACCCGGAGGAAACTGCGCGAGATGCTATCTCAATCAGTTCGGCACTGCGGAGAACAACAGCAAGGCCTGCAAGCGCAAGCACAGGATCTATATTCTAAAGGAAGGTGAGATCTTTCCAATCATTCTCGACCTCCCTACGCTTTCTGTAGAAGGCTTTGGAAAATACCTGCGCAGGCTCTTGACCGTTGGCAAAGACCCGGGTGCTATCGTGACGCGGTTTGCGCTTAGAAAGGCGGCCAATAAGGGCGGAATGGACTATTCACAGGTGACCTTTACAGAAGGGCGTGACCTTTTGCCCGAGGAGCTTACCGCCGTGCGCAGGCTTGCCGCTCAGGTACAGGCGTACAGTTCTTCCGTTGATTACGATGCCGACGAGCCGGACACTGTGAGCGGGGATGTCATACCCGATTACGATCCAGAAACCGGTGAACTTCTGACGCCTGCCGTGCAGGGCTTCTGGTTTTACCATCAACCCATTTGCAGCCGGGCGCCTTTGGGCCTCCGGCTCTTCTTTTAGGAGCTTGTTTATGTTAAAGGATAAAGGTTTATTTCTCAAAGCGGAGACGCAAACTGCGCTTTGGCTTCCATGGGACACGGTTGGCCAGCTTATCGGCGATAAGTTGGAAAAGCTTTTGCAAATGACATTTCACGTTCGAGCGGAATACCGCGATGCGGACTACCGGTATTGCGAGTTTGGGATGAATTACATTGATATTTTTACGCAGGAACGGCCGTCTATGGCTATTGACGCTATAGAGGATGAACGGCAGGAGATGATGGGCTGCGGCGGTGCGCGAGACGGCAGCGGTTTACCTGTCAATTCACTTGGCATGGAAGTTTCAAAGAAGATACTCTTGCTGGCACTTGGTGTTGATAATGTGTGTATTATTTTTCTGTCTACAGATAGCGGCACGGTTTATATATACACCGTTTCGGATATAACGATTTATGAGAATACGGCGGATTTGAGCCTGCCCGTCATGGACGGGAAAACGTTTGTGTTGGTGACCTGCTATCCGTTTAGATATAGCGGTCATGCGCCGGG
>ERZ773147.2557-NODE-2557-length-15507-cov-3.681853_pt1 | contig 15507 bp, 10 predicted proteins | sample MGYA00580851_ERZ773147 | MGnify/ENA primary metagenome ERZ773147 (study PRJEB29015, sample SAMEA2737818) | human gut metagenome | biome: human gut; feature: human-associated habitat; material: faeces | place: China | collected 2012 ... | reverse complement strand
TAAATGCCTTGCAGCAGCATTCATCTCATCACGGCGGATTTCATATTTTTTAGCTGTACAGGGAGTAACAGCCACATTAACTATTTTTTGGGGATCAAGTCCCATTCTTTTTGCAAAATAAGTTTTGATTGTCGGCCCCTGCATTCCTATCGGGCTTTTAGCACTGGAAATATGCGGAAGCATTTCCGGATAATAGGTTTCAGCAAATTTGACCCAGGCCGGACAGCAACTGGTAAACTGTGGCAGCGTTTTTTCGCCTTTTGTGATACGTTCCACCAACTCACTGGCTTCTTCCATGATCGTAAGGTCAGCAGCAAAATTAGTATCCAACACATAATCTGCCCCCAGTTTTTTCAGCAGCGCTACCATTTTTCCTTCAACAAAGCTACCGTCTGCCATAGCAAATTCTTCACCTAAAGCAATGCGCACAGAAGGAGAAGTGCTGAAAATAACGATCTTTTCAGGATCGCGCATTGCTGCTGCTACTTCATAAGCCTCAACCTTTTCAGTAATACTGTCTGCCGGGCACACATTAGCGCACTGCCCGCAGTTTATACAGATAGGCACATCTCCGGTCGCCTTGAGATCGTAGGTACCGCAGACACCGATATAATCGGTGCAGACTGCTTTACAGGAACCGCATTTGATGCATTTGAATTCCAACCTTTGTACAGCAGGATTATCCGGTTCAATAGCAACACGGATATCTGTAAATTGATGTTTACTCATATAAAAGACCCTCCTCTTTTATCACTGCCTTTATTATAACTGCTCTCAATTATTCTTGCAATAGATACTAAAAGAAAATTATTATCCTAATTGCAGATAAAAAAATAACTGCCGTAACGCAGTTATTTTATCTGTCCATATAAATTTATTCAAAAGTATAAAACTCATCGCCACTGCCGCATTAGATATGAGTAAATAAAGCACACTGCTATTTTTTATAACGTTTATAAGCAAAAAACACGATGCCCGTAACAATAACCAATACTGTCAAACGCATACTGTTTTGCTTAAAATTTACAATATCATGCCCAATAACAACTTCTAATGCCGTCGAAGGAAATTTACCGATCAGGTTGGCAATAATATAATCTCTGACGCTGATTTTGCTCAAAGCCCCGATGGCAGTTAAAATTCCCGAAGGAAAATAAGGCAGCGCTCTGGCAAATGCCATCCACTGCAAACCGTTCTTACCGCTGGCTTCGTCGATATTTTTCAGGCTGTTACTTGTAGCAATGATCTTTTCAGCAGTACCTCTGAATAAATAACGCATCAGCAGAAAGCTGATCACAACACCGACAGTTTCCGCCAGCCAGGAAATCAGTATTCCCAGTGGCAGACCGAAAATCAAACCATTAGCCGTTGAAAGAAAAATTGAAGGAAAAATACTGGCCGCATTGATGAACACATCCAGTAAAAAACTGATTACAATTGCCCAGGGCCCAAAAGACCGCAGATATTCAGCCAAAGCATTGACGTTACCGCTGATAGCCAGTTTAAGAGTTTTATCAAAAAAATCCTGAGCAAAAAAATGTATACAGCATCCCAGCAGCACCAAAAAAGCCACCGCAATGATTTTAGTTATGACATCAGGGTCACGATACCATTTAGTTTTATTCTCCATTAAAACTCCTTTAATATTACGAATAAAAAATACGCTGGAACCGTTCGTCAAATTGACTGCTAAGAGCATCTTCGATCTCTCGCAGCATCTGCGGGTTCTTGAACGCTTTTTTCGCTAATTCACGTGCTTCTATCAAAACGCCTATATCTTGCAGTATATCAGCAATATATAAATCAGGCAAGCCGTGCTGACGCAAACCGAATAATTGCCCGGCACCGCGCAGCTCCAGATCTTTTTCTGCCAGAAAGAACCCGTTATCACTGTCGCGCAATACCTGCAGTCGTTCCAGTGTTTCCTTATTGTCATTATCCGTAAGCAGCACACAGTACGACTGATCCTTGCCGCGCCCTACCCTGCCGCGCAGCTGATGCATCTGGGCCAACCCGAATCTGTCAGCATTTTCGATGATCATCAGCGTTGCATTGGGAACATTGACACCAACTTCAATAACTGTCGTCGTAATCAGCACTTTGATTTCTCCTGCGGCAAAGAGGCTCATAATGTCTTCTTTTTCCTGGTTTTTCAAACGTCCGTGCAGCAGAGCGCAGGGAATATTTTTTAAATACGTTGCCTGCAGTTCCGTATAAACTTCTGTTGCCGAGCGCGCTTCTACACCTTCAGATTCATCGATCAGAGCACAGACAACATAAGCCTGATGTCCGGCCTGTACCTGACGCACCAGTCCAGCATATACGGCATTACGCTTCTCACCGGTGTAGCACAAAGTCTCAATCGGTTTACGTCCAACAGGTTTTCCCTGCATCATGGAAGTATCAAGATCACCATAAATAGTTAAAGCTAAGGTTCGCGGGATCGGAGTAGCAGTCATAACTAAAATATCTGGGGCAAACTGTGATTTATTGGATAATTTCGCCCTCTGATCTACACCAAAACGATGCTGTTCATCCGTCACCACAAGTGCCAGATTGTGATAGATTGCTTTCTCCTGTATCAATGCGTGTGTTCCTATAATAATTGATGATTCCCCACTCTCAATCCGGGCATAAGCTTCTCTCTTTTCTTTTGCTTTCATAGATCCGGTCAAAAGTTCTGCCCGCAGTGGGATCTGATACTGTTCCAACATGTCTTTGATATTTTCAAAATGCTGTCTTGCAAGTACCTCTGTCGGTGCCATTAACGCTCCCTGATAGCCGTTCAATCCTGCAAACAGTAATCCAAGAACTGCTACGATTGTTTTACCTGATCCAACATCTCCCTGAACAAGTCTGGACATGACATATTGACTTTTCATGTCTTTCTGCATATCATCCCATACCCGCAGCTGCGCAGCCGTCAGTTCATACGGCAGTTGTTTCAGGAATTCGCTGATTTGAGGCTGATCTTCAAAATGGAATCCGTTCTTCATCCTGTCCTGTGTATTTTTAATCTGGCGCAGAGAAAGAATAAAAACAAGAAATTCCTCAAAAACGAATCGTTGTCTTGCCGCAAGAAATGCTTCTTTATTCTCCGGGAAATGCATCTCCCGCACAGATTGTTCATAAGGCCGGAAATGATATTTCTTCGTAAATTCATCCGGAAGAAAGTCATCCTGTTCCCGCACCTGTTCTAATGCCTGACGTAGTGCTTTGATTACTGCATTGTTTGTCAGACCTGCTGTCAATCCATAAACAGGCTGCATGGTGTTGATCTTTTCCTGATAACGGACTGCCGGATCGTAAATCTCCGGATGTTCCATCACAAGGGAATCTCTTTTCTTCACAACCCTGCCGCGGAGAACAACTGCTCCTTTTCGCCCAAGTGTATTTCTTAAAAACGGCATTCGAAACCAGATTACCTTTATTGTTCCTGTCAGATCCTTTAAATATGCAGTCGTGATCTGTCTTCCTTTTCCCGGAGAAACCTGTACACGCCCAAAAACACTGCCACAGATCGTGCAGACTTTTCCTTCCTCCACTTCACTGATTGGAACCGGTTCTCCAAAAATCTCATACCCTCTCGGATAATAATGAATCAGGTCATCCACTGTGTAAACTCCGATTTTTTCGAAGAGCTTCTCCGTTTTTTCGCCCACACCTTTGATTGTTCCAACTCCTGCTTTTTTACTCATTTATGTCTGTCTCCTAAACAAAATAACCGGAACACTTTTCCCAAATGTCCCGGTCTGTTCCTGATTTTATTACAGTGCTACTGTTCTGTTTCTTTGCTGACAGTTCTCCTTATTCAACAGAAAGTACATAATAGTAGATTGGCTGTCCGCCGGAATGTACATCAACATCTACATCCGGATATAAATCTTCAATCTCCTGTGCAAAGTTCTCTGCACTCTCCTCCTGTACATCCTGACCATAATACAGACTGATCAGCTCTGTGTCTTCATCCACCAGCTGTGCAAGCATCTCTTTTGTTGTCTCTTCCACAGACTGTCCGACAGCAAGAATTCCACTGTCTCCGATTCCCATGATATCTCCCTCATGGATCTCTTTGTCATCAATGTGTGTATCACGGACTGCATAAGTAACCTGTCCTGTCTTCACATTTCCAATTCCTTCGATCATTGCCTCCAGATTCGTCTGTGCGTCTGCATCCGGCATATAGTTAATGATCGCAGTAATTCCCTGCGGAACTGTCTTGGAAGGCACAACAATAATATCCTTATCCTCTGTCAGTGTCTGCGCCTGATTGGCAGCAAGAATAATGTTCTTGTTGTTCGGAAGGATAAAAATATGTTCTGCGTTCACCTGATCGATTGCATTGAGCATGTCTTCTGTACTTGGATTCATTGTCTGACCGCCTTCAATAATGTAGTCAGCACCAAGCTCACGGAAAATCTCATTCATTCCTTCTCCGATAGAAACTGCAATAAATCCGACTTCTTTGCGCGGCTCCGCCTTTTTTGCTTCAGCCTGCTGTGCAGCCAGCTTCTCCGCATCTTTGATCAATCTCTCCTGATGCTCTTCTCTCATATTATCAATCTTCATACGTGAGAGCTGTCCGTATGTCAGCGCTCTCTGGATTGCAAGTCCCGGATCATTCGTGTGTACGTGGATCTTAACAATATCATCATCCGCTACACATACGATAGAATCTCCGATAGACTCCAGATATGCTTTGAACTCTGTCTCATCTTTCGCTGTGAATTCTTTTTCCAGCATGATGATAAACTCTGTACAATATCCGAATTTAATCTCTGTTTCCGCCTGTTCAGAAGGCTTCACCATCTTTGTGCCAGCACTTGCCTCGATTGCAGAATAATCAATCTCTTTTCCCTGGAATGCATCGTATGCACCACGCATCACTTCCAAAAGTCCCTGTCCACCGGAATCTACTACGCCTGCTTCTTTTAATACCGGAAGCATCTCCGGTGTCTTTTCAAGAACTTCCTGCGCATAGTTGATCACTTCTGAAATAAATGTATCCAGATCTTCTGTTGTCTCTGCAAGCTCTGCCGCTTTCTGGGATGCTCCCTTTGCTACAGTAAGAATTGTTCCTTCCTTCGGCTTCATAACAGCCTTATAAGCAGTTGCAGTTGCACGTTCACATGCCTTCGCAAGTGTAATTGTGTCAATCTCTTTATGTTCTCTGATCTCCTTTGTAAAGCCACGAAGAAGCTGGGATAAGATAACTCCGGAGTTACCTCTTGCTCCACGAAGAGAGCCTGAAGAAATTGCTTTTGCAATCGCCACCATATCAGGATTCTCCAGCGCCTTTACTTCTTTTGCCGCTGACAGGATCGTCAGTGTCATATTTGTTCCTGTATCACCATCCGGCACCGGAAATACGTTCAATTCATTAATGAACTCCTTCTTTGCCTCAAGATTCGCTGCTCCCGCAAGAAACATCTTCTGAAGCAATTCGGTGTTTATCGTTTTAACAGCCACAATTGTTCCTCCTTAATCTATCACTCTGACACCTTCAACGAAGATGTTGATCTTATCTACTTTCATACCAGTAAATTCTTCTACCTTATATTTTACATTATTCATAAGGTTGTCAGAAACTGAAAGAATATTCACTCCATAGGAAACGATCACATGAAAATCAAGCGTAATTACATTATCTTCTGTGATCTCAACATGAATTCCCCTTGTCAGGCTTTCTCTTTTCAAAAGATGCACAAGGCCATCTTTCATATTAACTGCTGCCATTCCTACTATGCCAAAGCACTCAATTGCCATTGAGCCTGCATATTTTGCAATGACTTCAGGATTGATTGTAATGATTCCAAGATCTGTACTCATACTTCCCTTCATCATATATTCCCTCCAATTCTATAGGTTCTTTCCATATATAACATGACTATTATACTATTACTTTTTGTTTTTTACAATACAGTTTTGATTTTTTTAAAATAACACTTGCATTACTCGAAAGTTTCTGATAGAATATCATTGTTATGAGTCTAAAAGACCAGTTTAGATTGTTAGGAGGTGCAGTCATGGCTAAATGTGCTATTTGTGAAAAGGGTGCTCATTTTGGAAACAATGTAAGCCACTCTCATAGAAGATCACCAAAAATGTGGAAATCAAATGTGAAGTCTGTAAGAGTTAAGACAGAGGGCGGTTCTCAGAAAATGTACGTTTGTACTTCTTGCCTGAGATCAGGACTCGTTGAGCGTGCTTAATTCTCGTTTGATGATTCAATATGACACGGTATAAAGAACTTTATCTGTTTATTCGGATAAAGTTCTTTTTTTATCTGCAGAACAAACAATATGCCAGTACAATACCGGTAATTGCGATCACAGTTCCCCATAAGACATCAGAAAGCAGCATCATGACGATCATTCCTGCTGCAAACCAAAACAATGCAAATCCAAAAACTTTCTTCACAATACTGCTCCCAATATTTTCTATATTCTAGTAACTATTTTATTCTGCATCCAGAATATCTGCTACATCTTCTTCTGTTAATTTTTCATCTTTTGATGTAAAACGGTCTACCACATCAGGTACCATATCCAAAAGTTTTGTAATTGTATCCTGATTCTTGATATTCACAAGTTTCGTTTTTCCATCCTGAATAACGATCACAGCACTCGGTGTGATCTTTCCACCGATTCCACCGCCTGCTCTGTCTTTCTTTTCAGCGTTAAAAGAACCTGCTCCAATACCAAAAGAGACATCTACCAATGGAAGAATGATTGTTCCATTGATATGGATCGCATCTCCGACAACTGTCTTTGATGAAACAACGCTGTCCATTCCCTGAAAGAGTGATTCTACTGTTTCTTTAAATTTGTTTCCGTCTGCCATAATCCTGACTCCTCTCATTTTATATATTTTCTAATGTGTTTGTAGGTAATCTTCACATCTTTATTCCAGAATAGCTTCCATGCAGGAACAGCAAAGTAAATAACCCGAATCTTCCCTTCTGCAGATGCATTTCCCTCCAGCTTTTGTTCTTCAAAATCCGGCTGAATCTGAACATACTCACCAATCAGTCCGTAAATGCTCCCCAGAAAAGCTAACATATATCCTGTCCAGGAAGGATCACTGAATCCAAATGTAACATTCGCCTGAAGCTTTTTAGGCTTTAGAACATGTAACAGATGGCATAGTTCTTTCTTCACTGCCTCGAATGCCCGTTGATGTTTCTCATAAGTTAAAAAAGCGGTTAGAAATTCTTTTTTCTCTCCTGCTTTTTTTATAGTACCACAGAGTTTCTGAAATGTATATTTGATTTTTTTCAATTTAGATTCCGTCTGTACGTTTTCGGGCCTGCGCTCCTCTCGAACTTTCGTCTTTTCTGTCTCTGACTCTTTTTTTATCTCTGGCTCTTTTTCTGATGCTTTCTCAATTTTCACATCTTTTTCCGGTGGATTATTCTTTACTTCCGTCTTCTTACCTTCCAAAGGTTCTTTTTCCAACGGCTCAGGAACCACCGGCTTCTCTGACGTTTCCTTTTGTTCCTCTTCCGAACTGTCAAATTTCTTCCAGGCAAGACGAAGCTTCCATTTTAATTCTCCATGTTCATAAGACGCTGATCCGGAAATCAGATGAAACAGCCAACTGACCTTTCCATATGCCACAAGGGTATCAAGTGTATTCTCCCCTTTTGCAGAAAATCTGTATTTCACCGGATAAAACAAGATTGTTAAAATCAGTAAGAGTAAAATTGCGAGCAAAAAAAGAAGAATCCATCCAATTATTTTCAGTATAAGAAACAGGATATGTATCATACGCTTCGAATCTCCTTTTTCTCAAACTCTTCCTGACGATCCAAAAGGAACTTTCTCAAGTTTACCTCTCCCGTCTTCTCATATGCTTCTTCCGCAATCCTTTCGATCAGACTCAGTGCGCCATCATACCCATTCGCAATTCCAACAATAAATAAAGATGCATTGTCAAATATATGTTGCTTTAAAAGAAGCGACGAATAATATTCTAAATGGTTCTGCTTTCCCTGTGAAAGCGTAATTACATAGACAGAAGGCTGCAGTTTATTTTTCTGCAATTTTTTTATTAATTTCAGTTTTTTCTTTTCCCAGCCTTCGCTGACATATAAATCACAGAAAAATTTTGTCTGCATCTTTTCTCCTCCCATTAGTTGTAATAGGCGTCTAAAATATCCCCGGCGATTGCCACCGCTTTTCCACTGGAACTTCCATCCGAACCTTCTGTGATCACACTGATTACCAGATCCGGATTATCCACATTTGTAAATCCCATAAACCAGGAATGTGTCTTTTCTCCATCTGACATACTGTACTCTGCTGTTCCCGTTTTTCCTGCAGCAGTATAGGATCTTCCTTTTAAGACAGATCCTGTTCCTTCCTCTACAACAGCTGTCATATACTCTTTCAATTGTGCAGCTTCATCCGATGTCATGACCTTCTTATAACTTTTCGGAACATTCTTTCGTATCTGGGAGCCCGTATAATTCGTCACACTTTCCACAAGATATGGCTGCATCATGGTTCCACCGTTCGCCACTGCCTCGGCAATCAGTGCCATATGATATGGACTTACGGTTGTCTTTCCCTGTCCCATTGCCGTCATCATTACTTCTCCCTCACTGGAATTCTGATCCAGTGCAAAGGAGCTCTTCGCTGCATTCAGTACACCCGGAAGCGATTTGTTGAACAATAAATCTTCCGCCGTCTGACGGTATTGCGTCAGATCCAGGCCAAGACCAATATTGGCAAAAGATGAATTACAGGAATTTGCAAAGGAACTTCTCAGATCCTCTGAGCCATGTGCATTTCCATTAAAGCAGTGAATTGTAATATCTCCCTGTGAAATCTCTCCATTACAATCATATGTATAATTCGGATAATCACTGTTCTGACGCATAAAAGCAAGTGTTGTAACCACTTTAAACGTCGATCCCGGAGCATAAGATCCTTGTGTCACACGATTCAACAGCGGACTGTTGTCTTCATCTGAATTCAATTCTGACCAGTCACTTAAAATATTATTCGGATCATATGCCGGTTTGGAAACCATGGCGAGAATCTTTCCCGTACTCGCCTCCATTACGATTGCCGCACCTTTGTTTGATCCAAGCGCATCATAAGCCGCCTGCTGCAGATTTGCATCCAATGTTGTTACAACTGTATCTCCTCGATTCTTCTTTTCACTGAATTCATTCTGCAGTTTTTCAAGAAAGAATGCATTTGATGTCAGAAGCTCAAAATTCTCTACCGATTCCAGACCCGTAGTTCCAAGCTTGGAATTACTGTATCCGATCGCATGAGCAAACACTTCTCCATAAGGATACTCTCTCGTCTCTGATCCATCATCCCCAACGACTGTCTGTGCAAGCACATTTCCATTCTTGTCAACAATGCTTCCTCGTATAATCGTATCTGCATAAGCATCCTGTCTTTGATTATATGGACTGTTCACTACAAGTTTTGCCCGCACGACCATAAAATATACAAGATATCCCATCAACGCGATAAAGAGAATCACGAAAAAGTAAGTGACTCTAGCGAACTCTTTGTTCCGAACGCGTTCTCCGCTGTCTTTGCTGCCGCTGTTCCGGGACATCCTCGAATCTCGGTCTGCTTTTTGTTGTTTTCTTACCGGTCGTTCTTCCCGATTCATTTCTTAAATCCCTTTCTCTTTGTCTTGCTCTGTCTCTGTTATCTCCATCATATTCTCTTCGTCTGTCACGTCCATCCTGACGGGATCTTCCTGATTTTGCATTCGAACTGCTCTGGCGGCGTCTTTCATTCTGCCTGCTGCGGTTTCTCTGTCTTGCGCGCTGCATCTCAATCTGATGCTCTTCTTCTGCTTCTTCATCTTCTCTGACAATGTAGAGCCCCTGAATAATCCCAAACATGATCATCGTACTTAACAGAGAACTTCCACCATAACTGACGAATGGAAGTGTTACTCCGGTTAACGGAATGAACTTTGTCACTCCTCCGATCTGCAGAAATACCTGAAAAATATAGCAGGTTCCCAGACCAAGTGCTACTAATTTATAGAAGAAATTACGCAATTCCATCGCAATATTCAAAAACATCACATAACAGCTGACGCATACAAGGATCAGACACAGTGTAAAAATCAGTCCCATTTCTTCTGTCATTGCAGAGAAGATCAGATCCGTCTCTGCAACTGGAATCGTATCCGGCTGACCACGGAATAACCCTGTTCCAAACCAGCCGCCACTTCCAATCGCAAACAACGACTGGGCAATCTGATATCCCCCTTCGCTATAAGCTGCAAACGGATCCTGCCATGCCGCAACTCTGACCTTAATGTGGGAAAACAGATGATATCCAATCACTGCAGCTCCACACCCTGCTGCCACACCTGCAATTGCATATAACGGCTGCCTTGTCGCAACATATAGCATAATCAGATACACAATAAAGAAGATTAATGCAGCTCCCAGATCTGTTGACAATACAAGGATCAGAACATGTGCTGCCGCTATCGCAGTCGTAACAACAACATTCTTAAATTCTGTCGATTTATTCAGGCTTGCTGCTACAAAAAATACAAACAGAATCTTAACAAACTCAGAAGGCTGCAGACTCACAGGTCCAATATTGAAACTCAGCTTTGCTCCTCCAAGTGTTGCTGCAAACAATGCAACGATAAGAAGTGCTGCTCCTCCAACTGCTGCATAGATATAAGTCCAGTTCTCCAGGAAAGTCATCTTCCGGATCAGAACCGGAACAATAAGACCAAAAACAATACCAACAACAACAAATGCCAGCTGACGGATTGCAATTCCATAAGGAGACTTACTCTGTGCGGAAAGCCTTGTGATCATGATCATTCCCGCTGTGATCAACATACACATATTATTGACAACCAGTCTTGAAACATTCGGGTAGATCAGATTGTATAATAAGATGACTGCCATCACAATCACTGCCAGTGCACCATATATGAACATCATCCTCAGATCCTGCGTTGCAAAATACATTGCAATAAATGCAGTGATCTGTATCATAAATAGAAGTACATCCTGACGGATCAATACTTTGTTTTCCTCATCTTCATAACTTCTCGTAAAGATTGAAAAACAGGAAAAAGTATATGCCGCCATCAAGATGATGATAAGGTATTTTGATACCTGAATAATAATATTAGCCATATTTCACCTGCTTCAAATAATTCCTCTGTTGAAATGTCCTGTTGTAAAATCTGTATCTTCTTTTCCTCTGGCAACAGTTTTTTCATCTGTTACAAAAAATGTATTCAGAACTGTTTCTGTCTGTTCTTTATCTTCCAGAGTAAACTGGATACGGCGCATCTTTGGATACAATTCATTCACTCTGTCCCATTCCTGTCTTAGATTGATCGGATTTTCCGTATAAATCACATTATAACAGAGATCACAATAGTTACGCGCAAAGAATTTTTCGTCTCTTCTGTCTTGAAGCACTCGTACTCCCGGTTTCTTAGAACAGCCTGAAGTTGTTCTCTCAATACACTGTGCAGATACCATAACCGGAATTCTTCCGTAAACAAGAAGTTCACCGTCTCTGATATCAAGTTCTCTTAGTTCTCTGCTGTTAAGCTCCAACGGAGCTGTAAAATCCTCAACTTTTTGCTGCTTCCAAAATTCTTTGCCATACTGATTAAAGATATATAGATTATGGTCTAATATAATCTTTTTGTCAAATCCTCTTTCTTTTAAGAAAAAGAAAGCTTCAAAATTTCGAATAACAACGCCGTCAATTGGCAATTGATTAAAGTTTTCAAATTGTCTTCCAAACCATTCCTGCGCATTCTCTCTGAAAATATGTGGAAATACCAGATACAATTCAACTCCGCTTTTTCTCCAAAAATCAATCCTGTCTCTGACATGTGTGTCTGAAAAATCTGTGCCAAACAACCGGAAATCTAATGCAATCCGGCCAATCCTTGGAGTTCCCTGTCCATAAAGTTCCTCTTTCTGATTCAAAAAGCTGAACACGGCCTCTAACTGTTCCTCTGTTTCAATAAACACAGAATATCTGTTCAGATTTCCATTTCCTGTCTCTTCTTTAAATGTTTCTACCTGTGTCGTTGAAGGATTGCATTCCCTGTAAAAAGTAGTTGCGATCTCTCTTCTCAATCCATCCAGTGCTGCTCTTCTTAAACGATTCAGCTGCTGCATCGGAAGAAATGCATCCTGATCCATAGATATTTCCAGATCTTTCAGGAAAAATAGCGTACCGCCTGTCTTCGCAAGCTGTGTGCGAATTCTCTCTTCCTCCAATGGGCGCTTCTGTGCACGTTCAACTGCATGTTCTGTATATGCTGTATAAGAAAATTCCCTGCAGCAGACCGTAAAAGATGCCGGATATCCAACCTGAAGGCTCAAAAATCCATAAATCTCCTCCTGCCGGTCTTCTTTCCTGTATTTCTGATCCAGACTCTCAATCAGTTCTTCATTTCGGATTCTTCTAAAAACAAAGCCTTCTTTAAAACGCATCCCCTTCGGCACAAGAAAACGTAACTTTTCTCCCTTTGTGATCTTCTTGCCAAGTGTATAATTATCTTTCCCGCTACCGATTTCAAGAACATCATGTGCATGCAGATCTGTCAAAGCCTGAGCTGTGACCTCACGTCCATTTTGCGACAGACATCTGGCTGCTGCTACTCCGGCATGATTCGGACGATCCAGTGCCAGCATTTCTCTTCCATTATGCTGCTTATAATATCCGGTATCTGAATCACCGCGATTATAAAGATCCATCAGGTTTTCGCGGTCTTCCGGTTTCACCGCATAACCACTTTTCCCTTTTTTCAAATATAAATCCACATATTTCCGATACATAGCTGTTACTGCTGCCACATATTCCGGTTTCTTCATGCGTCCTTCTATCTTAAATGAGTCAATCCCGGCTTCAACCAGTTCCGGAATTAATTCCAACGTACAGATATCCTTCAGGCTAAGAAAATATTTCTTCTGACCATCTACTGTATAAGGAAGTCTGCATGGCTGTGCACATTGACCACGATTTCCACTTCGGCCGCCGATCACACTACTCATCAGACACTGTCCGGAGTAACAATAGCAAAGTGCTCCATGAACAAAACACTCTACTTCAAGGTCCGTTGTTTCATGAATCTGTCGAACTTCTTCCAACGAAAGTTCTCTTGCCGGGACAACTCTTGCCGCCCCCTGACTCTCTAAAAACTTCGCTCCTGCCGCACCAGTGATTGTCATCTGTGTACTCGCATGGATATCAAGATCCGGAAAATTGCTTCTGATAAATTGGAATACACCCGTATCCTGAACGATCACCGCATCCAAACCTTTCTCATATAATGGTGCCAGATAATCATACAGTTCTGCAATCTCATGATCTTTTAATAATGTATTTACTGTAAGATAAAACTTCTTCCCATAAATATGAGCACGCTCAATTGCTTCGATCAGCTCATCCTGTGTAAAATTGTTTGCATATGCTCTTGCTCCAAAACGTGCTCCTGCCGCATAAACGGCATCTGCACCTGCATTCATTGCTGCCTGAAAACATGCAAAGGATCCCGCCGGAGCCAGAATCTCCACCTGTCGGTCTTTTCTCATTCTTCTGTCATTATCCTTCTCTTTATTGTTATGTTCACATAATTCGCGTAAACTATGAGAAACACGCTCCGCGAGTTTCTCAAGTTATCGCGACAGTCGCCAAGGTCTCGTGCAAGCACGGACTTTGGCTCGTTGTTCGCGTAAATGAAAAAGGCTGCCAAAGTGACAGCTTTTCTCATTTACCTTCTTCGGTTTTTCATCTCTGTCTCGAGCTTAACAATCTGCATCTGAAGGTCATTATTCTCTTCTTTCATCTTTGCAAGCTCTTTCTCAGCATTCTCAAGTTTGATCTGGGCTGAAATCAATTCATGCTTCAGATCATACATCTCTTTATCTTTGAGCTCGATATCGCTTTCCAGGGAATCTCCCTGTTTCTTTGCTTTAAAATAATCATCTGCAATATTAAGTGCAAGAAGGACATTCCTTGTGTCTGCACTCTGTTTTCTGTATCCTTCACTGTTCGTACATTCTGTGATTTTATGATTAAGATAGGAAGATACTTTCTGCAGATACTCTTCTCCTTCAAAGCCACTGAGAGTATAGACTTTTCCTCCAATTAATACTTCTGTAAAATGTTTTGCTGAACTCATAGCTTCCTCCTCGAGTTTCTATTCTTCTATTATAGACTATTTATCCTCAAAAACCAACTATTTTTTCAGAATTTCTATACTTCTCTCGGAATTCCAAGATGTTGGTAAGCTAATTCTGTTACAACACGACCTCTTGGAGTCCTCTGAATGAATCCATTTTTCAACAAATACGGTTCGTAAACATCTTCTAATGTGCCTGCATCTTCTGAAATCGATGCGGCAAGTGTCTCAAGTCCTACCGGTCCTCCCTGGAACTTCTCAATCATTGTGATCAGAATGTTACGATCAATATGATCTAATCCGAATTTATCCACGTCAAGAAGATCCAATGCATAATTTGCTACTTCTTTTGTGATCACACCGTCATATTTTACCTGTGCAAAGTCTCTCACCCGCTTCAGCAGACGATTGGCGAGACGCGGAGTTCCACGCGAACGTCGTGCAAGTTCCATTGCACCGGACTCTTCAATCTCTACGCCGAGTACTCGGGCAGAACGCAGGATGATCGTCATCAGTTCCCGGTCTGTATAAAATTCCAGTATATTAAATACTTCTTTTCTGAAGAAATAAAATATATAGATCAATGATATGGAAGCCAATATAACTTCGAAAATAAAGAGACCGTGGTAACCGGTTCTATCGGCTACCCCCCCGCTAAGAAAGGCTATTAGTAAGCCGCTTAAGTGTGTGAGTACTGTTTGGATGGTAAAGTCGGTTCCTTCACATCCTTTGCGTACACAATCCATAGAAGTGGTATACACTACAATAGTTGCCATTCCATAGGCACTCCATAGCAGGACGATCCCTAAACAAAGCATTGAAAATGAAGGGACTGTCCATGAAATACACATAAAATAGAGTGTAGTAAGCAGGATGAATATTGCAAATAGTATTCTGGAATGATATCGCCCGATTTTACGAACCAGTAATCCGGCCAGGAAAGATGATGCGAAGGCAGCTCCGGTACCTCCGATACCTATCATAATGCCTATCTCTTTCATTGAATAACCCAAATCGACCAGATAAGAGCGTAACACCGATAAAATTCCGATAATACTGGCATAATATAGTAGTAGGAATCCTATTTGTTTCCAGATGTTACGACGGGCAAAGAACCAGATAAAATCAGTGAATTGTGCCCGTTTCGAAGGTTCTTTGGGTATTATTCTCATATGTTTGTTTTTCAATAACGGAATAATTGCCAATAGTACAAAAATGCATAAGCATGGTATCACCACATGCCAGCCATAGTGCTGAAGAACGAGGAGTAATATACCTGTTCCTATCAATGTACCTCCGAAGCTACCCATTGATTGCATGCTGTTGACCAAACTTTTATCC
>ERZ773147.2553-NODE-2553-length-15517-cov-3.913789_pt1 | contig 15517 bp, 8 predicted proteins | sample MGYA00580851_ERZ773147 | MGnify/ENA primary metagenome ERZ773147 (study PRJEB29015, sample SAMEA2737818) | human gut metagenome | biome: human gut; feature: human-associated habitat; material: faeces | place: China | collected 2012 ... | reverse complement strand
GGTTTCTGCTAATGTGACAGGTGATGGTGGTGCTACTCGTTTTGTTATGACAAACAAGGCAACAGGTGCTACTTTTTCTTTTGATCCGAAGAATGCAGTAAAAGAAACGGGTACATCTACTTCTGCTGTTTCAGGTAATGCAGCTGAAGTTGGTGGTGCTTTGACACAGTGGATTTGGTATAACAGCCGTTACAATGTTTCTAACTCTTTACAAGCCTCCGAAGTTGTTTCTATGGACTTTGCCGGTGGTGACTCTACTTTGGTGATTCGTGTAGATGCTGCTACTAACGTTATTTATGCAGCAAAAGATTCGAAACAAAAACTGCAATCAGGTACAGCTTTACAGATCTTGACTCCGGGTTCTTGGGTAATGTCTGCTGAAGACCTGAACACAAAGGGCGATGATGTTAAGTACATGCAGTTGTCTTTTGCAGAGGATATCGACAAAAATCCGTTTGCCGATAAGTATCAAGCCCAGGTCCTGAGAAGTAGTGGTACTCCTTCTTCTCCTTATGAAGTTCTGCGTAACAAAAAAGGTGGATATACACCAGCACAAGATGAATATCTGTTTTTGAACAAATTGAATGACGAAGGAGAATTGTCTTATAACTATTTACGTCTTGATACGTCTTATTATGAAAGTACTGGTGCTTCTTTCAAACTGTATAATCAGTTGACAACATCGGCTGCAATCATGGAAAAAGATGCCGCAGGCAATTTGGTTACACCGGTTAATGGTTATAATGTGATTGATACATTAGGCTATAATTTGCCGGACGATGCATTCCGTTTCAAATTCACAAAGGACCTGTTGACAGACTCTTTGCAAGTCGAATCTTTCTCTCAGTTTGTTGAGTTGGCAAATGCCGTGGCTCCGAAAAGCCAGAAAGGAAGCGAAGTGACATATTGGACAATGTTGAATGATGATGCCCGTGTAGATGGTGGAATTTCTGGTAACATGGCAACTGGTTTTAAACCAGGTGTTCAGAATAATACGAAGCTGTTTACAGTGTTGTCACATTGTACTTTGGTAGACGAAGCTAAGAATGTCGTTACTTTCTATGATGACGATGTGCTTGCTGGAAGACCTGTTGAAAACCACGTAAATCTTTTGGCTTACGCCGACGGTATCGATTCTGATTATGCAAGTATCGCTGACGATGTTTACACGATCAAAAATGTGAAAACTGGTGAATATTATGGCGTTCACATTTATGATGCAGACTCTGTAGCTGAATATACTGGAGGTGATGTTATCAAGAATATGAATTTTAACCATATCCCTGCATTCCAGTGGGTTGTTATCAAGAAAGATCATTCTGCTCTTCGTGCAGAAATTTCTCCGGTTCAGGTAACTAACCGTGAGTTCGATGCACAGAACGATTATCAGATCCAGTTGAGAAAAGGTACTAAAGACGGCCAGTACAAGTTGAATGGTGTAGAAGTTGTCTTTGAACCGGTTTCTGCTGACGCTGTTGCTGACAAACACAATGGATACAAATTTTTGGAAGATCAGGATCTGGATGTAAATCGTTATACATTCAACTACTGGCATGCTTATACAGCTGATAAATACCTGAACAAGAATGCTGAAGACTCTGTTTTGAACGTATTGACTGAAGATGCTGGCCGTTTCTCAATTGAAGCTGCTCAAGCTGCTGAATTCGGTTATGATGTAGATGCTCGTGGTGCTAATACTTATATTCCGACATTGGCTCAGTTGGAAAGACGTCTTTATACGGTTTCTGCACCTTACGGACGTAAGCTCTATGTAAACAAAGAACACCAGATCATGGCAACGACAAATCCGGCTAGCACAGATGCTGTAACTTCTTTCTATTTCAAAGAAAACAATGAATTTACGAAGGGTGAAGATCTGACTTGTTATTATGCTTTGATTAATAACAATGGCTTGAATAAAGCTGGTGTTGTCGACAACGATGAAGATGCTCTGCTGCGTGCTCAGGTATTGACTGAAACAAGAACTTCTGTATTTGCTATCGCTAAGAGCGATGCTCCTCTGTATCGCCGTTTCAACAATACGGCTTTGGGTGAAAGTGCAACAGATGGTCGTGACAGTTTGAGATTCTTTGAAAATGTTCGTAAAGAATATCTGATGGATGAAAACAACCGCGAAGGTGGTTTGATGGATGCTAACGTGAATTATGTAGGTATGTGGACTGCTAACAAGGCTACAGGTCTTGCCTTCCAGATCGATACAGCTGTGATCAACCGTGACAATGGTGATATCAAACCTCAGTATCTACTTTCTGTTGCTCATAATGATTTCGCGGGTACAGATACAATTCCTTGTACGGAAGCAGACGGAACTCACCGTGATGAAAATGGTAACTTGGTAGATGCTAACCACTGTATCCATGCTATTCCGGGTAAGGCTGCATTTGAAAGAGGTAAATATGTAGTTAGCTTCGCTGATTCTGCTGCTGCTAATGGTTACAAGAAACCGTACACAGATGTAACTGCTGGTTATGTTCGCGTAGGTTTTGTTGAAGCTATCAAACAGGCTGATACATTGTGGGTTTTGACAGACGAATTCAAGGCTTTGGCAAATGATAAGATCGATTTTGCAAGATTACAAGCTGTAAATGATTCTTTGGTGGCTACTGGTGCAACCAAGATTAAGAATGTGTTGACTGGCGTCAACCACAAAAATTATACTTGGTCATTCCGTTATGTGAATCCTGAAGCTGCCGGTAATGTGGAAGAAGAAGGTAATGCTAACAAATTCTTGTTCGAATCAAACAACTATGATGGTGAAAAGATTGCTCCTGAAAACGGCTCTTGGTTGAAGATCCAGAATGGTTGCGTTGTCTTGACTAAGAATCCTTCTTATTTCTCTAACGCTAAGACTGGTGGTGACGGTGCCCTGATCTTCAACGTTGAAAACAAAGAAGATGATCAATTGGCAACAGACAACGAAGAAATTGCAACATCAGAAGTAACTGTAATCGCTCAGCAGGGTGCTGTACGTGTTGCTAATGCTGCCGGTAAGAAGGTTGTTGTTTCTAACATCCTTGGCCAGACAGTAGCTAACACAGTTATCACTTCTGACAATGCTGTAATTGCTGCTCCTCAGGGTGTAGTTGTAGTAGCTGTTGAAGGCGAAGAAGCTGTTAAAGCTATCGTTAAGTAATAATAGAAAATTCATCATCAGGTAGGGATACGAGCAATCGTATCTCTGCTCTGAAAAAGAATAAGATTTTATAAATCAAATAATTCTAAATTTTACCGTGCAGCTTTCAAGCTAATTATCCCGTGATGGGTGAACAGGCGGTAATATTAATACTAAAGTAAAAAATTAAAAAAAGTTCATCTGCCATTATCCCTGTGAAGAGAAAAGGCAGACACAAAATGAAGCCTCTCCGGTAGCAATATCGGGGAGGCTTTTGTTAAAAAAAGCATTGATTCTGTATGTTTCCAGGGCAACCGTACCAAAAATTGCTATCCAAGACCATCTCTTCTTTCTCTATAAAAATTTGCAAACCAACCATCATACTATCATGGCTGGTTGTTAGCTGTTGTTTCACAATATGTTAAAGCATGATAGTAGTTGTTTTCTACTATCATTCTACCATCATGCATCTATCATGCTTTTTATTTAATAGTTTATTTATGTAACCGATAATGAGCTGCTTATATTTATATAGGCCAAAATGACTATCGACAGAAACGAGATTATTTGGCACAAAAAACGCTCTTTTCGCCGGATAAGATGCAAAAACAAGGCATAAAAGTGTCCTCAGCATGGCAGATAAACATCCCCACATCCCCGGAAGAGCTTCGCACAGACCCGGATCTGCACCTCTTCCACACCCGGATGTCCGTGGCTCTTACACCCGGGTCTCAAGCAGCTATTCAAGCCGTTTTTGGCAAAAGAAAAGCTTGTCTTGATGAAAAATGAAGCTATTTTAACCTGTTTTGCACCTATTCCCGGACGGTCTCTGTTTTTATTGTATAATTGAAACACAGTATGTTATCGTTTTTTACTATGATGGTTATGATAGATGAATAATAGTGCAAAATGGTAACTATCATGCTGTAACGAGTTGTTTTAAAGTAATATACGGGCGATTATGATAGTATGATGGTTGGTTTTGCAAGAACATTTATATAGTCATCGTCCGTATCGGTGGCGAAAACAGATGGACGCTTTATGAAAAGAGCGTGTTCTATTTTTCTATTCCCAAAGAAAAAAATTGTACTTTTGTGAGCTACATTAATAAAGATTGAACAATGGCTAACGATGAAATGAAACAAATCTGGAAAGTGCCGGAGCCGACTCTTAGGAGGTTGCCGTGGTATCTTGCCTTTTTGAAACTGATGAAAGGAAGAGGGGAAGCTTTCGTATCATCTACTCAGATTGCCAAAGAAATTAATGTGGACCCCAGTCAGGTGGCGAAAGACCTCTCTTTTGTGAATATTTCAGGGAAGACACGTGTCGGCTATGAAATCAGTACGCTGGTGGATGTGTTGGAGGATTTCTTAGGTTTTACGGCGCAGCATAAAGCATTCCTGTTCGGTGTCGGTAGCTTGGGAGCCGCCTTGTTGCAGGATTCCGGTCTGAAACAATACGGATTGGAGATTGTTGGAGGCTTCGATGTCCGTCGGGAATTGGCCGGAACCGAGATTAACGGGATACCGGTCTACCACATGGATGATTTTCCTGCCAAGCAGAAGGAATACGGAGCGACGATCGGAGTGATTACCGTCCCTGTCGACAAGGCGCAGGAAGTGACCGAATTGATTATCGCGGGAGGAATCAAGGCTTTGTGGAACTTTACCCCGTTCCGTATCCGTGTGCCGGAAGATATCGTGGTGCAAAATACCTCTATGTATGCCCATCTTGCTGTGATGTTCAACCGCTTGAATTCAATCAATCACTGATATATGAAAATAATAGCCGTAGGAATGAATTATGCTGCTCACAATAAAGAGCTGCATCATTCGTTAAAATTATCGGAGCCTACTATCTTTATGAAGTCCGACTCTTCGTTACTGAAAGACGGCAAACCGTTCTTCATTCCTGATTTCTCTTCGGAGATTCATTACGAAACGGAGATCGTCGTGAAGATAGACCGGCTGGGAAAAAACATTGCCGAACGTTTCGCCCATCGTTACTATAACGAGGTGACGGTAGGGATTGACTTTACAGCCCGCGATTTGCAAAACAAGCTGCGTGCGCAAGGTCTGCCTTGGGAAATCAGCAAGGCGTTCGATAATTCGGCTGTTCTTGGGACATTCGTCCCACTGGAGCGTGTGGGAGATGTGAACCGCATTCCTTTCCATCTGGATATTAACGGCAAGACCGTCCAGGAGGGAAATACACAGGATATGCTTTTCCCGGTCGACAAGATCATTGCCTATGTGAGCCGTTTCTTTACGTTGAAGATAGGTGATCTGATCTACACCGGAACCCCGGTAGGCGTGGGGCCGGTCAAGATAGACGACCACTTGCAGGGATATATCGGCGAGCAGAAGCTGCTGGATTTCTTTGTGAGATAACACGGAAAAAACGTATGAAGAGAATCTTATGTGTCTTGCTGTTTGTATTCGGTCTGCTCACTTCTGCTTGGGCGGATAGTAGCCGATATGCCTCCGAGTCGGTATTGAACTCCGGGAAATGGGTGAAGATACAGGTGGCGGAAGATGGTATTTACAAACTGACGGCTGCCGATCTGAAAAAGATGGGCTTTTCCAATTTGGATAAAGTAGCTGTTTATGGCTACGGAGGATGGCCTTTGGATGAAGATTTCTCTACTACCTATATTGATGATGTCCCTGAGGTAGCCGTATGGAGGAGTGCGGATTATTTGTTGTTTTATGGGAAAGGGCCGCGCAAATGGGAATATTCTTCTTCTGATAAGTCCTTTATCCACACCAACAACCCCTATTCCAATTACGGATATTATTTCGTGACCGAGAAAGAAACAGCCGGGCGTACGATGGAGAAGGCTGCATCTGCTGCTGGAGCCACTTTGCAAGTGACAACTTTCGATGATTATGTTTTGCACGAAGAAGAGTTGGTATCGGTGAACAGTTCCGGGCGCGAACTGTATGGGGAATCGTTTACTTCTACTTTATCCCGTGATTTCACGATATCGGTTCCGGGTATTACGAACGACGAGGGAAAAGCCACCCTGTCTTTTATCTCCCGTGGCAACGGAACGATTACTATGAATGTCGATGGAAACGCTTTAATATCCGGTTCCGTGTCTGTCCCGTCGGACGAATACGAAGTGGCACGGGAACTGTATCGCGAAAGAGCTTGGACGGCTGATAAAGGTGAGACTGTAAAGGTCAACATCGGATACAGTACGACCGGACATAAGAACGTGTACTTGAACTATTTCCGTCTTCAGATGAAGAGGCAATTGAAAGTATATGATAATTATACATTCTTCCGCAGCCTCTCGGCAAGAGGCAATGCTTCCCGCTTTGTGATCCAGGGAGCCGATGCCAGTACGCTGGTTTTTGATGTGACCGACGGTGTAAATCCGCAACAGATGGAAACGTCTCTGAACGGGACAGAGTTGTCTTTTTCAATTCCTGCTTCCGCTTCCTTGAGGGAGTTTGTCGTAGTAAAACCGTCACAGATCAAAGCTCCCGTGACGGTCGGCGAGGTGGTGAATCAGAATCTGCATGCTTTGCCACAGCAAGATATGATCATTATTGCCCAGCCTAATTTTACTACGCAGGCAGAACGTTTGGCAGAAGCGCATCGGACAAAGGATAACCTGACGGTTCGGGTGGTGACGCCAGAATCAATTTATAACGAGTTTTCCAGCGGTACACCGGATGCAACTGCTTATCGCCGTTTTATGAAGATGTTCTACGACCGGCAGACTTCGGAAGCTGATGCTCCTAAATATTTACTGCTGTTCGGCGATGGCTCGTTCGACAACCGTAAATTGACTTCCGCCTGGAAATCGGTGGATATGAGCAATATGTTATTGACGTATCAGACGGAAAACTCATTAAGTAGTCAATCGTATGTGATTGATGACTATTTCGGATTTCTGGATGATGCGGATAATAAGAAATCCCTTCAAAATAAAAAACTATGTCTGGGGATCGGACGCTTTCCTATCAGGACTGTGGAGCAGGCGACTCAGATGGTGGATAAGGTAATCTCTTATATGGAAAATAAAAATACAGGTTCGTGGAAAAACAATCTGTGTTTTATGGCTGATGATGGTAGCAATACGGATGGATTTATGACTGAGCATATGGAGTTTGCTGATCAGTTGGCAGGTTATGTCGAAAGTGAACATCCTGAGTTTTTGGTGAATAAACTGTATTATGATGCCTATAAAAAAGACATGACGGCAGGAACTTATCCGGATGTAAGGAGTGGCTTGCAAAAACTTCTAAAAGACGGACTTCTATTGTTTAATTATACCGGACATGGAGGGACAACGGCTTTAAGCGATGAGAAAGTGTTAACACAAACAGATATCAACCAGTTTACTTATACTCATCTGCCGGTATGGGTGACGGCTACCTGCGATTTTACGCGATTCGATGACTTGAATACGTCTGCCGGAGAAGATGTCTTTCTGAATAAAAGCAGTGGGGGCATTGCGCTGTTTACGACTGTCCGTGTCGCTTATTCCAGACCTAATTTCCCGATCAACGACAATGTTATCCGTAATTTGTTTGAAAGAAATAATGGGCGTCGTCGTACGCTGGGAGAAGTGATGCAAGCAACGAAAAACACCTTGTCGTCCGTTTACAAACTTGGTTTCTGCTTGATCGGAGACCCAGCTGTAAAAATGGCTTATCCAGAATTTGGAATGAAAGTGACGACTGTAAACGGGCAATCGGTAGACGGAAATTCAATATCTTTCAAAGCTTTGGAAAAGATCACTGTCGAAGGAGAGGTGTTGGATGCTTCCGGGCAGTTGGTAACTGATTTTACTGGTATAGTCAACCCGACGGTAAAAGACAGCAAGGTGACTGTCACCTGCTTGAAGAACAGCAATAAAGATGACAGTCCGGCTTTCACCTTCACCGACTATCCGAATACGATTTTTATAGGGAATGACTCCGTGCGCAACGGAAAGTTCAGCTTTACTTTTACGGTTCCGAAGGATATTTCTTATTCTAATTTGCAGGGGAAAATGAATCTCTATGCCGTCGATACGGAAAGTGGCAATGAGGCACAGGGTAATTTCGACAATTTCATTGTCGGAGGAACTTCCGACACGGCGGAAACCGATACGATCGGTCCGGAAATCCGTGCCCTTTACCTGAATGATACGACATTTGTAGATGGCGGCCAGGTGAACACGACTCCCTATTTTGTCGCTGAGTTATGGGATAAGAGCGGAGTGAATATCACGGGAAGCAGTGTCGGGCATGATATGATGCTGGTAATAGACGAATCGACCGTCCTGAGCTATAACCTGAACAGTTATTACGAACTGTTACTTGGCGAAGATGGGACCGGTATCGTGAAGTTCCCGATCCCGGCGCTTGAGCCGGGTAAACATACGGCGGAGTTCTGGGTGTGGGATATCTTGAATAACTCGACTGTGCGGACATTTACTTTTGAAGTGGTCGAGGGACTGAAACCATTCCTGTTCGATGTGATCGCAACACCGGGTATCGCCCGTGAGCAAGTGACTTTCCATCTTATGCACAACCGTCCCGAAAGTCGGATGCGAGTGGGTATTATGGTCTACGATCTGGCAGGCCGACAACTTTGGAAACATGAAGAAAGCGGAACGTCCGGTCTGTTCGAAAACTATACGGTTTCCTGGGATCTGACATCCGGTGGTGCCCGTATGCGTCCCGGTGTTTATATCTACCGGGCAGCTATCAGTACCGATAATTCCAAAGACGCGACAAAAGCAAGGAAATTCATCATTTTAGGCGAATAAGAAGGAACGCATAAACTCCATCGTGTTTATCGTTGCAGTCAGGACAAAGAATCCGATAATAACCCAGTCCAGTATCCGGTACATGCGGACCGGCAATCGTGTGTATAGCCAGCCCAGCAGGATCGGGACTGCAAACATCCAATGCCCACCGAACAGGATCGCCTCGTTCATCCCGTAGCGGATGATAAAGTGGATCACGAAATCGATACTCAGGTACATAAGTAGCAGTTGTACATATTTGTTTTTCAGGTTGAGCAAAGCCGAGGCCGCGACTAAAAACAACAGAAACATGATTACGGCATTGTTCCAACTGTGCAGGTATTCGCTGGGACGCAATACGACCTCTTTCCCGACTAGCTGTTGTGTGAGAGGCGTGCTTATAATCGTATTGCCCCAGAAATCGACCAGTGCTTGTTTGCCGAATGTCTCGTCGTGGATAAAATACTGTCCGAGTTGCCCGGTCGTTTCGATAGGAGACGGGCCTTCCGGGTTGAACAGTTTCGCTTTGAGGGTGTAAAAGCCCATGACGGCAGCTACGCAAATGACAAATGGCAGCATGACTTTGAATCCTGTCCGTATTTTACGCCAGAACGGTGCTTTATTCAGGAACAGGGCCATTGTCGGTTTGGCTGCGTTGGTGATTGTTATTCCTCCACAAAGGAAAGAGAGAAAGAGGATCGTCCGGCCTTTTATATATCCGGTCAGCATGTATTCCCTGGAAAGCATTAGTAGTGAGAAGACGAGCAGGAAAAAGGAGAACGGATAAGATTCTGTGGTGAATGATAAGACAACGGTCGTGAAAAAGCATCCCGTGAACCCTGTCAGTAACAGTGCCCGCCGAGAAGAAATCCGGACGATCTGCTTCAGGTAACGATAGATCAGGACCAGTCCGCCGGTTATCAACAGGTTCATCAGCGTCAGGCAAATAATACCGGAAGTTTTCTCTTTGAACAGGGTTGTCAATAGGATTGTCAACAGTGTTTTCAACAAATGGAAGATGCCGAAAAAGGGATGGCTGATGTCGAATGCTCCTCCGCGCGTGTGGAGATGGAAAAGATTGTCATAGCCCAAATAACTTCCGGCACCCCCGTTAGGGACATCTATCAGTTCCGTATGAAAGAGCATCCGGTAACCGATACACCCGTAAAGAAGGAAGAAGAAAAGGAAAAGCCCGGTTTCTATCGGGGTCGTCGGAAATAACGTGTGCTTAGTCTCTCTCCACTCGATCCGGAGAGCGCGAAACAGGATAGACAGGCAGGATGGCATCATAGTATATGTTTATTTATTGTTGAATGGTTTATAATGGGGGACATCTGCAAGGGCGAGCAGTTCTTTGTCGCCGGAACTGTCGCCATATACATGCAGCGTCTCGGAGGCGAAATCCGGATATAGCCGGCGGAGCCTGCGTACCTTCTCACCTCCTTTACAGTTGGGTGTGGAAAACCGCCCGGTCAAAGTCTGCTCCCTGACTTCCAGCCCTGTTCCTTCCACGAGCCGGATTCCGACAGTTTGTGCCCAGGGGCGTATCCAGTCGGGCACGGACGCGCTGATAATGGCAATCTTGTTTCCTTCTTCCTGATGCCTGCGTATTTCTTCCAAGGCCGCAGGATAGACGAAAGCCGGTATACGGGAAGCATATTCGAGACAAGCCTGTTGGAAATCCTCCGTCTTCATTCCTCGCAGGAAAGAGGAGATCACAAGCTCTTTGGCCCGGTGCGTGGAGAGAATGCCCGTTAAGGCTGCTCCTTTCAGCAGGATAATCCAGGGGAGCCGCAGGAGGAAAGCCTTCCGTCCACAAGCCTGAATTAGAAAATCCGGCAAAGAGTCGCGGGAAATGATGGTTCCGTCGAAGTCGAATATTGCGATTGCCATATCAATAAATAAGTAAAGCGAATACGATAAACCAGCCGGCCACGGTCAACTGCAAAGTACGGTCCTGTAAGAGGATGTCGGTCGGGTTGCAATTGCTCTTCTCCACCAGGATGATTTGCAGATAGCGCATGATGCCTGCCAGTACGAAAGGAACTGTGGCATACAGGTATTCGCTGCTCCTCGACGTCACTTCGGGCGAAAGCGTATATAATATGTAAGTCACGGCTATGATGGAAGAGAGAAACGACAGGATCACGTTCAGGTAGTCGATCGTATATCCGGTAATATTCTTACGTGAAATCTGTCCGGTCTCCATGAAATTGAGCAAATCGTCCCGGCGCTTGGCAAAAGCGAGGAACAGGGAGAGGATGAATGTCATGATAATCAGCCAGTGCGAAAGTTCTATCTCCCCGGCGGCAGCTCCCGCTTCAAGCCGGATGATGAAACCGCAGGCGACAATCATGGCATCTATGATCTGTACCTGTTTGAGGTAAAGCGTATAGGCTAAGTTCAGGAGGATATATCCTCCTGACAACAACCAGATCTGGTTGTTGCTTGTATACATGAAGCTGAAACATAATGCACTCGTCGCATATAGCAGGAACATGAAGACAAGGGCGGCCATCGGAGAAACTTTCCGGGAGGCGATCGGGCGGAATCGTTTGACCGGATGCAAGCGGTCTTCACCCGCATCCATCAAGTCGTTGAAAATATATACGCCACTGGTGAGCAAGCAGAAACCTGCAAACAGGATTGCAACATTCCACAGCCTGTCCGTATCTCCTATCTCCTGTGCAAAAAACATGGGAAGGAACAAGATGATGTTTTTTACCCACTGGAAAGGGCGCATCAGAAGAAATAATGCTTTAACTTTGCCTGTCGATTGTATATCTTTCATACTCAAAAGACAAAAGTAGGAATTTTATTCGAGCATACAATAAAGTTCGGATTATTCAGTTTATAATGCAGTAGGAGCGGTTCGTGAATCGTCCCTACTGAATCGGAAAATAAATTTAAGGATAGACATATGATAAGTAAATTCAGAATCGGTGTACTCGTTATAATACTTAACTTCTTCGCTTCGGTTGCGATGATTTGGGGACAGGATAATCCTTCTTTGCTCCAAATGGCGGTTCCTTCGTTGAACATCGCTCCGGATGCACGAGGCGGCGGTATGGGAGACATGGGCGCGGCGACTTTGCCGGACATCAACTCGCAGTATTGGAATGCTGCCAAATATGCTTTTATGGGAAGTAAGGCGGGAGTCAGTTTGTCATATACGCCGTGGTTGCGTAAATTGGTCAATGATGTGGCCTTGGTGAATATGACCGGTTACTACAAATTAGGAAATAGCGATTTACAGGCTATCAGTGCATCTTTGCGTTATTTCTCGTTAGGTGAAGTGAATATATGGGAGAACATCGGGGATGTCCCTTATGGTTTGAACCCGTATGAGATGGCGTTCGACGTGGCTTATAGTCGCAAGCTGTCCGAGTCCTATTCAATGGCGGTAACCTTGCGTTACATCCGTTCGGATATGGGGACGGACCAGCATGACGAGAGTTATGCCGGCAATGCTTTTGCTGCCGATATTTCCGGTTATCTGGAAAAATATGTGCTGATGGGTAATGCCGAGGCATTGTGGAGCTTTGGTTTCAACCTGTCGAATATAGGGAGTAAGATCTCGTATGACGGGGGTAATACGAACCAGTACCTTCCGGCAAAACTGACTTTGGGAACGGGTTTGCTTTATCCGATCGATGACTACAACCAGATCGGTTTTTATTTGGACCTGAACAAATACATGGTCCCGTATGCTCCGCAAAAGGAAGAAGGAGAGACTGATGCCGATTACCAGACGCGTGTGGACGACTATAAATCATGGTCGAGCCTTTCCGGTATGTTGAAGTCTTTTACCGATTCACCTAACGGCCTGCTGAAAGAGATCATGGTTTCGGTCGGAGCCGAGTATAGTTATAACCAGCAGTTTTTCGTCCGTGGTGGTTACTTTTACGAGAATGCGAATGTCGGTAACCGTAAATACTTTTCTGTAGGTGCCGGTTTCCGTATGAGCGTGTTCCAGTTGGATGCTGCTTATCTGATTAGTACGGTTCCGCAGAACCCGTTGGACCAGACACTTCGTTTCTCCCTGTCTTTTGATATGGACGGGATCAAGAACTTGTTCAGATGAAAGTTGAAAGTTAAAAGTTGAAAGTGATGAAAGTGCGGGTTGGGTTTGGATATGATGTGCATGCATTGGTTCCGGAGCGTGATTTGTGGCTGGGCGGAGTGAAAATAGAGCATACGATGGGCCTGCAAGGGCATAGTGATGCGGATGTCTTGATTCATGCTATTTGTGATGCCCTGTTGGGCGCAGCTAATATGCGTGATATCGGTTATCATTTCCCCGATACGGCAGGTGAATATAAGGACATCGACAGCAAGATCCTGTTGTTCGATACAATGGAATTGCTTCGTGATGCCGGATATACATTGGGTAATATAGATGCGACTGTCGCCGCCGAACGTCCGAAACTGAATCCACATATTCCCGAAATGAAACGGGTGATGGCTGACGTCCTCCAAGTGGATGTAGAAGATATCTCCATCAAGGCGACGACAACCGAGAAGTTAGGCTTTACCGGACGACAGGAGGGAATAGCTGCATATGCAACGGTGCTGATACAGAAATAGTCTACCGCTTCCAGGTCTTTATCTATAATAGTTTTAGAAGTTCCCCTTGGGTGAAAATTTATTTTTATGTAAGGGATAATTTATTTTCTCTTACATGAAACAAGGGTTTCACTTACGGGTAACAAAGTGAAACTAATGTTGTATCTTGTTTATCCCGCCGTTAATTTGTAGATTTGACCCCATAAAGAAAAGATGAAATATGAAGAGTAACGATTGGAAGGACCGTCTGGGGATCATGTATTCTACGAACCCGGATTTTCAATATAATACAGGAGACGAAGAGGAAGAAGAAACGCTTCCGAAAGAGAAGCAGCTGCTGCGCATTGCTTTGGATAAGCGGAACCGGGGCGGCAAGGCCGTGACATTGGTAACCGGTTTCCGGGGAACGACCGGCGATTTGGAAGCACTTGGAAAATTTTTGAAAGTGAAATGCGGTGTCGGTGGCTCGGCTAAAGACGGGGAAATCATCGTACAGGGTGACCTGCGTCCTAAAGTGCTGGAAATATTACAAAAAGAAGGCTATGTCAAAAGTCGTATAATCTGATCGTATGCTGACAGTCTACAGAGCTTCCGCCGGAGCCGGGAAAACGCACAAGCTGACCGGTGAATATCTGACTTTACTGTTTACGGGACCGGGCGCTTTTCGCCGTATCCTTGCCGTGACCTTTACGAACAAGGCGACAGACGAGATGAAGACACGTATTGTCGACGAACTGTACAACTTGGCTTCCGGAAGGAAATCGGATTATGTGGAATTGCTGAAGTCCACTTATTCGTTGACGGAGGTCCAGGTGCGAAAGCAGGCGGCTAAAATATTGATCGATATCCTACACGATTATTCTGCTTTCAATATTAGTACGATCGATCGCTTTTTTCAGCAGACCATGCGTGCCTTTACACGCGAGATTGGTTTACAAGGTGGTTATGGGATCGAGATGGACCAGGAGCTGGTGCTCACAACAGCAATCGATAATCTGTTGTCGGATCTCGAAAAGCCTGAAAGCAAGGACTTGTTAGGCTGGCTGCTCCGGTTTGCGGAGGATAAGATAGAGAGCGGAGGGGAATGGAACCTGCGTAAAGATATTATGGCCCTGAGCCGTGAGGTCTTCAAGGAGAGCTATAAGGCTTTCAGTGAAGCGGTCGGCCGGGATATAGAGGACAAGAAAGCGCTGGAAGACTACAAGAACGAGCTGTACGGCATCATCCGTTCGGTAGAAGCGACCGCTAAAGAATTGGGAGAACGCGGCCTGGCGATCCTGAATAAATATGGGCTTAAAGTCACCGATTTTAAAGGGGGCAGCCGTTCGCCTCTGACGCTTCTCGACCGTCTGGTGCAGGGAGAGATGAAAGAGCCGTCCGCTACTTTTATCGGTTTGGCGGATAATCTGGACGGCTGTTTCACGAAAACGGTTTCGCTCGGTACCCGACAGATCATCGGATGTGCCTTTGAGGATGGTTTGAACGATTGCATCAAAGGAATTATTTCCCTGTTCGGTAATCTGACTGCCTATAATACTGCTCGTGAAATTGTCCGTTATTATTATACGTTGGGGATCCTGACCGATGTGTCCCGCCAGATAGCCGCTTATCGGGAAGAAAAAAATGTGATGTTGATTGCCGACACGACCGAATTGCTCAGTAAGGTGATCGAAGGCAGCGATGCTCCTTTCATCTATGAAAAAACCGGTACACATGTCGACCATTATATGATAGATGAGTTTCAGGACACCAGCGGAATGCAGTGGAATAATTTCCGTCCGTTGATCGAAGAGAGCCTTGCACATAGCCGGGATAATTTGATCGTAGGAGATGTGAAGCAAAGTATCTACCGTTTCCGTAACTCGGACTGGAAGTTGCTGGACGAACAGGTTCAATCCGATTTCCCAGCCGAAGAAGTCCATGAAGAGACGCTGAAAGATAATTGGCGCAGTTGCCGGAATATAGTCGAATTCAACAATGCCTTGTTTACGACACTTCCCTGTGCTCTCCAGGCGTTGTATAACGAAACGCTGTCCGTCTCATCCCTCAATGAAGAGCAGCGTTCGGCC
>ERZ773147.2551-NODE-2551-length-15525-cov-9.003749_pt1 | contig 15525 bp, 12 predicted proteins | sample MGYA00580851_ERZ773147 | MGnify/ENA primary metagenome ERZ773147 (study PRJEB29015, sample SAMEA2737818) | human gut metagenome | biome: human gut; feature: human-associated habitat; material: faeces | place: China | collected 2012 ... | reverse complement strand
TGTTCCCGCTGGCGGCAGGCTTCGGCGTGGGCGCAGGTTCGGGCGTAGGCGCAGGCGCAGGTTCCTCCTCCTGCTTCTCTGCCGGTTTCTGTGCAGGTGCCGGTGTGGGTGCGGGAGCAGGTTTATCCTCCGGCACAGGCGCGGGTGTTGCCGGCTCTTTCGGTGCAGCAGGCGGTGCCGTTTCAGCGGGTGCAGGCTGCTTTTCTGCGGCTTTATCCGCATTCTCCGCACCCGCCCGCTCAGGAGCGACGCTGCTCTCGGATGTATCGCCTCCATCTTCTGTTTGCGGCAGCAGAGATTCGGCCACCGTGCGCTCCTCTTCGTTCTGCTCGGCCTGACTTGCTGCATAGGCAGAGACCTTGGTGTTGGACTCAGACGAATCCGAGACCGGTGCCGGCTGGACTGCGCAGCCTAACAGACACACGGCACTCAAAATAAGTGAAACTAAACGCATTCTTTTTCTCCTCATGGGCGTTCTCTCCTTTACGTAAATATCGCAGCACTGTTTAATGTGCTTTGAAGATATTTACGACTGGAGCCTCGCCTTTTTCAACACTATGTACTGTTGTTTGGGTTTTGCGGTGATTGCATTTGCCGCTCGGGCGCGAAACGCTGCTCTGCCTACCACATATAAAACACCCTCTTCCTGTATGCGAAAGACCGCCGAGTTACCACCCGGCGGTCTTTACAATTTTGACTGTACCAAGTATAGCACATGGTGATTTACGGTGAAATCGCAAAACAGTGCCAATCCATTGCCATACCCTGCCGATACCGTGTCAGATCAGACATGCTGCTTGATAATTCGGGTGATGATCCCCAGTGCAACGCCATGTTCCTCATCCAGGTGGGTAACGGCAAAGCTGACATCATCCTTTCGTCCGGGTCTGCGCCGATCATAGCAGGAATGTGCTATGGCATTGGCACCGTTGCTGAGGCGGATATACACAACGCCCTTATGGATATGGGTGACCTTCCCGGCATATTTGCCCTGAATACGGCATTTCTGGAGATTGTCATTCTTGCTGTTGCCGGATACGCTTTTGATGTCGGCTTTAATTCTGATGTGCTCCGGCTCTGTGCGGTCAATCTCCAGCACGCGTACCAGAGTCTTGTCGCCCACAGCATAGCGGTCATGAGCATCGCCGATCCAGTCCCACGAAAGATCGCGAGCCAGAATTGATGTCTCCACGCCAAACACTTCGACCCGGACGACCTGCTCCGCCACGGCGATCACACGGGCTTCTACCACGCGTCCGTCATAGATACGATACTGTCCGTCACTGTCCTTGCCAAAATAGTAGATCTGCTGCTTCTTCAGCATGGCGTCTTTTCGGCTGGCAACAACGGTTCGGCTTTTGGCGTCGATGCCCTTGACCATAAGATCCACCTCTGCGCCCAGCATCTTATTGAGGATCTTCTGGTGTCGGAGGATCATCTCATTATAGTCAGCACCGTACATATCTGCCGGGAAGTCCAGCACCATCTCCTTCAAGGGGATCACAATGCGGAATCCCTTGTAGTCCACAATGGCAATGGTTTTCCCCGCCTCCGTTCTTTCAATGCCGCTCAGCATACCGGAGAGCATGCGCCGGGTGCGGTAGGCATTGTGGATCTCGTGCCAGATAATGTCCTCCATCTGCGCCTGCGTTTCCGCTTCGCCCCGGGCATCCAAAGTCAAAATATCTCTCTGTTGGACAGCGGCAGGGGCAGGTTCAGCAGAGGCGGCAGCATCCTCAGTAGGCGGCGTAGCCTGCTTCTCCACCTCTACCGTCTTTTTTGCAGCGGTTCGTTTGCGGACAGTGCGCTTCGGCTTTTCAGAGGGCTGGGGATCCTCCGGCACAGTCACCACTTCCGCAGGCTCGGCGAGAACACTCTCTGTAGGTACAGTATCCTCCACAACAGGATTGGCTGCGGTTTCCGGCAAACACTCTTCTGTCACCGGCTGTTCTGCCGCTTCCTCGGGGACGACGGGAAGTGCCGGTGCTTCCGGCATCACGGCAAGTTCTTCTGTTTTCTTTCTCGGCATATTACTTTCCTCCTTAGCTCACATTTTGGTTGACATGATGGAATCCTTATCGGTTTTTACAAACTCACTGCGCCTGTTCGGCACCTTCTTTGACTTAATAGGCTGCTCTGTTTGTTTCGGTGCGGGCGAAAACACAGGGCTTTTACGCCATTCCGGGATATGGGCGGAGGCCTTGCAGTCCCGCAGTTTCTTTGCCTCGTAGTGATTGGTATAGTCGTACTTATCTACCTGCAGCACCTTGTTGCCGCGTGCGATGACCAGCGCGCGGTTTACCGGCAGGCGCAGCACCTCATCCATAGTCAGTAGCTTGCGCTTGCCCACGCCGCTGGTTTCGCGGAACTCCGGCGTGTAGTTGCTGATACGCCATGTACCCAACTGCTTGGCCTTGCTGGAGACATGGACGCTGACCTCCCCGGTGCGGTCACTGAGGAATTTGGCAGTCAGCTCATCGGTGCAGCCCAGTGCAAGCTGATAGTCGCAGCAGCCCAATATCTCCTGCCATTGGTTGTAGGGATACCGGTTCTGCAAGCCCGCCAGATTCTGAAACACGCAGCTCATGCTGACGCCCCGCGAGCGGATCACACTGATCTTCCGGCTCAAGTCTGGAATAACGCCGCAGGCTGTCAGCTCCTCGCCCAGCACATGAACGGGAACAGGCAGCCTGCGGTCAGCACAGTTTTTATCCGCATAACGGATCAGCTTGATAAATGCGAAGGACAGAAACAGGGACGTGAGAAAATCAAAGGTACTGTCCTGATCGGATGTGATGCAGAAATAGGCACAGGGCTGCTTGCCCGGCAGCTCCATGTCAATTTCATCATGGCTGGTGATCTGGCAGATGGGCCGATTCTGAAACACCTGCAAGCGGCTGCCCAGCCCAATGATAACGCCGCTGCGCACCGTATCCGAGGATTGGCTGAACAGCGCATAGGGTGCTCTGGCAGGATGGCTGGCAGGCAGCATGGAAAAACGGTTGTCCAGCTCCTTCTCCGCGTTCAGCACCAGCAGCTTATAGACCTCACCGATGTTCCGGCTCTCCGGTGGATAACCCAGCGCCACATACAGTACCAGCGCTTTCAGCAGGTTCATCTCGGCAGCGTTCCAGAAATGGTCGCCCTTTTCGCTGCCGGTATTCCTGATGATAATGTCGCAGAAGATTTGTGCCATCAGCTCATCACCCTCAATCTCCGCCAGGCAGTTCCATGAATCAGAGTTCTCCGGCTGGATCAGGTTGAACACCTTTACCACGTAGCCCTTGCTGCGCAGATATTCGCTGGTCTTTTCGTAAAGCTCCGATTTCGGGTCGGTGATGATCAAGGACTCCTTGTGGCCATCGTGAGCCTCAGAAGCACTTTGCAGGATGCGGTTGATGCAATAAGCCCTTGTTTTCATGGAGCCGCTGGCGCCGAACACGGCGATATTGCCGTTAAGCCGGGAGTTCTCGGGAATACACACCACCTGATTGTCCAGCTTGCCCAGTATGACGCCGCTGTGTTTGCGGATATCGGACACCAGATCAAGGACGCCCTTCATCTCCGCTTTCTCCATGAAACCAGCCGTTCCGTAGGTGCCTTTGTTGGAGTAGGTCAGGTTGCGCTCCGCGTCATACTCCCCAACATCGGAATAGCCCATGCGCATCACCATGACGATCAGCAGGCTCAGCAGCAACAGGCAAAGTCCTACGCCGATAATGCCGCTCTTACTGAACAGTGCTTCGCAGCAAGCGGAGAAGGACAGCACCGGCGCGGCCGGGGAGCTTCCGTCGCCTGGCGTTCCGCCCGCGTCCTTCCACTGTTGATAGTTCCGGACGAATTGCGATAGATAGCCACCGCCAAACAGCAGCCCCACCAGAAAAAGCGGGAGCGAGAACAGCAGACTTCGCAGTTTCTTTTTCTCTACGGCAAAAACCTCCTTTCAAACGCGGCAAAGTCAATGGCCTGCACAACAGCCCTGTCGCCGCAGTAGCGGCGCAGCACTTCAGCCTGATGGTCGAAGCAGATCAGGATGCCATAGCGGTCCTGAAGCCGCAGTGCCGTATCGAACCGCCTGATCCGCGGTAGGTCACAGTCATAGGCAAACAGCACCGGCGCACCATCCGGCGTCATGGCGTCATTCTCCACTGTTTCACTCAGCTGCCGGGGCTCCAGGTCAAGGAGCAGCAGCTCGCGCAGGTCATTGTCCAGTTCTTCATCACAGAGGAGGCGCAGCAGCACCTCTCCATGATGGTCGTTGGTCAAGAAGCAGAACCGCTCATAGCTGCCATCCAGAACGAAATAGTTTTTGCCACCCTGATCAGTCAGCAGCTCATAGGCCAGTTCCATGCTGTCACCCAGCAGGAGACCCCGCACCGCATCCGGGTGATACTGGTGCGGCATTCGTTCACGGCACAGCACCGTCTGCATGAGTGCCTTTGTCCGCATCTCAGCTTTATAGCTCCATTTCATCAGCGCGTTGCCCATGTTGTAAACCACGTGGATATGCTGCGGTGTCAGCAAAACGCCCACGGACCGGGCACCACGGATTTTAACAAAGGTTGTCCCCATCTCCTTGATCTCACGGGATGAGTAGAAGGCAGGGGTGCAGATGCTACCAGTCGCTGTTTCGCCGGGGCGGAATACGCCGGGTTTTTCATCGCGGAAGATACTAACGTTGGCGTTACGCATGGTGATCAATGTCTGAGAGACACGGTGGAGTCGAAGCCTCTGCTCCGGCTCACTCCTGATGTGGTTGGTGGCACAGGCTCCGGACAGGTAGAAAGAAAACCTCTCCGGGTTGTGCTCCAGCAGCAGCTTTTTCGCCGCGGCGGTGAGCCGGTATCCACGCAGTCCGTTCTTATAGTAGGACAGCAAAAGCCGCTGACGCTTCAGCGACTTGACCACGTTCTCTTTGTAGCTGGTGCCACCGGCGAGCCTGCTCAGTTGGCTGGCCGGCAGCTCACCGGACAGGGCGACCAGCGCCAATAGCTGATAGGCTTGTGATAGGCTACCGGGAGCTTTCTGTGGTAGGGTACTCATACTGACCACCTCCTTCTGGTGTGCAGTACCCAGACTGCCATGACCACGGTATTTTTCGCCCGCACCGGTCATGTGGAAATGCCCGGAAACACAGGCTTTGCCGTACCATTGTCATGTGTACTGTTTTTGATACGGTCGAAACACTATAAATCGGATATAGATCTGAGCCGATTCTCGCGGTCCGAAAGCCAGCCCTGAAAACGCTCCTTATCCATCACCGACACGCGGGTACAGTCACCGTCGCCGATCTCCGTCGTGTTATAGGCATCGCACAGCAGACCTGTATCATCCTCCATAACGAAGGTGGCAATCACATCCAAAAGCTGCTTGAGCTCCAGATTGTCATAGTCACGCACCCGGTTCGGGGACAGCTCGCGGCTGTAGATATGAGAAAAGCAGACAACAGAGTGCCGGAACTTGGGCAGCGTGTGTGTCTGCGCATACTTACTAAGCGTGTAGTAGATGGGGTCTGTCAGATACTCGCAGCTATGCTTCTTGCTCTTCTTAGGCAGTAGGCAGGGGAGCGTGATTTCCAGTATGCCATCTTTCTCTATAACAGAGATGCCCTGCATGACACCAGCCGATGTCAGATACTCGGCTTTTCGGATGGTGGTCGTCTCATAGATCAGGTGCCGCAGCCGGCAGGCAATGACCTCACCCCGCAGTGCGGCCTCTGTGGACAGCATTTCATAGTTATCTGAATGCCGCTGGATATTCGTGTTGTCCATAGCGTAGAGCGTGTTGGACAGGCGGGTGATCTCATTCAAAATGCTCTCTATCCGCTGTGAGAGGATGGCTCTGTCCACAAGGTTCCTCCTTCCTGAAGTACTGTACGCAGCCCTGCTCATCCACCATGCAGTAGGCGGCGATATGAGGGATGTGCAGGTGCTGCATTTGGTCTTCTTCCTCAATGATAACGAGCCGTTGCCCGGAATCATCTTCCGCGGCCAGTGCGTGCTGCAGCAACGCTTCCTTACCCGGGCCTACATAGACGACCTCATATACCTCGCCATCGGCGAAGAATACCAGCTTTGCCGGCATATTGTCAGGGCTGTGATACTCCACCTTTTCGATAAAGTCCAGCAGCACCCATAGTGCCGCTGTCAGTTCTCTGTCCTCGCGGCAGTCAGGGACATCTCCGTAGCAATCCCGGTCAGTGTTATAAAATATCCGCTGCTGCTTGACCAGATAGCGCAGCAGGTTTTCAATCACGCCCTCCTTGCCCGGATACAGGCGTAGAAGCTGGTCACGGCGCATGCAGTGATAGACGGTTATGTTCCGCAGCAGCTCTGCGGCCTCCTGTCCATAGATCTGTTCTCTGTTTCTCATAGGCGGCATCACCTCCGTAATGCGTATTAACTCCGTATTAAATGCGTATTGATTTTGTAATGCGTGTTATCTCCGTATAAACGCCGTATTAGGCTTCCGGTCGCTTCATGCGGCGCAGCAGGTCAAGCAGTTCGCGGCGGTCTGTGGTGATAAGGTCGCGTTCCAGTGGGCTGGCTTTGATTTCCACTGTGATATTGTTGTTATTGCTGCTGATCAGGCCATTGCCCCGCTCAAAGTGGGTGATCTCCATGACCTCCGCTTCGGAGAGGTGCAATACCTGCTGAACGCGCTGGGCTTCCTCGTCCTCCAGATTCAAGATGACTTTCGTGCGGCAGTTGTTGATGATGCCCTTGCCGTACTTGCCGTTGTCCAGGGAGAAGAAGTCGTTCAGATCCTGTGTCGCACAAATGCCGCTGCCGGAATAGGCGCGGATGGTCTTGAAGATCTCCAGCACCATTTCAGCCGCCAGACGGTTGCCGACGCCGAAGGTGCCGGAGCCGCCGCCAATGAGCTGCCAGCATTCGTCGATGAAGATGGCCTTTTCCTCCGTGCGGTTGGCTTTGGCTTTATCCCACACGAAATCCAGAGCTACGAACATGCCGATAGGCAGCAGATCGCCGCTGAGTTCCGAGATGTCCAGCACCGTGAACTTGTTGTCCAGATTCACATTGGTCTGCTGGTTGAAGGTGCTGGCCGAGCCGTGTACAAAGCGGTTGATGATGTTGGAAAGGCGTTTGGTATCGCTTTCCTCCCGCAGTACATCGTAGAGGTCGCCCAGCACAGGCATCTGGCGGTAAACGTTGGGGTTATCCGGATCACTGAGAGAGGCGTTATCATGGGTGATACCTTTCCGTGCGTAGGTACGAATCAGGGCATCGTCCAAAAGCTGTTTTTCCTCATAGGACATATCGGGGATCAGCAGGGCAAAGAAGATATGAAGCCGCTGAATTTTTGCTGCCAGCTCAGAGCGTTCGATACCGGGGCCATCCAGCGTTTCCTCCACGGACTTGTCTATCTTGCGTATCTCCAGCACGCTGATGCAGCTTTTGGAGGCGGGGGAGATACTGATAAACTCGCCGCCTGTGTTGATGCAGGCGCGGTGGAACTCATGACCTTTCAAGGGTGCCAGCATGAAAACCTGTATGCCCTTACGCCGCATACGGAGTGCCATCAGCAGGATCAGGAAGGTCTTGCCCGCGCCGCTGGTGCCGCATACGGCAATATTGGCGTTTTTATAGACCTTGGAGTCAAAGATGTCGATGATGACCGGAGAGTTGTTGTACTTGTTCAGGCCGAACAGGATGCCGTTTTCATCACTCAGCTCATAGGACGTGAAGGGGTAGCAGCTTGCCACGCCGGTGGTCAGCGCATTGCGCTTGGAGCGTTCAAAGAGGTGCTTCTCCATGCTGACCAGCGGCAGCGACGATAGAAACGCCTGCTCCTCATGAAAGGCGCAGCTGCACACGTCCATATCACGGGACACGAGCAGTTTTTTCAGTTCATTGACCTTCCATTCCAGTTCATCCACTGTGGGAGCTGTCACTGCGATCAGCAGATTCAGGTAATAAAAGTCCTCGTTGTTGCCCAGCCCTTCCTTCAGGAAGTAGCCGCTTCGGATAGCACCATCCAGATCATCAAAGTCCGTGTTGGTATCGCTGGCGTCCTTGATCTTACTGCGATTGATACGAAGCTGCTGTCCCAGCCGCTGCACCATGCGGGCTTTCGGCTGGCGGCTAATGAACATATCCAGGTCAATGCCATCCCCGGCGTTGACAATGAGAGACAGCCAGCCGGCTGGTACCTGCGCCTTATAGCCGGTAGAGGGTACCAGCAGATAGGCGTAGTAAAGTCCGTCAATACAGATATGCCGCCCGTTGGTGAAGTCGATGGTGTCAGGGGCAAAGAACTCCGTACAGGGAATGGCGTCGATCTCAGATTCCAGTCCCTTCTCCTGATACTGGGCAACGATCCGGCGAACTCGATCCGGCAGCGACGTGGTGGTGTTGCGGCACAGCAAATGGTAGAGGGTATCGACCGTAAATTCATCATCGTTTTCCGGGATCAGCACCTCATTGCCGCATTGCTTGAGATAATTGACTGCGGTGCGGGCTGCCGTTTGCAGGGAGGCGATGGCCTCCGCTTCCTCGTTATCCCGTTTCCGGCCTGCCCATGCCTCATATTCAAATACCATGAAGAACCGGCGCGAGGTGGCTTCCCGTGCACCGATCCGGTCAATGAGCGTCAGGTAGTCCTGCTGCAGCAGGCGACAGTTTTCATCGGTTTCCTGCGCCATCTCCTGCTGCACGATCTCTCTGTGCCGGTTCAGGTCGGCACGCTTGGCAATGACCTTGATCTGCATTTTGACCGGGCTGATCTTCAGAAACGAAATAAATGAATAGATGATGTTTCGCTGCTCTCTGGCACTGCGCAGCAGGAAGTTGATAGGTATAACTTCGACAATCTTCAGGTAACGGTGATCCCGTGTGTAGATGATGCCGTTTTCGATCTTCTCCACAGGCAGGTATTCCGCCACTGGATTGATGTACTTGGGCGCGTCGTCACCGCTCTTAGCTTTTCGCTTCCTGCGTTTTTTCCGCTTGTCCTGTTCCTCTTCATTGCGTGTAATAACACGGCGGTTGCAGAGATATTTCAGAACAAGAAAGATAAATGACGAGAGGCTTTCGCCGTTGATGCCAACCAACGCGATGATGCCAAGAGGCAGCGCGGTCAGGCACAGAATGATGATTTTAGCAGTCAATGTTAGGGCGGACACCGAGAACACCGGTATGCCGATAGCCAGCACGATAACCAGTGCCTCGGCTGTATTGCGGAGCTTCAGCAGTCCGCCGAAAAAAGTCCCGCCTTCAATAAAATTGGGCGGGATGATATAGGTGTCATATTCATTTGGTTTACTCACATTTAGTTCTCCTTCCTACCCTATGATCCAGAAAGGCCCACCAGCACCGGCACGGCCGCTGGCTTCATTCAGGATGATAGCCAGATCCCATGCCTGTTGGCTTCGGGTATAATTGGCAGGGTCGGCCACCAGTATCTTTCCGTTCTCCACACCGCGCAGCACGATGAAGTGTCCTGAGCTGGTGAAATGACCTTTCAGCATGATTGCCACCACCAGCTTGCCTTGAGAGAGCGCATCCACAATGCGCTGCCCTTCTGTTTTCCCGCAGCCCTGTACCGGAAGCCCCCACGCTTTGGCAGCACCGGGGATCAGCGAATGGTAGGAACCGCTTCTACTGCACCAGTAACCGTTTTCATAGGCCCAACATGCCATCTCAACGGGATCGACCGTCTCGTTGGTCAGAGAAGATACCACCATTGCCATACAGGTAGGCCCGCAGCCGTAGGTGCCGATGTCGTCGGTGCCGTAGGGCTTGCTCGCGTACCGCTTGTCCAACTGATTATAGTAGACCACCTGCGTCGCGCCATCCGAGAAACGAATGTCGCCCAAAGATACAAGGCCGGTGGACTCGGCAGGCAGCAAGCCCTGCATCATACCATCGCCCAGGAATACGCTCAGGTTCTGGGCGTAGTTTTCCGCCAGTCCCTTTTGTTCATCCGACAGGGCGAATATCTTATCCTCAAAATAGGCCTCTCCGTTATAGACGATGGTATATATCTTCCATATCTCCGTGACTTCCGTTTCCGTCACCGTGACCTTACCGGTTTTGGGATCCGTATTCGTTTCCGTTACCGTAGTCGTGCGAGACTCCTCCGTGCTCGTGAAGGTATAGAGGGCGTCCTTGGCCTTACGGATCACATCCTCCATATCCTTGAGGGAGATAGATGCGTAGTCCTGATTTTTGGCGGCACAGTACATGGCAATGAAGCGGTTGGCATTGTAGGCCGGGGAGCTTTCGTATGGATTGATGATCTCCTTCTGGTCAGCGCCGGAAGCGGTAAAATCCGCGTCAATCCGGGCGCGAACATCCTCCTGTCCTTCCTCCAGCAAGTCGCTGATCGCCTGCGAGATCTGATTGATGTTCTCCACAATGGCGGCGTTGTCGTTGAGGATCGGTGTGTCTGGACTTCCTTCAACCCCTGCCTTGGTCAACCCGCCGAAGATCAGGGAGGGCAGCAGCATGATGAACAGGACGGGAAGCACCAGTAACCCGGCAATGATGGCAGCAACCGCCTTGCGATGTGTCCAGAGTGCCGCTGCCGCCGCACCGTAAGGGCCTGCGGCAGCAGCGCCTTTTGCCGCGCCGCTTACCGCTTTTCCGGTTTTGATGGCGCCGCGCACGGCACCGGCAGCGTGTGCGCTGATCTCAGCGGCTTCGTTCAGACCGTTGCGCTCTTGCTGGGTCATATCAGGTCTTGTCCTTTCTGCGAGGCGGGTCAGGCAGACGCCGGATCAGGCTCTCACGATAGGAAATGCCGCCATCCGGATTCTGATAGGGCTTTTTCTCCACTACGTCCTGTGCGTACTGCCTATACCATTTTGCGCCATCCACAGTGGTGACGGTGGTGTATTCCCGTTTTGGCTCCATATACTGTTCAGTGCTGTACATGGCAAAGGCACGACCGGCAGGTTCTTCCTCAGAGGTCTCCGTGCCGGTGATATGCCCACCGCCGATCTCCACATTGGAGAAGTTCGGAATATCCGCCGCGCCTTCACCAAGAGCCGTATAGCCCATATAGGACTTGAGAGCGTCCGCCGCCATATTGCCGGACATGACATCCCCAGATCCCGCGCCGCCGGTGGCAATCCGGCTGATAACGTTATTGGCAATATCGCCGCCCTTGGTCATAGAGGCACGGAACGCCATGCCGCCAACGCCGCCGCTGCCTGTGCCGGTGGCGTTTCGGTATGCGCCGTTATAGAAGCTGCGATTGGCAACACCGGCCAGACCGCCTTGCAGGAAGGTATTGCTGTCACCGCCACTGCCACCGGTGCTTCCGGCTCGCCCTGCATTACCGCCTCGACCTCGCCCGGCGACGCCACGGGCGGCAGCGATGCTCCGCGCGGCCAGCATCGCTTCTGCCAGCATAGAGCCGCCTGTATGACCCACATTGATGCCAAGGCCCTGCATGAAGCTGTCGATCTTCTGTGAGATCTTCAAAAATGCCACTGCGCACAGAAACCAGATGAACAGGTTTCCGGCCACGCCTTCTTTACCGGAGGCTGAGACCTGAGACTGCACATCTGATTCCGTCAGAGCAAAGGCCGGGATCGTGAGCGCACATATAACCAGTACGGACAACACGATCCCTGTGGTGTATTTCGTTTTTTGATTCATGATCGTCTCCTATAGGGATAAGGGGTTTGCCAGGAAGGTTCCCACCATGGTGATGAACAGGCGAAGGCACCATGCGTTCATCAGCAGCAGAAATATCTGGCCACCGAACATCCGGCACCACGCCTTGAAGATGTTGGAGGTGGCCTGCGCCGCGCCCGTAGCAAAAGCCACCGGCGCCGTGAATACCAGAACGCCCAGCAGCACATAACGCTCCGCCGCCTCAAATAGCAGCTTGATATAGTTCCACGCCAAAATGAGCACGAGGATCAGGGCGATTAGAGCCACCGCGCCGTTGGCGCAGACCCCAAGGATGGTAAGTATGACCGAATTGAAGTCGGCAAAGTTCAGTGCGGGCAGCTCAGACGACATGATCCACGCGTAGGGTGTCCCGCCGATTTTCAGTATCAGCTCCACGATTTCATCTGCGAAATAGGCCAGCAGGATAAACAGCACGATAATGCGCTTGAATGTCTTTGGGTAGTTGAGCTTCATAGCATGTTCTTTCATTCCGGTATCCTCCAAAAATATTGAAAATAAAATCTGCTCCCTCATTGGGCATGCACCCATTATGAGAGAGCAGATTAAATTTCAGATAACGGAATATTAAATAAACATTAAACCCGCGGTGCGTCACAGTTCGTTTATCGTCTCGGTTATCGCCATGCTGCGTATGCGCTTTGCCGGGGCATGGATCGACACCGCGCAGGAGAAAACGACGAGCAGAAGCACCGCGGCGAGAGCGGTAAAGGGAATGCTCCACGCGCCGCCGAAATGGGTGATAACTATCCTGACGTAGATAAGATAGTGGAGCAGCAGCCCGAAGAAGATACCGACAATCGCACCGCTGACGGCGTAGGTCATCGCCTCGGCGGCTATCATTTTCGTGACCTGCCGGCTCTCCATGCCGACAGCGCGCATGGCTCCGTACTGCTTCATCCTTGCCGACACGCCCATTGAGACGCTGTTCATAATGTTCAGTATCGTTATCAATGAAATGATGGCGAGAAAACCGTATGCCGCGATCCTGAACACCCAATATGAGCCTTGGACCGTATCATCCTCCGCTCTGCGGTCCATAATTACGTACCCGTCTGACAGCGCATAAATTCTGTTTACCGCCGCTTCGGATGCGTCTTTTTCCAGCATGACGCCGATCATGGCGTAGCCCTGCTCGCCCGTCAGGCGCGTGTAGGTCTCATCCGAGCATACTATGACCGGCGAGCCGCTGATGCTGCCGACGCCCTCGGACAGGACACACCCGACTTCCAGTACCTCGTCCCCGATTTTTACCGTGTCCCCAACGTCAAGACTTGTATGGTCGCTGTATACCGCCATTACGTACCGGGAATTACCGTACACCTTTGATATATCTCCGCTTATGACGGAGCGTTTGAAGCTGTCCAGCAGGGTGTCCCCGTGGGAAAACAGGTCAACGGTTGCTGCATGTCCGTTGATCTCAGCGGGATATTCGATGCTGTGCATCATGCCGAAAACGGACTCCACCCCCGGTATTCCGGAAATCTCCCGCGATATGCTGCTGGGTATGGAGTTTGAGTCGTCCTGACTCGTTATCGCGATGTCCGGGGTGAAGTCGCTCACGGATGGGAGCAGCTTGTGGACGATGTCAAGACAGGCAGAAAAGATATATGATATACTTAACTCTCAAGATCCAGAAACAGAGTTAGAGAAATATTATGATGTTGCACCAAACAACTACTTAAAAGAATTTGCCGGAATATCATACTTAACAAAAGAATTTGGTGATAGAAAAATAGATGGAACGTCTTTATATTTAAAAAACCTTGAAAACATTACTCAAGAAATGCAGATTGAGATTTTGAAAAGAGATAAGTTAAATTACACATTTCAGAGTTTATCAATAATTGCTATTGTGCCAATGTTAATATTAGAACCAATGAAATCTTGGGCAATTAATAACTTCTCATTTACCAAGCAGTTTTATGAGGGAAAACAAGGATTAATTGTTCAAATATTAATAATGATAGCAACATTTGTATGTTATATATTAATTAGAAAATTAAAAGATAATGGTGCAGTAAAAAGAGTAGAAGATCAACAAAATCCATGGGAAGCAAAATTATATAATATTCCTATTGTAAAAAAAGTAGTTGATTTGTTTATGCCTAAAGAGAAAACAAAAGACTATAGAAAATTAAAAGATACATTAAAAGATGCAGCATCAAAGAAAAAAGTATCATGGTTATATGTTGATAGAATAGTACTTGCAATAGTTACGTTTATAGTTACATTAGTTTTCTTTGTTGTATTACATAAAGTAGAAGTTAACTATATATACACTCAGCCAACATCAGATTATGACTTGATAGGTGAGATGAGTGATAGACAAATGGAAAGAGCAATGGAAACAACAAAGAGGCAGAATGTTATTCTTAATAAACTAAGAGGCAAGACTAATGTTAAGGTTTCAGATGTTGAAAAGGCAATGCGCAACTCAAAAGAGTATAAAGACTTTAGTGATGAAGATATTTCATCAGAAGCAAAAACAATTTTAAGTAAATTAAAAATAATCAATTCAGAATATCTAAAGTGGTTTGAAGTATTAATGGCATTATTAGTCGGTTGTGTTGGATATGCTGCTCCAGTTCTATTATTAAAATTCCAAGTAAAAATGAGACAAATGGAAATGGAAGATGAAGTAATGCAGTATCAGACAATAATCATGATGCTAATGCGACTTGAGAGAGTCGATGTAGAAATGATACTAGAATGGCTTGGAAGATATGCAGATATATTTAAAGAACCAATAAATAAATGTTTAAACAACTACGAAAGTGGTGCATGGGAATCACTTGAAGTAATGAAAGATGAAGTCTCTTATGAACCATTTATACGTATAATAGAAAGTTTGCAAACAGCAGTTGAAAAAGTACCTATCAAAGAAGCTTTTGACGAATTAGATGCAGATAGAGAATATTATAGGGACAAGAGAAAAGAATCAAATGCTCGTTTAATAAGCAAAAAAGGTATGATTGGAAAAGCAATAGGTTTTGCACCAATGGTATTAGTATTTGTTGGATACTTAGTAGTACCACTTGTATTAATTGGTATGACAAGTTTAACAACATCATTCGATTCAATGTCAAAAATGACGTAATTGAAAGGAATATAATAAATGGAAAATGCATCACGAGCTTTAATCATGGCAGGGGCTATGCTAATAGCAATACTTACTGTCTCACTTCTAGTTTGGGGTTGGGGGCGTATCTCCCAATACAATCAGAAGTCAGAGCAGGTTGCTATGGTTGAACAAATTACAAAACTAAATAGAGAAATGGAATCTTATGATAAACAAGTAGTTAGAGGATATGAATTAGTATCTCTTGCAAATCTTATAGAAGATACTAATTCAAAATTTCCTATATCAGAGGGATATACACCAGTGTCTGCATTAGTTAATTTCAGAGATTTTGAAAAATCAGTTACTAATTATACTGCTATAACTAAAGCACAAAAAAATGAGTTAACATCTGGAATTGAACTTTCAACATTTATGAATAAATATTATAATGTTAGCAAAAATGGTGGAGATACAAGTTTCTTAAAAGTATTTAAAGAATCATATTTTCAATGTGATAATGTTGAATATAGTGATTATAAAGAAAAAAATAATTCAATAGCAAAAGTAAAAAGGATGACATTTACAGAAATAAAAAGAACAGATAAATAATGGAGGTACTAAATGGAAAATTCATCTAAAGCATTGATAATGGCTGGTGAAATTTTAATTGCTATATTAGTGCTTTCACTAATTGCTTATTTAACAGTAATGTTTGGACAATTTTCAGCAGGAATGCATGAAAAAATATCAGACCACCACAAAAGTAAGCGGAGACTGGCAGCTCTCCTTCCCGGTGCA
>ERZ773147.2550-NODE-2550-length-15532-cov-3.598566_pt1 | contig 15532 bp, 17 predicted proteins | sample MGYA00580851_ERZ773147 | MGnify/ENA primary metagenome ERZ773147 (study PRJEB29015, sample SAMEA2737818) | human gut metagenome | biome: human gut; feature: human-associated habitat; material: faeces | place: China | collected 2012 ... | reverse complement strand
CCTCTTCGATTTCTTTCTTGGCATCTTTTTCCGAGATTTCTAACAGATTCGCATAATCTTTATAATCTCCATGATAGTATGCATCAAGAGAACTTTGGACGTAGGATTTGGCATCGAAGTCTGGTTGTTTGGAGCAAGCTGATAACATTATACTCACTATAATCCCTATAGTTATATACACTACCGCCCTCTTTTTGGACAATTCTTTCGCCTCCTTATCTTGCTAATGTTTTAAATAATTAGTTGAAGTTACAGTATCAAAAAGCTTTTCTCAAGTCAGATATTTAATATTTTGAAACCGAAAGCATTTTTAACTATTTTGCAAACAAATCTGGTTGGATTATTAATTCCTTTCTCACCTTATATGCAATTCCTGTAATTGTCGCTACCCCAAAAGATTCTACCATATCCGGCTTTTCAAAAATTTCATTTCCAAACTCATTGACATACTTAGATTTACCAATGTAATAAAACCCATAACTAAATTGCGGTATATCTTGTATATTTATATCTGTTCGCCCAAAAAATCCTTTGGTCCAATATTCTTTTCCAACAATACAAGGTCCCACTAGTATATTATCGGTTATCAATCTAATTTCTTTCTTTTTATTAATTTCCGCTCTTTCTTTCAAAATAATAATTACATATAAATCATCGCCACAAATATTGTTAATGTTTGAATTTAATACAACGCCATATAGAAATAAATCATTTATTGGATTTATTACAAATACATCTCCTCTAGTTGAGTGTTTTCTAGATTTTTTTACTACGTTAAATTGATATTCTTTTGACGATGCGTTATATAATTCATCTAGTTTATATTGTATATCCGATGAAAAACTTTGATACCGTTTTTCCCATGCTCTTGCTATGGGATTGTCCGCATAATCATTCATATCAAAAACCTCCTCGCAATTTTTTTCATTTTATTGATTACTCTTTCGGGACGCTGGATAAAATAAAGTAGTATATCGTATTCTTTTCGGTTCAGTTCGATGGGGGTACCTGCAACAAATACCTGGAAATGGTCCGGGTCGATCCGGATATTACCGTATTCGATATAAGTGGCACCGGCGTGATGATTTCTACGGATAACACTTTTGACCCGGGCAATGAGTTCGGCCAGATGGAAAGGTTTGGGTAAATAGTCGTCGGCACCCAGATCCAGGCCGGTGACCTTGTCCTCCAGTGAATCTTTGGCCGAAATGATGATGATATTTTCTTTCTTATTTTCCTTTTTTAATTCTTCCAGCAGATCCAGCCCGTTTCCGTCCGGTAACATGATGTCGAGCAGAATACAATCGTAAGTATAATCGGCCGTTTTTTCCAACGCTGTTTGAAAATCAGGAGCTTCCTCCGTAACATACCTTTCTTTCTCGAGGCTACGGCAAATAATTTCGCGTAATGACGGATCGTCTTCTATAACAAGAACTTTCATAAACTCATTTTTTCTACAAACAAATATAGTAATTCTGAAATACAACTGAAATCGCCTGGTTGGAAATCTGCTCCGTTTTGGAGGGGAGAAATAAATTGGCGAACCGGGAGTCCCTGTTTATTATGGTGTCGGACTCTGGATTCGCCAATCGAAAATTTGCCTGACAGGCAATTCTCGGGTTAAAAAGTTCAATCTGATAAAAAAGCCCCCGGGTAGGGAGCTTTTTTAGAAACTGGTCAGTGCACTGGCCAAGTCGGGTTCGATATCGAGAATCATGGGTAAGTGTAATAATTCCAGAACGTCCATGACTTCTGACGATATATTGCACAATTTGATTTCAGAATGATTGCTTTTGGCTGTTTTTACTAATGAGATAATACAGCCGATACCACTGCTGTCTATAAATTCAATGTTTTTAAAATCGAAAATCATTTTATTACCTTCTTGCGAAAGTATAGGTTTTAATTCTGATTTAACTTCTTCTGTCACTGCTAATGTAAATCTCTTTAAATCGATAAATTCTGCAATGATGCATCCTTTCTGCTCAGTTAATTTTGTAATCATTTTTTTGATTTTTAATAATGCGTTTTGGTTTAGATTAGTTGTTTTTCTTGAATGTAAATAAATTATGTTTCCTTAGGTTGCCTATAGAATGTCGAAAATAGGACAAAAAGTATAAATAACCAAATCTTTTTTATAAGAAAATCATATTCCGGCCGGATAAAAATTTGACGAAAGAGGAAGTCTGAACAGATATAAATTATATCTTTGTGATGTTTTTAAATGCTAACGTTTGCAATTATGACGGGGAAGATGACAGGTGGATTTGTGTGGAAGCGGTGACGGATCGGGATGAATGTGAATCGACTAAATTTACGATATAAATAAAATAAAATGAAAACAACACCTTTTACCCATTTTCATGAAGCTTTGGGAGCACGTATGGCTCCGTTTGCAGGATATAATATGCCCATCGAATATCCGACAGGAATTAAAGAAGAGCATCTGAATGTCCGTAATAAACTTGGAGTTTTTGATGTTTCCCATATGGGAGAATTTTGGATTAAAGGACCGAAAGCTTTTGAATTGGTTCAGAAATTAACCACAAATGATGTGGCCGCTTTGATAGACGGAAAAGTACAATATAGTTGTTTCCCCAATGATAAGGGTGGTATTGTAGACGACTTGCTGGTGTATCGTTTCAGTGCTGAAAAATACCTGCTGGTAGTTAATGCTGCTAATATCGAAAAAGACTGGAACTGGGTGGTAAAATACGGCGCAGAACTGGGTATGAAACCGGGCGTCGAACTGGAAAATGCTTCCGACAATATTTGCCAGCTGGCTATCCAGGGGCCTTTGGCATTGAAAGCCATGCAGAAGCTGACCTCGGAAAATGTTGTCGATATGGAGTATTATACTTTTAAAGAAATACCGTTTGCGGGGATCGATAAAGTTATTTTCTCCACGACAGGTTATACCGGTTCTGGTGGTTGTGAAGTTTATGCTTATAATAAAGATGCAGAGAAATTGTGGAATGCCGTTTTCGAAGCCGGAGCGGAATTCGGGATACAACCGATCGGATTGGGTGCCCGCGATACCTTGAGACTGGAAGCCGGTTTCTGTCTCTATGGGCATGAAATCGACGATGATCATTCGCCTATCGAAGCCGGTTTGGGATGGATTACTAAATTCGTGCCCGGAAATGATTTTATCATGCGGGAATACCATGAAAAATTGAAAGCAGATAAACCGACCCGTTATATGAAACCTTTTGAAATCATCGACCGGGGAATTGCACGGCAAGGATATCCTATCGAAGATGCCGAAGGAAATGAAATCGGTGTAGTATGTTCGGGAACGGTATCTCCTTTAACCGGAAAATCTATCGGTACGGGATATGTTAAAAGCGGTTTCCATAAATTAGATAGTGAAATATTTATCCGGGTGAGAAATAAGGCGTTGAAAGCAAAAATTGTAAAAACTCCTTTTTTCTGATACCGGAAATTCAAATACCGAAAAACTATCCCAAAGTCATTATTTTGACTTTGGGATTAGTGTCTCTCTTAGAGAGAGTGATTAAATGATTTCTTTTTTGAGGTATATTCGGCACCGATTTGTTAAGGTGATTTTAAATTATAAGTAAATCCGAATATTTCTCTTATAAAATGATATTTTGCGCAGTATATTTTGCATATTTGTAACGTTTGAAGAAAAATTGAATTAAAATTTAAAACCTTTAATTATTATACAAAATGAGAAAACATATTTTTAACGCAGGTCCTTGTAAGTTGCCGGATATGACATTGGAAAATACGGCAAAAGCTGTGATGGAATTAGGGAATTGTGGCCAGTCTATTCTGGAAGTATCTCACCGTTCAGCTGATTTTCAGGCTGTTTATGATGAGACTGTCGCCCTGTTCAAAGAAGTGTTGAATATCCCCGATAATTATTCTGTTATTTTCTTGGGTGGTGGTGCCAGTATGCAGTTCTGCATGATTCCTTACAATTTCCTGGGTAAAAAAGCGGCTTATGTGAATACCGGCGTTTGGTCTAAAAAAGCAATCGCTGAGGCTAAACTTTGGGGTGAAGTTGAAGTGATCGCTTCTTCTGAGGACCGGAATTTTACTTATTATCCGAAAGGATTCCAGATTCCTGCCGATGTCGATTATCTGCATATTACATCGAATAATACGATCCGTGGTACCGAGATTTTCGAAGATCTGGATAGCCCTGTGCCCTTGATTGCCGATATGTCGTCCGATATTTGTAGTCGTCCGATCGACGTAAAAAAATATATGATGATCTATGGCGGATGCCAGAAGAACTTAGGACCTGCCGGTGCTACTTTCGTGATTATCCGTAACGACTATCTGGATAAAGTAGTGGCTGACCGCAAGATCCCGACCATGCTGAAATATCAGACTCATGTCGATAACGGATCTATGTTCAATACCCCTCCTTGTATCAATATCTTTGCCGTTGGTCAGACCCTGAAATGGATCAAACAAATGGGCGGTGTTGAAGCTATGGAAAGACGTGCTATCGAAAGATGCAATGCATTGTACAGCGAATTCGACCGCAATACGGTATTCCGTGCTGTTGTTGAAGAAGGTTCACGTTCTCGTATGAATATTCCGTTCTTGTTAGCCGAAGGATATGAAGAACTGGAGAAAGAATTTTTGGATTTCTGTAAATCTAAAAACATCGTAGGCGTGAAAGGTCACCGTTTGGTGGGTGGTTTCCGTGCTTCTACCTACAATGCTTGTACGATGGAAGATGTAAATGCTTTGATTGCTGCCATGCAGGAATTTGAAAAAGCACATAAAAAATAAATAATATTAATTCAGATGAAAGATTTACGATTTACGACCGTGCTGAGGCCTCTCGTAAATTGTAAATCTTAATCGTAAATTTTGGTAGTTATGACAAAGGTTCTGATTGCAACCGATAAACCTTTTGCTCCGGTGGCAGTAAAAGGTATCCGCGAAATCGTGGAAGCTCAGGGTTATGAATTGGCTTTATTGGAAAAATATACTTCTCCGGAAGAATTGATCGCTGCTGTTGCCGACGTAGATGCTATGATCATCCGTTCGGATAAAGCGACAAAAGAAGTGATCGATGCTGCTAAAAAACTGAAAGTAATTGTACGTGCCGGAGCCGGTTATGATAATATCGACCTGCAGGCTTGTACCGATCATGGCGTAGTGGCTATGAATACTCCGGGACAGAACTCGAATGCTGTGGCTGAATTGGTATTCGGTATGGCTGTTTATCTGGCTCGTAATTTCTATAACGGTAAATCCGGGCATGAACTGAAAGGAAAGAAAATCGGTGTACATGCTTACGGAAACGTGGGACAAAACGTGGGACGTATTGCCAAAGGCTTCGGAATGGAAGTGTATGCTTTCGACCCGTTCATGACCGATGAACAAATCAAGGCTGCGGGGGCTACTCCGTTGCATTCTGCCGAAGAAATGTATGCGATGTGTGATTATGTATCTCTGCATATCCCGGCTACCGAGAAGACAAAGAAATCGATCAATTATGAATTGTTGAATCGCATGCCGAAAGGAGCTGTATTGATCAACACTGCCCGTAAGGAAGTGATCAATGAAGAAGAATTGGTGAAATTGATGGCCGATCGTCCCGATTTCAAATATATTTCCGATATCGCTCCGGACAATGCCGCTGAATATGCCCAGTTCGAAGGCCGTTATTTCTTTACTCCGAAGAAAATGGGTGCTCAGACTGAAGAAGCGAATGTAAATGCAGGCTTGGCTGCTGCCCGTCAAATTGTGGCTTTCCTGGAACATGGAGATGCTAAATTTAAAGTAAATAAATAATATTTTTATGGCTATAGTAAAACCATTCAAAGGCTTACGTACTCCTAACCAGGAAGTATGCGAGGAATTGGCTTGCCTCCCGTATGACGTGATGAATTCGGAAGAAGCTGCACAGATGGCTGCAGGAAAACCGAAATCATTGCTGCATGTTACCCGGGCCGAAATCGATTGCCCTGCCGGAACGGATATCCACTCGGAAGAAGTTTACAATAAGAGTGTCGAAAATTTCAAAATGTTTCAGGACAAGGGATGGTTGGTACAGGATCCGGAAGCGAAATTTTATATTTATGCTCAGACCATGGAAGGCCGTACCCAATACGGTATTGTCGGTTGTGCTGCCTGTGAGGATTATATGAACGGGGTGATTAAAAAACATGAACTCACCCGTCCCGATAAAGAAGAGGACCGGATGGTGCTGACCCGTTATGTGAATGCTAACCTGGAACCGGTATTTTTTGCCTATCGTGCCGTGCCTGAAATTGACGCTATCGTTGAAGATATTGTGAAGAATCAGAAAGCAGACTACGATTTTGTGGCAGAAGACGGGTTCGGACACCATTTTTGGGCGATCAACTGTCCGGAAACCAATAAACGGTTGGAAGAGTTGTTCGCAACGAAAGTGCCGAACACCTATGTGGCCGACGGACACCACCGTACAGCTGCAGCTGCCCGTATCGGTGCCGAATATACAGCAAAGAATCCGAATCATACCGGTAAAGAAGAGTACAACTTCTTTATGGCCGTACATTTCCCCGACCATCAGCTGAAGATTATCGATTACAACCGGGTAGTGAAAGATCTGAATGGTCTGACCGAAGCTCAGTTGCTCGAGAAATTGAACGCTCATTTCGAAGTAAAGGAAATGGGTACCGAGATTTATCATCCGGCAAAATTGCACGAGTTCAGTATGTATCTGGGCGGTAAGTGGTATCGTCTGACCGCTAAAGCAGGTTCGTATGATGACAACGATCCGATCGGAGTATTGGATGTGACCATTCTTTCCAAACATGTGTTGGCCGATATCCTCGATATTCAGGATTTGCGTACCTCTAAACGAATCGATTTCGTGGGGGGGATACGTGGATTAGGTGAACTGAAAAAACGCGTAGACAGCGGGGAGATGAAAGTGGCTTTCGCTCTGTATCCGGTTTCTATGGAACAGTTGCTGAATATTGCCGATACCGGTAATATCATGCCGCCGAAAACTACCTGGTTCGAACCGAAACTTCGTTCCGGTTTAGTAATCCATAAAATTTGATTTTTGAAAATCTGAAATAAGATACCATCTTCTCTCAGAGGATGGTATTTTTTTCGGATGTGAATTTGGGTGTTAGTTTCAGTACAGGATAAAGCGTTCACGATTTATGCTTAAAGATATTCTGATTTCGATGATTATTTGGGTGGTAGTGGGATGTGGTAACGGCTCCGGGGTGAAACGACTGGATACAAGAGCTGTGGAAAAGGACACTGTTTTGAAATGGAGTCAATTGGTCGGTGAGAGCCGGTTAGTGCGTTTGGAGACGAAAGAAGAGGCTTTGTTAAACGATTATTTTCGGGTATGGGCCGGAGAGAAGTATATTATTACTTACGGAAACGAAGAAATGTATCAGTTCGCCGCCGATGGTACTTATATCCGTAAATTGGCTTCTTATGGACGTGCTCCGGGCGAATATCAGAATATTATAGCCCTCACGGTAGATGAACCGGGCGAACGATTGTATTTTTCGGATTATGGAAGGCAAAATAGTATCCAGGTAATTAATTTGAAAAATGGAGAATATGAAAATTCCCTGCCCGGAATTTACGGATTTCCGAAGAAGATGATACTGGCCGGTGATTCGGTTCTTTATTGTATTCCTTTGTTATTGAAAGATGCAGCCTATGAAATTTATGCCCTTACTTCTTCCGGACAATTCCTGGGAGGGATTAAAAAAGAGACTTGTCGGGAGGAGCGTCAGAAGAATCATTCTTATCTGGGGATAGCGGGAGGATTTGTTCACTATATGTCAGGGATAACGGATACTTTGTATCGGATAACTGCCGATACAAGAAAACCCGAATATTATTTTCATGCAGGATATTATTTGAAAGAATTCAAGCCTGATGAAAAAGGAGAAGAAATTGAAATGATAGTTGAAACTTCTCGGTTCATCTTATTCGATCGTTTATTCATCCGGATGGCTGATTCCAGATTTGGTAAAAATATAATTACTTACGACGAAAACCGGGATCCTGAAACTTATGTATTCGATAAACTGAACGATGGTTTATTCAAAGTAAAGAGTATTTATTTCGACGACCTTGACTTTGAATTGGAGGATTATCTGTTCGAAGTTTCTGAGCATTATCTTTGTCAATCTTTTTCTGCAATGAAATTTCGGGAAAGGATAAAATCAGCAAATTCCCCTTACCATGATTGGTATAATGCAATAACCGATGATGATAATCCTGTATTGGTGTTGGGAAAGGTACGTAATTAAATTCGGATGACAGATTTCCCCGTTTTCGCAAATATCCTTAATTCGTTGAAGATAACGAATAACAGAGTATCTCCGGAGAGAAATTCTTATTGTTTTGGAAACTGATTGCGTATATTCGGTCGGATTTTTCATCGACACAGAAGCTTAAAATATAACGGTTCAAACGATATCTTTTCAAAAAACGGCCCTGCCAGTCGAATTGGTGTATTTCAAAATTATTATTGGAGATCGATAAATCTTTATTTTTAGAATCGCAGTATAATAAATAGATATAGTTGTCCGTGCTGAAATAGTTTTTATAGTAGTTGACTTCCTCTTCAACCCGGGCATTTAATTTGTCCAGGACGGTAACTTTATTTACAGATTTATCGATGGGAAATTGGTAACGGGTCGATTCTAAATTATTTAATGAAATAATATCGATGATGGGGAAATGCCTGTAAATAATGGCAACAGAATCCATCGTATTCGGTTTCAATATGTAAAATGCATGATAGATATTCGAATTGGCTATAAAATCGGTAATCTTTTTTTCTTTTATTATGGAAGGATAATTCTTGTAATTTAATAAATATCGATTACTGGAAATATTGGCAATGGAAAATTGATAATCGGACATACCTGAATTTGCAAAAATGGTCGAATCGTTGATTAAATATACACAATCCGCAGCTGTCAATCCCACTCTGACATTGATTTTCTCTGGGGTGTATAGAGGATTGGAGAATAAGCTATCGGTACAAAATAAAGTATATCTTAGTTTTTCAATAATAAGAAATTTATTCGGGGAATGCCGGTAAACCCTCGGCGTTAGATATTCATTGGGTCCCCGTCCTATACTTCCGTAGGTTTTTAATAAATGGAAAGAATTTAGGGAATAATATTTTAAGAATTTATTCTCGTCCGTTTCTGCATCTTTGATAATCAATAAGGTATCTGAAATCCAGATTTTTTCAGGATTCAATAATGTCGTATCCGTTAACGCGATAGAAGTCGGTGTTAAATCGATGACAGGAAAAGTATTTAAATCTTGTAACTCAACTAGTTTACATGAATATGGTTTTTCTCTGGAGGTACAAGATAATACCAATAGCAATAAACATATATAAACTGTTTTTTTCATATTTAATTCTTTATATAATCGATAAATATATTCATTATCATTTTATTATCGAGAGGAGAACCACATAAAATTTTATTATCTTCAATTAGAAATGTTTGACTACGAGGAATAAGAGGATTTAGTTTAAAAAAATTATGAGTATAATCAAAGTAGAATTGAAAATCCTTATTTTGCTTAATAATTTCATCTAAACGTTCAAATTCATCTCCTCTATTTGTAATAGATTGTTGATGGGCGGATCTAAGCATAGCAATAAAGGATATGGTATTGTAACAAATTTATACAAAAAATAGTATTTCACTTTCTTTTCCATATAAAATATAGGGCGGTGAGCAGCAAAAGGGCAGTAAGGGCGAAAGCCCATACATTTATTGCACGGGATTGCGCTGTCATGACGTAATCTTGCGGCAGGAAACGATAGGCATCGAGTTGCCAGGACAGTTTACCTGCGGTGGTTTGCCGGGTGTTGCTCGAGAGAATTTTTCCCGGTAAGAGCAATTCATATTGAAAAGTAATTTCATAGAGATCCAGAGAATCGAGTTTATGGTTTAATTCCGGGTCGTCGAGTGAGTCTATCCGTTGTCCGTGCCGGCTAAAATAATCGGTTTTAAAATAGTTGTCCAACATCTCGGGAAGTTTTGCATCGAGGGCATCGTATTTGTCCTGGTTCAGCCGGAAAATAGAGTCTCTGGCAGCTTCGAAACGGTTTTTGAACGGATGGTCGGGAAGAAGCCGGTCGATAGCTGCATAACTTTCGGCAAAAAGATTGTGATTTAGCCAAAGATAGGCTTTAGGTTCGATTTTTGACAATAAATCGCATAGTTCAGTGCCGTTTTTCCCTTGAAAAGCCGGATCATTTCCCTGAAACCATAGTGTCTGTTCCTCGGAGGTAAGATAATGATCCAACGGAATCTTGGTGAGGACTGAAAATGGGGGATAGGTTTCGGTATAAGAATAATAGGTGTAAAACCATCTGAATTCCTTCTTGAAAATGATAGAAGGTTTACAAACACTCCATAATCCGTGATTAAAATGAAAATTTTCAGCCATGGCCTCGACTGACGGGAAGCGACGGGAAGCGACAATTGTCAGGCGGGGTAATGTATCTGTTTGGAATAAAGCGAAATTTACAACAGGCCATGTTACTTTTTGTTGTCCGTTATAGCATTCGACGGTCCAGGTCGTGTCGAGTTGGATAGGAAGCGGATTCGCAGTCGTATCTCCGGCAATAAAAGCAGAATCCCGGGTCTCCACCGAAATGGAACGGACACAAGAACCGTCCCGGTTGACTTGGGTTTGCATTCGGTAAGATCGATGGGTGCAGGAAAAAAGGGTAAATACCACCAATATCAGGCTGAGATATAAATTATTTCGTTTCATAATCTTGAATTTTTTGGATGAGTTGTTTGATCTTTTGTTGTTTATTCATTCTGCTTTTTAGTTCAGAATAGAATATCGTCCTTTTTTCCTGGCTGGAAAGTTCGGCCGGAATATACGAACGGTCGGCATTATCGGGCGGACGATTTATTTCCTCTGTTTTTGTTGTCGGTGAGACGACCGGTCGGTAATTTATTTCATCGATCATCCATACCGATAATACCGAAGCAGCTATACCCGTCATTATAATTCGTATTTTAGATCTTCTACGGATTACAGGCTGCTCGATTTCCTTCATAATCCGTTGGGTCAATCCTTCGGGATCAGTGACTATCGGAGCAGTGTGTTGTAATTTATTCAGAATAGCATTGTACTTGTCCATAGGATTTATAGGTTTAATTTTTCGATTCTTTCCCGTATGTATTTCCGTGCCAGATATAAATTACTTTTTATTTTAGCACTGCTGAGCCCGCTGATATCTTTCACTTCCTCAGCCTCCAGCCCTTCCAGGTCCCATAATGTAAAGATCAATTTTTGCTTGGGCGTCAATTCTTGAGTGAGGTAAAGGATGATCTGGATCAACTCCTCATTCATCACTTTGTTCTCCAAATTTTCATCGGAAAGTTGTTGATAAGCTTTTAGAAAATCAATTTCCGAATCATGTACGATCGGGCGCTTTTTATACGAACGCAATGAATCGTAACAGAGATTGACGGTGATTTTATATAACCAGGTTGTAAATTTTGCTTGCAAATTGAATTGGGGAAGATGAGTCCAGACCCGGATAAATGTTTCTTGTGTGATGTCCTGGGCTTCTTCATAATTACAAAGGAGTCTAAAAGCAAGGCGAAATACAAAATCCTGATATTGTCTTACGAGGAGACTGAAAGCATAGCTGTCTTGCCGTCTGCTTTGTTGAATTAATTTTTGTATTTCTAGTGTTTCCATAATTTATTTTGTGGATTCACTGATATAACGCAGAAAATCCTTATCGGTCGAAAAATTTGGGATTCCGGGACGGACCTTTTGTCCGGTTTTATATCAGACTTACCGCCCGGTATTTTGTTAGTTGTAATGGTTACAGTGGTTAAGGAGTAACCATAGAAACCGCTGTAACATTGCTTATCTTTTATTTTAGAAGTAGGTGAAAAGAGAGCTTGCTTAAAATGGGACGAAAAGTCCGTCCCGGAATCCCGGGAGAGGTTAATATTTCAGCCATTTGTAAAGTTCTTTCCAAGTGACTTTTTTGCCATACATTAAAATACCGATGCGGTAAATTTTTCCGGATAGCCAGGTAAAAAAGATAAAACTGACGATTAATAATGCCATAGAGGTCAGGATTTCCCAGGTCTGTACTCCGAAGGGGATACGGACCAGCATAACGATCGGTGAGGTGAACGGGATCAACGAACTCCAGAATACCATCGGGGATTCGGGACTTTTCATGGCGGCGAAACCGATGTATAACCCGATGACGAGGATAATCGACAAAGGGGTCAGGAATTGTTGCGAATCGGTTTCGTTATCGACGGCAGCACCGATAGCGGCGAATAAAGAAGCATATAACAGGTAGCCTCCGATAAAATAGAATAAGAAAGAGGCCAGGAATTTAATGATAAAGATCGGGTCGATGGTCATCGCAACCTTTTGGATGATTTGCATTTTTTCAGCGCTCAGATTCCCTGTACCGGCTATATCCGGCAGGCCGCCGGCCAGGTTGCCGGCATTTCTCAGTGCTTCCAGATCGATGCCCGGCAGGAAGAATGTTTGCATGACCAGGATCAGCACAAGGCCGAATACTACCCAAATCAGGAATTGTACGAGGCCGACAGCTGCTACTCCGATGATTTTACCTAACAGAAATTGAAACGGTTTGACAGAAGAGACCAATACCTCGATAATCCGGTTTGTTTTTTCTTCGATCACTCCTTTCATGACTTGAGAGGCATACATGAATATAAAGAAGTAGATAATCATGCCGCCGATCAATCCGATAGCCGAAGCGACTTCCGACGAGCTTTCTTTGGCTTCGCCCGAGTCGGTGATCTTTAACGTACGCACCAGTACAGGTGTTTGTGTGGCCGATAATTGTTCTTCCAAATCGGGGACTTGTGATTCGGCGATGACTTTTGCTCTTTTTATGTCTTCAATTTTTTTGCGCAATTGGGCCGCGATTTCATTTTTCAATTCCATAGGAACCTGAGAGAAAGAATAGACCGGAATTTCCGGGTGATCCATAATATTTTCCGGGATTGAAATCAGGGCGTAATAGTCATGTTGCCGGAGAAATTCCGAAGCTCCCGATTCATCGACCGGGGTATTCAGATATTCGAATGTATTGTTGTTGATTTGCTCGAATGGTGTCTCGAGTACTGACTGATTGATCACTGCAATTTTACGGTCCTGTGTGTCGTCTTTCAGAAGCATCCACATCAGGAAAGCATAAAAACCGGCTAAAAGAATGGGAACGACGAGTGTCAGTACCAGAAAACTTCTTTTCCGTACTCTGGTTGTAAATTCGCGTCCTATGATGATAAGCGTTTTATTCATTTCAGATTTATGATTTGGGGTTTACGAAGTGGATTATTCTTCCTGTTTGATGTCGTTAACCATTTCTCCTTTCACTAATTTGATAAAGATATCGTTCATTCCCGGTATGACCTTTTGATAAGAGATAATATCGGTTTTGTCGAGCAGACGACGTAATAAAGTATTGGTCGGACAAGCCGCGAGGCGTTGCAGGACCAGTTCGTGTTGTCCGTCTTCTATTTTTTCGGAAAGCAGTTCATATTCTTCTCCGATCACTTCTTGCGGATGAAAATCCGGTTGATATTTACAGATGAGTCGGTAAGTATTGTTGGCATACTTATTCCGGATCTGATTGATCGGGCCTTCGATAATTTTTTTTGATTTGTTAATCAAGGCAATATGGCTACAGATTTCCTCGACGGAAGCCATATTGTGGGTGGAAAAAATAATGGTCGTTCCTTTTTTGCGCAGTTCCAGTATTTCTTTTTTCAGGAGTTCGACATTGATGGGGTCGAATCCGCTGAACGGTTCATCAAAAATCAGCATTTCCGGTTCGTGCAGGACGGTGGTGATGAATTGCACCTTTTGGGCCATTCCTTTGGATAATTCTTCTACTTTCCGATCCCACCAGGCCTCGATTCCGAATTTCTCGAACCAGGCTTTCAATTGTTGAATCGCGTCATGACGGCTCACTCCTTTCAGACGAGCCAGATAAACGGCCTGTTCACCGACTTTCATCTTTTTATAGAGGCCTCTTTCTTCAGGCAGATAACCGATGCGGTTCATGTCGGCAGGTTCCAGTTTATGGTCTTTAAAATAAAGTTCACCCGAATCCGGTCCTGTAATCTGGTTTATAATTCGGATCAGAGAAGTCTTTCCGGCTCCGTTGGGGCCTAACAATCCGTAAATAGCTCCTTCCGGGATTTCGATAGATACATCGTCCAAAGCCCGGTGATTGGCATAATTTTTAATAATATTTTTAGCGACAAAAAAACTCATACCTTTTCACTTACAACAGTTACAAAAGTTACAACGGTTATAATGGTCAGGATTCACGTCTAAGATCCTTGTAACCTTTGAAATCTTTGTAACGACATAAATTGCAGAATTAAATTGGTTGATAAAGTCTTTGGACTTTATCAACTTTACCAATTCATTATACCTGCCATTATTATAAATACAAATGCTGATATGTTAATACGCTCCTGTGGTCGGCACATTTACATATTAGCACATCAGCATAACAGATCAGCTGTATTCAGACAGCTTCATTTTCTTCCATTTCGATCATCAATGTCCCCTTCGGAATTTTATCTCCTGAGTTGACATATATTTTTTTGATTTTACCCGAAAATGGTGCAGCCAGTTTGTTATTCATCTTCATAGCCTGAAGAATCAGAAGAACATCTCCTTCCTGGACTTCCTGGCCCTCTTTCACTTCGATTTGCATAATGGTTCCCGGAATGTGTGAAGTCAGCAGATAGGGATTCGGTTCTTCCCATTTTTTTCGGTTTACCCATTTCTGGGTAAGCTGAGTTTTATATTCTACGCCATTCAGCAGGAATTTTTCATATTTAACAGTCATTTTACCTCCTTTTTAGTGGTTCTGAAACTTTTAAGTCTTTCAGTTTAAAAGTCCGGGAATTCCTGGACTTTATAAACTCTGAACACTGTTAGAACGGAGGAATTCCGTGTTTCTTAGCAGGTGTCATAACGGTTTTATTACCGGAGACTTCGATAGAATGTTTCAATAACAGGCGTGTTTCCGACGGTTCGATCACCGAGTCGATATATCCTTTGGAAGCTGCTACATAAGGATTAGCAAATTTCTCGCGATATTCGGCAACTTTCTGTTTCCGTGTTTCTTCCGGATTAGCAGATTCTTTTATTTCTTTACGGAAAATAATGTTTGCTGCCCCTTCCGGTCCCATTACGGCGATTTCGGCTGTCGGCCAGGCAAACATAAAGTCGGCTTTCAGGTGGCGTGAGTTCATGGCGATGTATCCACCACCGTAAGCTTTACGCAGGATTACCGTCACTTTAGGTACGGTAGCTTCACTATAAGCATACAATACTTTTGCTCCGTGGCGGATCACACCCATATGTTCCTGTTCAACGCCCGGTAGATATCCCGGCATGTCTTCGAAGGTCACGATCGGAATATTGAATGCGTCGCAGAAACGGATAAACCGGCCTGCTTTATCGGCAGAGTCGCAATCCAATACACCGGCTAATACCA
>ERZ773147.2548-NODE-2548-length-15533-cov-6.970991_pt1 | contig 15533 bp, 14 predicted proteins | sample MGYA00580851_ERZ773147 | MGnify/ENA primary metagenome ERZ773147 (study PRJEB29015, sample SAMEA2737818) | human gut metagenome | biome: human gut; feature: human-associated habitat; material: faeces | place: China | collected 2012 ... | reverse complement strand
GATGTTTCCGCTGATCTCGGCCAGCACTTTTTCCGGTTTACCGCCCAGCACCTCGCGCAGTTTTGCAGCACAATACGCGACGGCGATGGGCTCTGTACACCCGGTGGCCAGGCGAAGCTCCTCCGCCAAAATGGCGCAGTAGGCTTCCATTTTCCTTTCGTTCAACATTCTTACCGCACTCCTTAATGTTAATTTGTATAGAACCCCGGGCCTCCGGGGAAAGGGACAAAAGTCTCGCAGAGCTTACCGGCCGCAGGCGGCAAAAAATTTAAATCATTTTTCACCGTGACATGCGCGTGAAAAAAACTCTCAGTCTGCCGGTGTGGAATTTTGTCGCTTGCGGCAAAATGATGCCCGCAGCAGACTGTAAGCCCTTTGGCAGAAAATTCCGCAGGAATTTTTGCCGGGCATGTCAGCCGCCGATGTTTTCCGCAAACGGCAGGTCATCGCCTTCCACCCATTGCGCCACATCCACGATTTCAAACTCCGTAGGCGTTTTTCGGATCACCACCCGGACAATGCCCGCATTGATGACCATCCGCCGGCACATGGCGCAGCTGGTAGCATCGCCCAAAATTTCCCCGGTTTGGGCGTTTTTGCCCACCAGATACAGGGTGCCGCCCACCATGTCCCGCCGGGAGGCGGAGATGATGGCGTTCGCCTCGGCATGGACGCTGCGGCACAGCTCATAGCGCTCTCCGCGCGGCACACGCATCTGCTCGCGCACGCAATAGCCGAGATCGGAGCAGTTTTTTCGTCCGCGCGGCGCGCCGTTGTACCCTGTCGCGACGATCTCGTCGTTGCGGACGATGATCGCGCCGTAGCGCCTGCGCAGGCACGTCGAGCGCTCCAGGACTGTCTGCGCAATGTCCAGATAATAATTTTCCTTTTCGATCCGCCGCATAATGCCGCCTCCCGCCGCAATTTTTTTTATTTTACCATAGCGCACGCCGCCTCTGCAAGCACCCGTCTTGCCGGACGCAAAATTTTATGGTATACTGAGTTATCAAACTACGGAAAGGCGGCGTTTTCATGCGCAAAAGGCTTCTGTCGATCCTGCTGTCCGTGCTGCTGTGTCTGGCGCTCGTCTCGCCGCAGGCCGCCGCAGCGGATATCTATTTCGTCGCGGTGGACGATTCCGTCCCGCTGACGCTCCCGTCGAGCATGTCCCCGTTTTTCTCCGGCAGCACGCTCTATGTCCCGTCCTCCGTATTCGAGGCGGCGCCGGGCGGCGTCACTCCGTCCTACAACGCCTCCGGGCAGACGCTCGTGCTGTTCCGGAGCGGTGCGCGGCTGATATTCAATCTGGCGAACGGCACCGTGACCGACGAGGACAAGAATTCCTCCAATATCTCCACCGTCTCTAAAAACGGAACGATCTATCTCCCGCTCTATTTCTGCACCAGCCATTTCGGCCTCTCCGTAACGACACTCAACAGCGCCGAGGGCTACCCCATCCTGCGCTTCACGACCGGCAGCGAGGTCTATGACGACGCCATGTTCGTGGAAAAGGCGGAAAATCTCATCACCTATCTGGCCGAGCAGTACGGCTCCGGCACGCCATCCGTTCCGAACACGAACGGCGGCGAGGAGGACCCGCCCGGGGAAGAGGAGCCGCACGTCTCCGGCTCCTTCTGTCTGGCCATTGAGGACGCCGCCTCCATGGAGGCCTCCGCTGCCGCGCTGGAGAGCGCCGGGCAGCGCGCGGCGTTCTTCCTGACCGGAGACGAGATCGAAGCGTTCCCGGAGCTTGTGCGCAGCCTCTATGCCGCCGGTCATACCATCGGGCTCACCGTCCCGGACGGCTGCGAGGATCCCGCCGCCGAGCTGGGAAGCGCAAACGAAGCGCTGTTCCGTGTGCTGCGCCGCAAAACGCTCTATGCGCTGCTGACCGCCGCGCAGACGGAGGACTGCATAGGCTACGCCATTTTCATTCGTCCCGAGGAGCAGCCCCCGCTCGAGGAGCTTCTGACGGACGGCGCGGAAACGCACCTTCTGGTCTGCACCGACGACACCGCCGAGGTGCTTTCGCAGCTCGACCGCGCAGGCGCAACGCTCCGCCCCCTTCGGGAGACGAGTCCCCTCGCCCAGTCCATCGTTCCGCAGGAGCCGCCGGAAAACGACGGCCTGCAATGAGCCTCCGCAAATATCTCCTTCTGCCCGCAGCTCCGTCCGGAGCCTGCGGGCTTTTTCCGCGCCGGGACGCTTCGCGGAGCTGCCTTTTCCGCGTCTGCGGCCCTTTTTTGTCTGCCTTCGGCCTTTCCGGCGCGTTTCATGGTGAGACGGCGCAAAATGTCCGCCCGGAATTGGGCGGTATTGCCCAATATCTTTTTGCCGCGCCATCGGATATAATGGAATCAGAAACCCCGTCCGCCCCGGCGGACGCGCAGGACCCCAGATCTTATCAGAAAGAAGGAACCGAAGCATGAACCAGGCAATTCAGCAGGCCATGACCATCCGTCTCGACTACGAGCTTCCGGAATATCCGGCCTTCGTTCCGGGCTGCCGCCGCGCACCGCGCCGCGAATCCCATCTGACTGAGGCCGACAAGGCACTCGCCATCCGCAACGCGCTGCGTTATATCCATCCCGACCACCACGCGCAGATGGCGAAGGAATTCGCGCAGGAGCTGGACGAGCACGGCCGTATTTACGGCTACCGCTTCCGCCCGGAGGGCCGCCTTTTCGGCAGGCCCATCGACGAATACCGCGGAAACTGCATCGAAGCCAGGGCGTTTCAGGTGATGATCGACAACAATCTGGATTTCGACGTCGCGCTCTATCCCTATGAGCTTGTCACCTACGGCGAGACCGGACAGGTCTGCCAGAACTGGATGCAGTACCGTCTGATCCGCAAATATCTCGAGGTCATGACCAACGAGCAGACACTGGTCGTCATGTCCGGCCACCCGCTCGGGCTGTTCCAGTCGCATAAGCTGGCGCCGCGCTGCATCATCACGAACGGACTGATGGTCGGCGCATTCGACGATCAGCAGAATTTCAACCGCGCCGCCGCGCTGGGCGTCGCAAACTACGGCCAGATGACCGCCGGAGGCTGGATGTACATCGGCCCGCAGGGCATCGTCCACGGCACGTTCAACACGCTCCTGAACGCAGGCCGCCTCAAGCTCGGCATCCCGGAAAGCGGCAACCTCGCCGGACGGCTGTTCGTCTCGGCGGGCCTCGGCGGCATGTCCGGCGCACAGGGCAAGGCCGCGGAGATTGCCGGAGCCGTCTCCATCCTTGCGGAGGTGGATGATTCGCGCATCGAAACGCGCTATACGCAGGGCTGGGTCAGTGAGCGGACAGATTCGCTCGACGAAGCTCTCGCCATCGCGCAGGAAAAGCTTCGGAAAAAGGAGCCGTGCGCCATCGCCTATCACGGAAACGTCGTCGACCTGCTGGAATACCTTCTGGAAAAGAACGTCCACGTCGATCTGCTCTCCGACCAGACCTCCTGCCACGTTCCGTATGACGGCGGCTATTGCCCGCAGGGTCTGACGTTCGCCGAGCGCACGCGGATGCTGGACGAGGATCCGGAGGGCTTCCGCAGGCTGGTAGACCGCTCTCTGCGCCGTCATTACGAGCTGATCTGCCGTCTCCACGCGCGCGGCACCTATTTCTTCGACTATGGCAACAGCTTCCTCAAGGCCGTCTATGACGCCGGTGTAAAAGAGGTCTGCAAGAACGGAGAAAACGATCTCGACGGCTTTGTGTTCCCGTCCTACGTCGAGGATATCCTCGGCCCGTGCCTGTTTGACTATGGCTACGGCCCGTTCCGCTGGTGCTGTCTGAGCCGGAAGCCGGAGGATCTGCGAAAGACCGACGCGGCCGCCGCAGAGTATATCCGCACGCACAACCGGCGCTATCAGGACTACGACAACTACGTCTGGGTGCGCGACGCGGAGAAGAACCGGCTCGTCGTCGGTACACAGTGCCGCATCCTCTATCAGGATGCGATGGGGCGGATGAATCTGGCGCTTAAATTCAACGAAATGGTCCGAAATGGCGAAATCGGCCCGGTCATCCTTGGCCGCGACCATCACGATACCGGCGGCACGGACGCGCCGTTCCGCGAGACGTCCAATATTAAGGACGGCTCGAATATCATGGCCGAAATGGCAACGCAGTGCTATGCGGGCAACGCCGCGCGCGGCATGAGCTACATCGCCCTGCACAACGGCGGCGGCACGGGCATCGGCCGCGCCATCAACGGCGGCTTCGGTATGGTTCTCGACGGCTCCGAGCGTGTCGACACCATCCTGCGCATGTCCATGCCTTGGGATACCATGGTCGGCGTTGCCCGCCGCAGCTGGGCGCGCAACGAGAACGCCATGACCACTGTCGCCGAGTACAACAAGATGTACGAGGGTCAGGATCACATCACCATGCCTTACGTCGCGGACGAAGAGCTCTGCGAGAAGGCCGTGAAGGAATACATGCACTAAAATTTACTTCAAAAAAGGGGCATAGAAATATGCCCCTTTTTTGAGCTGGATACACTCCGCTGCGCGCACTCGCTTTGCTCGCACACTTGCGGAGCGCAAAGAATCTTTCCGACGCACATGTCGTCGGAAAGATAATCTCAATTTATTTGCCGCCTGCGGGCGGCCTGGGCAGCCGCTGGCGGCTCTGCCGCCTTGCGGATGCCGCGTACCCCTTGCGGGTAAAACTCTGCGAGGCTTTTTTGACAAGCCATCGAACAGAATGCTCTTTCCAACAGTGAGAAAGGACAACATTTACTATGAAAAAGTTACTGGTCAAAAACATCGGCCTGCTGGCGACGCCTGAGGGCAGATCCGCCCATCGCGGCGAGGAGCAGGGCAAGATCAAATTCTTAAAGGATGCGTGGGTGCTCATCGAGGACGGCATCATCGCCTCCGTCGGTACCGGCGCGGTTCCCGCTTGTGAGGGCGCGGAAGTCGTCGACGCGGAGGGCCACCTCGTCACCCCCGGCCTTGTCGACGCCCACACCCACCTCATCTTCGGCGGCTGGCGCCAGAACGAGCTGGGTCTCAAGCTCCACGGCGCAAGCTATCTCGACATTCAGAACGCGGGCGGCGGCATCCAGTCCACGACGAACGCCACCCGTCAGGCCAGCGAGCAGGAGCTCGCCGCCAAGGCCTCCAAGGCGCTCGACGAGATGATGGGCTTCGGCACCACCACGGTCGAGGCCAAGAGCGGCTACGGCCTTGCCACCGAGCATGAGCTCAAGGCGCTCGAGGTCATCAAGGATCTCAACGATCACCACCGCATGGACCTCGTCGCGACCTTCATGGGCGCGCACCTTGTCCCCGCGGAATATAAGTCCAACCGCGAAGAGTACGTCCGCCTTGTCTGCGAGGAGATGATGCCCCGCGTCAAGGAGCAGGGCATCGCCAAGTTCTGCGACGTGTTCTGCGAGGCCGACACTTTCACCGTCGAAGAGTCCCGTCAGGTGCTCGAGGCCGGTCTCAAGTATGGCCTGCGTCCCAAGATCCACGCCGACGAGATCGAAGCCATCGGCGGCAGCCAGCTTGCCGGTGAGATCGGCGCGATCTCTGCCGAGCATCTGATCGTCTGCCCGCCCGAGGGCATCGAGAGCATGGCAAAGGGCGGCGTGATCGCGTGCCTGCTGCCCGCGACGAGCTTCAACCTCGGCGCGGTGTTCGCTCCCGCACGCGACATGGTCGCGGCCGGTGTCCCCGTTGCCATGGCGACGGACTTCAACCCCGGTTCCTGCCCGTGCCTGAACATGCAGTTCGTCATCAACCTCGGCTGCCTCAAGTATAAGCTCACGCCGGAGGAAGTCCTCACGGCTGTCACGCTCAACGGCGCTGCCGCCATCGACATGGCCGACCAGGTCGGTTCTGTTGAAGAGGGCAAGCTCGGCGACCTGGTCATCTGGGATGCGCCCGACCTTGACTACATCTGCTACCGCGTTGGCAGCAACCTTGCTAAGACCGTCATCAAGCGCGGTGAAATCGTGTAAGAAGGCGGTATAAGGAGACCATGATGGATCGGACTGACTACCAAATCCTCAACCTCCTCCAGGACGACAGCCGCTGCACACTGCGCCGCATGGGCGACCTTGTGGGACTGACGCCGCCCGCCGTGTCGGAGCGCATTCGCCGGATGGAGGAAAGCGGCGTGATCCGCGGTTATCACATCGATATCGACCGTACCAAGCTCGACTGCAACATTACGGGCTTCATCTCCGTTGCCCTCGAGCCAGACAAGTACGACAAATTCTGTGATTTCTGCTCCTCGCAGAGCGCCGTCATCAGCCACTATCACGTAGTAGGTGAGTTCAACGCCCTGCTGCGCTTTGCCGTGCGCGACACGCAGCAGCTCGACCAGCTTCTGTCCCTCATCAAGAAGTTTGGCGACTCGCGCACCTCGATCGAGCTGAAAACGCTTTTTGACAGCAAGGATATCCCTCTGCCGTAACGGCATTTTCCCGCTGATAAAGCCGGCCTGTTGGCCGGCTTTATTTTTTTATCTCCCCGCGTGCCCGTCTTTCTCTCCCGCCAGGGTACGAGTTGCGCAGCGGGACAAAAGCTGATATACTTTAAGTGCTCAAGCCCCGCCGCGCAGCAGGCTTGTACAAAAATCGTTCGTCAGGAGGTAGTTGTCCCATGGCCAGCGTATATGATCGCAGCGATATCTACGATCTCTTCGACTCTCCCAAAAAAGATGACATGACGAAGGCGCACTGGGAAGCCGTTCTTTCCGGTCTCCCCGTGCGCACTGCGCTCGACGTGAGCATCGGCACAGGCTCCCTCACACTGCCGCTTGCGGCGCTTGGCGTTTCGCTCTACGGCTCGGACTTAAGCGAAACGATGCTTGCACGCTGCCGGGAGAAGGCGGCGGAGCGCGGTCTTTCCGTCGATCTGCGGCAGAGTGATTTTCGCGCTCTGACAGCACATTTCGACCGAACATTCGACTGCGTGATGAGCACCGGCAACTCGCTTGCCTATGTGCCGAACAGCGAGATCACGGGCGTTCTCGAGCAGATGGACGCGCTTGTTGCACCGGGCGGCGTTCTTTACTTTGATCTTCGCAACTGGGACAGGATCGTGCGGCAGAAGCAGCGCTTTTACTTCTATGACCCCGCATTCCTGCCAAACGGTGACCGCGTAAATCTCATGCAAGTCTGGGATCACTTACCCGACGGCTCCATCACCTTCCATCTGCTCTACACCTTTGAGCGCGCGGGCAAGATCTTCCAAAAGGAGCACTTCGAAGAGCATTACTACCCCGCAGCGCAAAAGCTGCTGCTCGATCAGCTCGCGCAGCTCGGGTATGAGGACGTGCGCGTGCGCGCCTTCCCCGTGCAGTTCGGCGCGTTCGATCCGGAAAGATCGAACTGGTACTGTGTGCTGGCACGGAAAAAGGCGTAATGCCGCGCGGCATATCGGCAGAAACAGCATGAGCTGCTGCGTATCATAATCTTTCAAGCATTTTCCCGAAAGCGGCCCCCAACCAATTATCAAACGGAGGAAACAGTCATGAAGAAACTATTGTGTCCCCTTTTCGCGCTTCTCATCGTGCTTTCGCTTTCCACCGCGGCATTCGCCGCAAACTACAGCGCCGAGGAATCGGCCAACGCGCTCTATGAGCTTGGCCTTTTTCAGGGCACCGGTGAAACGGCGAACGGCAAGCCCATCTACAGTCTCGACGCCGCGCCGACGCGCGCGCAGGCCGTGACCATGCTCGTGCGTCTGCTCGGCAAGGAAGCGGAGGCCAAGGCTGGCACTTGGACGGTTCCTTTTTCCGACCTTGCCGACTGGGCAAAGCCCTATGTCGGCTACGCCTATGCAAACGGCCTCACCAACGGCCTGAGCGCAGAGCGCTTCGGCAGCGACGACAAGGTAACAGCCAACCAGTACCTGACGTTTATCCTGCGCGCGCTGGGGTACTCTTCAGAGAGCGACTTTCAATGGGATAAGGCCAGCGCGTACAGCGACAGTGTGGGTCTGACGCATGGGGAATACAGCGTATTGCGCAGCTTCACGCGCGGCGACACCGCGCGCATCTCTTATGCCGCGCTCGCGCAGGCGCGCAAGGACAGCAGCGAAACGCTGGCCGCGCAGCTCGTGCGGCAGGGCGCGGTGAAGGCAAAAACCGCGGCGGAGTGCGGGCTGGTCCTTGCAGCGGACAGCGGCGGTTTTTTGAACATTGCCGGAAGCCGCTATACCCTGCAAAACGCGGACGGCAAATATCTGGCCGCCTCCGGCGATGCGCTGACGCTGTCGGACAAGCCATTTACCTGGTATGCCTTGCCCGCCGCGGGTGACAGCTTTACCCTTCGCCCCGACAACAAGCGGGCATATATGCTGGATGTTTCCAACGCATGGTTTGAAGAGGGTAACCGCGTCGGCATCTGCGACGGCACCGGCCATGATGCGCAGCACTGGAAGCTCTATCAAAGTGGTAAGGATACGTGGCAGCTTGTCTGCTCGCTGCACCCTGAGCTGGCGCTGTCAGCCTCATCGGGCGGCGCGGCGCTGCAAAAGCGCGGCAATGCCGGGACAAACTGGCAGCTCACGCTGGTCGGGACCGAGCGGGACAACTATATGGAGATTGTGGGTCGCTCCGATGTGGTCACGATGCGGCTGGAACGCCGTGTATTAGATGTTCTGAGCCGCACACGGCTGCAAAAGTGGGTCAATGACCTCGAGACTGCCTACGCCGACTACGCAGAGCTCACCGGCTGGACGCCGTACCGTCATGTCTATATCAATATGCTGACCCCGGAGACAAGCTGGGGCTACGCCTGTGAGGGCGGCATCATTCAAATCGACGCCGACGACATTTATGAGGATCTGAGCCTGAACTTCGCGCGGCGCAAAAACGACTGGAACTTCGGCCTGCTGCACGAGCTGAGCCATCTTTTTGAGGCCGACAGTCGGCCGTGGGACTTCCATGCCGAGGTGTTGGCTGACTACAAGCTCGCCTACGTCATGACGAAAAACAACTGCGCCGCCGTGCCTGCCGACTGGTACAACGATAAAAAGGAGTATACCGGCTGGGACGTGATCGACGTCTACCGCGGCGACGGGCCGCTCAAGGACACGCTGACCATATTTTCCCTCTGCGGCAAGCTTTCAGAGGTGATGAAGGAGATCGGCTGGGACGCCGCCAAGCAGACCTTCCGCAGCTATCCTGACACCACGAACCTCACGCCGGAAGAGAACTTCACCCTCTTCATCAGTCTCCTCTCGCAGTACAGCGGCAAGGACGTGCGTGCGATGTTCACTGACGCGGAGTGGGCCAATGCGATGAAGGTCGGCTCTCTGTAACGAAAAAATCAGGAATTGCACCGGCAGGGCGCGGAAGAAAGTCCGCGCCCTGCTTGTTTACGCAAGGTTTTACGAAATTTCTGCATGTTCAATTATCGTTTATCCTTGACAAAATGTAATGCCATGGTATAATAACACCAATTTCCCAAAAAAAGGAGGCGATCGTTTGATGGCTATGGTTACATCCAAGGAAGTCATGCTTGGGGTAAGCTGGCGACTGATCGTAGGCGTAGAGGAGCGTATGTCCGAATCTATGCCGTCGAAGCAGTTGGCAGCGGTTTGATCGACCTCTTTTTCAGGTTCGTTTGATTCGCCGGCTGCAATGATCGGCAGCATCAGATCCGGTATGTTCCATTGATCCGACACACGCGCCTTCGGCATTGTCCGCAGGCAGGGGAGTAGTACCCCGAGATGGTCGGAGGGTAGGGAGCAGCCGGTTTTTTGTTACCCGAATCATTTGAGCAGAGGCATTTTTTGTTTCCTCTGCCGCCGCGAAAGGAAAAATATTATGAAACGTAAACTCTCTGCAAAAGAATACACCTATGTTGCCAGCATGCTCTTCGGCCTCTTTTTCGGCGCCGGCAACCTCATCTTCCCCGTGCACCTCGGCCAGATGGCCGGCTCGAATGTCTGGCTCGCTATCCTCGGCCTTCTCATCACAGGCGTGGGCCTGCCGCTGCTCGGCGTGGCCGCGCTCGGCATCAGCCGCTCGGCGGGACTTTTCGACCTCAGCAGCAAGGTCAGCCGCCCCTATGCGATGTTTTTCACCTGCGCGCTGTATCTGACCATCGGGCCGTTCTTCGCCATTCCCCGCTGCGCCACGACCTCCTTCACCGTGGGACTTGAGCAGGTGCTGCCGCAGGACGGAAACACCACGCTCTACCTTCTTCTCTTCTCGGTGGCGTTCTTCGCCGCGGCGCTCTTCTTCGCGCTGCGCCCGGGCAAGATCCTCACCTGGGTCGGCAAGATCCTCACGCCCTGCTTCCTCGTCTTTCTCGCCATCCTCGTGGTGGTGGTGCTCGCCACGCCGGGTGCCTCCGTTGCAGAGGTAACGCCGCTCGGCGGCTACGCCGACCAGCCCTTCTTCACAGGCTTCCTTGAAGGCTACAACACCATGGACGCGCTAGCAAGTCTCGCCTTCGGCATCATCGTGGTGCAGGTCATCCGTGATCTCGGCGTGGAAGAGCCCTCCGCCGTGGCGGGCAGCACCGTCCGCGCGGGCATCTTCAGCTGCCTTTTCATGGCGCTCATCTACATTGCCGTGACCCTTGCCGGTACGCAGAGCCGCGGCGTGCTCGAAGCCTCCGAAAACGGCGGCACGGCGCTCGCACAGATCGCCCAGCACTATCTCGGCACGGCGGGCCTTTTCATCCTGGCTGCCACCGTGACGCTCGCCTGCCTCAAAACCGCCGTCGGTCTCATCACGAGCTGTGCCGAGACCTTCACCGCCCTTTTCCCCAAGGGCCCGAAGTACCGCACCTGGGCGGTCATCTTCAGCCTCATCTCGCTCCTGCTTGCAAACCTCGGCCTCAATGCCATCATCGCCTACTCCCTGCCGGTGCTGATGTTCCTCTATCCGCTCTCCATCGCGCTCATCGCGCTGGCACTGCTCGGCAAGTTCTTCGGCCACGACCGCACGGTGTACTGCTGGACGATGGGCTTCACGCTCATCGCCGCGATCTACGACTTTGTCGTCGCGCTGCCCGCGGGCGTCTACAACACCATCAACGGCGACGCCATCAAGGCGTTCGGTGCGGCGTATCTGCCGTTTGCCAAGCTCGGCCTCGGCTGGGTCTGCCCGACGCTCGTCGGCGCGGCCATCGGCTTGATCCTTCACTTTGCGCGCGGAAAGAAGGCCGCCTGAAAATCGCATCACAAAAAGCCGTCCGGTCAATGACCGGACGGCTTTTTTCGTCTGAACTCCTTGCGCAAATAAAAGAATTCCGAGATCTGCGATCTCGGAATTCCTTCTGGTTGCGGAGGCAGGACTCGAACCTACGGCCTCCGGGTTATGAGGCGGTCTCAAGGGAAAATCGGAGTCATTTCGGCTCCGATTTGTGCTTTTTACCACCATTCGCTCGGTGAGTTTTCCATTGTTTCCGTCCAAGCCTGCCCGCTTTTTTCGGATTCTGGGTCAAAACTGGGTCAGGATCGCGTCACAGGCGGTTTTCAATGTGAGCCATTTCATGCGTCTGCCAATTCTTGCTGCTTTTTGTAGTCTTTGCCCCAAGCCCACATGGAATCCAGAATGGGCTTCAGGCTTTTGCCCAGTTCCGTCAGCGAATACTCCACTCTCGGCGGCACTTCGGCATAGACCTCACGGTGAACAAGCCCGTTTTCCTCCATCGCCCGGAGCTGGGCGGTCAAAACCTTCTGAGACACATTGCCTACGGACTTTTTCAGCTCGCCGAACCGCTTCGTTCCCGGCATCAGGTCGCGCAGGATCAGCACTTTCCACTTATCCCCGATGAGGGTCAGCGTGGTCTCCACGGGACAGGCGGGAAGAGCGGCTTTTGCGGTCATTTCGCCCATATTTGAGAATCCCTCCATAAAAATTTTTCCAAGCGCCAAATTGCCGGAAAACCCAGTAACGGCGCAATCGTTTCTTTCTGGTAACTGCTCATTAGTTTCTATTTGGTAACTACGGCACAATATTGTGCTTACTTTACGAATGGGGGCTACGGTATTACTATAACGCCAGAGGCAAACGAAAGCAAGCCCAATCACCAAGGAGGTCACTCAAAATGAAAAAAATTCTATCTCTCACGATGGCTCTTGCCATGCTCGGCACGGCTCTCACCGGCTGCGGCTCAAAGGACGCTGCTGCCCAAACACCCGCTGAAAACACCCAGCAGACGGCGCCTGTCCAGCAGGAACAGAGCCAGACCGAAAAGGCACTGGCGCTCATCAACACCTTTGCCACCGGCGATACGGACACCGCCCGCAGCCTGTTGGCGGATGGCTACATCCAGCACAATCTGGCATACGGCACCGGTGCGGATGCTTTTATCGGCTCCGTGGAATATCTCGCGTCCGCCGATGTGAAAACCACCGTGAATAACATCCGTTCTTTTGAGGACGGTGACAAGGTGTTCTTGCAGACGATTTACAATTTCGCCGGTGCCGGTGAGCAGGTCGCTTTCGACATCTTCCGTTTCGACGGAGACGGCAAGATCGCCGAGCATTGGGACAATCTGGCGGCGCTGGCCGAGCCGAATCCCTCCGGTCATACCCAGATGGACGGCACGATGGAGGTCACGGATCTGGATAAGACCGAGGAAAACCGGGAGCTGGTCAAGAAGTTCCTCTACGATGTCATGCAGGGCAACGATCTGGAGAAGACCCCGGACTATTTTGACGGTGATGCCTACATCCAGCACAACACCGGCATTGCCGATGGTGTATCCGGTCTGAACGACGCACTGGGCGCTCTGGCGGAGCAGGGCATCTCCATGGTGTACGATGAAGTTCACATGGTTCTGGCGCAGGGCAACTTCGTCCTTGCTGTCAGCGAGGGGACCTTCGGCGGCGCACCCACCAGCTACTATGACCTGTGGCGTGTGGAGAATGGCAAGATCGCCGAGCATTGGGATGTGATGGAGACCATCGCAGACCAGTCCACCTGGCAGAATCAGAACGGCAAGTTCTAATTGTTACCCGGAGGTAACCATACCACAATATTGTGCGTACTTCACAAGCCGTACAAATCGCATTACAATCAAAGCATCAAGAGAAAACAACAAATTACGGAGGTATTTATCATGAATAAAGTCGTTGAATTTCTGAATGCCAACCCCGTGCAGTATCTGGCTACCGTCGGTCGTGACGGTAAGGCAAAGTGCCGCCCGTTTATGTTCGCTGGCGAACTGAACGGCAAGCTGTGGTTCTGCACCAACAACACCAAGGACGTCTACAAGGATATGCAGGAGAACCCGGAGGTGGAGATCTCCGTTTCCAGCCCGGAATACGCATGGATTCGTCTGCATGGCAAGGCTGTGTTTGAGAACAACATGGCTGCCAAGGAAATGTGCATCCGGAACCCCATTGTGAAGGGCCAGTACGGAGAGGCCGCCAACCCCATCTTTGAGGTGTTCTATCTGGAGAATGCCCACGGCATCATTGCCGACTTCTCCGGCAACCCTCCCTACGAGTTCTAAGGAACACGCGGCGGCCACACCGAAAGGGAGGCCGCCGCGTCCTTTATAAAATCATTTCGTTAAGGCGGTGGAAAAATGACCCAAGCACAGCGGCGGCTGTTTCTCATCCAGTCGCTTTTGAAAGAGAAAACAGAATATCGGGATATGGGCATACCGGCCGATATAAACAGCCAGCGTCAGCTTTTGCGTGGTCTGATGAATATTCGCGCACCTCAAAGTGTTAGCGCGGATTTCCTGCAAACGCAGGACGCCTATCTGCAAGGCGAAACCGCCGCAAAGGGTATCACGGATATTGCCGACCTGACACCCATCCAGCCGGGGCTGTATCTCTGGCAAGGTGACATTACCACGCTGAAGTGCGATGCCATCGTCAATGCGGCAAACGCAGGCATGACCGGATGCTATATTCCGAACCATCGCTGCATCGATAACGCCATTCACACCTTTGCGGGTGTGGAACTGCGGCTTGCCTGCGCGGAATTGATGGAACAGCAGGGCCATCCCGAACCCACCGGACAGGCGAAAATCACCCCGGCGTTCAATTTGCCCTGCCGCTATGTGCTGCATACGGTTGGTCCGATTATCAGCGGTCGAGTAACCAAAGAGGACAAAGAACTGTTGGCTTCCTGTTATCATTCTTGTCTGGAGCTGGCGGCAGAGAATAGCTTGGAAAGCGTGGCGTTCTGCTGTATTTCCACGGGAGAATTTCATTTTCCCAATGAGCAGGCGGCGGAGATTGCAGTCCGGACGGTCAAAGAATTTCTCAAAAAGCAAACCAGCGTCAAGAAGGTGATCTTCAATGTTTTCAAAGATTTGGACAAGGCCATCTATGAAAAGCTGCTCTGAGCAGATGGAACGGCTGAAAGCAGCATTACGGAACTGTGATGCTGTGGTGATCGGTGCCGGAGCCGGTCTGTCCACGGCGGCGGGCTTCACCTACACCGGCGAACGGTTTGAAAAATACTTTTCCGACTTTGCGGCAAAGTACGGTATCCAAGATATGTATTCCGGCGGCTTTTATCCATTTGCTACGCCGGAGGAACACTGGGCCTATTGGAGCCGGTATATCTGGGTCAACCGATACATGGATGCGCCGAAGCCTGTGTACAAGGATTTATTGGCGCTTGTCAGAGACAAAGACTACTTTGTGATTACCACCAATGTTGACCACTGCTTTCAGAAAGCAGGCTTTGATAAAAAGCGTCTGTTCTACACGCAGGGAGATTACGGCCTGTTTCAATGCTCAGAGCCGTGCTGTCAGGAAACCTTTGATAACGAGGCGGTTATTCGGGAGATGATGGAGCGGCAGAAAGATATGAAAATCCCGACAGAGCTGCTCCCTGTCTGCCCCCACTGTGGGAAACCACTGACCATGAACCTGCGTTCTGACAACAAGTTTGTCGAGGATGAAGGCTGGCACAGAGCAGCGGAGCGGTATGAAAACTTCCTCCGTACCCGTGAGGGACAAAAAATTCTCTTTCTGGAATTGGGCGTTGGCTATAATACCCCCGTCATCATCAAGTACCCCTTTTGGAAGATGACAGCCAAGAACCCCAACGCCACCTACGTCTGCATCAATCAAGGGCAGGCGGTTTGTCCGCAGGAGATTGAGCGGCAGGCAATCTGTATCGATGCGGATATTGGCAGTGCCCTGCGGGGTCTTTCACAAATGTAAAGGAATGTCTCCGACCAAGACCCAAAAGCGGCAAAGTTTGCTGTTCTGACACCCGGCCCGGGGATGTTGGTGAACGTGCGGAACGCTCCGAGAGTAGTGATACCACCCCCATCCGAAACGCCCCCTGTTTCGGCGTGTAAGCCGCTGTGTGCGATCCTTCTCCGAAAGCCGAGTGTGTACCCGCTTTCACCCGTGAAAGCGAACGTGGGCCGTTTGTGCGAGAGGCTGAAAAATGCGATGAAAAGCGGTTTGGGACGGAGTTGTAGCGGTAACTTTTTGGCGATAGTTGCGGGAACGATTTTGAGCGAAAAGCTGAACCTTACAGGAGGGTTTTTCGAGTGGCGAAGGCCGTTCGATTTTAGCACAAGATAAAGGGCCGCAGTCGCAAGCGCCCGCAGCCCGCCCACAAAGCCCCGCA
>ERZ773147.2544-NODE-2544-length-15570-cov-2.659942_pt1 | contig 15570 bp, 13 predicted proteins | sample MGYA00580851_ERZ773147 | MGnify/ENA primary metagenome ERZ773147 (study PRJEB29015, sample SAMEA2737818) | human gut metagenome | biome: human gut; feature: human-associated habitat; material: faeces | place: China | collected 2012 ... | reverse complement strand
AGTGCATCCGTATGCTCACCTTCCTGCCGCTGGAGCAGATCGACGAGATGAGCACATGGAAGGATCAGCGCCTGAACGAAGCTAAGGAAATTCTGGCTTACGAGCTGACCAGCATGGTCCATGGCAAAGAAGAGGCCGAAAACAGCGAACAGCAGATAGCTTAAAAAGAACACAAAGATCCCATTGACGGCCGCCAGGTTGGCGGTTTCCTGGTTCTTTTCTCCCAGAGAGCGGGACAGAAGCGCATTGACTCCGACTCCGGTGCCGACGGACACCGCGATAATTAAGTTCTGCACCGGAAATGCCAGCGATACGGCCGCCAGCGCGGTCTCTCCGATCTGAGCCACAAAGATGCTGTCGACGATGTTGTATAAGGCCTGAACCAGCATGGAAAGTATCATGGGCAGAGACATGGAGAACAGCAGGCGGTTGACGGGCATGACACCCATTTTGTTTTCTGCCGGCGCCTCGGAGATGGTAATATTTGACATGTAAAACCCCCCTATCTTACGTAGTAAACGTGCAGATAATTGTAACCTTTTCGACAATAAAAGTCAACAAGCCCCGATTCTTTTGTGAAAAATAGGTATTGCAAAGAGAAAACCGGTGTGCTATCATAAATGAAATTCATCGTAGTGAAGTGGTGAATTGTTTATAAGACCAAAGGCTGAGAAAGAGACTCTGACTTAAGAAACTTGACAGGAAGAGGGCGTCACCGACTGAGAGCGCCGTCATGAGGGACTGAGTTAAGGGAACACTCCGGAGCCGACATCCCGAAGCGGCCGGAAGCATTCCGGTGTCAGGAGTAGGTATGTCCGTGACACGCGTTAAGTGAAAGAGTGGAGATAGCAAGCAAAGTATCTCAATGCGGGTGGTACCGCGGGATCTTATCATAGAGAGCCCCGTCCCGGAATATGTAACTGTATTCCGGGGCGGGGCTTTTCTTTTCGCGAAGGCAGAGCATTTGAAAGGTTCCTGCGGACTGGTCAGCCAGGTTGAACAGGCACCCCTCTCCCGGAATCCAACCATTAGCAGCTATGGTAAGGAGAGTGCAGACATGGAATTTATCAAAGGTATCCAAAAGAAAGAAACAACAGAACTGGCCGATTTACTCACCGGTGCTTACACCGGAAAGACCGTAGCCGTAAGCGGGGCGGTCCACACCATTCGCGACATGGGAGAAGTAAGCTTTATCATTTTGAGAAAAGCAGAAGGCTTAATCCAGTGTGTCCGCGAGCGGTCCCCCGAGGGCGCGGCGCAGCCGTCCGCCGATGACTTAAAAGAAGAATCCACCGTCATCGTCACCGGCACCGTGTCGCCGGAGCCGCGTGCTCCCCACGGCCTGGAAATCCGCGTGTCGGAGATTCGGGTTCTCTCGGTTCCGGCCGAGGTTCTTCCCATCGCCGTCAGCAAGTGGAAGCTGAACACTTCCCTGGAGACGAAGCTTGCCCTTCGCCCCATCACGCTGAGAAACCCCATGGAACGGGCGAAATTCCGCATTCAGGAAGGCATCGTCAGAGGCTTCCGGGATTTCCTTCATTCCCAGCATTTTACGGAAATCCGCACGCCGAAGATCGTGGCCCGCGGCGCAGAAGGCGGCTCCAATGTGTTCCGGCTGGATTACTTTAACAAAAAGGCAGAGCTGGGACAGAGCCCGCAGTTTTACAAGCAGACCATGGTGGGTGTCTATGACCGGGTATTCGAGGCGGCTCCGGTGTTCCGTGCTGAGAAGCACAACACCACCCGTCATTTAAACGAGTACACCAGTTTAGATTTTGAGATGGGGTATATCGAAGGCTTTGAAGATGTGATGGCCATGGAGACCGCCATGCTTCAATACGTAATGAAGCTTCTTTCTGAGGAATATGAGAAGGAACTCCTGATGTTAAATGTTACACTTCCGGACGTATCAAAGATTCCCGCTGTAACCTTTAAACGGGCCAAGGAACTCGTTTCAGAGAAATACAGCCGTCCGATCCGCAACCCCTACGATTTAGAGCCGGAGGAAGAGAATCTGATCGGCCGGTATTTTAAAGAGGAGTTCGGCAGCGATTTTGTCTTCGTCACACATTACCCGTCAAAGAAGCGGCCGTTTTACGCCATGGACGATCCCCGGGATCCGAAGTATACGCTGAGCTTCGACCTGCTGTTCCGTGGTCTGGAGATCACCACTGGCGGCCAGAGAATCCACGATTACGATGCCATCATAAAGAAGATGGAAGCGAGGGGCATGGACCCGGAGGAGCTGGCATCCTACCTGATGATATTCAAATACGGTATGCCGCCTCACGGAGGTCTCGGAATCGGTCTGGAGAGACTGACCATGCGGCTGTTAAACGAGCAGAATGTCCGTGAGACGACGATGTTTCCACGCGACGTAACCAGACTGGAGCCATAGAAACGGAGGAAAGAACCATGGCAGATATGACAGAAAAGACTTCAAAAGCCGGCTCCATTCACGCTCGTCCGGCGGTAAGTGATGAGATGATCGAATACGTGGGAATTCTGGCAAAGCTTGAGCTGTCCGGGGCAGAAAAAGAGGAAGCCAAAAAGGACATGGAGCGCATGCTTGCCTATATCGACAAGCTGAACGAACTGGATACAGAGGGCGTAGAACCCATGACTCACCGATTCCCCCTGACCAATGTATTCCGGGAGGATATACCGGGAGAAGAAAGCCTTCCTCATACTGGTTTAGCGGAGCGCGAGCTCATCAACAGGGAATCCATCCTGAAAAATGCACCAGAGCAGAAAAACGGTGCGTTTAAGGTTCCTAAAACAGTGGAATAAGGAGGAGATCCCATGAAAGAAAAAGAGATATTATCACTGACTGCGGTTCAGCTGGGAAAGAAGATAAAAGAGAGAGAAGTAACGTGCAGAGAGGCGCTGGAGGCCGTCTTTGCCCAGATAAGAAGGCGGGAGCCGGAGCTTAACTGCTACGTAACGCTGGAAGAGGAAAAGGCGTTTAAGCAGGCGGAGGAGGTACAGAGGGGGATCGACGAAGGCACTCTTACCGGACCGCTGGCCGGGGTCCCGGTCGCGGTAAAAGACAATATGTGTATCGAAGGCATGCGCACCACCTGCAGCTCGAAGATTCTTGAAAACTTCGTGCCTGCCTATACGGCGGAGGCGGTAGAACGCTTAAGGAAGGCGGGGGCCGTAATCATCGGCAAGACGAACATGGACGAATTTGCCATGGGCAGTACGACGGAGACGTCCGCCTTCGGAGTCACGAGAAACCCCTGGAACCCGGATCATGTGCCAGGCGGTTCGTCAGGCGGTTCCTGCGCCGCGGTTGCAGCAAATGAATGCTTTTATGCGCTTGGTTCCGATACGGGCGGGTCCATACGGCAGCCCAGCTCATTCTGCGGGGTGACTGGTTTAAAGCCAACCTACGGAACCGTTTCCCGGTACGGTCTCATTGCCTACGGATCATCTCTGGATCAGATCGGTCCGGTGGCGAAGGATGTGACGGACTGTGCGGTGATCCTTGAAACGCTGGCAGGCCATGATACAAAAGACAGCACCTCCATGGACCGCGGGGAGTATGACTGGTCAGGCCGTCACGACAGCTCCGGCGAAGTGCAGGAGAGTACCCGCTTCACGTCGGCTCTGGTGGACGACGTGAAAGGAATGAGAATCGGAATTCCGAGGGATTATATGGGAGACGGCCTCGATCCGGAGGTAAAGGAGGCTATCTTAAAAGCCGCGGCGGTATTGAAAGAAAAGGGCGCCGTCGTGGAGGAATTCGATCTTGGCATGGTGGAATACGCCATTCCTGCCTATTACGTGATCGCATCCGCGGAAGCCAGCTCCAACTTATCGCGATTTGACGGCGTAAAATACGGCTTTCGGGCAAAGGAGTATGAAGGGCTTCACGATATGTATAAAAAGAGCCGTTCCCAGGGCTTCGGGCCGGAGGTGAAACGCCGTATCATGCTGGGATCCTTCGTCTTGAGCTCCGGCTACTACGATGCCTACTATCTGAAGGCTCTCCGGGCGAAGGCGCTGATCAAAGAAGCATTTGACCGTGCGTTCGAGAGCTACGATGTGATACTGGGACCCGCGTCGCCGGTTACGGCGCCGAAACTGGGAGAGAGCTTAAGCGATCCCCTGAAAATGTACCTAGGCGACATCTATACGATCTCCGTCAACCTGGCAGGGCTTCCGGGGCTTTCCGTTCCCTGCGGGACAGATTCCAAAGGCCTTCCGATTGGCTTGCAGCTAATCGGAGACTGCTTTAAGGAGAAACAGATTATCCGCGCGGGGTATGCGTTTGAGAGGAGCCGTCAGCAGGAAAGGAGGCAGAGCAGATGAGCAGACAGTATGAGACAGTCATCGGACTGGAGGTCCATGTGGAGCTTGCCACGAAAACGAAGATTTTCTGTTCCTGCTCCACGGAGTTTGGCGGAGCGCCCAATACCCACACCTGTCCGGTCTGCACCGGAATGCCGGGTTCGCTTCCCGTCCTCAACAGGCAGGTGGTGGAATACGCTCTGGCGGTGGGGCTGGCAGTGAACTGTGAAATCAATCAGTACTGCCGGTTTGACCGGAAAAACTATTTTTACCCCGACAATCCTCAGAACTACCAGATCTCCCAGCTTTACCTCCCTATCTGCCACGACGGTTTCGTGGAAATCGAGACAGCGGCCGGTAAGAAGAAGGTGGGGATTCACGAGATCCACATGGAGGAGGACGCAGGAAAGCTGATCCATGATGAATGGGAAGACTGTTCCCTGGTGGATTATAACAGAAGCGGCGTTCCTCTCATTGAGATCGTCTCCGAGCCGGATATGCGAAGCGCCGATGAAGTGATCGCGTATCTGGAGAAGCTGCGGCTCATCATCCAGTATCTCGGAGCGTCGGACTGCAAGCTTCAGGAAGGCTCTATGCGGGCGGATGTGAACCTGTCCGTCCGGGAAGCGGGAGCATTGGAGTTTGGTACCAGGACGGAGATGAAGAACTTAAACTCCTTCAAGGCCATTGCCAGAGCGATCGAGGGCGAGAGGAAGCGCCAGATCGAGCTTCTGGAGGATGGGAAGAAGGTGGTCCAGGAGACGCGGCGCTGGGATGATAATAAGGAAAGCTCCCGTGCCATGCGTTCCAAAGAGGACGCCAAAGATTACCGCTATTTCCCGGATCCCGATCTGCCGCCGGTGACCATAAGCGACGCCTGGATTCAGGAGATAAAGGACCGCCAGCCGGAGCTAAAGACCGAGAAGATGGCAAGATACCAGGAAGAGTACGGCCTTTCCGCGTATGACGCGGATATCATCACGGAGGCGAAGCACATGGCGGATATTTTCGAAGCCACTGTTTCCCTGTGCGGAAAGCCGAAAGAAGCGGCCAACTGGCTGATGGTCGAGGCCATGAGGCTGTTGAAGGAAGAGGCCCAGGAACCGGAGGCCATAAGATTTTCACCGGAAAATCTTGCAAAATTAATTGTTTTGGTGGATAATGGTACTATTAACCGCACGGTAGCGAAGGAAGTATTTGAAAAAATATTCGCTGAAGATATCGATCCCGAGGCCTACGTAGAAGAAAACGGGCTTAAGGTAGTAAATGACGAGGGAGCGCTCCGCGCCGTGATCCGGGAGGTTATAGCAGCAAATCCACAGTCTGTGACAGATTACCATAATGGGAAAGAGAGAGCCAGAGGCTTTCTGGTAGGACAGACGATGCGGGCGATGAAAGGGAAAGCTGACCCCGCCATGGTAAACAGGGTATTAGAGGAACTGCTGTAACCCGGGCAGATGCCGCCATGGGAGGCAAAAACCCGGAAACGAATGAAGGAGATAATATGAGGAGGAAGAAGAAAGCGATGAAACCGTATGCAGAGATGACGAAGGAAGAGTTACAGGAACTTAGAAAGCAGCTTTCCACCAAGTACAGGGAGTATCAGGGCAAGGATTTACGCCTCGATATGTCCAGAGGAAAGCCAAGTGTGGATCAGCTGGACTTATCCATGGGAATGATGGATGTCTTAAGCAGCGATGACGATTTAACGTGTGAAGACGGTACAGACTGCCGCAACTACGGCGTGCTCGACGGCATCAAGGAAGCGAAAGAACTGCTCGGCGACATGATGGAGGTTCATCCGGACCAGATCATCATCTACGGCAACTCCAGCTTGAATGTCATGTATGACACGGTTTCACGTTCCATGACCCAGGGCGTGATGGGTAACACACCATGGTGCAAATTAGACAAAGTAAAATTCCTCTGCCCGGTTCCGGGATACGACAGACACTTTGCCATTACGGAATATTTTGGTATCGAGATGATCAATGTCCCCATGACGCCAACAGGCCCGGATATGGATATCGTGGAAGAACTGATTGCAAATGACGACTCCATCAAGGGTATCTGGTGTGTGCCGAAGTACTCCAATCCACAGGGTATCTCCTACTCCGACGAGACTGTACGCCGCTTTGCAAGATTAAAACCGGCTGCTCCCGATTTCAGAATTTACTGGGATAATGCCTATACGATCCATCATTTATACGACCACGACCAGGATCATTTAATCGAAATCCTGGCAGAATGCAAGAGAGCGGGAAATCCGGACCTGGTTTACAAGTTCGCTTCTACCTCCAAAGTAAGCTTCCCGGGTTCCGGTATTGCGGCCATCGCCTGCAGCCAGAACAACCTGGTAGACATCAAGAAGCAGTTAAAGATCCAGACCATCGGCCATGACAAGGTAAACCAGCTGCGTCACGTGCGCTTCTTCGGAGATATCCACGGCATGGTGGAGCACATGAGAAAGCATGCAGACATCATGAGACCGAAGTTCGAAGCCGTAATCGAGATTCTGGAGAGAGAACTGGGCGGCCTTGGAATCGGTTCCTGGACCAGTCCGAAGGGCGGATACTTCATCTCCTTCGATTCTCTGGACGGATGTGCGAAATCCATCGTTGGCAGATGTAAAAAAGCAGGTCTCATCATGACCGGCGCCGGCGCTACCTATCCATATGGAAAGGACCCGCACGACAGCAACATCCGTATCGCACCTTCCTATCCGCCGTTATCTGACCTGATTCTGGCAATGGAATTATTCGCACTCTGTGTGAAGATTGTGAGCATAAGCTGCTGGCTGAGATGAACTGAGGATCGAATTATATGAATAGATAGAAACAGAAAAGTAAGGTGCAGAAATATAAGTATTCTGTGCCTTATTTTTTTGATACCTGGTTTGCATTCTATAATACGATATGCGGCTTTATTTTTGTCGGTGTATGCTGCCGGCAAAGTCATGAATCACAGCCTCAACACACGATGATTAAAACAGTCGAAGTAAAAATGGAGCCGAATTTTATGAAATTTACAAAAATGCTGATGCACTACATAACAAAATACTTTCTGGGTTTTCTGATTGTTTTCCTGAGCAGTATTCTGGTGGCCTTCGTAGCCAGCCGCAGTATTGAGGACTACATAATTGAAAAAGGGGAGATGAAGAACCAGGAGGGAATCAACGGTATTTATGAGATGGTTAATAAAATGGAGCTGATCAATGAAATGATGGCGAAGAATCAGACCTTCAGCACCATTGTCTACCAGCAGGGGAAGATTCCAAAGGAGGATGTGCTAAAGCTTAAGGAGGCCAATAAAATGTTCAGTGAGATTGGCTTTGTGGCGGATTACACCCCCTACGTATTTATGCTGTTCAAAAAGAATGACCTGTACTTATCCACCAGCCAGTGCAGCTTCAATTTCCAGGACTACTACAATAAATTTCTCCGGATCCAGCGGGAAGGCGCGGACTTTTCTGACTCGGATGCCGTGCGTGACGAACTGTTTGGCCGGTATGCGAAACACAGCCAGTTCGTCCGCCTGGATCAGATAAGGTTCATCTATAATGAGAAGGAGCGAAAGCTTCAGGACGCGATCCTCTACTTAACGAGCAGTGAACTTACGCGGCTGAACCCGCAGTACCTGTCGTGCTTTGTCATTGACAGAGACTATCTGATTAAAAGCATTATGATGCCGGAGCTGGAGAAGGATGGATTCCTCTATATTCAGGATTCCAGGACCGGGGATGTCCTGCTGGAGTATGGGAATGTCCCGGAGGGGATCGGCGCGTATGAGAATGGACAGGTCGTCGGGGACGGGGGCAGTTACCGCCTGATTGTGAAGCAGCAGGATGACCTTCAGTGGAAGATCGTTACCGGGATTCCCATGGCATTTATTGATAGCCAGATCTGGCCGGTGAGCAGACTCCTGATCATCTATCTCTGCATCGGTCTGCTGCTGGTAATCGGGCTGACTGCATTTTACAGCTACCAGCAGTATTCCGGCATGAAACGGGTTTTGTTTGCCCTCCCTGCGGAAAATGGAGTGGAGAGCAGCAAAAAGAGGTTTGACGAGTACGGGATTCTGACAGACAATATACTGGCTCTTAAGAAGAACGGCAATGAGTACCGCGCGAAGATGGAGGAGCTGGCGAAGCAGAATGAAGCCATGATGCTGGAGCATCTGATCGTTATGGGAATCTGGCTTCCGGAGGAACGGCGGGTATTTGAGAAGTGCTTTGAGAAGGTGCCGGAATTCTTTTGCGTGGCCGTGGTGCGCCTTCAGCAGAAGGAATACGGAAATTCAGATATCATAACACTTGCCATGGTGGAGTACTTAAGAAAGCATTATCCCGGGAAATTTACGAATGTATACAGCGGTCTGACCGACGAGCTGTTCCTTTTTGAACTGAAACCGGAACAGGAGGCCAATGTTTCCGGCATCAAGAAGCTCTTTGAGGAGGTGGCCGTCATGGTTACCGCCGCGTACGACGTGATTCTTCATGTTGGGATCAGCGCCATCGGAACAGACCTTGCCAATGTGAACAAATGTTATGAGCAGGCCCGCCAGGTCGTTCGGGCACAGTATGCCTGCAGCAATGAAAATGTGGTAAAGACGTACGATATCTCTGCCAACGCTCTCTACGCAAATCCGGTCAATATGGATTTTTTGAATCATCTCTATACGCTTCTCATATGCGGGCAGCAGGAGGAAATCTGCACCCAACTGGATAAGGTGGAGAGCTATTACAGCAGGATGCCTTACTTATATGAGGCACAGAAGGAACAGATTTTCTATTCGATCCGGAATATCCTGTATTCGGCCTGGCTCCATCTGGACGGAGAGACGGATTCCAGGGAGAATTTTCCGGTCTTCCAGAAGAATCTAAAGTGCGGGGAAATGATGGAGATGCTGCGGAGAAGTTCTGACGAACTCTGTGACTTCATCAGCCAGACAAAGAAAAGTAAGAACGAGGGGCTGAAGGAGAAGATTACCCAGTACTTAAACAGCCATTACGAGGAGGCAGGTCTCTCGGCCTACCGGGCCAGCAGTGAGATCGGAATTTCCGAAAAGTATTTATCCCAGTTTCTGAAGGAACAGACCGGTCAGACCTTTTCCTCGTACCTTCTGCGGCTGCGGATTGAGAAGGCGAAGGAACTTTTGGCGACGACGGACTACAGCAACGATAAGATCGCCCAGATGACCGGTTTCGGTGCGGTCAATACATTTTATCGGAATTTCAGCAAACAGGTGGGCGTCACACCGAAGGTGTATAAGGAAAACTGTGAGACCCGGTAAGGGACTCTTATGTCAGATCATAAAAGGGACAGCCTGAAGGAATTTTATCAGCAGGATCAGATACTCGCAGTGAAAAAGACGAAAAAGGGTGAGCGGGAGATGGATTTAAAGCCGGCCATCTACGAGCTTACCACAGAAGGAGACCGTATCTTCATGAAGGTTTCCGCCGGAAGCCAGGACAACTTAAAGCCGGAGCTGATCATGGAGACGTATGACCGGTGGCGGGGCGAGTCCTGCCCGGAATTCGCCTTTTTAATCCAGCGGGAAGAGGTCTACGGCAATACCGGTGATGAAGAACACAGAAACCTGGTGCCTTTGGGACTTATAGGTGAAGAAGTTGAATAAGCTCATCATTACGAGATGGAACGGAGCAATCCTTACGATGGTTCAGTCAGACGGTGATACCGTGTCCCTGAACCTCGAGCCGGAGGAAGAGCGTTCCATTCTCGGCAGCATTTATATTGGTAAAGTAAAGAACATCGTGAAAAACATTGGGGCGGCCTTCGTCGAGATCGGAGACGGCTGTATGGGATATTTAAGCCTTGCGGACGGCTATATTCATCATGCCTCCGCAGCCAGTCCGGATGGCAGGCTGAGGGCCGGCGATGAAATCATCGTACAGGTTGACCGGGACGCAGTCAAGACAAAGGCGCCCGTCCTTACCGGCAATTTAAACTTCACAGGGCGCTACATCGTCCTGACGGCCGGTAAACGGCAGCTGGGGTTCTCCTCAAAGCTGTCGGATCTGGAGTGGAAGAAACAGATCAAACCCATTCTGGAGGCAGAAAAGGAAGAGGATTTCGGTATAATTGTGAGAACAAATGCGCCGGAAGCCTCTTTTGATGCGATTCTGGAAGAGCTTAAGAGCTTAAAGGCATTATACCGCAGAGTCATGGAGGACGCCCTTCACCGGACATGCTACAGTCTCTTATACAAGACCCCTCCGTCGTATCTGACCGATATCCGTGACAGCTTTCACGGTTCTCTGGGAGCGATCGTAACGGATGAGACCGATATTTACGAGGCCATTCAGGCTTATCTCAAAAGCTTTCAGCCCGGAGACTTACAGAAGCTGACATTTTATGACGACGCCCTGCTGCCGCTGTCCAAGCTTTACAAAGTGGAAAAATCCATGAGTGAAGCGCTTGGCAAACGGGTATGGCTGAAATCCGGCGGCTATCTCGTCATCGAGCCTACGGAGGCGCTCTGCGTGATCGACGTCAACACCGGGAAGTACTCCGGCAAAAAGAATCTCCATGACACGATTATGAAGATCAACACGGAGGCGGCCGTGGAAATCGCCCGCCAGCTGCGGCTGCGCAACTTATCCGGAATCATCATCATCGATTTCATCGATATGGAGACAGAAGAGGACCAGCGGGAACTCTTATCCGTATTGTCCCGGGTTCTGGCAAAGGATCCGGTTAAGACATCCGTTGTGGAAATTACAAAACTGAATCTGGTGGAAGTCACCAGAAAAAAAATACGCAGGCCGTTCCATGAACAGGCCGCGCTTATAAAAGGGAAGGCAGACACATGAAAATCATAATTGTCGGGTGTGGGAAGGTAGGAACTACCCTGGCCGAACAGTTGAACAACGAACATCATGACATCACAATCATTGATAAGAACACAGCTGTTCTAAGCGCTATCACTGAGCGGATCGACGTCATGGGTGTCGTGGGAAATGGTGCGGTTTATAAGGTTCAGATGGAGGCGGGAATCCAGGAAACAGATTTACTCATCGCCACCACCAATTCAGACGAGTTAAATATGCTCTGCTGTCTGATTGCAAAAAAAGCAGGTAACTGTCATACGATCGCGAGAATCCGGAATCCGGAATACAGCTCGGAGACGCGTTATATCCGGGAGGAACTGGGGCTTTCCATGGCCATCAATCCGGAGATGGCTGCGGCCATGGAGATCTCCAGACTGCTTCGTTTTCCGTCGGCCATCAAGATCGATACCTTCGCCAAGGGCCGTATCGAGATTTTAAAATTCCTCGTTCCCGACCACTCGAAGCTCCATACCATGAAGGTCCGTGACGTTCTGGACAAGCTTCACTGTACCGTCCTGATCTGTGCGGTGGAGAGGGGAGAGGAGGTCATCATCCCCAGCGGTGATTTCGAGATGCAGGCGGGAGACAAGATCTCCATCATCGCGCCTCCTGCAGAATCCACGGAATTCTTCAAGCAGGCCGGAATCATCAATAATACCATCAAAACCGCCATGTTTGTAGGAGGCGGCAAGATCACGTATTACGTGGCAAAGCTTCTGGAAAACACGAAGATTCAGATCAAAATCATCGAACAGAACGGCGAACGCTGCAACGAGCTCAGCGAGCTGCTGCCAAAGGCCATGATTATCCACGGCGACGGTTCTGATCAGGAGCTGCTTTTACAGGAGGGCGTCCGCCAGACAGAGGCATTTGCATCCCTGACCGGATTCGACGAGGAAAACATCATGCTGTCGCTGTATGCGGCCAGCCAGTCAAAGGCGAAGCTGATCACAAAGGTCAATAAGATAGCCTTTGAAAATGTAATTAACTCCATGAATTTAGGCAGTGTGATCTATCCCAAGTTAATTACCTCTGATTCCATCCTGCAGTATGTGCGCGCCATGCAGAATTCCATGGGCAGCAATGTGGAGACACTCTATAAAATCGTGGCTAACCGCGCCGAGGCGCTGGAATTCCGCGTGATGAACGATCCCGCGATCGTCGGCATTCCGCTGGAGAAGCTTCGCTTAAAGGACAATCTTCTGGTTGCCTGCATTAACCGCAATGGAAGGATCCGGAGCCCCCGCGGAAAAGATGTTATTGAAACCGGTGACCGTGTAATCATCGTTACCACCAATACCGGATTAAATGATTTGAAGGATATACTAAAGTAGGAAAAGGCGAAGGAAATGAATAAGAAAATTATCGTCTATCTTCTGGGATGGATTATGAATATGGAAGCCATCTTTATGCTGCTTCCATGTGTGGTTGCTGCCATTTACCGGGAAAGCAGCGGAATCTGGTTCCTGGCCGTCATGGCGGTATGCGGAACGACCGGTCTTCTTCTGACACGCAGGAAACCGGATAATATGGTATTCTTCGCCAAGGAGGGCTTTGTCTCTGTTGCAATGAGCTGGATTGTGCTCAGCTTTTTCGGGTCCCTGCCCTTTTACTTAAGCAGGGAGATTCCCCGGTTTGAGGATGCCATGTTCGAGGTAATCTCCGGTTTTACGACGACGGGAGCCAGCATTTTAACGGATGTGGAAGGTCTGTCCCACTGTATGCTGATCTGGAGGAGTTTTACACACTGGATCGGAGGCATGGGCGTTCTCGTGTTTATTCTCGCCATCCTTCCGCTGGCAGGCGGTTATAACATGTACCTCATGAAAGCGGAGAGCCCGGGGCCATCTGTAGGGAAGCTGGTTCCAAAGGTAAAATCCACCGCCAAGATTCTCTACGGAATCTATTTTTTCATGACAGTGGTGGAGGTCATCCTCCTGCTTGTCGGCGGTATGCCGCTGTTCGATTCGCTGGCAACCAGCTTCGGTACGGCCGGTACCGGTGGTTTCGGCATCAAAAACAACAGCATTGCCTTCTATGACAGCTATTATCTCCAGGGAGTCATCACCGTGTTCATGATACTCTTTGGCATTAACTTTAACGTGTATTACCTATTCCTGATTCACCATCCGAAGGACGCGCTTCGCTGCGAGGAGGCGAGGGCTTATCTGGGAATTATCGGCGTAACCGTTCTTCTCATCACCCTCAATATCCGCGGAAGCTTTACCAGTATCTTTGCGGCCTTCCACCATGCGGCATTTCAGGTAGCATCCATCATCACGACCACCGGCTTCTCCACGGTAGATTTTGACAAATGGCCGGAATTCTCCAAGGGTCTGCTCGTCGTATTGATGTTCATCGGCGCCTGCGCCGGAAGTACGGGCGGCGGCCTCAAGGTATCCAGGGTCATTATTCTGCTTAAATCGGTGAAAAAGGAGTTATTTTCCCTGCTTCATCCGAGGAGTGTCAAGATCATAAAGATCGAAAGCAAACCGGTCGAGCATCAGGTCATCCGGTCCATCAATACATTTCTGGTGGCTTACCTGGTGATTTTCGTTCTCTCGACCGTGATCGTCAGCCTCGATAACTTTGATTTTACAACGAATTTCACCGCTGTGGCGGCGACCTTCAACAACATCGGCCCGGGACTCGGCGCTGTCGGCCCCACCGGCAATTTCTCCGGCTTCTCGGCCATGTCGAAATGGGTGATGATGTTCGATATGCTGGCCGGACGTCTGGAGGTTTTCCCGATGCTTCTGCTGTTTGCACCATCCACATGGAAAAAGTAAATATTTTTGTCAAAAAAAGCACAGGGGGCTGAATGGATATTCTTTCCCCTGTGCTTTTTGCATCCTGTTCGCAGTCGCGATACTTCCTTCTATTTATCGCAATCTCAGTCAATATACCTATTCCTATTCCTATGCCTCAGCCTCAGCCTCAGTCACAGTTCTACTTCCTATGCTCTCAGCCTCAATCACAGTACTTCTTCCTATTAATCCCTGCAAGCAGGATCACCAGAATCACATTCACCACCAGGATCCCGATCGCGGCCACGATCCCGACATGATCCGCCGCGCCGCCCACTATCTGGGGTGTCAGAATGCCGCCCATGGCGGAGATCGCCGTAAGCACCGACATGCCGAAGGTTGAGCCCTGGATCAGCGGTCCCGCGTCGGCGATGCAGGTGGGATAGATACCCGCCAGGAAAAAGCCGAAGCCGATCAGCGCGAGGGTAATGAGCGGAAGGCTCTTCGTAGAGATCAGCAGGAAAAAGCAGATACCGCTTCCCAGTGCGTTCATCAGTATGAGAGAGCTGCGTCTCATCCTTCCGGACAGTGAGGCGCAGACCAGCCTGCCCGCCATGATGACCAGCCAGGTCACCGACACCAGTGTGGTGGCATACGTCTCGCTCATGACCCCGGTATTCTGCAGATACGTGACAAACCAGCCGTTGATACAATTTTCCACACCCAGATAGAAGAAGAGGATCAGGGCGATACAGTGAAACTGAAAGGACTTTAAGAATCCCCGCCCTTCCCGTTTTCCGGATTGTTTTAAAGGTGCCGCATCTCTGGCCCGTTCATTTAACAGACTGTAATCCATGGTTCCGTAAGTGAGTGCAGAGGTGGCGGTGATGAAGATCAGGAGATAGACGACCGACCGCCAGCCAAATCCCAGCTTCAGCAGGACTGCGGTGAGAAATGGCGCCAGGAACGCCCCGACCGCGAAGCTGCAGTGCAGAAGGTTCAGCTTCCCGGCTGCGCCTCCATCGTAAATATCGTTGACGGCGGCGTTATTTATAATTGTAACAGAACCTCTCACAAGGCCATAGACCAGCATAATGCCGTACATGACAGGAAGCGGCGGCAGAAGAGTGAGTCCCAGCAGACAGAGCGGCGCCATGGCGGTCATCACTGTGATGGAGAACCGTCTTCCCATGGCGGGAACCATGACGGGGAAGAGGAAGCTGGCCAGAAGATTCCCCACCGCCATCACGGAGAGCAGTCCGCCCGCAGCCAGAAAGCTGATTCCGGCCTCCGCGATCACCGACGGCAGAATCGCTCCGATCACCAGCACCGCCATCCCGCTGACCGAATAGCCGTAGCAGCAGCGGATAAAAATTTGTTTCCTTCTATCTGTTTTCATGGGTATTACCCCTCCTTGTCAAACCAAACTTTTTCCATTATACTAAGAAGAAAGTGGAAATACAAGGCAAAAACGGCCAGAAAAACTTTATAATTTTGTATTATTTATGTTGACTTTACAAAAGACAAATGGTATTATGTTACAGTATGCCGCACAATGAGGTCTAAAAGTTTTCGTGTAAAAGCGAAGCACCACAGTTGGCGAGTAATGATAATAGGAGGTGCCATATGTACGCGATTATTGCAACAGGAGGTACGCAGTACAAAGTAGCTGAAGGC
>ERZ773147.2534-NODE-2534-length-15614-cov-6.778263_pt1 | contig 15614 bp, 16 predicted proteins | sample MGYA00580851_ERZ773147 | MGnify/ENA primary metagenome ERZ773147 (study PRJEB29015, sample SAMEA2737818) | human gut metagenome | biome: human gut; feature: human-associated habitat; material: faeces | place: China | collected 2012 ... | reverse complement strand
CGTCCGTCTTCCCGCTCGAGCAGCTGCCGCACGAGAACTTCGTGCGCCTGATGGAAATCGAAGACTACGAATTCAACCGCCTGCTCGACCAGTGCAATATCCACCCTGAGATCACCTATGATACAACAAGCGATTTCGCCCTCCTTTCCATGGTCGAAGCGGGACTCGGTGTGAGCATCGTCCACAGCCTGATGCTCAAGCCCGAGCGCTATCATGTCGCCGTGCTGCCGCTCAATGTCAAGCAGTCGCGCGAGATCGGCATTGCGGTCAAAAAGGGCTTCCTGCCCTCGACCATCACGCAGCTTTTCCTTCAGCACGTGATCGACTACACGCGCAGCATCGACGAGAACAGCGCCAGACGGTGATCGAACTGTCAATTTTGGGGAAAACTCGCCTTTCCAACCGCAGGTTGGAACAAGCAGCCGTCGGTTCAACCACCGCGCCATTGCCAAACCGGCCTCCCGCCCCTATACTGAGCCCATACCGGTGACCCAAACAGGCCGTGGCCGAACACACAGGGCAAAGAAAACTGAGCACACGAAAGAGAGGTTAGACAATTGGAAGAACTGACAATGGGCGCGCGTATCTCGGCGCACCGCAAAAATAAAGGACTCACGCAGGAGGCACTGGCAAACACTCTCGGCGTGAGCAATCAGGCCGTTTCCAAATGGGAGAGCGATGTCTGCTGTCCCGACATCGCGCTGCTGCCGCAGCTGGTCGACGCGCTGGAGATGACGCTCGATGAACTCTTCGGCCGCGAGAACAAGGCGGCCATCGCAAACGATCAAATCCTGCCCGTGGCGGCGGAACTGCCGTGGGAAGATGACGACAGCATCCACGCCGTGCTCTTTCAGGGGCACCGGCTGCTCCAGCCGAAGGAGGGCAGCCTCTTCCGCCGTGATAAATACGACGAAATTCGCAAGAGCGTCGAGCTGCACTTTTCCGGCACGGCGCAGGATATTTACAGTGACTTTTCCGTCGTCTGTACGAATTCGATGATTCAAGGAAGTGTGAGAGCCGGCGACGGCGTCACCTGCACCGATGTTGGCGGCGATGTATCCGCAGGAGACAGCGTGACCTGCGGCAGCGTCGGCGGCGACGTACAGGCGGGCGACGGCGTCACCTGCTCCGGCAACGTCATGGGCAATGTCCGCGCGGGCGACAGCGTCAGCTGCGGCAGCGTCGGCGGCAACGTGCAGGCAAGCGACAGCGTGCGCTGCGGCGATGTCGGGGGCAACGTCCGCGCAAGTGACAGCGTGCAGGCAAGCGCCATCGGCGGCGATGTGAACGCCGACAGCGTCCGCTTCACAAAGGACGGTAAAGGCTTTTCCTTCACCACCCGCTGAAGCAGCGCGAACGCGCGGCGTCCTGACTGGCGCCGCGCTTTTTCCCTTGTCATCCCCCGCCTTTTGTGTTACGATATGCTTGAGAAAGAAAAAGGTGGGAGCATCATGGAAAATACCTTCAAGAGTTCCGTCTTCGGCGGCTTCAACCGCGATGACGTGATCCGCTACATCGAAAAAACCGCGTTTGAGAGCAAGCAGCAGATCGAATCTCTCGAGCAGGAGAGCGACGGCCTCTGCCGCGAGAATGCAGAGCTTCGCGATAAGCTTGCCGCCGCCGAGCGCGAGCGCGACCAGCTCGCAGAGTCCTACGACACTGCGTCCGGCGCGCAGGAAGCTCTCAAAAAAGGACTGACCGCCGCGCAGGAGACGATCACTGAGCTGCGCGCGCAGCTGGAAGAGAGCGCACAGCGAGCCGCCTTCGCGCAGAAGGAGCACGAGCGCCTGCGCGAGGCGCAGAAGGCCGAGCACGAGCGTGAGATGCAGAAACTGCAAGCAGAACTTGAAACGCTGCGCGCGCAGGCTGAAGAATACGGCCGCGTGAAGGCGCACATCGCCGACATTGAGCTTTCCGCCCGCGAGCGGGCCGACGCGCTCGACGCCGCCACGCGCGCCAAATTGCAATCGCACATCGCCGCCTGCACGCAGCAGTGCGCGCGGGTGCTTGCAACGCTCGGCAATACCTGTGAGAGCGTTTCGACCGCGCTGCGCCACGCAGACGCCGCCGTGTCGCAGCTGCCCGGCGCGTTCACCACGCTGGAAGGCCAGCTCGACGAGCTCAAGAAGTTCGAGCAGTAACAAAAAACAAAGAAGGAGTGCGTTCCCGACGGGAACGCACTCCTTCTTTATGATAAAGCTGCGTACTGGTCAAAAAGCTCTGCAAATTCTTCTAAACGGTCGCGCAGGTCATCGCCCGCCGCGGTGCGAAAGTAGAGCACCTCTCCCCCGCGGCGCAGGATGAGAAACTGCGTATCTCCGGAGGTATTTTCCGCGTAGTACGCTTCGTCAAAGCCGTCAATCGAAAGCGTCTGCGCACCGCTGCCCATAAAATAGTCCCGCAGTTCGCGCGTCAGGGGCTTTGCCAGCGCAGAAATGCGCGGGGCAAAGAAGTCTACCTCTGTGCTCAGCTGCTCCCAGTCGTCGATCATTCCCGCATGCGGCGTTTCGCCGACAGAATACACATGCCCGCCGAGCGGCGTCGAAAGATCGCGCTGATAGCACCAGTCAAACGGATCGCCGCCGAGCTCTTCGGCGCGAAGATAGGGCAGCGTCGCCTCGTCATACGCTTCGCTGTAAGGTGAGCCGCTCCCCACGTAAATGATCAGCATAAGCGGCAGCACGCTCATCACGATACCGAACAGCCGGTTCAACCTTGCCCAGCGGTTGCGCTGCATCTTCTCCGTGCGCTCGCAGTCCTCCATCGCGCGTTTGAGCGCGCGCATTTCCCGTCGCTCCTGCGCGTCGCTGAGCAGGGCGAGAAAGCAACTCAGGAGCAGCGGGATAATCTGGAGCGCCGCGCTCTTTGTCATCGTGATGAGCGATAGGATTGGCAGTTTCGGAAGGTATGCAAGGATGTAGACAATCACGGCAAACGACGCAAGAGAGACCAGCGGCAGAAAATAGCTGCCGCGCATCTTTTTGCGCAGCCGCCGGTAGCCGTAGCTATCCGTGCAGGGGCGCGGCGAGGGCGCACGCGCACTCATACCTCCGCGCCAGATATAAAAGATGCCGTCCTTCGTCCGGCAGACATAGTCCCAGCCCATCTGGGCGCGCGTTTCGCGCGTCCGCTTGTCGGGGTCAGCATCGTCCAGCGCGGGTTCGAGGTGATAGCGGCATTCGCACGGCTCACCGATCACAAATTCATCTCCGCGCAGGAGCAGCTTACCCTCCGCCGCACGCTCGGAAAGCCACTGCTCGATGCCGCGCGGATCGTAGGCGCTGACCTTGAAGTGAATGCTCTTGGTCTTGGGCTCGTCGGCTTTGGCCGCCGTGGTCTCATTCTTCTCCGGAAACTCCGTTGCTTCGCGCAGGTTTTCGTCCATCTGCGTCCACTCCCCCCTTTTTCTCTATGCAGAGTATAGAGGAGCGCGCGGATTTTTTCAAGCAAGTTCAGCGAGCATTGGGAAAAAGTGCGCGCAAGTTTGGTGTTACATCGCAAAAAGGCAGGAAGTTTCTGCCTTTTTGCGCTTCACAGCAGGATCGGCTGAAGCTGTCTCCCCGCCATCGCCGCCTCGAGCGTCGGCATGATCTTGCGAAAGTCCGCAATGAGTGAGGTAGGCTTTTCCGCAGCATTATCCTGCCCGAAGGGGACAAAGTAGTAGTTTTTTCGGTTCAGGAGCGTGGCGATGTTCGCGGCGCTCGCGGAAAGCCCATCGTTCGTCGCCAGCGCGAGCACGACAGGTTTGCCGTTTCGCAGGTGCCCCTTCGCCGCCATCGTTACCGGCCCGTCCGTGATGCCGTGGGCAAGCTTTGCAAGCGTATTGCCCGTGCAGGGCGCGATGACGAGCGTCTCCATCGCCCCCTGTGGGCCGAGAGGCTCCGCCTCCACGATATTCCGCACGGCACGGTGCCCCGCGACAGCCTCCACGCGCGTCACAAAGTCCTCCGCCGTGCCGAAGCGCGTCGAATACTTCGCCGCGTTTTCCGACAGAATCGGCACGATCTCGTGCTCGCGCGCGATGTCCTCGTAAATTTTCAGCAGCCCGGGGTGGTTGCAGAACGAGCCGCAAAAAGCAAATCCGATTTTCATGTATCCTCCTCCATGAGTCGCGTCAGCGTTTTTTGAATGGCACGCGCCGCTGTCTCCGGCGCAACGCGCCCCGGCAGTCCCGGCACGCGCAGATAGGAAAGGCGCAGTCTTTCCACCGCGTCCATGTCAAAGCCGCTCGCACCCGCAAGCTCGATGAGCAGGCAGTCTCGCGGAAGCTCTGAGAGCAGCGCCTCGTCCAGCACCTGATGCGGCACGGTGTTGAACACCACGCGGAATTTTCCAAGCGCGCCGGAAAGCCGGTTTGTGTGCAGCGGCGCATAGCCGAAGGCGTCGATCCACGCAAGGTCGGAACGCTTGCGCGCACTGACGCTCACCTTCGCCCCCAGCGCGTGCAGGTCGTGCGCAAGCACCTTTCCGATGCGGCCAAAGCCCACGACAAGGCAGGGCGTACCATGCAGCGTGACGCTTGTATGCTTCATCGCCGTTTCGATCGCGCCCTCCGCCGTTGGGACAGCGTTGCGCACGCTCAGTTCCTCTACGGCAAAATAGTCCGTGATGTGCAGCCCCAGCGCGTCCGCGAGCGCCATCGCCTCCCCGCTCACGTTTCCGGCAAAGATTCGATGCTCCGGCCGCAGCGCGTGGAAAAGGCGTTCGGTCGTCAGTTCCGTGCCGCTTAAGTATCCGTTTTTCTCCATTGGCAGCGGCAGGACAATGACCTGCGCCTTCAGCGCATCGCACAGCGCCTGTGGGTTCGGCGCGCCGGAAAGCTCCCACGAGCAGACCTCGTACCCATCCGCCGCCATCATCTGCGCGAGCAGGCGCATCCGCTGATCGCCGCCCAAAAATGCTATCGTCTGATCCATCTCATTCCCCCTTTTCCATAAAGGGTATGCGCGATGCGGCCGGAAGTTTCCTCTCTGCGTGTCGTCCGTGCATTTGCGCCTGCACCCGTGAGGCGCAAAAAAGGAGCCGTTTCCGATTTGGAAACGGCTCCCCGCTCTGTTTAGTTTTCCTCCGGCAGCAGGATACGAATGGTCGTCCCCTTGCCCTCCTCGCTTTGAAGCTCCACCGTGCCGCGGTGATACTGCACGGCGTGCTTGACGATGGAAAGGCCGAGTCCCGTACCGCCGCTTGCCTTCGAGTGGCTCTTGTCCACGCGGTAAAAGCGCTCGAAAATGCGCTCCTGATGCTCCGGTGCAATGCCGATGCCCGTGTCGGAGACGGAGACGACCGCCTTGCCGTCCTGTTCGCCGACGGTCATCTTCACGCTGCCGCCCTCAACATTATATTTGATGGCGTTGTCGCAGAGGTTGTAGATGACCTCGTACAAAAGCCGCCGTACTCCGTCAAGGCAGGCCGTCTTTCCCTCGACGGTGACAGAGACGTTCTTCTCCGCCGCCGCGGTTTTGAGATCGTCCGCCGCCTCCTGCGTCAGCTGTAACAGATCGACCGTTTCGCGCGGCATGACGTCGCCCTCGTCGAGCTGCGACAGGCGAATGATATCGCCGATGAGCGTGACAAGGCGCTGCGCCTCCTTGCGGATATGCCCGATAAAGCGGGGAACGTCCTCCTGCTTCACCATACCGTTTTCCAGCAGTTCCGCGCTGCCGATGATTCCCTGAAGCGGGGTTTTGAGCTCGTGGGAAACATTCGCCGTAAATTCCCGGCGCGTCTGCTCCGCCGTTTCGCGCTCGGTAATGTCAAACGCCAGCAGCACCGCGCCCACCGCCGCGCCGATGCGGCTGACGTCGAACTGCCAGATCCTGCCGCCGCGCTCCACACGCGCTTCACTGTGGCCTTCCTCCATGGCGTTCTGAATGGCAAGACTCACATCATGGCTGCGGTCGATGGTCAAAAAGTCCTGTCCGATGCAGCTTGCATCTGCGCCAAAAAGCTTTTCCGCCGCGGGGTTGATGCTCAGCACGCGCTCCTTCTCATCAAGCAGCACAAGGCCCTCGCGCATGCTGCCGGTGATCTGCGAGAATTCCGTCTGCTGGCGCTGCAGCTCGCCCATCTGCTCGTCGATCTGCCGGTGCTGGCGGTTGATGCGCCCGAGCAGCGGAGCAAGCTCCTCGTAGGCGTCGTTTTCGAGCGGGTGCTCAAGGTCAAGCTCATTGAGCGGTCTCACAATACGGCGCGAGAGGCTCTTCGCCAGAACGCCGGAGAGGATCAGCGCCACGATCAGCACCACAAGAATGGGCTGTATCATGCCGACAAGCAATACGCCCGCCGTCGCGCGGCTGATGGAAATGCGCAGCACGCTCCCATCTGAGAGCTTTTGCGCGCTGTACATCGTTTTTTGCAGCAGCGTGGAGGAATAGCGCGAGCTTTCGCCCTCTCCGTATTCGAACGCTCGCTTCACCTCTTCGCGGTCAGCGTGATTTTCAAGGCTCTCCGCATCGGTCTCCGTGTCGAAGATCACCGCGCCGTCCGGCGCGATCCATGTCAGGCGATAGTGTCCGGAGGAGAGTTTTTCGAGATAGTCCGTCCCGTTTGCCTCCACAGCGGCAGCAGCAAGCGCCAGTTCATCATGCAGCTGCTTTTTTTCGACGCTGCCGAAATATTCGTACAGGCAGCCCATGATGACAAGCAAGCTCGCCAGCAGCACCGTTCCGGCCACCGCCAGAATGGAACGGAAGATTTTTTTGGTCATGCCTTTCCCTCCATGCGGTAGCCCACGCCGCGCACGGTCTCGATCTTTTCACCGTAAGTGCCAAGCTTCTGCCGCAGCGTACGAATGTGCATATCTACCGTGCGCGTCTCGCCGCAGTAGTCGATCCCCCACACATCGGCCATCAGCTGGTCGCGCGAAAACGCCGTGCCGGGATGCGAGAGGAACAGCCGCAGCAGTTCGAACTCCTTATAAGTCAGCGTGATGTTTTCGCCGTCCGCCGTGACGGTGCGGCTCTCCTCGTCCAGAACAAGTCCGCCCAGGCGACGCTGCTGTGGCACGCTCTTGGCTTCGCAGCGCCGCAGCACCGCCTTGACGCAGGAGACCAGCTCCATCACGCCGAACGGCTTGACAAGGTAGTAGTCCGCGCCCAGATCAAGGCCGCGGATCTTGTCGTACTCTGCGCCCTTGGCCGTCGCCATGACGACCGGGATATCGGAAATCCCACTGTCCGCGCGCATGCGGCGCAGCAGTTCCATTCCGTCGATGCCGGGAAGCATCACGTCCAGCACGACCAGTTCCGGTCTTTCCGTGCGCAGCGCCTCCCAGAACGACGTGCCGTCTTCAAAGCCTCTTGCTTCAAAGCCGGTCGATTGCAGGGCATATACCTCAATATCGCGAATGCTGGCGTCATCTTCCACGCACCAGATCATCGTTCACCCCTCCTTATGCTCTCCTGTCACAGAGAAAATGACCCACTCGGCAATATTCACCGCATGGTCGCCGATGCGCTCAAAGTACTTGGCGATCATCAAAAGGTCGAGCGCAAATTCACCGTCGGTGGGATCCTGCGCAATGCGCTCGATAAGTCCCTTCTTCACGCGGGTGAAATAATCGTCCACCGCATCATCTTCGGCGATGACCTGCTCGGCAAGCGCCGTATTCTGCCGGACGTAGGCGTCCACGCTTTCCGTTACCATTTTAATGGTGGAGCGCGCCATTTCCCGCAGCAGCGCGCTGTTTTCCGCACCGCGCCCACCGAGGAAGGCGACGATCTCTGCGATATCCTCAGCCTGATCGCCGATGCGCTCCATATCCGTGATCATTTTGAGCGCCGCCGAGATCTGGCGCAGATCCTTTGCAACAGGCTGCTGCTGCAAAAGGAGCTTTAAGCACAGCGATTCGATCTCGCGCTCCTTGCGGTCGATCTCCTCATCGAGCGGCGCAACGCGCGCAGCCAGTTCCGTGCTCCCTTCAGTGAGTGATTGCGCCGAAAGCGCGATGACCTCCTCGCACAGCGCGCCCATCTCGATCAGTTCGCGGTTCAAAAGCGCAAGCTGTTCATCAAACCGGCTTCTCATCAGCCAAACCTCCCCGTGATGTAGTCTTCCGTCCGCTTGTCCCGCGGCTGGGAGAAGAGCTTTTCCGTCTCGCCGTACTCCACAAGCTCGCCGAGCAGGAAAAACGCCGTGTGATCGGAAATACGCACCGCCTGCTGCATATTGTGCGTAACGATGACGATGGTATAACGATCCTTGAGCTCCATGGCGAGTTCCTCGATCTTCGAAGTCGAAATGGGATCGAGCGCGCTCGTCGGCTCGTCCATCAGCAGCACCTCCGGCTCGACCGCAAGCGCGCGGGCGATGCACAGTCTCTGCTGCTGGCCGCCGGAAAGACCCAGCGCATTCTTTTTAAGGCGGTCTTTGACCTCGTCCCAGATGGCCGCCCCGCGCAGCGACTGCTCCACGATCTCATCGAGCTTGGCTCTGCTCTTCACGCCGTGCGTGCGCGGGCCGTAGGCGATGTTGTCGTAAATACTCATGGGGAAGGGGTTGGGCTTTTGAAAGACCATTCCCACCTGACGGCGCAGCTCGCTCACATCGACGGACGGTTCAAAAATATCCTCACCCTTATATTTGACGCTTCCCGTGATCTTCACATCGGGGATCAGGTCGTTCATGCGGTCAAGCGTTTTGAGAAACGTCGATTTGCCGCAGCCGCTCGGGCCGATGAGCGCCGTGATGCTCTTTTCGGGAATTTCGATATTGATATCCTTGAGAGCCTGATGGCTCCCGTACCACAGGCACAGATCCTGCACAGAAAGGATACTGTTCATCGTTCTCTTTCCTCTTTCAATACGTCTTCAAAGGCGAGACTGTACCAATGTGCCTCGCCGCGTTTTACTGTTTTCTGCACGCAGTCGTCGCAGAATTTTGCTGCATCTTCGAGTGCGCGTGGCATCGTTTTGCCATTCATCAGTGCGCCGCAGAGGGCAGAGGCAAACACATCGCCCGTGCTGTGCAGCGTCTGCGGAATGCAGGGTCTGAAAATTTCCGTATATTCCCCGTCCAGACGCGCACAGTAGCCAATCTCCTCGCCGCGGCGAACACCGGTGATGATAACATTCTCCACGGGGAGCTTTTCAAGCAGTTCATTCACGTCCGTGTCCATCGAGCAGCCTGCAAGGAGCGCCGCCTCCGTTTGGTTGGGCGTGATGAGCCGGGCCGCCTTGCAGAGCGTGCGCATCGCCTGCACGTATTCCTCCGAAAAGCAGCCGTAGAGCGCGCCGTTGTCGCCCAGCACCGGGTCGACAACGATCAAGGTGTCCTTGCCGCCAAAATCGCGCAGGAAGCTTTCCGCAAATCGGATCTGTTCTGCCGAGGCGAAAAAGCCGGTGCAGATGCCGTCGAATTTGACGTCAAGTTTCTTCCAGTGCGTGGCAAAGGCCTTCATCTCGTCCGTCATGTCCCGCATGACGTAATCGCCGAAGCCGCTTGCCGTATGTGTGGATAAAATCACCGTCGGCAGCGGAACGGTCTCCACCCCGCGGGCAGAGAGAATGGGCATGGCAACGCTCAGCGAGCACTTGCCGAAGCACGACAGATCGTTTAACAGCGCCATGCGCTTCATACCGCTTCCGTTGACGGGTCGAATCATTGTTGTTTCCTCCTGAAATAGCTGCCGACGAGTGCCGCGGCCAGATTAATGAGCATGGTCAGCAGCATCAAGATGGCTGCGATGGCGAACACCAGTCCCGTATCGCTCGACTCCTTGGCGTAAAAATAAAGTGCCACGGTGAGCGTCGCACCCGCGTTGTGCAGCCCCTCCCAGAAGCCATAAAGCATGTGCGCAGAGCCCGCCGTAAAGAGCAGCGCCGCCGATTCGCCGAGAATGCGGCCGACCGACAGAATACAGCCGGTCACAACGCCGTCCACGCAGCTTGGCAGCACCACCGTGCGAATGGTGCGCCATTTGCCCGCCCCCAGGCCAAAAGCCCCCTCGCGGTAGCTCTGCGGCACGGTTTTGAGACTCTCCTGCGTGGTGCGCATGATGGTCGGCAGGTTCATGATCGTAAGCGTCAGTGCACCGGCAAGAAGCGACGTGCCGTTTTTGCAGAAGATCAGCATACCGACCAGGCCGTAGATGATCGAGGGGATACCCGAAAGCGTTTCCGACGCATATTCGATGGCGGAGACAAGCTTTTTATTCGCGGCGTATTCGTTCAAATAGATTGCCGCGCCCACGCCGAGCGGCAGCACGATCAAAAGCGTTGCAATGACGATATAAAGCGTGCTCAGAATGTCCGGCAGGATGCCGAGGCGGTTTGCAAGATAGCTTGGCGCGGTGGAGAGCATCTCCCATGTGATGTTTGGAATACCATTGCCCAATATATATCCAATCATAAACAGAACGAGCGCACAAGTCAATACTGCAGCTGCGCCCATGAGCGCATGCATCAGGATAATATAGGCCCTGCGGCGGGCCGAAGCACGGGCTTTGAGCATTCAGTCTCCCTCCTTGTTGCGCTTTAAAAAGAAATTCAACGCCGCATTGATGAGCAGGATGAAAAGGTACAGCACGAGCGCAATGGAAAACAGCGCCTGATGCTGCAAGCCGGAGGAGTAGGACATCTCGCTTGCGACCGCCGTGGTGAGAAAGCGGACGCTCTCAAAGATCGACGTTGGCATATTCGACACGTTGCCCGAGACCATCATGACTGCCATCGCTTCGCCGATGGCGCGGCCGACGCCGAGCACGACCGCCGCGGCAATGCCGCTCTTCGCCGCCGGGACGGAGACGCGGAAATACGTCTCGATCGGTGTTGCGCCCAGTGCGAGCGAGGCGTCCTCGTACTCCTTCGGCACCGCGTCGAGCGCGGTGACACTCACCTTGATGATCGACGGCAGGATCATCACCGCCAGCACGAGGATCGCCGCAAGCAGGCTCGCGCCATCTGGCAGATGAAAGGTCTTGCGAATGGCGGGCACCAGCACCAGCATGCCGACCAGGCCGTAAACCACCGACGGGATCCCCGCAAGCAGGCTCACCGCGCTGTTGAGCGCACGCTTCACGCCCTTGGGCGCGACCTTGGAAAGGTACACCGCCGTCAGAAAGCCGATGGGCACGCCGAGGACGATCGCACCCGCCGTGCCGTATACGCTCGTAAGAATGAAGGGCAGGATCCCGTAATGCGGCTGTGCCGCCGTGGACTCCCACACCTTCCCCGTCAGAAACGCGCCAAGGCCGATCTTCCGGATGGCAGGAATGCCGGAAATCACGAGATAGACCGTGATGAGCAGCACGCAGCCCACCGTGATGAGGCCGAGAACGAGAAACATTCCGTGAATGACGGCTTCCCATATTTTTTTCTTCTGTGCCATAAGTCGTTTCCTCTTTACCCGGTCAGGGAGGCGGTTTTCACCGCCTCCCTTCAGATGGTTCACTGTTAGTTTGCTGCGACTGCACCGGCATTGGCAATGATATCGGCAACCTCAGGGGAGATCGCGTAATCGAAGAAGGCCTGTGCCGCGGGGGAAAGCTCGGTGCCTTCCTTCGTCACAAGGACGAAGGGACGCTGCACAACATAGCTGCCGTCCTTGACCGTTGCCTCGGTCGCCATCACGCCGCCGACGGTCAGCGCCTTGACGCTCTCACCCACTGCGGAGAGGGAGGCATAGCCGATGGCATTGGGGTTCTGGGACACGGTGTTGATGACATCGCCCGTGGAAGTCAGCTCCTGACGGTAAGCACAGGCGTCCTTGGTGCCGGTGATGGACTCAAAGCCGTCGCGCGTGCCGGAGCCTGCCTCGCGGCCAATAAGTACGATCTCGGCGTCATCGCCGCCGACGTCCTTCCAGTTGGTGATCTCGCCAGTGTAGATCTTGGCGATGGTATCCACGTCAAGGTCGGAAACGGGGTTCTCCGGGCTCACGACAATGGCGATGCCGTCGTAGGCAAGCACGGTCTCCACAAGGCCGGAGGCCTTTTCATCGTCCTTGAGCGCACGGCTCGAAAGGCCGATGTCGCAGCGTCCCTCGGTAACGGCCTGAATGCCGCTGCCCGAACCGGTGGGGTTGTAGGTGAACTTCACGTCCTTGTTGGCGACCATGAAGGATTCGCCGAGAGAGTTGATGACCTTTTCCATCGAGGTGGAGCCGTCGGTCGAAACGGTGCCGGAGAGCGCCGCGGTGGTGCCGCCTTCCTCGCCCTTGTTGTCATCAGAGGCATTGTCCTTGCTGCCGCAGGCGGTCAGCAGACTCAGCGCCATGACGGCAGTCAGTGCAAGCGCAAAAAACTTTTTCATTTAAAATACTTCCTTTCCTTTTTTCATGGATCTTTTTCCTTGCTACAGTTGCCATCATAAAAGCGGGTTGTAAAATCAAAAAGTCTGCTTTTGTAAAATCACTGTAAAAGGGCAAAAAAGGACGTTTCCCAATAGGAAACGTCCTTTTTTGAGCATTTTTCTCTTTACGTCCAATAGCTGAAATTCGTGATCTCATATTCTGCCGTGCGTTCGCCCGCGGCGTCGTAGGCCGAGAGCACAAAGCGGTCATACTCCCCATCGCTGCGCGGCTTTTCGTCCAACCGATAGGTGCCGAGGAAATACCGCCGCCCGCCATCTTCGATCAGCTCGTCCACGGGGTAGACGCATCGCGTCTGATAAACATAATCCTGCATCTCCCCGTCCCACTTGTCCCGGCGCATCTGACAGATCTCCACGCGCGCAACGCTGCTGTCGTCGATGCGCCCGAACAATTCCAGCGTACCCTGTCCGCCGTGCGGCCACCGGCTGCACCCGCCAGCTTGAAAGGGTTCCCCGTCCGAGCAGTCGAGCACGGTGCCGTTTGCTTCCTGCCAGAGGAGGCCATGGCGATCGACTTCCGCGCACAAAAGTGCATTCTCTCCCGCCATCAGGTAATACCGCCGCCCCGCCTGCGTACCGCGGGACGCCACAACGTGCGTTTCCTCATAGATGCCGTGGAACTCTTCCAGCATGTGTACCGCCATCATCGGCGTAAGCTTGGCGTCTGCAAGGAAGAGGTACAGTACTGCCGCACAGAGCATCACCGCAGCGGCGCGCAGCGCGCGGTGCAGACGAGAGGGCTTCCGTTTAATTTTTTTCATGTCTGCACCACCCTCTCCGGCAGTGGGATCTCCACCTCAATGCGCTCGCCAAGGCGGTCATAGATGAGCGTTATATAAGTATCGTCCGCCGCAATGGGTACGTAATGCTCCGCAGTATGCACCCAGAGCGTACCGCTACAGCCGCCGCAGCTTGGATACCCATACTCACTGCCTTCAAAAAACACCTCGCCGCGCTGATTCTCCAGCCGCAGCTCCTGCAGCAGCCGCTTGTAAACGACACCGCCCGGAATGCGGTCGTAGCCTCTCATCTGCACCACGGCAAGCTGCGCGCCCCGGATCTGATCATACGCTATGCCCGTAGAGACCCTGTCCACGCATACAATATCGTTTCCGATGGGAATTTGCACATTCAGTGTCTCGCTGCCCCACAGCTCGATCCAGTGAAATCTCTGCTCGCGTGCCCGGTAGCGGTCGCTGTCGGAAAAGCGCGGCGACTTGACCATCTCATTTGCGATCAGCACGCACAGCACCGCCGTTGCCGTGACCATCAGATAGCGTGCGAGCACCAGCCACCAGCCGCGGTAGCAGCGGCGCAGCGCCCGCCCCGTCTCCTCGGGGTCGCCCATCAGCATCACTGCACGTTCGCCGGCCTCGTCTTCCCCGTAACCGAGCGCCGTCAGCGCCTCGGCATGATCCTCGATATGTCCGGAAAGCTCAGCACGCAGATCGCGTGCCTCGCCGCTCGTCAGTCGTCCGACCTGCGCGAGCACGCGGTCACAATACTCGTTTCTATCCATAGCCTCACCCTTTTACGCAAAGTGCAGCACGGCGTTCACCGCGCCGGAATACTCCCGCCAAGACGCTTCCTCTTCCGTGAGCGCCGCGCGTCCGGCGCGCGTGAGGTGATAGTATTTGCGCACGCGGCCTGTGGGCGCAGTCTTTTCATAGGCCTCCACATAGCCCTCGCGCTCCATGCCGTGCAGCACGGGGTAGAGCGTCCCCTCCTTCATTTCGAACACATTGCTGGAGCGGCGCGCCAGCTCCAGAATGATCTGATAGCCGTACATATCCTCGCCCGCGAGCAGCTTGAGCAGCAGAAGCTGCGTGTGGTCAATGCTCTTTTTCTTCATCTCGCACCTCCTGTAATACATAGAGTCTCTATGCTTATAGTATACATAGAATATCGAGGTATGTCAATCCCAATTGTAAACACTTGTTCATTTTCTTAACAAACCCTGAACTTTACCTCTTGCACATTCGCGGCCTATAATTAAAATGATAACTTGCAAATCGGCGGGACTCTTTCACCGCCCCATCGCATCGACATGAAAAGAGGGGTTCCCAATGAAAACATATCAGGCTGGCATCGACGTAGGCTCCACCACGGTGAAGCTCGTTGTTCTGGACGAAAACGAAAACATGATCTTCGGGCAGTATCAGCGCCATCTTTCCCACACGCAGCGCGCGCTGTCCGACCTGCTCAAGCAGGCGCACAAGGTACTCGGTGAATGTGCGCTCTCTCTGCGCGCCACGGGTTCCGGTGCGATCAACCTTGCCAAGGCGCTCGGCGTGCCCTTCGTGCAGGAGGTCGTGGCCGTAGCGCAGGCGCTGGAGCGCGCCGCGCCGCAGGTAGACGTTGCCATTGAGCTCGGCGGCGAGGACGCCAAGATCATTTACTTCAAAGGCGGGCTGGAAGAGCGCATGAACGGCGTCTGCGCCGGCGGCACCGGCTCGTTCATCGACCAGATGGCCGCTCTTTTGCAGACCGACGCCTCGGGGCTTGACCGCGAGGCCGCGCACTATCAGCAGATCTATCCCATCGCCGCGCGCTGCGGCGTGTTTGCCAAGACGGATATCCAGCCTCTCATCAACGAGGGGGCGACCAAGGCGGACCTTGCCGCATCCATCTTTCAGGCAGTCGTCAACCAGACCATCTCGGGCCTTGCCTGCGGCAAGCCGATTCGCGGCCACGTCGCGTTCCTCGGCGGACCGCTGCACTTCCTGCCGCAGCTCAAGGCGGCGTTCATTCGCACGCTGAAGCTCACGGACGAGACCGCCATCGACCCGCCGAACTCGCACCTTTTCGCCGCGATGGGTGCGGCGCTCGACGAAACGGCGAGTGAGGCGCTGCCCATCGCCTCACTCGTTGACCGGCTCACGAGCGGCGTGGAGATGGCCTTCGAGCTCCACCGCCTGCCAGCGCTGTTTGCCTCGCAGGGGGACTATGACGCTTTCTGCGCGCGCCACGCGCGGGCGGTGGTAGAGAAGGGAGACCTGGCAAGCTATACGGGCGGCTGCTTCCTCGGTGTGGACGCCGGCTCGACCACGACAAAGCTTGCGCTCATCGGCGAACGCGGCGAGCTGCTGTGGTCGTACTACGCGAACAATCAGGGCAGTCCCATTGAGACGGCGAAGCGCGCCGTCTCCGCGCTCGCGCGCGAGCTGCCGGAGAGTGCGCACATCCTGCGCGAGTGCTCGACCGGCTACGGCGAGGCGCTGCTGAAGGCGGCCTTCTCGCTCGACGAGGGCGAGGTCGAGACCATCGCTCACTGCACCGCCGCCGCCTTCTTTGATCCGCAGGTGG
>ERZ773147.2533-NODE-2533-length-15616-cov-3.724504_pt1 | contig 15616 bp, 7 predicted proteins | sample MGYA00580851_ERZ773147 | MGnify/ENA primary metagenome ERZ773147 (study PRJEB29015, sample SAMEA2737818) | human gut metagenome | biome: human gut; feature: human-associated habitat; material: faeces | place: China | collected 2012 ... | reverse complement strand
TCATTACCGCTGGTGATCAATGCCTGGAAATCATAGTAACCAAGAGCCTGCTCATTACCCAGGCGTCCCCAGCTGGCACGCAGTTTCAGGTTCTGTATCCAAGAAATGTCTTTCATGAAATCTTCCTCACTGATACGCCATCCCAAAGCAGCAGAAGGAAAATATCCCCATTTATTATTCTTCGCAAACTTGGAAGAACCGTCAGCACGGAAACTAACAGATGCCAAATATTTACCTTTATAAGCATAGTTCACACGGCCCAACCAGGAAGCAATGGCAGAATGGTTTCCACCGGAAGCGACAGACAACAGACTGCTATTGGCAAGTCCCATATTCCAATAACCAAGCGATTCGATGTCGAACCCTTTACCACTGCTGTTATTGTTGAAATACTCGGAAGCCTCAGCAGTAAAACCGGCAACAACATTCAAAGAGTGATCTTTATTAAATGTCTTGGAATAAGTCAACGTGTTTTCACCAAGCCAGTTTGTGGTTTCCTGATCGTTCATGTAAGCATATCCCTGCCCTTTATAAGAAAGAAGATTCTCTCCGGAAGTAAACTGGCGTTGTTTACGGTCGCTATATGTGTAAGTCCAAGCTGTCTTAAATTTCAAGCCGCTCAAGATTTCCCATTCCAGGAAAGCAGTACCCTGAAAATAATTACGGAATTTATCCACAACCTGATCATTAATCAGAGCTACCGGATTATTCATCTGTGCTCCATCCTTTAGCGGACCGCTAAGGCTGCCGTCTTCCTTGTAGACAGGGACCAATGGCCCAAAACCTAAAGCAGAGAACGTGACACCACCACCATCAGAACCGTTCATCTGATTGACACTGGCGTTGGAAGATGACGAACGGGAAGCATTGATAAGAGCTCCGACCGTCACCTTCTTTCCCAGTTTCTGTTCGATATTGGCACGTATGCCGGCACGATTGAAATCAGAGTTCTTCACAATACCCTGATGCATCAAGTAGTTACCAGACAAACTATAGCGTGTCGTTTCTGTTCCGCCACTTACAGACAACGAATGGCCCGTGATAGGGGCCGTACGGAACACTTCATCCTGCCAGTCGGTATTATTCAAGTTATTAGGATCTATCCACTCCGGTATTTTCAATGCTGTCGTAGGATATTTCTCCTGTGCTTCTTTCAATAAGCCATATAGTTCCTGACCATTCAGCATATCCATTTTCTTTGATACCTGCGAAAGCGAAACATAACCACTATAAGAAACGGTCGGTTTACCAGTCTGCCCACGTTTGGTCGTCACCATGATGACACCATTCGCTCCGCGGGAACCGTAAATAGAGGTAGAAGAAGCATCTTTCAATACTTCGATAGAAGTAATGTCATTCGGGTCTATCAAAGAAAGATCACCACCGAGAACACCGTCAATCACAACCAACGGAGCATTTTCGCCTTTCAAGGAGTTACCGCCACGAATAATAATGTTAGGCGATTCACCTGGTGCAGCCACACTATTCTGTACCATCACACCGGCCATCTGTCCTTGCAAAGCCTGATCGGTACGTGATATGGACAATTTTGTCAGATCATCGCCTTTCACAGAAGAAAGAGCTCCAGTCACGTCACTTTTCTTTTGTACACCATAACCGACCACTACCACTTCGTCTAATGCTTCGGAATCTTCTTTCAGAATAATGTTCAGAGGAGCATTGCCTTTTACTTTTACTTCCTGCGATTCAAATCCAATGTAAGAGATAACCAATGTACAACCGGCAGGAGCTTCAAAAGAAAAGTTTCCGTCTATATCGGTGACGGCACCGATAGTCGTACCTTTTACAAGGACATTAACCCCTAACAGAGGTTCACCATTCGAGTCTTTTACCACCCCTTTCACAACAGATGACTGCAAGACTTCATTCACGATAGCCGAACTTTCTGCATTCGCCCTGCCAGGCAGAGCAGCCGAAGTCAGGCACAATGTCATGCACAGAGCACAACCTTTCATGTACGTGTAATTCATAATATTGTTATTAAGATTGAAACTTTTTGTGTTTTTCTTTAGTTGCAAATGTATGAGATAGAGGTTTCGAACTATTTAAAATTTATCTCTTTTACTTTAAAATTCAGCTCTGGCAAAAATTAAAAACCCGCATTCAAAGCGGGTTTCAGAAAATAGATACAATATTGAAAGAAAATAGATTCATTTTTTAAACCGTTTTCATAGCCACAATAACGGATGTCGGATCGGCAAGTTACGGATTACCTCATCGTTTGTCGGAAAATGTTCCAAACTTTTCCAAATTTCCAGATAAGTCCTATTAGAAGTGTTACAAATACTGAATAAAAGGGCAGGCTGGGCAACCGGCCATTCATCCCAAAACATGACATCTTCGGCAAAAGGCCAGCTCGATTTATCTGCTATATACGGGAACAGCCAAGCAACCGCCTTTTGCATATTGCGACCGTCGTCCATCGAGTACTGCCACAAATCATCTTCCCCGTCCGAAAGAATATGGCAGATCGTAGCCATGGCATCCAGATTGAACAAGGAATAGCCGTACGGTTTCGTCCGTTTCAGTTCAAGCGGAAAACTGCCGTCCTCCGCCATCTGTGAAGGAAGCAGAACAGACCTGTAACGGTTCCGGCAAAAGTCGAGAATCTCCTTATCGCCGGTATATTTAGCAAACTGGGCTACCTGCATCACCCAACAAGTTCCATGATTGTTTTTAGCATTCATCTCGTCTACCCCGTAAGGATGCGTTGTCAACCATTTCAGATAATCGGAAAACCAAGCACGACTACCAGCCACATCCTCGACAGCAAGAACGCCGGCCTCTTCCATCCTGATAAGGGATTGCACGACCTCCAAGAGATGGATCGTATCGATGATACCGATCCCCCGTCCTGTCACGATCCCTTTGATCGCCTGCGCGTATTGCAGGTCTGGATTCATCCGAGTTTCGGGGGCGATGAACCAGGCGCGGATATGCTTAACCGCTTGCCGAATATATTTCTCGTCTTTCGTCACCAGCCAGGCGGAGGTCAAGTCGCCAACCAGCGAACTGAAGCGGATCATGGCATGACGGTGAGCAACAAAGTTATCGGGATTTGTCTGCCCATCCCGACGTATATAGGCACTATCCGGATTTATCGGATTGGGCCACCAATAATCGCCTTCGGAGTAGAAATCATGAATCCCTCCGGCACTCCTTTCCGCTCTATATGCAGTAATGGTCACAGGTTCTTCTGCCAAGGCTTTATCTCCACGAATAACAATTTCAGTTCGGAGTAAATCCGTCACTTCTTCCTTTAAAGAATGGTCTCTCTTGCATTGGCAAAATAACAAAAGAATAACATAAAGTAATAATTTATACATGATATAGATTTTTTTTATTTTGTTGCACATATTCGGTCGGCGACATGCCGTACATCGCTTTGAAACAAGTAGCAAAATAAGCATGGGAATTGAAACCGATATTGGCAGAAACTTCAGATATGTTCATATCCGTTTCCAGCAGCATCCTTGCAGCAATCTCAAGACGTTTGTTACGGATCAAATCCACCGGCGAAAGGTCGGTTATCGCTTTCAGCTTCCTATAGAAGTTGGCACGTCCCATACCGACTCCTTTACATAGAATCTCCACATTCAACCCCGGATTGGAAAGATTCTGCTCAATCACCCCGAACAATTTTTGCATAAATGTATCGTCCGCCGATGTCGTCTCGAAACCCAATGACTCCAACGAAAATTTTTTCCCATACAATTCCTTCAACCGTTCACGAGAAGCCAAGATATTCCGAATACGACACAGCAGGACCTCCATATTGAAAGGCTTCACGATATAATCGTCCGCACCACACTGAAATCCCTCTTTGATATGCATCACCATCGATTTCGCCGTAATGATGATAACCGGGATATGTCCGGTCCGCAAATCCTGCTTGATCTCCGAACAAAGTTGCAAGCCGTCTTTTTTCGGCATCATAATATCGCTTACCACCAGATCCGGCAAGGTTTCTGCAATTTTATTGAAAGCATCTACTCCGTTCTCCGCTTCAAGCACATCGAAATAAGGTTCGAGATGTTTGCAGATATACCGACGGACATCCGGATTATCTTCGGCCAATAACAAGGTATAACGCCGACCGGAAACAGGCAGCTGTTCCTGCATATTGTCAGGGACTTTGGATTCATCCTCAGCTACTTCAATTCCTCCATAGGGATTCCTCGCAGAAGAGTCATCTTCTGCAAATTGCTCATGAGCATATGCTTCGCGGTTTACCGGAATCAAGACACGGAATACAGCCCCTTTTGGTTTGTTGTCTTCTACCCATACAACCCCTTTATGCAATTTCACGATAGAGAGTACCAGACTCAACCCTATACCTGTTCCAGCCGTATTCGACTCACTTTCATCCGTTCCCTGGTAAAAAGGGGAAAATATATGAAACTTGTCGGAATCGTCTATCCCTTTCCCTGTGTCTTCTACAGACAGACAAACATATCGAGAAGTCCCCCGAACTTCCCCACTTATCCTGCCGGGAAATTGCTCCTGCAATCCGGCAACTGAGAACAATTGCAAACGAATGGTTATCGACTCATCCGGAGCCGTATGTTTGAAAGCGTTCGACAAAAGATTGAAAAATACCTTCTCCAATAAAACACGGTCGAACCACGCATCTATTCCCGACTCATCGGATTCCAAACGAAAGGTAATCCGTTCCTTGACCGCAATCTGATTAAAGGCAATATATATCTCCTGCGTAAACAGATACAGATCATTATGCGAAACACGTAGTTGCAGGTTGCCACTCTGGTTCTTCCTCAGATCCATTAACTGGTTCACCAGCAACAAAAGACGCTGGGCATTTCCATAGACTAGACGCAACGAACCTTTCAAGTTCGGGTTCATATCTACCCGTTGCAACACCTCTTCCAAAGGAGACAGGATCAACATCAACGGTGTACGCAATTCGTGCGAAAAATTGGTAAACATGCGTATTTTGGACTGATGGAACTCCTCCTGCCGCTGCTGCTCCTTCTGCTTTTCGACCAGGTCCTGTTCCAGCTTACGCTTCATATGCAGATAATACCAGACCACATAAAGGATGCCACCTATAATCAACAGATACAACATATAGGCATACCAGGTCTGCCAGAATGGAGTCCGAATATGAATCGACAACGACCGCCCTTCATCGTTCCAAAGACCGTCGTTATTGGAGGCGCGAACACGAAAAACATAATCTCCCGGTTTCAAGTTCGTATAGAAAGCCTCCTTTCGAGAACCAGCATCATTCCAGTCCGTATCATACCCTTCTAGCATATAAGCATATTTATTCTGATTCGGATAAAGATAGTTTAAAGCGGCATACCCAACAGAGAAGTTATTCTGATTATAATCAAGATCTATCGCCTGCGTATAATCAAGAACTTTATCGAGCAACCCCGAAGGGTCGCCGGGAACAACCGGTTTATTGTTAACCGTAAAAGAGGTCAGTACGACCGGAGGTATAAAACGGTTTTCTATCAACCGTTCAGGGTAAAAGGAGACAAGGCCGTTGCTTCCGCTGAAATAGATTCGGTCACCGGGCAATTTGATGCCGCCTTTCATGCTGAATTCATTAACTGGGATCTCGCTTCTACCCATATAATTGGTAAACTGGCGCGATTCAGGATCGTAGGCAGAAATACCGTTACCGGTACTGATCCAAAGTTTCCCGTCGTCTCCGGGAATTATCGAATTGATATTATCGTCGCTCAGCCCCTCGACGGCCGTCAACCACTCCATAATGCCTTTTTCTTCGTCAAAGCGACAAAAACCTCCACCGAAAGTACCGATCCAGATTCGCCCCTCCCTATCCTTTACGATATTACTTACCTGGTCGTTGTATAACTTCCGGGAACCTTCCTCACGAGTATTATATTTTATCAACTTATGCGTATGGGAATCGTAGAGCGCCAGTCCGCCGGTATGCATACCTACCAAATAAACACCGTCCCGTATCTCCAGGAAACTGCGTACACTTGGCAACAAGGCGAAAACTGAATCCGACGGAGCGATCCTGCCGTCCGGAAACACACGGACAATTCCCGTGTTGTCTGTCGTTCCCAACCACAATACACCATCACTGCAACGCGTGATCGTATAAATACTAACCTCCTTATGAAAAGTATAAAAAAGAGAGAATTTCTTTGTCCGGGTATCGAATCGGTATAAAGTGCCTTTCTGCGTTCCGCACCAAACGAAATCACCCTCCACAAACAGAGATTTGATAATATTCCGATCATTCAGAGCATTCGGCCGAGCATCCAGCAGGAAACGTTCAAACATATCTGTATTCAAATCCAGTGAAAGTAGGCCTCGCCCTTCCGAAGCAATCCACAAAGTATGGTCCGGCTGATAGGCCATCGTGGCAAAGATTCCAAACAGCTTGTCTGAACCACCCTGCAAATCGTAAAAAGTAAAACGGCTGTTCAAAGGATTACTGTAACTGACACCTCCAGCGTATGTGCCAATCCATAACGTATTCGCATTATCTACGAAAGCAGAAAAGACGGAAAAATGACTAAGACCTCCTTTTTGTTCGTCAAAATTCGTATAGGTCGTACATGAACCGTCCACCAAATTCAAAAGACTTAATCCGTTAAAAGTTCCGACCACCAGTTGACCATTATAAGTATTAATTGTACGAACCGAATTATTTCCCAGTCTGCCGTTCCAAGCAGTATAATGCGTAACAGCATTTGTCTCCGTGTCGATCCGGTTCAATCCACCCGAACGGGTTCCCACCCACAGACGTCCTTCACTGTCTTCATGGATAGCAGATATATTATTATCCGTTAATGAAAAGGGAGTCGTATTTTTAAAATAATGAGACAAGAGATTCAACTTACTGTCACAGATATAAAGTCCGTTTTGTAAAGTTCCGACTAACAGATTGCCATCATGGTCTTCGTTGATAACCATAATCTGGTCACGTGGCAGTTCTCCCTCCAAGTCGTTCAAGATAAACGAATCATTCTCATAATCATACAAGTATAGACCTTTATTTGTTCCAACCCAAAAACGCTTTTGTCTATCCACATACAAGCTTGAAATCCACGTATGATAAAGGGGAGACTGCTTATAAGCAGCCATATCGTTGAGAGAATATACACGATCCACCCTCAAATCCATCCGGTTCAGACCGTTCATCGTGCCTACCCACAAGTTTCCACGGTCATCTTCAGCCAATGCTGTCACATGATTACTGGACAAGCTTAATGAGTCGCCATTACTATGTTTATACACGACAAAAGAATTACCGTCATAACGATTCAAGCCGTTACGCGTGGCAAACCACATGAAACCGCTCTTATCCTGATGTATTTTCAAGACGGAAAGCTGCGACAAACCTTCTTCCATTTTTAAAGAAGAAAAAGAAAAAGGTGAAACAGCCCCATTCAGCAAGGCACTAAAGCAACAAAGCAAAAGAGTGATCAAGTATGTTTTCCTCATAACGTAAAAGCATTACGCTACAAAGATACGAAAACAGATCAAATGCCCAGTCCTGTCACAAACAGAAAACGTACTCCGTCCTCGCATCCTGTAAAACCAACGTATTTATCCCACTGTTTTCATTATGCAAAATAACATTTGAATGGAATCAGTTGTTTACTTATTAACATATATGCTTTAAACAAGGGATAAATATCCGGCAACCCCTTCCGCACACCGTTCACCATCAATAGCAGCAGAGACGATTCCGCCTGCATAGCCGGCGCCTTCTCCACAAGGAAAAAGACCTTTCAAGGTTATATGCTGGTAGCTTTCCTTGTCGCGCAGGATACGGACGGGCGAAGAGGTCCGGGTTTCCACCCCGATCATCACCGCGTCATTGGTCAGGAAGCCTCTGGAGACTTTACCGAAATGGCGGAAGCCCTCACGTAAGCGGCCGGTGACGAACTCCGGCATCCAGAAATGCAACGGGGAAGCCAGCAGACCGGGCGTATAAGAGGATTCGGGAAGATCGAAAGAGTTTTTCTTATTCACGAAATCAACCATCCGCTGTGCAGGGGCGGTTTGCTTCATCCCGCCATTCAGCCAGCAAAGTTCTTCCAAACGTTCTTGGAAAGCCATCAAAGCGAGCGGCGAATCCTTGCTGACCGCCATTTCTTCGTGTTTCATCAATTCGGAATAGTCTTCCGGGCGTATCTCCACCACCATGCCGGAATTCGCCCAGCGGGAACCACGATTGGAAGGAGACATTCCATTGACTACCACCTGGCGGGAACTACTTGCCGCCGGGACGACGAAACCGCCTGGACACATACAAAAAGAATAGACTCCCCGTCCGCCGGCTTGCGCCACAAAACTATATTCGGCTGCCGGCAGATAGTTTCCTCTACCCTCCTTACGATGATATTGTATCTGGTCGATCAGCATCTGCGGATGTTCCAAACGGACGCCGACAGCAATGCCTTTGGCTTCGATAGGGATTTGCCGGTCATGGAGGTAGCGATACACATCCCGGGCGGAATGACCGGTTGCCAGGATGACCGGTCCCAGAAAGTTCTCGCCCGTATTCGTTTCGACACCTACGACTTCCCCACTCCGGATGACCAAGGCATCCATTCGTGTCTCGAAATGGACCTCCCCACCACAGCGGATAATCTGTTCGCGGATATTCTCGATCACACGCGGCAACTTGTCCGTACCGATATGCGGATGGGCGTCCGCCAAAATCGAAGTGCTCGCCCCGAACTGGCAAAAGACATTCAGAATCTTGTCAACCGAACCCCGTTTCTTGCTGCGAGTGTAAAGTTTGCCGTCAGAATAGGCACCGGCTCCCCCTTCACCGAAACTATAGTTGGACTCTTCGTCCACCTTATGCTCACGGCTGATCAGAGCGATATCCTTTTTACGTTCGCGCACGTTCTTTCCACGTTCGATCACGATCGGACGTAAGCCGAGCTCAATCAGACGAAGAGCGGCAAACAAACCACCCGGCCCCGCTCCTACCACCACGACAGGCTTCCCTGCTGATACGTCTTTATATTCCACCAATTGAAATTCTGGTTCATCTGGCTGCTCATTGATAAAAGCACGCAGTTTTACATTCACATAGATCGTACGCTGACGTGCATCGATAGAACGTTTTAGTACCCGAACGGTGTGGATGTACGGGACAGATGTTCCCGTCTCGCGAGCCACCACCTGCTTCAGCGACTGTTCGCTGACTGCTTCTTCAGGCAATATACGGAGTTGTAATTCTTGTATCATTGTTACTTCTTTAAATTCAAACAAAAAATCAAACCGGCTTGTGCCCTGTATCCGCTCCAATCCACTTTGAAAGTCGATGGAAAATCTGGATTCCGACTCTGACACTTCTGCATCACAGCATCCCATTCATAAGCGATACTCATGTTTAATGCAACATAGCGGCATAGGCTAAACTTGATGCCAAAAGTAGGCTCCACAAAGAAGTTCCTGCCGGAAAAAGTATTATCCTTCCGGTATCCAACTTCCGGGTCGGACTCGACGAACAGGCGGTTTATCTCGTTCACCTTGTTCAGCACAAAACCTGTCGAGAGCCCCACATACGGCTCGAATGTAAAGATACTGACTTTTTCCTTCACCAGACAGAAGTGGTAAAAAGCACCGAGCTTATATCCTTTGTTACGCAACTTGTAGTCGCAAGAGCCGGAATAATCCGTTACTCCATTCTTGCCCGCCGTATTCATATAGTTAAAAAGAAATCCCACATGATGGCGCCGCCATTCGACTCCGACACGGGCATCCTGCGTCACATAACCGGGGAAATTATCTGTAACCTGTGCATTGGTAACAGGAAGCATCTGATTTTTCAATATATCTTTCATATCGGACATCTGATACGAACCGTGACCGATATTATATTCGATTGTCAACGACTGAGCCTGCCCGAAACGGTCGAAAAAGAACAGAATGGCTATAAATAATAATACCTTTTTCATATATTCGGACAGTTTTCGAGGTTAAACGAATAATTCGCATTCTTATAACCCCAGTCATCGACGGGAGAAAAACGCAATTCAACCACACGCTCTTCCTGCCCGGCAAGAGAAAATTCCGCAATGCCGTCCGTCACCTTCTCCGCCACGATTTCACCACCATAGACGACATCGACTGCCGAACGGTAAGGATATGTCCAGGACAAGCGTATGCGATCTTCCTTCATATATTCTACCTGCACCTCTGGTTCAGCTTGCTCCAAATCAAGCGATCCAAGCGAACGGGGACGGTCGGCTTCCGACTTGAAATAAATATAGACCTTATATTCCCCCTTCTCCCCAGCATATCGCTTATCGGTATAAAAACATTTGTCGAAATCCGACCTTTGCGTGATATAGGTTGAATGAGCATTCTCGTCAATCGTACTGAACTCTATCTGGTAATGGTCGAATCCGGCACGGAGTGCCCCGTCTACCTCCCAAAATATTTCGATCAGTCCTTCTTCATTCACACGATGCCGCAAAGAGAACTCCGACTCGGTACGCGCGTTTATCTTGAGGGGCCAACTACGCTTTTCCACATATCGCTCGACCCCGACCTGTCCGGCAACCGTCCCATTATTCGTCCGGGCGAAAACCTCGCACGACAACTCATAAGAGCCATTCGGAATCAGATCCACATCCAGCATGAAATCACATCGTGTCCCATCGCTTTCCCATTCCATCTCTCCAATGCGGACGATCTGCTTCTCAACCTCAAATCCGGGCAACGGACTGATTTGGCAAGCAGCATTACCACTATGTTCCACCACAAAGATTTTGTTTTCCCAATCATGGATAAACGGACCATAGAAGTCCACACTCATCGCAACCGAATCAGCCTGCCACTTTTCAAAATCCATAAAATTCTCCCCCAGCCGATACTCGCAGCTTGTAAACAAGAAGAAAACACTTACAAATAGATAAACAACACTTTTATTCATATACATATAAACTTATCCGAACAATTGCCGGAAAGCCTCTTCCACCTTGCGCACTTGCACGATTTGCATCTTGCATTTGGATGTGTCGAAACCTTTCAGGTTATTGTGCGGGATGATAATGCGCGAGAAACCCAATTTTTCCGCTTCTAGGATGCGCTGCTCGATACGGTTCACCGGACGGATCTCTCCCGAAAGCCCCACCTCGCCACACATCGAGATACCCGGCTCGATCGAAATGTCGAGGCTAGAAGAAAGAATTGCACTGATCACCGCCAAGTCGATCGCCGGATCATTCACCTTCAGCCCACCGGCAATATTCAAAAAGACGTCTTTCTGAACCAGCTTAAATCCGGCACGCTTTTCGAGCACCGCGAGCAACATGTTCATACGCCTAAGATCGAATCCTGTCGCGCTACGCTGAGGCGTCCCATAGACAGCAGAACTCACCAACGCCTGTGTCTCGATCAGGAAGGGACGGATGCCCTCAATCGCAGCCGCGATCGCCACGCCGCTCAATCCCTCATGATTCTGCGTTAGGAGTAGTTCAGAAGGGTTACTGACTTCGCGAAGACCATCCTGGCGCATCTCGTAAATACCTAATTCCGCTGTGCTTCCGAAACGGTTCTTGATGCTGCGGAGGATACGATACATATAATGCTGGTCGCCCTCAAATTGAAGCACGGTGTCAACGATATGTTCCAACACCTTCGGCCCAGCAATACTCCCTTCCTTATTGATATGGCCGATCAGAAGAACAGGTGTGCCGCTCTCCTTCGCATATTTCAGAATAGCCGCACTGCACTCGCGTACCTGCGAAACACTTCCGGGAGAAGATTCGACCACCTCCGTATAAATGGTTTGTATCGAGTCGATAATCAAGAGGTCGGGTTGAACGTTCTTGGTCTGTACGAATATCTGTTCGAGATTGGTCTCACAGAGAATGAAACAATCTGGATTCTCGTGCGCGATGCGGTCGGCACGGAGTTTCAACTGGCGACTGCTCTCCTCGCCGGAGACGTAAAGCGTGCGGAGTCCCTTCAACCCCAAAACGGTTTGCAGGACGAGGGTCGATTTCCCGATACCCGGTTCCCCGCCGATCAAGACCAGTGATCCTTTTACCAGACCGCCGCCAAGAACACGGTTCAACTCCCGGTCTCCGAGGTCGACACGCGTCTCCTCTTCAGAAGTAATATCTCGAAGCAGGACGGGACGCACTTTGCCACCATCCGAAACGCCATAAAGTGCCCGCTTTCCGACCGGTTCCTTTACCACGATCTCCTCAACATACGTGTTCCACTCCCCGCAGGAAGGACATTTCCCGATCCATTTCGGAGAGTCAGCCCCACAGTTGGAGCAAACATATACCGTTTTTGCTTTTACCATTCTCTTATTTATTAATTACATGGACGCTTTGGAGACATAAAAAACATTCCATTTTTTAAGATTATAAAACTGTCAATTCACGGACGAAAAGACGGTTTATTATCCGAAAAGATCAAGCGTCAACTGCTTTTTCTCAGCTTCGAGCTTCCTGAGGTGGCGTTTCCCTTGCGGCGTAATGATTTCCATCTTATCGAAGCGGGTACGGATCACCGTCTCGACCGTGTAGCTGATGTTAACCACTTCACCTAGTTCACTCATCTTCCGTTGTATCTCTAGCACACAATCTATACACATACCGCTCTTGAAGGCAATCTTTTCATCGAACATATCTTTCTTGAAATCTTCGTCGCACATGTAAAAGTCGATTGTCTCGCCGCCCTTGTTGTAGATGCCTTTCCAACGGTAACGGGCATCTTTCAGCACAGGTGAGATGATTTCTATCGTTGCTTTGTTGTCTTTAACAGGAGGCAATTCGTCAGAACGGAGGATGTAATAGTCAAACTGTTCGCGTTTGACCTCCAACGATCCCGAACGGCTGCGGTTATTTTCGTTCAGTTCGCGTAAAGTGAACTTTGTCACCTTCGGATAACCGCGTACAGCTTCGTAAAAGTTCGATTTGCATTTACAAAAACGCGGCGATGCGCTGAGCAGTTCCACCAACTCGCGCGTCACGGTAATACCGGGCATTTTTTTTCTCAAATTACTACGCAATAAGGCAATTTCGCGCTGCATCTTTTCCTCGTCGGTCACCGAACGGTCCACAACCGGTTGTCCACCGACCAAAAGGGACGGACGCGTCCATACCTGCATGAACAAGTTAAGAAGAACAGAGATCTGACGGCTGTTTTCACCTGCCACCGACCAGATTTCGCGAAAGCCCTCCTGTTGGGCAAAAGACTCGCAATAGACAGTCATTTTGATATCCAACATGTCTGCTAACGTCCGAACAAGCGAGAGTACCTCCTTTTCTGAACGATGTTTGATCATGGCATCCATGTAGTTTGACTTATCATTGAAGTAGTACCGCAGTTCGAGTTTGTTATCAAACTTTATCATGACTTACTCTGTTTTGGTTTTTCGATCGAAGAACGGGTTTTTCGAGGACGCGCTTACCGGAATCGCCATCACACATTTGCAGTCGCCCAACATTCCCAAACGCTGTGCAGCCATACCGGCACTGAACATCACACGCGTATCCAGGCGCAAATCCGACGCCGTGGCACAAGCCGAACCGATAGCTATACCTACATCGACCGAATTCACGGCACAAGGCACACCTTCGGGGCGTCCCGCACAAGTGGGATAACCACAATGGCCGCAATTCAATCCTTGCGCCTGCTCGCGCGTACCAGCAATCATGATAGCTTCAGCCTGAAGAATATTGTCAGCATCACGCAAAAAGAATTTTAAACCGGTTTCGCCGGACATGATGACAAGCTCTTCGGAAAGGCGTTTGATATCTTCATCCGTCACCATCGCCACTTCAATAATATCGATGCCTTTCCCTTTCGGAGCTGTCCGAGCGGCTGTCATCATCTGACGAACAGCCTGTAACACATACTCGTGTCGTATTTCTCTTTCGTTCTGTATCATTTTATATTGGTTTAGCACGAACAAAGATAATAATTACTCGTTTTATAGCTCAAGATTTGTCATCTTTTCTGTAACATCAAATGGATAGTCGGGGTATTCGTAAATACTGAAACGAGGTTCAGTCCTCCCCTCGGAATAATTCCAAATACTAATATACTCCCGCACATCTTCACCCATATCCTGTAATTGGCGCAGGTAGGCGGCGACGGACTTGTTCTCGACAATGTAGACTTCTCCCATCCGATCGATAATCGGACTGTGACGGCGTCCGGTGTCGTGGTCGAATTTCAGGATACGCTTTCCCTCTGTTGTCAAACCGACCATCTGAAAAGTCATGCTTTTGCCGATGGCTGGAAGATTCAACACACTGCGGTCGGTGGCAGCAAAAAGAAGACGGTTCTCTTTCAAAAAACCGGACAATTTCTTTCCTAAGGGTCGCTCATAGCGGATCAGCCGATACAGTTCCTTCTGCTTCTCTTTGGGGATAAGGCCGAAAACTTTCTCTTCTTGCTGTTCCTGTAAAGAACGGCTATTAGGAGCGAACACGGCATAGTTTTCGTGAAAACCCTTAACCGAAAAAGTGTAATAGCACACCACTCCCATCGCATTCAACGTCTGACGAAGTTTTGCCGTATGTCCACGCCGAGAAGCGGCAACGGTGTAGACCAACTGGTTGGTGATGATCCAACCGGCGGAGAGAATCGCCTCGATCGCCTTTTTTGCTTCCGGCGTGACCTCCAACGGGGATTGAAAATGTGTCTGGATAATAAACTGCGTAACACCGACACGTGAGGCTTTATCTTTGAAACTCCTCAAGATACCGACTAGTTCGTCCGTGATTCTGAGAGGCAAGTAGGCAAGCAGGCGAGAGCCCAAGCGGACCCGTTGTAACTCAGCGTACTTCTCCCCTTCGGGACGACTCTCGTTGGCTTTTCGTTTCCGGACTGCCATCTTATAGACGGCATCAAGTATGTTGCGGAGCGTCGCGTTCTGACTCATCAACGCGTCGCCTCCAGTAATCAAGATATCCCTAAGCTGCGCATCCTCTTCAAAATAGCGCATCAACCGACGCAGTTTCTTATCCCATGTTTCCTTTGGTTTCAAAGATTCGAAATCAAAATTCAAGCGCTCGCTCTGGAAATCATACATCCGCTGGCAGGAAGCGCACAGCCCGCCACAGGCACGCCCCATCGAATCGGGGATCAGGATCGCCACCTCCGGATACCGGCGGTGTATGTTGTGTCCTTCCGGCAACAACCATCCTGCAGCATTTGGCTGTCCGGCCACGACTATGTCTTCTTTCTCCCACGCCTTGATCCGGCCATATGTATCGACCAGTTCTTCCGAATAAAGGATATAAGAGCGGATGGCAGCGTCGTCATATCCGCTTGTATTCGTGTTCAGCAGGGAAAGGTAATAAGGAGTCACAAAAAACGGCATGCCTTTCTTACGAGCACGTGCCAACAGGTCCATCGTTCCAGCCGACAGGGAACCGCCAAGGAAATAGTTCAGTTCCGTCGGGCTTTTGAAAGCCATCGCAAGATGGAAACGGCCGATATTCCACCATTCCTGCACTTTGACGTATTTCTCGGCATAGCTCATCCCTTCCGTAAACTGGAACCGAGAGGTCGGGGCATGACGCCGTTCGATCTTACGTATCAACCCGGCAATGATCCGCTCCTTGTTGGAGTAACGGATCGCCATCACCTC